>Ga0116116_1002776_pt1 | contig 10514 bp, 5 predicted proteins | sample June2015DPH_10_1_FD_89722 | JGI IMG/M metagenome (GOLD analysis project Ga0116116, IMG submission 89722) | Peatland microbial communities from SPRUCE experiment site at the Marcell Experimental Forest, Minnesota, USA - June2015DPH_10_150 | ecosystem: Environmental > Terrestrial > Soil > Wetlands... | reverse complement strand
GGCCAAATCGGGTTCTTGTATTATCGGAAATATGGCCTACAACAGGGTCTATCAGGGCGTCGAAAAGGCGGGGGATAGAACCGACAATACCAACCAGTAAAGGATCCATGCCGAGACCGAGATTGAGAATGACTATCATAGCCGGCAGCGCGGCTGCCTGCAGATTATTGACAAGCATACCCATTGCATATGCAAATTTCTGTTTAAAAGGAATACGATCTTCTGACGCTGTGGCGTAATGTTCTGATTTACTCACTTGAACCTCTTTTCTAATGGCACAAATTCATATTGGGAGAAACAGTCCCTGCTTTTTCTCAACTCTGTTAAAAAAACGCTTTAAAGCATTCTTGTTGGTAAAATATAGTGGTATTTACATCGAAGTCAAGATACTCTTGACGAATGGGCAGTGTTTTTTTATAATAGCAACCGGTTTCTATGTCAAAATAGAGAATGGACGGTTTTTGTCGCCTGACTTGCAGCCTTCCATAATTTAAGCGCAAAAGGCCGAAAGTATGGTTCAAAAACAACGTTTTTTAAGGTGCGATATGAAAAACATTATGATGTTGGTAGTTGTTCTGATTGCGGGTTTCTGTGTTCCAGCGATGAGCAGCGAGAAAAATTCAACAACAGACAAACAGAAGGCGGGCGAAAAGCATAGCTTCACCGTGAAACAGGATGTTGACGGGAAGTTCTGGTTTGTCGATCCTCAAGGACACAATTTTCTATCTATAGGAATCAACAATATTCTCCCGTCGGCGTGGAATCCCCGCCCCAATACCGATTATTACGATGCAGTAAAGACCGTCTTTGGGGGAGATTACACAAAGTGGAAAGAGGATGTCTTGCGCATATTAAGTAAAAATGGTTTCAATACTCTGGGCGCCTGGTCAGACCCCGGACTTTATGAAAGTCAGGTTTACGGGACTATATGCCTGTATGTTGCCGGCTACTCTAATGAACGGTGTCTTGAAGGGTTCAAGCCGGATTTCGAACAAAACGTTATGGAAAACGCCAGGCAAATGCTTTCCAAATATAAAAACACAGAGAATACAATCGGTTTCTTTCTCGATAACGAAATGCCGTGGTACGGCAGAAACGGCTGGGAGGACATACCAAATTATACCCTGCTGGAAACCGCCATCGAGCTGCCTGCTTCTCATCCCGCTCATCAGGCAGCGAAGCAGTTTCTAAAATCGCGGTACCCTTCAGAAAGCAGTTTCAACGAGACTTGGGGAGGAAATCTAAACAACTGGGACGATGTTAACGCTGGAATGCTGCGGCGATGTCTGAACGATAAAACTCAAAAGGACAGGGCCGAGTTTACATATCTGGCGGCGGAGAAGTTTTTTGCTCCCGCCTGCCGAGTGGTCCGCCGGCTTGCTCCGGGCAAGTTAATCCTTGGTGTTCGCTTCGCCGGTCACGGCGCTGCGGCCGGGGCGATAGAGGCCTGCGGCAAATACTGCGATGTAGTATCATTTAACAATTATCAATCATCGCCAAAGGCGGATGAACGTATGCTGGCCAGCTATTATATTCTTAGCGGCAAAAAGCCCCTGATGGTGACGGAATATGCCTGGCGGGCCCGCGAAAACACCAGCGGCAACCCAAATACCGGTGGGGCAGGTGCAGTAGTTGAGACACAAGCCCAGCGAGCAGCGAACAGCAAGGCTTATGTCGAGAGTATGGTCTCTTATCCGATGGTCATCGGCGCACACTGGTTTGAATTTGCGGACCAGTCGCCGCAGGGACGTTTTGACGGCGAAAATTCCAACTATGGTGTTGTTGATATAAAGCACAGGCCTTATACCGAAGTTCTGGCGGTTATATCTCAATCCAACGCAACGCTAAACAAAATTCACGCTGAGTCCGGCATCAAAGCACCCAACTCTTTGCCGGAGCAGACCAAGGTTGTCTTTAAGCAAGCCCAGCACCCTGAAAGACCGCCAGCACTTAACCTTCTGAAGTGTGAGTTTGTGCGAGAGCCGGAATTATTTTGCGCACCTGATGCAAATGTTTTTCTCAAACAGCAGCCGGATGCGAATGTATTGACAATTGAATACAATACTGGTGGCGATTGGGGTTGCGGCATATTGTTTTTCGGCCCTAAAATGTACTCATTGGGCAGGGGGCCGGAGTTTGCGACCGACATGAGCGGCTATTACGCACTGGAGGTCGACGCTCGTGTTCCGAAAGGTGTTTCATTTGAAATAGTGGCTGATGAAGCAGGTGTGGCGGGACCGGACAGCGTCAGCTATAATACAGAAGGCGGCGATGACGGCGAATCATTTGCGTTCAAGCCGACTTTTGGGACGGGCAACAGAGAAACCATAAGGTTCAATTTTGACGAGATGCTTGTTCGCAAGACATGGGGCAACCAGCAAGGAGCAAGAAAATTCGACCTGAACTCAATGAAGGGGCTCGGTTTATATGTGCGCGGGGGACAGGGCAAGGGACAAATCGACCTGTATTCTTTTCGTCTGGTCAGGTGATCGATGAAAGACAGTAAAATGCAAAATAATAGGAAGGTCACCACATTAAACGATGTTGCGACTGAGGCAGGGGTAAACAAATCAACCGTCAGCAGAATTCTGAATAACCGGCTCGGAAACGGTTTTTCGGTTACCGAAGAAGTGCGGAAGCGTGTATTGGCCGCGGCAGAGAAACTCAGCTATCGACCGAACCTTATCGCCAAAGGGCTTACTTTGCAGACAACCCGTATGATACATATCATCGGGGGCCGCTATGCTCTCAGCGACCTCGGCAATATCTACCAGACGGTCGTAAACAGTGTCACGGGTATTATGGATTGCTCCGAGGATGTTTTTGATGTCACCGTGGATATGTCGCATCATGACGTGCAATCGAGTGAGCTGCCTCCATGGAAGATTGATGGAGCGATTATACTGGCCAGGGCGAACTCATCTACACTCAGGGAGCTTGAAGACAGTCAAATACCGTATGTAGTTGTAAACGGCCCGGCAGGCAAGTCCGGCTCTTCGGTAGTGCCTGATGACGAGTGCGGAACCAAGATAACTATTCAGTATTTGGCTGAGCTTGGGCACCTGATAATTGCGTATGCAAATTCAAGGCCCGATTACCTTGTAGGGCACAGTAGTTTGGCCGACAGGCATCAGACCTACCTGAGAGAAATGAAAAAGCTCGGGCTTTCTGTTGCGCCCGGCCACGACGAATGGCTTAAATCTGCCGAAGAATTTCTGACTGCCGCCGTTATCGAAAATGGTGCGACGGTAGTGCTTGCCTATGGTCACATGGAAGGGCTTAATTTGATGCAGGCGGCGCATAAACTCGGAATTACAGTGCCCGGCCGATTAAGTGTTCTTTGTTTCTATGACCAGCAGGCGGCCGCCGCGATGAGCCCGCTGCTTAGTTTTATCGATTTGAGGTCAAGCGATATGGGCAGAATCGCAGCCGAGCTTTTACTCAAACACATTAAAAAATCCGGCGATGCTGAACCGACAACCATAAAGCTAGCCGAGGAGCTGGTTATCCGCAGTTCAACGGCATCGCCACAAAAGTGACCGGATTACTGGATTAAAACTGTTTCTGTAAGTTATTGATAATTAGAAAAAGGTTCATAAATGAAAAAGCAAAAAGAATGTGTCAAACCGGCTTTGTGGTCTTTTTCGGACGAGCTTGTAACTCACGAACTGGAAGCCGACGGGAGCTACAGAATCGACAATTATGACAAGATACCTGCCTTCGCGAGTTTTCTGCCGGGCATAGCCGGCGCAGATGGCGTGCCGATATGGTGTATGTACGTAAACCGCGCCCAGGCGGTAGTATCTTTCGGGCTGGGCAGCAAGAACCAGGCCATCGCCGAGTTTCTGCCCGCGACGTGGGCTTACCAGTTAGTCGGTGTTCAGGGATTCAGAACCTTCTGCAAGGTAAACGGTCAGTATTACGAACCGTTCCAGAATGATTCTCAAACTCCTGGCTTTAAGTTCCGCCGCTCAATGTGGCCAAAACCGGAAAGGTTGTTGCTAAGAGAAGACAACGAAACGCTTGGCCTGCGCTTTGACGTGGAATACTTCAGCCCCGTTAATCAGCCGCTGGGTTCTTTAATCCGGTTGATTAAAATCACCAACACATCGGGCAAATCGGTAAAACTGGAGGGACTGGATGGCTTGGCGTTGATATTGCCGGCCACGCTCCCTGATTATATAATAAAATCAATGAGGCGCATTAGCGAGGCCTATGCCTCTGTCGAGTTGATCGACGGCAAAGTTCCTTATTATTCGAGTAAAGTCCAGGTTCATGACGAGGATGAAGTAACGAGGGTACATCATGGACATTTTTATGCCGCATATAACATCAACGAAAAGACGTTTTCAGCAGTAGAGCCCTTTATTGACCCCGACGTAATCTTCGGATGCGGCTGCGACCTCGTAACACCCCGTAATTTTCTTAAAGAGGAGGCGATTGACCGTGATGCTCAGGTATTGGAGAACAGATTGCCTTGCGCTCTTGTTCCTTTCGACAGCGTGCTCGAGGCCGGCAAATCCATAAAGCTTGTTTCTATCATTGGTCTGGCGCCAAGCCAGATAATGCTCACCAGATTCCTGGCCAACATCAAAAAAGAAGCGGATGTTGACAGGATGCGTGCGGAGCTTATTAATTTGATGAATGATGTAACGGCTCCCGCCACAGCAGTGTCCAGTCTCCCGGTGCTCGACGCTTATTTGAAACAAAATTTCCTCGATAACATTCTAAGGGGCGGCATTCCAAAGCTTTTGCCGTCGAAAACCGGCCCTAAATTACTGCACCTGTACTCAAGACGCCACGGAGACCTGGAGAGGGATTACAACCATTTTGAGTTATCCCCGACACCGCTGTCCACCGGACCCGGCAATTACAGAGATATATGCCAGAATCGGCGGCATGACGTGTGGTTTCACCCCGAAGTATCGGACAGGGACATAAAAATGTTTCTGTCTCTGCTGCAGCCGGACGGCTATAATCCCCTGAATATTGACGGTTACAGGTGGTCTTTGCCTGATGGAACAGACCCACTGAGCTTTTGTCCGAACGTTGATAAAAAAGCTTCCACTGAGTTTCGAAATATACTTCGCAGGAGTTTTCATCCCGGCGAGCTTCTCCAATGGTTAAACTTGTTTAACGTGACAGTAGAAGACCGTTCGGCCTGGTTAAACTCTATTCTGGAAAAATGTCAGCCGGAGCTTATTGCCGGCGGTTACGAGGGCGGTTACTGGATAGACCACTGGACATACATCACGGACCTGCTGGAATCGTTCGCCGCTATTTTTCCGGAAAAGGTTGGGCAGATGCTCACAGAAAAAGCCGACATTACATGGTTCAACGAAGGCGGCTGCGTGGTGCCGCGCGCTGATAAATATGTCCTGAAGAATTCCGGGCCTCTCCAGCTCAACTCTGTCGTGAGTAATTCGAAACCACAACAGCAAATGCCGCCGGTAACGGCTTTCGCTAAGCTTTGCGCCCTTGTCGCAATAAAGGCGGTATCCTTTGATTTCAAAGGGGCCGCCATAGAGATGGAAGCAGGAAGGCCGGGCTGGAACGACTCCCTTAACGGCCTGCCCGCGCTATTTGGTTCCAGCACCTGTGAAGCAACAGAGCTTGGTCGTCTGGCTTCCTGGCTGCTCGACAGCTTGCCGGAAATCCCCAGTACGGCATTTCCGATGGAGGTTGCCGACCTGATTGACAATGTTGTTGCCGACCTGATTGAGCCGGAGTATTCGTGGGAAAGGTCTATCGACATTCGAGAGAGATTCAGGGGACGCATCAGAGATAATTTTAGCGGCCGCACAAGGTTTGTCGCCGGCGATGTTTTAGAGCAGCTCCTGGCTGGAACAATAGGGCGTGCCGATGCCGCTATAGAAAAATCAGTCGACCATAACACCGGACTGATTCATACCTATTATAGAAATATACCCATTCCGGCCGTGACGTCCGAAGCATTCGATCCCCTTGAGCTTGAACGAGGCGTCCCGCTGGGGCCGATAGCAAAGTTTGAACAGAAACATCTTCCGCTTTACCTGGAAGGCCAGGTGCACTTGCTGCGGCTTGTGGCAAAATCCGAACAAATCAGGAAGATTTACCATTCTGTCAGGCAAAGCCCGCTCTTCGATGAAGGTTTACAAATGTACAAACTCAATGAATCTCTAAAGGACTGGCCTCATGAAATCGGGCGAGCACGGACGTTTACAAGGGGCTGGTATGAAAATGAGTCTATATGGCTGCACATGTCGTACAAATATTTACTTGAGCTGCTGCGTGGTGGTCTTTATGAAGAATTTTTCACGGACGCTCGGACAATGCTGGTGCCCTTTATGAACCCGAAGATATATGGCCGCAGCATTCTCGAAAACAGCTCATTTATTGCGCCGAGTATCTGCCCCGACCGCAATGCCCGCGGCCGCGGTTTCGTGGCCAGATTAAGCGGCAGCACAGCCGAATTCATACATATTTGGTTGTTGCTGACGATTGGAAAACATCCTTTTACAATAAAAGACAGCCGATTGTGCTTCGCTTTAACGCCTGTCCTGCCGGGCGATTGGTTCACTACTGAAGAAAAAAAGCTTAGATGGAAAGAAACCTCTGTTCAGATTCCTGTTAATAGCTTTGCCTGTACACTGTTAGGCGGGACGCTTCTGGTTTATCACAATCAACAGCGTAAAAACACATTTAGCAGCGACGCCGTCAGGCCTGTTCGTTACACTTTAGATGAAACCCAAGAAGTTAAAGGCCCTTTAATTTCCGACGGTCTGGCTGAGAAAATTCGGAGTTGTTCCTTCAAACGTGTTGACGTTTGGCTGGAGTAGCCAGAATAGGGCAAGTGTATGGTTAAGTAATTACAGTCCGACCAGTTATGGTAAATTATTGAAGCTGTTTTGTGGCCTGCGCTACCGACCACTGTAACGAGTTCGTACAGAGTAAAGCGAAGACCTCGCCGTGATAAACAGAGTTTTGCGATCCTTGCCGCCGAAGACTAAACTGGCGGGACGCTCGGGGACTTCGATCCTGTCAATTTGTTTGCCATCCCGGTCGTACACAAATATAGATCCGGCCGCGACATAAACATTACCCCTGGAATCGGCCACAACATCAAGCTCGCCTTCCCCGGCGAAAAGTTTTGGTTCGCAAAGCGATCCGTCGGAATTGACGGAGAAGGCCCATGTTTTCTGGCCGAATTCATCGGCAAGATAGAAGGGTTGGCCCTGTATTGCAGACCTTAGAGTGAAAGCCCTGAGCAGGTCATCACATTTTGGAATGAATGTCGTGCCATCCGGCGATACATAGCACTCCTCGCTCACTGCCGTGGCCACATCGAGAAAGTCATGCGCATCGCGCCAGCGGTGCCCCGGAACGATAGCGGTCTTACCCTTACGCTGCGCAGCAGGTACAGGGGAAAGAACCTGCAGGTTGTCCTCACTGCCGTCAGGATTGAAAGCGTACACTGTAAGTGAACGTCTTTCACCGCGTCCTGTGACCAGCAGATTGCCGGACTTGTCAAACGCAAGTCCCAGCGGCGATATTGGAATATCACGGATCAGCGTCAGGCTTTTTTTCTCAGGCGACCATCGGTAGATACGATGCCAGCGGGAATCGGTAAAATAGACATTGCCCAAGCTATCGACGGTTGAGCCGTCAATAAATTCGAATCCTCCTTTGACTTTTTCTACCTTAGCGCCGTCGGCCAGTACCCTGGATTCTTTAACGGGTTGTTTTTTAGGAGGATTTCCTGATATCGTCAGCCTGGCGATTTCGCGCGAGCGTACCTCAACATCGTGGGTTTCGTCGTAGATCGTATTGTCGAATGAGAATTTAGCTGGACTATAGACATGAACCCCGCGAAACGCAATGTTTTGCGAAGCATTGATTTTAACCCCGTAAGGAAAAGGATTGACCATCCGGATGACACGGTATAAATAGAGATTGGCAAAGGTGATATTTCTGCAATTCTGAATCTCTACGGGCAGAGCGTGCCAGCTCTCGCCGCTCTCTTCTTCCATTTGGAGAGCGTGAATTTTCCAGTTGGAAACATTATTCAGCTTTATCTCGTTACGTACATGATGCTCAATGGACATCGCATAGATGCGGCCCTGGGTGGATGTGTTTGAGATATAAATGCCGCCCTGTGCATAAGGGCTGGGAGTCCAGATATCCTTAAACGTTCCGCCGCCTCCATCGGTGACCCAGATGCTCCAGTACTGACTGTCCCACTTGCGCTCCGGATTGCCGTCGCCGGTACGGTTATCGTTGTAAGTCTGGATACGCGAACCATCGGGATTATAAGTGCCATGGCCGCCAAGGAAGCGAACATCATTCATCATGGAATTAGCGCCGGCCATCCATTTAACTGCCACCGCGCGATTATTGATTCCTCCTGTGTCTATTCCAATGCCGGAAATGATATTGGTTCCCCCTTTGGGAGCTTCGAGCATTGCTTTCGGCGCCTCGGCGCCCTGAAAAGCGGGAGTCTTGTCGGATAAAATAATTTGTGTGGCAATTGGGTTGAACCCGACCAGAACCGTATTGGATTTGAGGGTAATCGTTTCGGTAATACGGTATCGCCCCGCAGGCAAGTAAATCGTACTGTGATTGGCAATTGCAGTTTTCAGATTTTCCGTATCATCGGCGATGCCATCACCTTTGGCGCCTGACAATTTCAGATTGGCCCACGTATCCATGGAGGGAAGGCCGGGTATATCGGATGCGACAGGCCCCGGCAGTGTGCGCAGCGTTTCTAATTCGAAAGTGGTTTTAATTTCCGGAATATCCCCGATATCGTCTATGTGCAGTCCGTGGGAAAAGTCCTTGACGTGATAAATGGGGCCTGGAGCAATAATTTTTTTGTCGCTGTTACGGAAAGCGGCGAGTACGGGTACACGCTGACAAACCACGTTGACCAGATTGGTCTGAGAACGAGCATTATTTTCATCACTGATGAGTATCGCCGGGCCGTTGATATCCTCAAAACGCGAGTCCGCAAGATACAGTTCCTCGGCACGGTCAGGGTTGACAAGAACGGCGGTTGGAACATTTTTGAACTGATTTCGAATCAGAGTCATGCCGCCTTCTTCAGTCTGGACGGCTGCTTTGCGCTGCCCCTCAAAAGAAGTATCGATCATCAAAAACGGCCAGCTCGGAGAGGGTTTCGTGGTGATAATTCCATAATCGCCTCCAAAAAAGTGACAGTCATCCATCTCATTGCCGACCTTTTCCACTCCCGCCTTTCCATTTCCAATGCGAAAGTCGATGTGTGCAAGGTAGCAGTGTTGCGCAAAGTGAGAACGTATTGCAATAGCAGCCGGATTGCCATCCTGTATCTCGAAATTGATGTTGCTGATAGCGCTATAAAACGTGCCTGGATTCGCATCGCGAATGGCTATGCCATTACGAGGACGGTTACTGGCAAAATGGATCATGTACTTTTCGTCACCCGTTTGATAGCCGGGTGTATTCTCGCCAAGAACAAATACGGGACGTTGACTGCCATACCCGATCAAGCGGATTCCAGCCCAGACGAAGACTGTCTTGCCAAGTCGGTAGCGTCCTTCCGGGATAAAGACGATGCCATAGCGAGATTTCTCTTCGACTTTGTTAATCGCCTGCTGAAGAGCATCCGAGTCGTCACCCTTGCCATCGGCGATTACCGGGAAATCTTTCGCAGTCAGATAGACAGCCTCAGGATCGTCAAGACGGACCGGGTAAAAAGATGCCCCGTTTGATGATTGAACCAGGAGGATAATAACCAGGCAGATAAGCCCCCCACGAATAGATTTCAAACACATATCGCTTTTCCTTTTTGATTTTCAGTCTGGTGAGTGGTTGTAGGCGTTGCCGTGGCTAACGCTGCAGCAGTAAGCAATATTACGAAACTAATAAGAATTGTCTTTTTTATTTTCCTATTCTCGCAGGAATAAATCTAATTTCTGTCCGCTATTGCCGTCAAAGCGGAAACGATAAAAATTATACTCTTTGTCGTCCCTGAAGGCAAGTAAATTTACCCAAACTATGGGACGGGGGGATGAGACGGTCGGATAGCAAGACGGCAAGATAGAAAGATATCATCGTTCGATGAAGGAACATATCTTTTTGAATCTATGGGAAAGCCCTGCAGAATTGGAAAAGGAAATTGCCCGGTTTGTGCGTTGGTATAACAGCCGGCGTTAGCATGAAGCCATCGGCAATGTAACACCTGATGATGTTTACTATGGACGTCGCGAGAAGATACTGAAGAAACGGACCGAATTGAAAAGTAAAACAGTTCTTGAAAGAAAAAAAATATAACGATAACATTACATTAACAGGAGCCGAAACCGTCTCCTAATTCAACGTCGTTTTTGTCTCATTCTTGCTGAAGACATACACTCTATACTTAGTGTGGGGGATTCCAACGAGGATTCTCGCGAATATTTCTCGTTTGCTGAAAAAATCCGCAGTTTTTTTGATCTTTTTCACAAAAATAATTAGAATAGCCATGCGGTCCATAACTCATTTTCTGAGCAAGTGTT
>Ga0116116_1002770_pt1 | contig 10525 bp, 7 predicted proteins | sample June2015DPH_10_1_FD_89722 | JGI IMG/M metagenome (GOLD analysis project Ga0116116, IMG submission 89722) | Peatland microbial communities from SPRUCE experiment site at the Marcell Experimental Forest, Minnesota, USA - June2015DPH_10_150 | ecosystem: Environmental > Terrestrial > Soil > Wetlands... | reverse complement strand
ATTTGCCGTTATGCACTTTGATCATCTCACGGCGGCGAATCCGGCCGGTAACGGCTGCAAGCAATTCATCTGCGGAAAATGGCTTGGGCAGATAGTCGTCAGCTCCGGCCGACATCCCCGAGCGTACCTGCTCGCGTTCCCCCAAGGCAGTTACAAAGATGAAAGGGATATCGTCGAGTGTATTATCACCCTTCAAAGCCTCCAATACGGAATGGCCGTCCATTCCCGGCATCATGATATCGCACAGAATCAGATCGGGGCGTTTCTCACGTGCCAAGGCTAAACCTGATTGCCCGTCAGGTGCGATACGAACGTCAAATCCTTCCAGATTCAGAATCAACTCCATCATGCTGCAGTATGATGGGTCATCTTCGATAATCACGATTGAATACATGGAAACCGCTCCTGTATTTATCGTTAGCCGCTGCGCTAGTTTGGCCTTAGCACGCTGAAGCTGTTAGCAGCCTCTACACAGGATCAACGACGGGGATTTTCACCAGCATGGCTGTTCCTTTGCCTGTAGTGCTGGTCATTGTTATGGTTCCGCCCATCTGCGACAATGCCTCTCTGACGATGGAGAGTCCCAACCCCAACCCGCGTCGTCCCTCGACATTCCGACTGCGGTAGAATGGATCGAATATCAACGCCTGATCCTCTTCCGGGATACCTATGCCGGTATCGGTTATCTCCAATAATAACATGTCCTTCTCCCGGTAGACGTGTAACGACACGGTTCCGTTTGTCGGTGTATAGCGGAAGGCATTGGTCAAAAGGTTCTGCAGTATCCGCCGGAATAAAATATCGTCAATCACGGCAGTACCGCAATCAGCAGCCAGCGAAACGATGAATTCATGGCCGGCGCACCAGACGGTTTCGACTTCCGCGGCAATTGAGCGGCAGAGATCCCCGATATCCAGCAACTGAGGAGGTTTCCCGGCTCTATCCGTTACCGCCCGATTGAATACTGTTACCGAATTTACCAGATCGGATATTTGGCGCGCTGCGTTCCGGATATGCTCATTCTGTTCCAGCCGCTTTTCCGGGGTCAAACGATCCCAGTACCGATCCAGAACATCAACGCTGCCGGTAAGCAGGCCGAGCGGGGTGCGAAACTCGTGCGCAACGGTGCGCACGAACCGGCGCATGGTAGTGTTGACAAAGTTGGCGGCTTCCAGGGCCTGCTGCACTTCCTCTTCGACCCGCTTGCGCTCGGTGATATCCTTGACAAAACAAATGGCGAATCTTCTCCCCCTGAATTCCAGAGAGTTGGCCGTAATTTCAACCGGGAATGTTGTCCCATCTTTGCGCCTGTGCATTCTCTCGAAAGTCACGGAGCCGCAGGAGAACGTCCTGATTGCGAGATCATTGAAGACTTCCCTGGTCGCAGTGGGGTCGATATCGAAGACAGTCATCGAGCGAAGTTCTTCCATCGAGTAGCCCAGGCTTTGGCATGCGCATTCGTTGACGTTCCAGATTTCTCCTTCCTCCGTAAGCTGGTAAAGAGCCATGGATGCTTTATCCACGCAGAACTGGGTCAGCAGCAATTCCTCTTCCACCCTCTTGCGCTCGGTGATATCCCTGGCAAAAGAAACAGTGAACCCTTTGCCCTGGTATTCATGATAATTGACAGTGATCTCCACCGGAAAGGTCGAACTATCCTTGCGATGATGTACTGTTTCAAAAGTCCCTAAGCCTTTGGCACAAACGGTTTTTCGATGATCCTGAAACCGCTCAAGGTTAAAGGTCGGATCAATTTCAAAAATCGTCATGGAGTATAGCTCTTCGGGCGTGTATCCGAGACTCAGGCATGCGAATTCATTGGCGAACCTTATGTTTCCCTCATCTGAAATCCGGAAAATGCCGATCGCTGCCTTGTCAACACAAAACTGTGTCAGCTGCAGCTGATCCAACAACCGCTTGCGCTCGGTGATGTCAATAACCACGGCACGGCACTCTTCCCTTGATTCGGAGAGCACTGCCTTAACCTGTACAACGAGCGGCGAATGCCTTTCTTTCTGTAACACGAGCTCGCACGTTTCTTTTGTCTCACTCTCGAATACCTTGTCGAGGAAGTCATGGAAAACTGGACGGGTTTCATCGGAGATGAAACAATCCATGCGTCGGCCGATCAGCAAGGAGCGCGCGATTCCAAGGAATCCTGTGCCGGTGATATTGACTGCACGGATAATCCCTCTGTGGTCCAGATTAAAGTAAGCCACCGGAGCGAAGTCATAGAGGTCGCTATATTTTCCCAGCTGAGCCTCCATCTTATCCCTCTCGTCCCTCGCTTGCCGGAGTTCTCCATTCTGCATCTCCAGCTCTATCTGATGAACCTGCAACTCGTGGAGGAGCCTCAACGGTTCGTCCGCTGTTCCGGGAGGGTGGGCTGTCCCTCTGCTCTCTCCGAGATGCTCTTCCGCAAGACGGCGCAGCCCTGCAGTATCAATTTGATGGACTTTTTTCACAGCCATGGTGTGGCCTCCGTCTTATCAACTCAGAGCCTGTGTGTGCCAGTTAATGTTGCACAGGTGCTTCAAAATGTGTAACTCCAACACTTCGTGCGATCAGGGGCCATTTACAATGAAAAATTAATCCTGAAAAACAAAAAACCGGCGCGCGGAAATATTCCGCAACGCCGGTCTCAAAACCAAGCCATATCCGGACAAAAGCCGGGTGGGATATCATGTCTGTCTGAGCAAAATAGCAGACATCCCCCGCCCTTCCACACGAAAAATTGCGAATCGTCATTAAAAATTATTATACTATTCAAAACAAAATAACAACAGGTTTCTTCAACAATTTTGTCCAATAGAAGCTGGGGGATAGTCAGCCATAAAAAAAACCTCTTCCCGGTGTACCGGTGGTGTACCGGAAACTGGAAAGAGGTTCTTTAAACCTGACTAACATGTTGATTTTGTTAGCCTATTTACGAAAATGGTGGCGGTGCAGGGACTTGTACCCCTGAAAATCGCATTCCGTAACCGGTTTAAATAATTAACGTTTTCCGGTGGTACACGAGACTTGAACCTGTTTTGTGTACTACGCAGTGCGCCAGTCGAGTAGTGTCCACGATATGGTAGTTAAATCGGGACTTGAACTGATGGCGTAAGTATAGACTAAACCAGCTGAATGGTACAGGGGGAAATTTTACTTTACAGATTGTTAGACATCGTTCAGAATTAAACATCTTTTTGAGAGGCAATGCAAAGGATTACATAAACCATGACCAAGGCCGACATCGGGCGGATCGTTGCCGCCGCGTGGAGCGCTTGTAGGCGGCTTGAAGAAGTGAAACGACGGAGAGAGCTATGGCACAGGCAGCAGCAAAAAGGGGCCGTTAAGAATGATACTGGAGTTTCCAACAAGGCAAATGGACACCGACCGCCCAAAGAACGCCGGGAGTGCGGTTCATTACCCAAGCCGTTGGTCAGAAAACCAGGCTATAAAAGACAATGAAAAACCAATACGTCGCGGACATCAATGATTATCGGAAGTACGGGCTTCTTCGCATACTCTCAGGCAGCGGCAAGATCCGAACTGGCGTGTGTTGGATGCTCACCCCGAATGACAACCGCACGGACGGGCAGTTTACACGCTACTTGAATTCGCCGGGGCGGTGGAAGCAATACGATTTCCCGCTGTTTGAGCGCTTGGCTAATTGCATTCAGGATGGTGAACGGCATGTCAGCCGTATCGAGTCAACAGGTGTTCTCCAGAATGCAGTCTATCACTGCGACTTGCTCTCTGATGTCCCGGAGGAGCGGAGTCGGTACTTTGAGGACATGCACGAAAGGTTACAGGGCGCAGACTTGATATTCTTCGATCCAGATAATGGGCTCGAAATCAAATCGCGCCCCTACGGGCGCAAGCAATCATCAAAGTTCCTTTATTGGCACGAATTGACCCGTGCATTTAGTGCGGGCAAATCGATACTTTTATATCAACATTTCATACGAGAGAAGCGGGAACAATTCATTTCTCGCATATCTTTGGAGCTTTGCAGGCGGCTCGATGTTTCAGATGTACTTTCATTCCGGACCCCACATGTCGTCTTCTTTCTCGTTTCACAACCAGAACATGCACAACATTTTGAGGAGCGAGCTGTAGTGGTAGCAGTGCAATGGCGCGATCAGATTCATGTCAACGCGCATAGCCAAGCCCAACATGCTATCGGACCATGGCCGGGCATACAACTACCGATCAATTCAGATGGAGGTGAAACATGAAATACAAAGAACTTGTTGAAATGTGGAACGCAGAGAGCGAACAAAAATGGTCCAATATCACAGAAGATAGAAAAATCGAGTTTGCCTTTGATGAGGGAAGGCGCACGGGGTTTACTGAGATCGCAGAGTTAGCAACAAAACTGAGTGAGAGCGAGAGAGACTTAGGTTGAATCGTTTATGTGCGTATCCGTGGAGTTGTCACAAATAGAATAGTGTCCCCAAAAAGATTCTCATTGCGACCATCATCCAAAATAGTTTGCCTAACCAAAGGGTTGCTGCAGTGAGTAATCAGAGATGCGGAAAACCAACTCCACATAATTTCGTTCTTCACATAAAACCGGTTATGTTGAGCTAAACATAACCGGTTATCCTCCACCCCCAGGAGTGCGAGCTATGGCTCGACCGAAACATGACAGATCCGGAAAAGCTGAAGCCTCTATACCGTTCCCACCCAGCCGAGTTGATTCAGACGTGGACGGTCTCCTCGCAAGTCAATTCACCTCAAAATGACACTCCTGAACTCATCAAGCCTTCAGCAAAACAATCCTCTTGAATCACCACTTATTGAAAGAAAATCGTCTTTCGTAAATTAGTTGCGATGTTGATTTCGTAAGTAAGGATAGAAGTTAGAAAAAACTCAAGATTATCATGCCGGTGCCGATAAAGTAGATGATATGCAGAGGCCATGAAATTGCCTTGCTCAGGGACAACTACACCACAATATGAACCAGGCACTAATCTCTGCCACTGTGTATGGCTTTCGTTGGTTCATGGATTTTAGTAGATGAGGTCGTGAGTGTAAGGATCATTTTCGAATATCATCTTTATGTGGAGGAGAAATGGGGACAATAGACACACGGAAATATTTAGCAGTTGAATTAGGAGATATAACTAAGTCTGGCAAATATGAGAATAACCTGTATAAAAAGTGCTATTACGCAGAAAAAGCCTCAATCAAGAATCTATTGCGATTGGAAGAATCTCGTAAAGCGATACTTAATAGCCAATCAGCAATTTTGGATTGTAAATTACAAGTGGAGTTATTTAAATTACAGTTCGAGCTAGGTAGTGGTTTCATTCGCAACAAAATATATGGTGTTGGTATAGCGCATTTTGAGGATGCCATCCATACCATCAGAGCCCACGTAACTGGATTTTTTAAGACTGCCTATGACATTGATTATTCTTGTAAAGCGAGTATATTTGACGAAAGGTTGAAAGACCTTAGAATTCTGATTAAGACGTTAACGGTATATTATCACAGTTGTCAGCACGAAGCGGGCAGTTTACTCGGCGACATAGAACCGATAACTGATATGCATGAATTTGTGGACAGAATTAGAGAAAAAGAGAAAGCTAAAGCATATTGCCGTAAGTTTTCCAAGGATAACGGCGTTCCAAATTTAATTGGGGTTAGTGTCGGATGGGCTGTAGTTCTTGAACAAACAGAAGATTTTGCAAATGGAGGTAGTACAATACTGATTCAAGGACCCCCTGGGGTGGGAAAGCAAGAAATTGCGAACGCTATCGGTCAAATACGAGCTGGTTGTCTACCTCTAAGTAAGAATCTTAATGAAATAAGAGGGGAATTAGCTGATGGCCGATTATTTGGGTATAAACAAGGTTCCCATTCCAAAGCCGATACAGATACAATTGGATTTTTTGAGGCTGCTGGGAAAAGAGTATTATTCCTTGATGAAGTTGACAAAGCTTCCATGGAGACTCAAGGATTACTATTACGTACGATAGTCGAGGGAACATTCGAGATGGTCGGAGATACTGAGTCGAAAAAGTTTGAGGGGTCGGTTGTTTTTGCTACAAACCGAGATCTGGAGGAGTTAATAGAGAAGAATGAGTTTTTGGATGATTTGTACGGGCGTGTTGAGGAATCTATAATTAATATTCCGCCTCTATCAATTCGTCCAGAGGACGTTGAAGAGATAATGTTGACTGAACTGAACAATAACAAGAAGGTGGATGCTATATCTATGGAGGCCGTCGAGTTAATCTGTAATTATTTTGTGTTTGGGGAACGAGGTAAGAAGAAACGAAGCAATAATGTAAGGAAGCTTAAATCTATACTGAATAAAATTTGTTTAAAAACTGACGGAAATATCGAAGCTACCGATGTGCCTATGGAATATGTGGAGCTTTCTCCTGCGTATCAAAAAGAGTGTTATCGAATTCCTCTCAATATAGGCGATCCGTTATGTGCAAAAAGTCAATATAGCCTCGGTTTTTCAAAAGAAGATATCAACCAATTGGAAAACATGTATGTGATAGAAGGCAAGTCGATAAGCAAACTTGAGGTCGCAAAATTATTTGGTACGACCTACCCAACAATTGATGAGTGTTTAAATAAACTAAATGTGAATAGTGGAGTTTCTGGGATGGATGAGGCTGATATTAGTAATACGCCGGAAACAAATAGAAAGTCTTCAACTGCTGGCAAGGCTAAGAAACATTTGAATAAACCAAAAGTGGACGATGGAGTTTCTGGACAATGTCAGGGTGATAGTAGTACTGACGATGATCCTATGGCTGAGTCTGAGGCGCTAATCGGCAAAATTATGGGGAGATCTTACGAGAAAGCAAAAGGACGGTGAAGCATATCCCCTTGATTGTGACGTGGGCGAAGGTCAAGACATATGATTCGGGTGATAAATCATTTCCCAAAGACTCCGCTACATAGTAATTTTTAAGTAATTGCGTAAGCATATGTTTTCCATTAAAGCAAAATTGCCGTGTGTAATCCAATGGTTAGCTATTGTATTACCCAGGTCCATTGCAGTAGGTATCACCAGCTTTAAACCACGAGTCGAAATCCCCACCAAACTTTAATTCTGATGTTCTGTCAACCTACTGATTCCCACTACAGATGGGGCAACCAATCGTCTACCAGATAACCCAATCCCATAACATGTTAATTTATAACAGTTATTTAAGTTGGGTATGCCTTGTGCTAAAGTAAAAGTATCACGCTGTAATAAGTGACCACAAATTCAAATGAATGGAGGCAGCATTATGCGGGTATCTAAAGCAGTGGACGACCACACGCATACTGGGGAAAAAGAGGAAGCCGGGCGGAAAGCAGCTTTCCCCGACACAACCGATGCTTTAAGAAGGGTTTTGGAATCGAATTCCGGCAGGCAAGAGAAGTCGGTACTCCTCGTGCACGCCTTTGAATGGAACCGTGCCCATGGTTCTCATCTGACGGTCGAAGACATTGTCAATCTGGTGGAAGAACTTGGGGAGACAACCACGAATGATGTCGAAGCCCTTGCGGGCGAAGAACTGCTCTTTAAGTTGGCCGAGGATACCATACTGTTCCATAATGATTTGAAAGAGCCATACTTCTTTTTTGCAGGAGAACCCTTCAAAGCGCCCAGCAAAGAGTACGAAGCGCATTTACAGCATCGCTATTACCAGAAAACCAGAGAAATGCCCAAAGCGAAACAGTTAAAGAATGTTCTGAATATTTTGAAATCTAAGGCACGTTTTGAGGGAGAACGGATAACGCTCAAGAATCGTGTGTCTGTGAATGACGGAGCAATAATATACGATCTCAGTGACAAGCGTTATGTGAAGACAACTGCAAACGGTTGGGAAATCATCCCAGCCTTTCCGCTCTTCTGCCGGTACAAGCATCAGCAGCCACAGGTTGAACCTTTAAAAGGTGGAAATCCATGGGACGTGTTCAATTTTCTCACAGTCGCGGAAGAGAATCGACTTTTAGTCATGGTTTACATTGTGAGCCTTTTTGTTCCACGCATCGCTCATCCTGTATTAGCTGTATTTGGCGACCAAGGTTCCGCCAAATCTTTCTTCTGCACTGTGATCAATCGTTTAGTGGACCCGACCCTCACCGAACGGATAATCCAACCGAAAAACGAAAGAGACTTGATTCAAACGCTGAGGCAGAAATATGTTACTGTTCAGGATAACACCTCAAAAATTGACAACCGGGTTTCAGATATCCTCTGCCAGGTCTGTACCGGCGCTGCTGTCAGCTATCGACAGCTCTATACAGATGAAGGCGAAAACATAGCTCAATTCCTGCACGTTGTAATATTGAACAGCATCAATCTCGCTATCGTTAACCCAGACCTGATGGATAGATCTATTATTCTAAGGTTCCATCGTATTGACCCTCTGGACCGTAAACCAGAAGATGAGTTATGGGATGCTTTCGAGGCTTCGCGCCCCAGCATCCTCGGGGGTATTTTCGATACTCTGGTAAAGGCAATGGCGATTCACTCGACAATCAATATAAAACAACTGCCGAGACTTGCTGATTTTGCCAAGTGGGGATACGCCATTGCCGAAGCCCTTGGACAAAATGGTGAACAATTCCTTAATGACTTTATCCAGAATATCAAGCAACAGAACCAAAGTGTGGCAGAGAAAAATGTCTTGTGTCAGACGGTGCTCCAACTCATGTCAGACAAGGAGTTGTTTCTCGAATCGGTGGGGAATACCCACAAGGCGTTGAAAAACATTGCCGGGGAAGATGCCAAGGATGCAACCTTTCCGAATCTGCCGCATCATCTCAGAGAGCGGTTAGAAAGACTGAGGTCAACCCTTGCGGAGCATGACATCACCTTTAAATATCTTGAACGTACCAATAAAGGAATTAAAATCCTTGTCACAAAAACAGGTTCACCTGCTTCACCTGCATCATCGCTACCTCTCTCTGCTCCGGCATAAATGGGAATTGCTACGAGTGTACCTAGTGTACCTAGTGAACCTCGAAATGTAATCTCCGAAGTGCACTTTGATAAGATCACCTAGGCGGGTAAATGAATAAATACCATCTGAATCTGCATTAAGTCCAACGCACACAAAGAGAATCGAGTGATGGAAAATGGAGAGGCAATTCGCCTCTCCAACATCCTTTTACCAATATTACTCGCGAAGTATTGAACGGTGTTTGTAGCCATGAATTACGTGAACAACCTCCCCAGAATCGCGCATATCCCAAATTGTTAACCATGCCAATTGCAGATAAAAATCCTATGGGCCACAAACCGGCCTCATCCTAGCAATACATCTGTATTGGCTTCATCTGAAAACAAATATGAACAGAAAGCAGCAGCCGCATCTTTATAAATGAGACTTTGAATTTTATTCTGTCTGTGATAGCGGCGGTTCTTAGTATCATATGTATAGAACCGCGTACAAAGGTGATTTCTTGAATTGGTCATGGTCACTATGCACCCTTGTCTCGACACAACAGGGGCCATTATTCTTGTTCTTTGTTATAGTAATTGCATTAAGCACACCGGTTTTCTAGCTAAAGAAAATCATCCGTGTATTTTATTATAGTTAGCTAGTTATATCGGTAGATCCATTGCTTTAAGATCACGGCAGCTTTAAACCCCGACTCGATATTTCAATTCATCTTTAATTTTTATGCCATTCCCCTACCTAAATTTTAAATTCTTACCCTAACAAACTCACCTAACTTTAAAAAACTGACTTTTCGCCTTTTTACCCCCCAATACAATTTATATCATGTTGAATTTGTTAGGTTATTTTTTAGTACTTGTCCTCAATAAATTGGCACTTAGCTTGCGATAGTAATAAACATGAGTTCGCGGCAAGAGTGCCAGGACCTAAATTTATCGCCTAGGGAGAGAGAGTTATGAGCACAAGAGCACAAATTGGCTTCTACTCAAAAGACAATGGAGGAGATATCAAGATCAAACCGGAGACCCTTATTTATAAGCACTCAGATGGCTACCCTGATGGGGATTGCGGGGTTATGTCATGGCTTGTGCCGTTCTTTAAGGATTTCATGGAGAGGCGTGGTGCGGATCCTGAGTATATGGCGGCATGGTGCATTCACGTTATCTGTATTCGGCAAGCTGCGCCGCACACAAACTACCCGGAATTCGAAGACAATTTTCGTTATACGGGCGTTGGCTGCTGCTACGAACATTTCCTGCATGAGGACATCGAGTATTACTACTCAGTTACACCTAGCGTCATTTACTGCACCGACGTTTACTCTGGGGAAATTGTCGCAACCTACAAATAAGCGGAGGGTAACAAACCCGTATTTAAACTCACAGGTTACAGCAGTTTATTCCACTCGGCAGGATGGAAAAATCTGCCTCGTGTGGAAAGACGGTAACATAGCCGTCATAAAATAACCAAGGAGGATACCGTGTCAAAAGCCAAGGATTTACAAGACCAGCAGTTCGGACCATTCACTGTGCGAAGCCGTCATGAAAATGAAGACGGCAGACCCGCTCACGATTCTCGGGGTCATGCACTTTGGGATGCCGAATGCATTT
>Ga0116116_1002769_pt1 | contig 10528 bp, 11 predicted proteins | sample June2015DPH_10_1_FD_89722 | JGI IMG/M metagenome (GOLD analysis project Ga0116116, IMG submission 89722) | Peatland microbial communities from SPRUCE experiment site at the Marcell Experimental Forest, Minnesota, USA - June2015DPH_10_150 | ecosystem: Environmental > Terrestrial > Soil > Wetlands... | reverse complement strand
ATTCCATAAACCCCAGCAGATAATCAATCCTGCTCGTCGCGGCCTTGCGGGGCAATGCGTAAAACCGCGAATAAACCATCAGATTGCTTATTACGTCGAGTTCCTCGTCGAGGTTGTTATCCTGTGGGACGACGCCTGAGAGATATTTGATTGCAAGCTCATTACTCGCGGGGTCATAGCCCAAGACGTTTATCGAGCCATTCTCGCCCCTTGTGCATTTGCCGTAGAGCATCTTCATCATCGTTGTCTTGCCCGCGCCGTTTGGACCCAGGAAACCATAGCAGGTATCGGCCTCGACCTCGAAACTCAGGTCGCGGACGGCATTCACCTTGCCGAAACACTTGCTTGTGTTTTTAACTGTAATCGCAACTGGGGACATATCAGTCGAATGACCATTTCCTGGGCAGAACACACAAGGAACGCTGAAAAAATTTGTTTTTATCTGCGGTCTCAGCGACAAACAGTCAGTTGACTAAAACAGCAGAAGCCATATTCCGAATACAGCCGCTATCGGGCTTATAATCTTGAATATCTTGCCGTATTTTTCGTGCCAGACCTGCGCCTCGCCGGGGCTGATAAACTTATCCAGTTGCACCTTGTTATATGCAATCAGCGACCCCAACACGCCCCCAATTATCGCTATCAACGCAAATACAGTATTCATAATCTCACTTCCTTTCTTATGGTTGCTGCCAAATTTCGGGGCATCCCTGCCGTCTCGCTATTTCAATCCTAACACGTCGGCCATTGAATACAGGCCGGGTTTTTTATTTATGAGCCAGCCGGCTGCGCGAAGGGCCCCGCGAACAAATGTATCCCTGCTGTGAGCGGTATGATTCAGCGTTACCGTCTCGCCAAGCGTAGAGAAAATCACAGAATGAATCCCGACGATATCGCCCGCACGAACCGCGTGCATGCCGATTGTGCCTTTATCTCGCAGGGCGTCTTTACCGTTCCTGCCGTGAGTAAGGCAATCGGGAAATTTCTTGCCCGTCGCCTTCGCGATATTTTCAGCAAGCGTCAGGGCCGAGCCGCTTGGGGCGTCTTTTTTGAAACGATGGTGCTGTTCGACAATTTCAATATCGTAATCGGGCCCCAGCATCGATGCCACCTTACCGACAATGGCAAACAGGGTATTCATACCCACGCTCATATTGGTTGCGCAGACAATCGGGATTTTCGAGGATGCGGTTTCGATTTTCTTCCGCTGGCCGTCGCCCAGGCCCGTCGTGCCCAGAACTAAACCTGCTTTATTGCCAGCGCAATAGTCAATCGACCCATCCGCAGCTTCAGGCAGCGAAAAGTCGATCAAAACGTCCGCCTTGCCGGGGAAATTATCAACTATCTTCACATTCAGTTGGGCAACGCCCGCCAGAACGCCCGCATCCTTGCCTAAATCGGGATGGCCTGTTTTTTCAACCGCTCCCGCAATCTCAAACATGCCTTGTTCCGCCGCTAAGGCCACAATACGCCTGCCCATTCGACCCGCAGCGCCGCAAATTATCAGTTTTGGTTTCATTTCGCTAACCTCTTATTATTCCCTATATGCTATCCGCTAATGATAGCTGTTTTCGACGTCATTGGCAAGAGTTATGAACTATTCGCTTGATGTCAAAAGGGGCAAGTGGTAAAAATTGGCAATGATCTGAACCGATAATTTTTAGGAGGCATCGCAATGGACCGAAGGGCGTTTGTGGCAGCAGGTCTCGCCGCAGGAGTGGCGGCAATATCAAGTTCCCACGCGGAAGACAAACCAACAGCAAAACCCGCAGGTAAATTCAAACTCAAATACGCCCCGGAGCTTGGGAAGTATGAGGAAAGCGCAGGCAAAGACCCCATCGACCAGTTGAAGTTCTTCGCCGACGAGGGCTTCTCGGCAATGTTCGACAACGACCTCTACAAAAAGCCGCCCGAATTGCAGGAGGCAATCGCCAAACAATGCCAGCAGCTTAATCTTGCTATGGGGCCGTTTATCGCCTGCGCTGAATTCGGCAGGCCGACGTTTGTCCTGAAAGACAACACCGTTCGTGAGTCGGCGATAAAAAAAATCAAGGCGGCAATCGAGATTTCAAAACGCACCGGCTGTAAAATGGGTATCGTCGTGCCGGGGCAATATGCCAATAACCTGGAATGGGCCTACCAGACCGCCAACGTTATAGATAACCTCAAGGCCTGCGCCGAGGTCTGCGAAAAAGACGGCTTCATTATGGTTATCGAGCCGCTAAATAACTGGAAAGACCACCCCGGAATGTTCCTCTCCAAAATCCCGCAGGCCTACCAGATTTGCAGGGCGGTCAACAGCCCATCCTGTAAAATTGTGGATGATCTGTACCATCAGCAGATTACCGAGGGCAACCTCATCCCCAATATGGACCGCGCATGGGAGGAAATAGCTGCATTTCACTTAGGCGACACGCCCGGACGAAACGAGCCGACAACAGGCGAAATCAATTATCGAAATATCTTCAAGCATATTCACGAAAAAGGATATCAGGGCGTCTTGTGTATGGAGCACGGCAAAAGCAAACCGGGCAAAGAAGGTGAACGGGCGGTAATTGACGCATATCGCTGGTGCGATAACTTTTAAAATAACCAGGTGGGGTAAACCCCACTCTACTTTGTAGGGCGGGGCAAGCCCCGCCAATAATATTGAAAGGGTGATACTTATGCAGGAAATAAACAGAAGGTCGTTTATGAAGACCACAGCGGCGGTTTCCTTTGGCGCTATCGCCTCGCAACTCGCAGGTTGCCAGCCGGCCGCCAAACTCGGCAGCGCGGCTTATGTAGCTGGTAACGATAAAATCCGCATCGGGCTTATCGGCTGCGGCGGACGCGGCACTGACGCCGTGCGCGACTGCATCGAGGCCTCGGAATCCGTCGAACTGGTAGCAATGGCCGACATTTTTAAAGACCGCCTCGACAGCTCATTCAAGGATTTGAAAGAGGGCATCCCCGACAGGAAGAGAGCTCCTCTGTCAAGAGGATTCAATGTGTCGCCCGACCAGTGTTTCGTTGGCTTCGACGCCTATCAAAAACTTCTCGCCTGCAAACTCGATATGGTCCTGCTGACGGCCCCGCCATATACAAGGCCGATACACCTCAAGGCCGCGGTCGAGGCGGGCAAACACGTCTTTATGGAAAAGCCGGCGGGCGTTGACCCCATCGGAATCAGGTCAGTAATTCAGACGGCTGAGCTGGCAGACCAGAAGAAACTATCAATCGTCGCAGGCACCCAGCGCAGACACCAGAAGCATTACCTCGATTTGATGAAAAAGGTGCAGAATGGTGCTATAGGTGACATAATGACCGCGCAGTGCTATTGGTGCGGCGGCGATATGCTTAACTACTGGAAATGGTTTGAAAGAGATAAAATGCCCAACGATATGGAATGGCAGTGCAGAAACTGGCCCTGGTTCCTCTGGACATCCGGCGACCACATCGTCGAGCAGCACGTCCACAATATCGACGTTATCAACTGGGCGCTCGACGCGCACCCCGTCAAGGCATACGGAATGGGCGGCAGAGCCGTGAGAAAGTACGGCAACATATACGACCACTTCGCCGTCGAATTCGAATATCCAAAAGGAATTAAAGTTACAAGTATGTGCCGACAAATGCCCGCCTGCACCGAACGCGTATCGGAAAACGTCAAGGGAACCAAAGGAATCTGCTACACAGACGGCGCAACCGGCTATATCAAGGGCGAAAGCGCGTATAGATACGAAGGTCCCAACCCGAACCCGTATGTCGTGGAGCACGCCGACCTGGTACAAAGTATCAAAGACGGCAAGCCACTCAACGAGGCCAAACGCGTCGCCGAAAGTACCCTCACCGGCATTATGGGCAGAATGAGCACATATACCGGAAGGGAAATTTCCTGGGACTGGGTTATGAACGCGTCAAAACTCGACCTGATGCCGGCCAAACTGGATTTTGCAGGCGAACTGCCCGCTGAACCAGTCGCATTACCCGGCAAGACACAGCTTATCTGACAAAATGATGCCCGGTTCTATCGACTGAAACGTTTTTTAGTTTCCGGCCGATATAATTAAAACACTGCCTGCGTTTAAATCGTATAGACGCAGGCAGGTGCCTTTTAGGGTTTTATGGAGTGTAAGAAAATGACAAAATACGCAGTTTCGATACCGGTTACGGTAATATGTTTGGTTGTTTTGGTATTCGGCGTCGGCTGTGACAGCGATGCCAAGACCGGCGCGGTTGCCGGCGGGGCGGTAGGCGCCGGCGCAGGAGCGATAATAGGACATCAGTCAGGCAAGACCGGGCAAGGTGCGTTAATCGGCGGCGCAATCGGCGCCGGCACTGGTTTGCTCCTCGGCAACGCACAAGATAAAAAGAAACATGAGACGGCGACAACCGCTAAATCCGAAAAACAGGATGCCGCCAATATAGTTACCGTCAACGTCACAAACAGCAACGGCTCATTTACGCCTGTTAAGCTGACTAAGCAGGGCGAAAATAATTACGTCGGCCCCAAAGGCGAAGTTTACGACCACCTGCCCACGGAAGCCGAATTGAAACCCGTTTACGGGTTCTAAACAACCGTCTATTACCGGGGCGCTATTATCATAGCGCCCTTTTTTTTTGCGCTGCCGGTGTTGCAACCATTAAATCGAGATTACCAGATACAGGGTATGAGTCGGAAGCGGACTTGTTTTGTGTAGTCGGTATAGCCGTGAAGCTCTTTTTGAAGGGTGATGTCTTCAAGATACGTGCGAATGATAAGCAGGAAGATATCTATCGCAGCCGGGATAAGAGCATAGATTGAGCCGAGAAGTAAAGCCAAGGTAGGCATGAAGATGATTAATCCGACGTAGCCGGGATGACGAACGTAATGGTATGGCCCTTCGGTAACGACATAGTGGCCCCGGTCGGTCTGGATGCGGACCCGACTGGAAAAAAAGTTATTGGTCCACATCGCCCAATAGATAATACAGCAGCCGGCCAGAATCAAAACAAACGTCACCGGATACAGGACAATGGGTAATTGGGGCGACCAGTGAAACCGGCCCGCATCGAGGGCGGCAAGCAAACTGACGGAAAAAGACAAGGGAACGTGGATAGCTAAAAAGATTTTATCCCACCATTTGACGCCGGGGCCGGGCCTGACGCGTTCCTGCATAAGTTCCTGTTTTTTGGTGAAGAAAACGCCGAATCCCGTCATAAAAATCAAGAGAATCGAAAAGAAAAGCCAGCCCTGCCAGTAATCCAGCCGGCCCGCCAGCGCGAAGATTGCGACCCCAATCGCGATAATACTGATAAAGGAGCGTATCATCATCCTTCGGCAGGAAAACTCCTTTTTTGTCCCGGTTTTTGCGTCTTGCATTTTATTTTCTCAGGGCTTTCCAAACAGCCACGAAACGGGTAAACTCATTGCCGAAAGTATATCCTTTATCAAAATTTATTGAAAGGAGAAGATATGTGCTGCACCAATATGACCCCTAATGATATGCTGCCTGTTTTTATTGTTACTATTGTGGCCCTGGCGATACTTCTCTCCCTGATTGTGGCCCTGGTAAAAACCTGGATTAACTGCATGATTTTCCGCAAGGCGGGCTATAGCTGGGCGTGGGGACTGCTGACCTTGGTGCCGATAGCCAACATAATTCTGCCGTTTGTTCTTGCGCTGGGCGACTGGCCCATACGCAAAGAGCTTCGCCAGATGAAAGACGCCGCCAGGACACAGGCAACCTAACTCCACCTCTTAAAAAATAGCGAAAGGAGTTACTCTATGGGCTTAGAGAATACACAACGCATTAGCGTAATCGACCCCATCGGCCAGGCAATTGAGCACGTCCGGCTGATGCTTTTTAAACCGTTTGATTTATCAAAATGGCTGATAGTTGGTTTTTGCGCCTGGTTGGCGCAACTCGGCCGGGGAGCCGGCGGTGGTGGCGGTGGCAACGGGGGCAACGGATGGAGAGCGAATGGTCACGCGCCCATCTTCCACGCAATAAAAGACGGCATACTCGCTCATCTGGCAGTTATAATTTTAGTTGCCGCGATAATCGTCCCGATAATCATAATTATAGCGGTGGTTCTTTGCTGGCTGCGAAGCAGGGGCCAGTTTATGTTCGTCCATTGCGTCGCGGGCAATAAAGCCGAAGTCGCTGTTCCCTGGAACAAGTTCGCCCGGCACGGCAACTCGCTCTTCCTGTTCCGCATCGTAATCGGGTTTATTGGATTCCTTGTAATAGGAATTCCGGTAGCGGCCTCCGTCTTCGCAGGTTTTGTTATGTGCGCAACAGGATTTAATCCGGCAGCTATAATTGGTTTGACGGGGGCCATTTTTGTTTCCGTTGTTGTCGCGGTTTTATTTGGCCTAATCGCCAAATTCACCACCGATTTTGTCGTGCCGATTATGTTCCTCCACACCGAAAGCAGCGTAGCCGGATGGAAACAATGCCTCGAACTAATTAGCGGCAACAAAGCCCAAATGCTTTTGTATATCCTGTTTCAGATTGTAGTATGTTTGGTTATAGCATTCATCGCTTTGACCATTTGCTTAGTCACCTGCTGCTGTTGCTGCTGCCTTCTCGTGCTTTTCGTTTTACCGTATGTGGGGACAGTGATTCTGCTGCCCCTTATCGCTTTTAAACGGGCATATTCGCTTTTCTATCTTCGCCAGTTCGGAGCACAATTTGACGTATTCAGCGGGCAGCCGGCATAGGCGGTTATGGCCGACCAGAACCAAAAACAAGTGATTTTTATAAGTGCCGCCGAACCCAGCGCAGACAGGCATTGTGCAGCCCTGATACGTGCCCTGCGACAAACAAAACGCGACCTCGAATTTGTCGGTATAGGCGGCCCCAAAATGGCAGAAGCCGGCTGCACACTAATCGAAAACCCCGTCGGACAGGCCGCGATGACCTATAACGCCTTTGCGCACGTCTCTCACTATTACCGGCTAATAAAACAGGTAGCAAAGTTTCTGGCAGCCAACAAACCTAATCTCGTCATTGTTTGCGACTCGCCTGCTTTCAACTTTCATATCGCAAAAGCAGCCAAAAAATCAGGTATCAAAACGCTTTTTTATGTTGCGCCGCAGCTCTGGGCCTGGGCGCCCTGGCGAATCCGCAAGCTGCGAAAATACTGCGACAAGCTCTGCTGCCTTTTGCCATTCGAGCAGGACTGGTTTACAAGTCGGGGTGTCCCCGCTGAATTCGTTGGCAACCCCCTGCTTGATGGACTTACGCAATCGGATTTGACAAGGGCCAAGCGAGATTACCGCGGCTTTAATCCCGCCAACGTCAAAATAGCGATTGTCCCCGGCTCAAGACCCGCCGAGGTTGGGACACTCTGGCGACCTATGCAGCTAATTGCGATTGCCCTGCGAAAAAAATACCCCCACGCTGTATTTACGACGGTGGCCGTCGATGAGGCGACCAGGGGTGCGCTTGACTCGACCCGTCTTATAGGATTTCGAACCGATTACTCGATTGACTCTGTATATCAGACGACAAGAAACTGCGATTTCGCTCTCGTCGCAAGCGGCAGCGCAACTTTACAAGTGGCTTCCGCGGGATGCCCGATGGCAATTATGTATCAAACTAATCCGATATTGTGGCACCTGTTCGGCCGATGGTTAGTAACAACCAAATACCTGTCGCTGGTCAATATCCTCGCGGATAAAAAGCTTGTGCCGGAGTTTATGCCCTATTTCCGTTCGACCGCGCCGATTATCGAAACGGTCTATAACCTGCTCGAAGATAAAACCCGGCTGGCCCAAACCAACTCCGACCTGCTGGCGCTCGTCCAGCCATTGGCAACCAAAAAAGCCGGAAGCGTTGTTGCCCAGATAGCCGCATCAATGCTGCCCTGAATCGACAGCGTAAACCAAAAATACTACCGACCCGGTCCCATAAAACTGACTATTGACAAAATATTCGCATACCCCATCTTAACAACCCTTGGCTCTGGCAGGGTCATTTTCAATGCTTTAATATGGATAATTTTCAATCCTAACTGGCGTTTTGTCGCTCAAAACGGACGAAAAACCGCGTCTGCGACGTAAAAATCACTAAAAATGGATAAGACGATAACAAAACAGTAACGTTGCGCGTTATAATAATAGAGCATACGGATGGGATACGGCCAGGGAGGAGGCCTCCGGAACAACAGTTTTTATCATGAGAGGAGCAATTGTGAAGAAACGCAGAAAGTGGATTGTTATCACCATAGTGGCGGTTTTGGTGCTGCTGGTGATTGGCGGGCTGGCGTACAAAAGCCAAAAAGGCAAAGCCAAAGAGGAAGTGGTGCGCATTGAGGAGGTCAAGCGCGGGGATTTGACCGAGCGTGTAAGCGCAACGGGCGAGATTGAACCGAAGGAAATAGTCCAGATAAGCACGAGGGTGTCCGCACGGATAATTGATATGCCCTACGGCGAGGGCAACGTTGTTACCTGTGGCGACCCGAACGCAAATCCGCCGATACCGGCATCTGTGCTGGTCAAGCTTGACGCAAAGGATTTGGAAAGTCAGTTACGACTTGCTGAGGCCAGCAAGGCGGCACAGGAGGCGGAAGTAGAGGTTGAGAAATCAAGGATTGAGGCAAGCAAATCGAACTTGGTGGCTCTTGCGGCTACACTCGAGCAGTCACAAAACGACCTCGAAAGGAAAAAGGGGCTGTTTGAATCGAGAGATATAAGCAAGGCGGATTTTGACCTGGTAAAATATAAGGTGGATGAGCTTGCGGGGCAATACGAATCGGCCAAATATAACCTAGAGGCGTCTGAAAAGAATTTAAGCGTATTGAAGTACAATTTGGAAGCGGCCGAAGCGCGTATAGAAGAAGCGAAGGAAATGATCAGCTACACAACAATAAAGTCACCAATCAACGGTTTTATAACACGGATTAATAACAAAGTTGGCGAAGTGGTGACGGGGACGATTAATTACCCCGGGACAGTGATAATGGAGGTATCGGACCGCTCAAAAATGCTGGTTGTGGCTCAGGTTGATGAGGCCGATGTTGGGGAGATGGAGGTTGGTCAAAGGGCGGTTGTAAGTGTGCAGGCGTTTCCAAACATAAAGTTCAGGGGCGTGGTCAACGAGATTGCGCAAAAGCACAGGTTCAGCGATAACCGGACAAGATATTACCGCACGGAAATCCTGCTTGATGATGACCCGAATGTATCAAGGTTGTATAGCGGCCTGACCGCGGATGTTGATATTGAGACGAGGAAGCATTCCGATGTTATTTCGGTACCGAGCCAGGCGATACTGGCAAGAGAGGTTGACAGTTTGCCCCTGGATATTCGCGATAAAAGCGCTGAGCTTGATAAAGGCAAGAAATTCGCGACGGTCATTTACAGGTTTATTGACGGCAAAGCCGTTGCTACTCCGGTAAAGGCGGGGCAGAGCGATTTGACGCACACGATAGTTCTGGCGGGACTTAAGGAAGGCGATAAAGTTGTAGTCGGACCTTATAAGGTCCTTGACAATCTCAAGCAGGACCAGAAATTGAAAGACGAGCGGGAAGCAGAAAAGGGAAAATCCAAAAACAAAAACGGCAAGAGCGACAGCAATGAATCTGCAGGCAGATAACCCAAACGGGAAAGTTGTAATCCGGCTCAAAGAGCTGAAACGATTCTACAGGGTCGGCGTGGAAGAGATACATGCGCTGGACGGCGTGGATTTGGAGGTGCGGGAGAACGAATATATCGCGGTGATGGGCCATTCCGGGTCGGGCAAAAGTACGCTTATGAACGTGCTGGGGTGCTTAGACCGGGCAAGCCAAGGAGTGTATGAGCTTGACGGCGACAACGTTACGGAGCTTGCGGATTCGGAACTGGCGAAGATACGCAACGAAAGAATTGGTTTTGTATTTCAGTCATTTGAACTTTTGCCCCAGATGAACGCCCTGAGGAATGTCGAGATGCCCCTGCTGTATGCGCAGGGAGGTTGGTTTGGCAGGGCGGCCAGGGCAAAAAAGGCGCTTGAGCGGGTTGGACTGGGCGACAGGGTTAAGCACAAGCCGAATCAGCTTTCGGGCGGCGAAAAGCAGCGGGTCGCGATTGCCAGAGCGCTGGTGTGCAATCCGAGCATACTGCTGGCCGACGAGCCGACGGGGAATTTGGATACAAAAACAAGCAACAGCATATTAGACCTTTTCGACGAGCTTCACAGGCAGGGGCAGACGATAGTGATGGTAACGCACGAATATGATGTCGCGCAGCACACAAAGAGAATAATCAGAATGCAGGACGGTTTAATTTGCAGCGACAGGACAACGGCAGAGGACAATATACACGAACAGAAGCCGGACAAAAAAGCGGAGGAGGCAGGATGAGAAGATTGCTTGCTATGCCGCTTATGTTCATCCGGCTTGTTTATCAGAGCGTTTATCTCGCCCTTGGGCAGATATGGGCCAACAAGACAAGGTCGGTACTTACGACGATTGGGATAGTTATCGGCGTCGCGTCTGTGACGGCGGTAATCGCGGCATTAACGGGCCTGAAGGCGAAAATCCTCAGCCAAGTCGAGACATTCGGAAGCAACACGATAATAAT
>Ga0116116_1002764_pt1 | contig 10543 bp, 11 predicted proteins | sample June2015DPH_10_1_FD_89722 | JGI IMG/M metagenome (GOLD analysis project Ga0116116, IMG submission 89722) | Peatland microbial communities from SPRUCE experiment site at the Marcell Experimental Forest, Minnesota, USA - June2015DPH_10_150 | ecosystem: Environmental > Terrestrial > Soil > Wetlands... | reverse complement strand
TTTGAAAGCGTCATATTATCTGTCTCCGGCCCGTCCTCCATAGCCCCCCAAGGGGCGAAGGATGGAGTGGCAATATCATCTTCATTCACGATATGTTAATCAATGACCAATGAACAACAGGATGCCTTTTCTTATCAGCATCACTGCTATCGCCGCCAAAAGCAAACTCATTATCTTTGATAGCGCCTTTGTTCCCGCTTCGCCCAATACTTTTATCAGCCAGTATGAGCCGTCAAAGATAAGACCCGCGAAAAGAATGTTCCCAATCACCGCGATGATGGTCGGCAGCAAACCATATTCGGAAATTATAACAAGCGAGGTTGTCAGAACCGCCGGCCCCACAATAAGCGGGGTGCCGATTGGCACTGCCCCGAGGTCTTTGACGGGCATGCGTCTTTCCTTGGTGGGGTTCATCAGGTCTATGATTGCTATGCAGAAAAGCAACGCCCCGCCGGCGACCATAAAATCGCCTATGGTGATACCGAGCAGTTTGAAGACCAGTTTGCCGACGAGGATAAAGCTGACCGCCAGCAAAAAGGCAGTTACCATCGACTGGACTATGATTTTGTTTTTTTGCTGTTTATCGAGGCCTTCCGTCAGCGACACGAATATCGGTAGCACCCCGATTGCATCCACCGCCACGAACAACGGTATGAACGACAGCAGGATGTTCCTGAGAACGTCCGTTACGTTTTTGACGTCGCTTGAAAATAGTTGCAAATCCATAGTAATCAGTGTAAATTAGATGCGCACCTGCGGTCAATACTTTTATTGGGGTATAGTGTAATGGTAGCACAACTGACTCTGGATCAGTTAGTCTAGGTCCGAATCCTAGTACCCCAGTTTTTTCATCGCACTATCTATCCAGAGCAGGCATATTGCCCCGAACCGAGCAAAGAGGAGAAAATGAAAGAAGTGAGAACAAGTGGGCAGATGGTATCCCAAAATACTGTTTTTTTGTTGTTTTTCGCGTCGGGAATCAGCGGTCTGATTTATGAGGTGGTCTGGCTTAGAATCCTTTCAAGAATTATCGGCGTAACCGCTTATGCCACAGCCGTAACATTAGCTGCCTTTATGGCCGGGTTGGCCCTGGGTAGCTTTATATTTGGCCGGCTTGTTGACAAACGCAATGACCAGTTGAGAATTTTTGCTCTGTTGCAGATGTGGCTCGCAGTTTTTGCCATTGTCACGCCCTTCATCCTGACCGGCTCGGTCGCTGTTTACAAATTAGTTTCTATAATCACTCATCAAAGCACCGCCGCGATTTCATTGTCAAAAGTGGTTATGTCCTTTCTCTCGCTGCTGGTCCCTACGGTGCTGATGGGCGGCACACTTCCTGCTCTGACCAGCTACCTTGTCAGACAAGGCGGGATGTTCGGGAAGAACTTCAGCTTGCTGTATGGATTGAATACGTTAGGAGCCGTTTTGGGTGTTGTCCTGAGCGGTTTCATTACCATCGGCGCAATCGGCGAGTGGAATACCATATTCATTGGGGCGGCAATAAACCTTGTAGTCGGTTTCGTAACATTTGTTATTTACCGCAGGAAGTTACGATTCACCGGACAAACCGGCGTCACGCGCAACGTGGCTGTCAAAGCTGTGGATAAACGCATTTCGATGTACTCAGATACGGTGCGAAAAATGGTGCTCATCGCGTTTATGATAAGCGGCTTTACAGCCCTGGCCTACGAGGTGGTATGGACGCGACAGCTAATTCTGTTTCTACGGACCTCGATATACGCGTTTTCCGGTATGTTGGCGATATTCCTTGTAGGAGTGGCGCTTGGCAGTATGTTTATGAACAGGTATGTGGACCGTCTCAGGACTCCCCTGTTAATTTTTGGAATCATGGAGTTGGCCATCGGCGCTTTGTCGATTTTCAACCTTTATCTTTTCGGTCCGTTGGATAGTAGCATACTGACTAGGGTGCTTTCGCCGGTTGTGTTGGTTCTGCCTCTTACCCTTCTTTTTGGCGCCATATTTCCTATTGCCTCATTATGCTATGCCAAAAGCACGGACCTTACCGGCACTTCCGTGGGTATCCTGTATACGTTTAATGCGGTAGGCAATGTTGCCGGTTCTCTTCTTGTGGGCTTTCTGTTCATCAGCTTGCTGGGCTCCAGCAAAACCGTAATTATACTGGGTTTCGTCAATATCATACTCGGATTGCTTCTTTTGTGGCTCGAACCTCGCACGTCGAAGGGTTACAAACTGAAGTTTCTGCTGATAGTTCCGGTTGCTGTATTGCTTGCACTTGGATTTAAGGGCAGAGACCCGTTTCTGGCCGTCATTGAAAACAGAATTGCACAAGGCGCGAACCACTACGAGATATATCGCAACCGGGAGACCGTGGAAGGTACTGTAACCAGCTTTGTCAGAGACGGCACCAAATACCTCTGGATTAACGGCTATGGGCAGACCGTTTTGTGTACCGAGACAAAACTTATGGCCCATCTTCCGGTTATGCTGGCTGATAAACCCAAAGAAATGCTCGTGATATGCTTCGGGATGGGGACTACCGCGAGGTCCGCGTGTATTTACGACGATTTAAATATTACCTGTGTTGAGCTTGTACCTGAGGTTTATAAATGTTTTGGCTATTATCACAGCGACGCACAAAAAGTTAAAAGCCGTCCGAATATCCGTTTTATTGGCAACGACGGACGTAATTTTCTGCTGTTGAGCCCGGATAAATACGACATAATTATTGTTGACCCTTCGCCTCCTGTTTACAATGCGGGTACAGTAAATCTTTATACCCGGGAATTTTTTACGTTGTGCAAAGAGCATCTGACGCCGGGCGGCGTTATGTGTTTGTGGTTCCTGGGAAGCAGCCGGCAGGATAATGAGTATATATGCAAAACTTTCTATTCCGTTTTTCAGAATATGACTCTCTGGAGAGGCCCTCACAAATGGGGCTTCTATTTACTCGGCACTCCTGCCCCGACCGATGTTAACAGGTCAAAGATAGAGTCCGCCTTCACAAACCCTCGGCTTGTAAACGATTTGAGTGAAATTGATAATGTCTGCGTTACAAGCGGGCAACTGCTGGGTCTTTTTGCACTGCGGGATGGAAAAGGTATGGATGGCCTCACAAAAACTGCATCAATTATTACTGACAACTACCCGTATACAGAGTTTCCCCTTTGGCGTTATTTGCTTAGTCGCAAAAGCGACAAGACACATTAAGTATCTCCGGACGATAGCGCTTTGTGTTTTTATTTGTTCCTATCCCGCCGCAATGCTATGGGTGAAACCCAGGGTAGTTCCCTTGCCTCTTGGGTTCAACCAAAGGTTGTATCTTCCTGTCTTTCATCATTTCGTCCGCTCAGCCGTATAATTTTTTTATTGCTCCTGAACATCAATGGTGTTTAATGGTATAATCACCTGAACCTTGGTATGAATTGAGGCGCGAGATTAAGAAGAAAGCGCGATGTAAAGCGAGTATATGCGTTTTTCTGAAAGGGCGGTAGTTCGGGTGAGTGATTACGGGTGAAAGGTTTTGGTAGTTTAACTTTTTACTGTGACCTTAAATAGTCGTGAATTGTAAAACGGAGACAGAAAAACTTTATTACGTAATTAAAGGAGAGCATTATGAACATAGAACCGAACAAGAGAGGGGAATCAGCCATCGAACTGGAGACGCTCAAAGGCGACGTTGCGAAACTGGCTAACGACCTCAAAGATGTGCTTCATGCTGTTGGGGCACAAGGTAAAGAAAAGCTGGAAGAAAACAAAAAACGGCTCGAAGCCGCCATTAGAACCCTCCGTGGAGAAGCAAAAGAGAGGTTCGACGAAGCTTACGACAGCTTGCGTGAGCACGGCAAAGAGGCCGTCGATTTGAGCAGGAAGAAAATAGAAGAAAGGCCGCTTACGGCTGTCTTTACGGCGTTGGGAGTGGGAGTATTGCTGGGTATTCTGATTGGGCGGAGGTAGCCGATGAGCTTGTTGACGGATATTATTTGCACTGCGGCGAACCTGGTCCAGAGCGTGGTCAAATATGAGGCGAAATCCCTGTTGTTCAAAATCGAAGAGCAAACCAAAGCTATGGAATGCTGTTTCAAGCGTATGTATATGTGGTGCGGCTTTCTGGCAGTCAGTATGCTTGTTCTCTTGGCGGGGATTGGGCTGATTATTGCCGGCGTTTATATACTCCTTGCGACAGCAATCGGCTCCGGCCTTGCGGCACTGATAGTCGGGGTCATTGTGAGCTTGCTGGCGGTCATCCTGATGGTGACAGTTAAAAGTTCCATGCGATGAGATTATAAAGTTTGCGCCGGGAGCTTTTGATTTTATCAGTCAAATCCCGTGATAAAGGGCGTATGGCCGCTGGGACGGGGTAAGAGGCAGGGCGTCCTTGATAAAGCGGGTCTGGGATGATTTGAAACAGCGGGTTTTCTCGAAGAATCTGGTGGTCGGTAAGGCCTTCATAGCCGAGGGTCTTACCGAAGACACGTTGGGCGAGCTTGGCGTGGTTGCTATCGTAACGCCTTACTTCACAAGCAGTTAGGCCGTTTTTTTAATTAAAGTATGGCAAATCCTGTGAAATATCTAGGTTAAAAGCACAGTTCCCGAATTTAAATCATAATTTTGAAAAGATTTTTCTTGACTCAGTTACCTACTGTACTATAATACTAATACAATGATAAACTTTAAGTTAGACAAACAAAGCTATGTGCCTTTTTACCGCCAACTCGTGGATATCATACTATCCAGTATCGCTGCCGGCACAATCCTGCCCGGCGAAAGATTGCCAACTATTCGCGACTTGGCTGTAAAATTGGAAGTTAACCCCAATACTGTGGTAAAGGCCTATTCGCAACTTCAGCTTCTCGGCTTCCTCGACACGCAGCAGGGAACAGGCGTATTTGTCCGGCCGCAGCCGTCTATTCCCGCGGAAAAGAACCGTGAAAATCTGCGGGCGCTGGAAGAACTTTGCAGAGATTTTATTTCAAGAGCCCATTTGCAAAATCTTACCATCGATGAAATAGTCGAATACTTGCGGAGTATGCAGAAACAACAACCCAAATAAGTGGCCGATACTTTCGGCAGAAAGGAGAATCTTGTGCTTTTCAAGCTTCTACAAGCCATTTCAAAGAAAGTATCCTCTGAACTAACGGAAAATATTCGCAAAAAGGAGAACCCTATGTATGATGCTATGACACAACTTAACAAAGACCATGCTGTCCGCCAGATTCAGCGAATGAAAACTTATGCACCAATTACCCTACTTACTGTTATCATCGTTGTAGGGACAATTATTGGCGGCATATTCCTGTTACGGGCAGACAAAACGACTCTTGCTGTTGCTACGTTCATAGTCGGCGGAATTATGGCCGCACTCTGGTCCTTGTCCGCACACCTTTTGGCCGAATGGGATAAAGCCCTTGTGCTGCGATTAGGTCGGTTTAGTTCTGTCAGGGGCCCGGGCTTTTTTATGATTTTACCCATCTTCGAAAGCGTTATCCGTATTGTGGATATGCGAGTTCGCACCACAACTTTTTACAGCGAGTCGATGCTTACCAGCGATACCGTGCCTGTGAATATCGACGCAATCGCGTTTTGGCATGTCTGGGATAGCCAAAAAGCACTGCTTGAGGTCGAAAGCTACTATCAGGCAATTTCGCTGGCCGTTCAGACCGCGCTTCGTGACATAGTAGGCATCCATTCCCTTGCTGAGATTCTTTCCGACCGGGAAAAGGTCGCTAAGACGCTTCAGAAGGTGCTCGAAGCCAAGACCGAGGCCTGGGGTATCAGCGTTACCTCAATCGAAATACGCGACATAGCCATCCCTGAGAACCTCAAGGACGTTCTTTCCAAGCAGGCCCAGGCCGAAAGAGAACGGCAGGCCCGAGGAATACTCGGAACGGCGGAAATGGAAATTGCCGAGAAGTTCGCCATGGCGTCCAAAGGATACCAGGATAACCCTGTTGCTTTGCAGCTTCGCGCAATGAATATCGTCTATGAAGGCATACGGGCAGGCGGCTCACTTATGATTGTGCCAAGTTCCGTTCTCGATACGATGAATCTTGGCGGCATAGCGGCCCTGGGACAAACTCAGCGAAACCTTGCGACTCAGCAGCAGGCAAAGCCATAACAATTTTAATAATATACCCGTGATGTCTTGGCAGGTTGAACTTGCGGTATTCAGTTTCTTTACCAGTCAAGTTCCGCGATAATGGGCGTGTGGTCGCTGGGACGGGGCAATAACCGTGGGGCTTTGTCAATGTAACAGGCGGTGCATTTTTCGGCTAACGGCTTCGTCGCCATGATGTGGTCTAATCGCCAGCCGAGGTTGCGCTTCACGGCGTTAATCGGCCTGTAATCCCAAAATGTATATTGCCCCCGCTCTTTGCAGTGCAGCCGGAATACGTCAACAAATCCCCAGTCCATTACTTTTTTCAACTCTTTGTGAACGTCAGGATGATAACAGACATTTCCCAATAATCCTTCGGGGTCGTAAACGTCGATTGCCTCCGGTGCGATATTCAAGTCGCCAACCCACAAAACCGGGTCTGTGGGTTTGAAATATTCTTCAAAGAATCGCCGCAATCGTCTGAACCATTCGAGTTTATATTGAAATTTGTCTGATTCGGGAAGATATCCTTGTGGGATGTATGTGTTGATAATTATTACCCCATTGATTTCAGCTTTGAGCAACCGGGGTTCATCTTTCGGCTCATCATCGAAGCCGGCCTGCACGTCCGCGATTCCGCTTTTCGCCAGAATCGCTACGCCGTTATAGCTCTTCTGGCCCGCGAAGGCGTAGTTGTATCCTGCCTCATCGAATACATCAGCCGGGAAATCCTTGTCCTGGACTTTCGTTTCCTGCACGCACAGGACGTCGGGCCGTTTTTCGTTTAGCCAGTCGAGAACAATAGGCATTCTCGCCCGCAGAGAGTTGACGTTGAAACTCGCCACAATCATCAGCGTTTACCTTCGCACATTGTCAGCAGACCGAGTAAGAAACTGATGGTGCTTTCAGCCCCCTGATTTAAGCTGATACCTTCGGCGCCAAGGCCGTCGCCGCAGCCCTTGCTCTTTGAATCGTAAAGCGGAATCCCCAAATCATTCTCGCCCAAAAACCAGTTAAACGCTTTTTGCCGCAGCATCAGATATTTTTTGTTTTTCGTCGCCTTATATCCGGCGTCTAACATCAGGATTGTCCCTGCCGCCTCGATTGGCTGCTGGTCGAACTGCGCCTTTTTGCCTCCTCGCGGAAACCAGCCCTGACAGCCGACAAAGCTGAAGTGACTGCCGGTAAAAGTGCTTTCGAGAACAAAGTCGCAGATTTTTTTCGCAATCTCAATATACTTCTTGTTGTGTAGTGATATCCCAGCCGTGAAAAGCGCACAAGGCAGCATCGCGTTGTCGTAAGTGAGAATCTTCTCGAACCACGGCCAATTCGGCTTCATGTTTTTCTCGAATCGCGACACAATCAAATCCGCCGCATTCGCCATACAGCTTTTCACGTCCTCCGCATTCGGGAACTGCTTTAGATAACCTGCCAAACCCAATATCGAATATGCCATACCACGCGGGTATTGCTTCTTGATAAGTGGCATCGCTATATCTATTCGCTCTTGAGCTATCGGCACATAAATATCGGAAGGGGGCTGCGCCAAAACTGCCCCGAATGCCCAGATTACCCGCCCAATCGCATCGTGAACCGGCTCCGCCTTGTGCCAAGTCCTGTCGAAATCCATAAAATTTCTGACTCTGCCGTCTGCCCTTCGTAGCGATAGCGAAGAAGGGTTATCATTGTGCGAATGAAGAACAAAGGCCAGATATCTGTCTAAAAGCTGAAGTGTCTCCGGCTCGTGGTATAGGGCGTAGTATTTCGTTGCTACGATTAAGGCCCTCGCGTTGTCGTCGGTTGTGTAGCCCTCGCTGCGAAGCGGTATTGTGAACTTGGCGTGCTGAAATAGCCCCGTGTCATCGGTTAGCCGATGAAGATGCTCCAGCGACGGTCTGGGCAGAGATTGTTTCACCATACACAACATCCTTTCACGACGCTTTAACTGCTTCAAGGATAGTATGTTATGATAATTTTGCGGAATTATATACTTGACAAAGTTTCATCAACAAACCGCCTTTTTATAGGTTAAACGCTTACCCTCTGCACCTAAAATAGCGTGTTCGGCTCGCGTTCCGTCGTTTACTTTCCGGTGATTCCAGCGAAACTCAAATTCATCACAATAACGATTTAAGTGCTGCTTTGAAACGTGATGAAAGACCCCTTCAATACCACGTTTCAAAAGTGAAAAATACGATTCTGCTGTGTTGGTTGTTACATTGCCTCTGGCATATTCACCTGTGCTGTGGTTTACGAATTGGTGTCCCCCAGCAAATTCCCGCCCGATACCTCTATAGCAGTTTAAATCATCCGTCATTATCGTCGATTTATTATCAACGATTTCCCTAATAGCAGATTTTAAAGTATCGCCGTCGACTCGTTCTATGGGTTTAGATACTGCCTCACCGCCTCTTTCCACCAAAACCATTACTGGAGTTTTCATCGCACAGCGTCCCCCTTTGCCTTTTCTGCGATGGTCAATATGTCCCCCTCTGCCCCCTTGTCGCGGCTTACCGCCGACGTATGTTTCATCACATTCTACAATACCATTTAACTTACCAGCTAACGGCCCCTCATTCATTGCCGCCCGTATTCTGTGGGCTAAATGCCAAGCTGACTTATAGCAATGAAGCCCCAAATTTCTTTGCAGTTGTAGGGCAGATACGCCCTTTTTATGAGAACACATAGAATAGAACGCCTGCACCCATTGTCTTAAAGTGATATGTGAACGGTGCATCACCGTTCCAACTGTTACCGTAAACTGACCGTGACAATCATTGCACTGGATTACGCCGTCCCGAACCTTCTCTGATTTGGCCTGAATCCTCGTTACCTTTATACTGCCACAATGAGGGCAAGCGGGGCCTTTGGGCCAACGTATGCCTTCAAGGATAGCCCTTGCCTCATCCTCAGTCAAACGCCCTACGTCTATGGAGGCCATTTCGCTTAACTTGCTGAATTTTGGGGGGATGTATTTCATAATTGATTTCCTATTTCTTTCTTTTGTCTGCAATTCCGGCTTTCAAAAATTCTATCTGTTCGTGAAGTCCTATAAAGCTTATTTTGTGAAAAGTACAATCTTTTATGATACAATTATCTAATCCGATTGCACCCGTTACGGTTTTATCCGTAGTTTCTATAAATATATTTTCGGCCTCCGTAAAAACATTGTTAATTAGTGTACATTGAGTAAGAGAGATTATTGCTGGGCCATAGATGTGACAATTCACAAAAGTTCTGTTTCGTATTATGAAATCTTCTCTCACGAGGTCGCTAAGGCGGATGGTCATATTTTGCAGTGTAGGGGCAGTCAACGCATCGGGGATAGCAAAAGTTTGTTTTGGGGCAGTTTTCAAAGCGCCTCGTAATTCATCTATTTTCTGTTGTTGATTTTGGTATATCTGATAAGGGGCTACAATGGCCACACTAATTATTAGAATTACAACGAATATCGCTAATGGGATTACCCACATCAAATCCTTCACGATTGACTCCTTTGGTGGGTATTTCCAAGCAATAACCCCAAAAAGTATTGAGAGAACAAAAGACACCGCATTAGCAACCGCCCAAGCTCCGCTGAACGCAATAGATAAAACGCGCAAATAATATTGAACAAACGACATGTTTTGCCCCTTAATTTTAATGTGTTTAATAGGAGCATTTTAGCAACCCCGCTTTCTTTGTCAAGTATATAATTCCCTAATTTTGCCTGTGGGTTGCAAGATTTTTTTAAAAATTTCACTTTTTTGCTATTCCAATCGGTTAATTAATCCGTATAATATACTACCAAAGCAGTGGGAATAATAGGAATTAGATTATGAAACTTTCGACAAGAACAAGATATGCGATGCGGGCGGTTTTGGAATTGGCCAACAATTACGGGAAAGGGCCCCTCCAAACAAGGGTTATTGCCAAGAATCAGGATATTTCCACCAAGTATCTTGAGCAGATAATGGCGGCATTAAAATCGGCTGGGCTTATTAGAAGTCAGCGTGGCGCAAAGGGGGGATATATTCTGGCTAATCCACCCGAAAACATTAAACTCAGTGATGTATTTGATGTCTTCGAGGGGCCGGTCGTGACCGTCGAATGTGTCGCCAACGAAAACTATTGCCCAAGGACTGCGAATTGTGTAGCCAGGCAAGTGTGGGGCGAAGTTCAACGGGCCGTGAGAAATGTCCTGCAGTCAACAACGCTGCAGAATGTGATTGACAAGGCCAAAGTAACTAGGTCGGATTATCAGATATAGGATTGGAATTTGATATGAGCGCGATATTTGATGACATAACAGCTTCAATTGGCTTTACGCCGCTTGTCCGGATTAACAAGTTGAGTACCGGCGGGGCGGCAATTCTTGCAAAACTCGAGTCCAGAAATCCTTGCGGCAGCGTTAAAGACAGAATCGCTTTATCAATGATAGAGGATGCTGAAAAAAAAGGATTGATAAAGCAGGATACCGTAATCATT
>Ga0116116_1002757_pt1 | contig 10566 bp, 10 predicted proteins | sample June2015DPH_10_1_FD_89722 | JGI IMG/M metagenome (GOLD analysis project Ga0116116, IMG submission 89722) | Peatland microbial communities from SPRUCE experiment site at the Marcell Experimental Forest, Minnesota, USA - June2015DPH_10_150 | ecosystem: Environmental > Terrestrial > Soil > Wetlands... | reverse complement strand
CCGCGAATTCTCCCCGTCCGATTATCGCGCCCAGGACAAGGTTTTCATGGACAACATGATCACCTTCAACGAGATCCGCTCCCGCCCGCGCGACTACGTCATGTTCACCGGGTTCAACAAGCTCATGGAGCTCGTCTATATCCGTCCCCAAAAGGCCGACTACATCTACAGCTCGAGCGAGTCCTTCCTCGAGGGCGAAGAAAACGCGGATCAGCGCCGCGTCCTCGACAACTGGCTGACCCACTTCGGGATCACCCTGCACAAGGCCCACTGCTCCGGCCATGCCGGCAAAAGCGACCTGGAATATGCCGTTCGGAAGATCGCCCCCGAGATCTTGATCCCGATCCATACGCGAAACCCCGAAGAATTCAAAAAGATCCACAACAATGTGATCATCGTCAAACGGGGGGATACGATAAATCTATGAATAAACCGAGCGACGCCGACATGTCGGAAATCCGGGCCTTCATTGGCTCGGTCAAATGGCAATTTGCCAAGTCAATGGCCTGGTGCCCGCATTACTACAACGTTTTGGACTGGAATCCGGAGAAGCGCGAGGGATTCTTCAAGCTCGTGAGCGCTATTTTCAGCTATGGATACAAGCAGGAATGGCCGACGCCCGCCGAATTGAAAATGTTCAACAAGCCTGTTGCAAAAAGGATCGTCACCTATTTCAACGTTGATGAATACAAGTATTGGGTGATGGCCGATAGAATCGAAGACATTACGCTCATAAATCGAGCCAAGATTTCATAAGGCCTTTACATGAAGATCAAAGCCGTCATTTTCGACCTCGACAATACGCTCATCGATTTCCTGAAGATGAAACGAGAAGCGACCAAAGCCGCCGCCTTTGCCATGGTCGATGCCGGCTTGCCGGCCGACCGCTCGGCCCTCTCCTCCCGGCTCTTTGATTTTTATTCGAACTACGACATCGAGTCCGACGACGCCTTCTCGAAATTCCTTCTGAAAACCTACCGGAAAATCGACTATCGGGTCCTGGCCGCGGCCGTGAACGCCTATCTCCGCGAAAAGGCCCTCCATCTCAAACCCTATCCCGGCGTCGTCGCAACCCTCGCCTCGCTGAAAAAGCGGGGATTCAAGCTGGCCATAGTGAGCGACGGGTTGCGGTTGAAGGCTTGGATGCGTCTGAATGCTGCCGGCTTGGACAGATATTTCGACGTCGTCGTGACCTATGACGACACGGGGAAAAAGAAACCTTCAGAGGTGCCATTCAAGAAAGCGATGGCCAAATTGCATGTCAAGCCAGGCGAATGCCTCATGGTCGGTGATTGGCCCGAGAAGGACATGATCGGAGCCAAGGCCGCGGGGATGTTGACCTGCTGGGCCAAATACGGAAGTCGTTTCACGAAGGGGGAAGCGGATTTTATCGTTCAGGATATTAAAGATATTATTAAAGTCGTGCAAGCGTGCTAATTGCGATTATCGGAGATAGCAAATGAAAAGATCGATTGATAGCTTGACCAAAGAACTTCGCGTATTTGCCAAAGAAAGGGATTGGGAGCAATTCCATTCACCCAAAAACTTATCAATGGCTCTTGTTGTAGAAGTCAGCGAGATTCTGGAGATCTTCCAATGGTTAACTCCCGAAGAAAGCAACAAAATAAAAGGAGAAAAGCTGGCAAGGGTAAAAGAGGAAATCGGGGACGTGATGATTTATCTGACCCGGCTCGCAGATTGTCTTTCAATCTCGCCCTTGGAAGCCGCATTTGAGAAGTTGGAGAAAAATAGAAACAAGTACCCCGTCGATAAAGCCCGGGGAAACGCCAAGAAATACACGGAGTTCGACCGATGAGGCTGTATGCGGGAACTGCCACACAATTCATAACAGACACAAACCTTAATCAAATAGCCGATAAACTTAAAGATTCCTTTATTTATTATTATCGCTGCAGCCCATCACCTGGCGAAATGAGGTCGTGGAGCAATTCTTTAAGAGCCGTCGCCGGACTTTTCAGCCTATGCAAACTTGCCGACCACGGGGTTATTTTAGAATACCAATTGCCGCTCTCCTCTTTGCGATTGGACTGCATGGTGACTGGAAAGGACGATTCTCGTCGGGGGAATGCCATAATTATCGAACTCAAGCAATGGGAGAAATGCCAGGAGGCTGATGGCATAAACGAGGTCATCACCTATCTTGGCAAGGGGGAAAGAGAGGTTTTGCATCCCTCAGTTCAAGTGGGGAAGTGCAGGGATTACCTTGAGGATTACCACACAGCTTTCTATGAAGGAACCGATACTATTATCCTGGAAGCATGCACTTATTTGCACAATTATTCTTTTCAACCGCACGACGTTCTGCTTTCAAATAAGTTCGAGGATACTCTCAAGAAGTTCCCACTCTTCTCCAAAGACGATGTTTCCAAGCTCGAGGAGTTCCTAGGCCCAAGGCTCACCCGTGGCGAAGGCATTGATGTACTCAATCGAGTGCTCCAAGGCAAACATAGGCCTAGCAAACAGCTTATGGATCATGTGGCCAATATCATAGAAGGTAAGGACGAATATGTCTTGCTTGATGAGCAGCTCGTCGTTTTCGATAAAGTGCTCAGTTTGGCCGATCGAGGCTTCCATGACAAAAAGAAAACGGTCCTTCTAATTAAAGGAGGTCCTGGAACAGGAAAATCAGTCATCGCCATTAATCTCATGGCAAACTTGCTTCGTCGGCAGTTTAACGCTCAATATGTGACTGGTTCAAAAGCATTCACGGAAACGCTTAGATCTAAGATTGGCAGCCGGGGTTCGGGCCAGTTCAAGTATTTCAATAGCTACGCGCAGGCAGAAAGGAATGAAATCGATGTCCTTATATGCGATGAAGCCCACAGGCTAAGAAAAACAAGCAACAGTCGTTTCACTCGCAAGGAAAATCGTTCTAAACTCCCACAAATCCAGGAACTCATAAATGCGGGTAAAGTGAGTGCCTTTTTTATCGATGAGGACCAGGTAGTGAGGCCCGGGGAAATCGGTTCCTTTGAATATATCAGGCAAGCCGCGCGCGAGGGCTCCTGTAATATTGCCGAGTATGAGCTGGAGGCCCAATTCCGCTGCGGCGGCTCAGATTCTTTTGTGAAGTGGATTGAGAATACCCTGGGAATCAAAAGAACGCCGAATGTACTATGGTCGCAGAATGAGACTTTCGATTTTCAAATATTTGATTCACCTCAATCCCTTGAAAATGCTATCAAAGCAAAAGCCCGGCTAGGTTTCAAGGCAAGAATGATGGCTGGCTTTTGCTGGAAATGGTCAAATAAGTTAGATAAGAATAGGAATCTTCATGAGGACGTGGTCATCGCTGATTACCGCAGGCCCTGGAACGCGCACCCCGAAATAGGCAAACTGCCAAAGGGCATCCCAAAAGCTCCGCTTTGGGCCAACGAAAAGAACGGCATCGAACAGGTTGGCTGCGTTTATACGGCCCAAGGGTTTGAGTTCGATTATGCCGGCGTTATCTTTGGGACTGATCTCCGCTATAGCCTTGATGGACAGGCATGGGAAGGCCATCCAGAGGATTCATGTGATCCAATTGTCAGCAGATCCAAGGGCAAATTCGTGGATCTGGTTAAACACACCTATCGCGTCCTTTTGTCCCGTGCTATCAAGGGATGCTATGTGTGTTTTCTAGATAAGGATACCGAAAGGTATTTTCGAAGCCGAATGGAAACGCCCCAGCAGTTGGAAACCATGAAACCGAGTATTTCGGTAGAGAAGAAGCTCACTGTTTTTGTAGATTCTCTCCCCTTGTTCGACAGCAGTTCAGTCAACAGCTCCTCGCTAGAAAAAAAAGGATGCGTAAGCTTATTTCCAGTTCCCTCGGGGCACTATGATCAGGATGTTTTTTTATTACAAATTGAAGATGATCGCATGGCTCCAACAGCGCCTAAGGGATCTATATGCTTATTCAAGAAGCATCGGGGGGAATCGTGCTTGGGTAAGACAATTTTGTGTGCCATAAATGACTTTGATGGCCCCTCACTTATCTGCAAATACGGCGAAAAGAGCGAAATGGAGATAAGGGAAGGCAAGCTCGAAAGCAAAACACATATCGAGCTGCATTTTGAAAATGCATATTATCAGCCCATCATCGTTCGCCGACCGGGCGATATAATAATATTGGGCATTTTTGAGAGGCTTTTGCATTAAGAAAAGGTCTTTATTTCTAAGAGATACAAGAACCTAACTTGAAACGGGTGCGAAAAGTGGATTCGTGGAATTCATAATAAAACTGGATAACTTACAGGTCTGCATGCGAAATAGCTTGATAAACGCCTGATGAGTTAACAACTCGGTCGTTCCAAATCGCAAACAGTTGACGGACGAACTTCTCCAGGGGGAGATTCTGGACACCTTGATGGAGGGTAAAGTCCTAGTTGAGGCCTGGCGAATGGAATACAATCGCTTCCGGCCGCATAGTTCCTTAGGCTACAAGCTACCGGCCCCAGAGGCTTTCATGCTAACTCTGGGAGATGTACATTAATTGGGGGCCGGTCACCGAACACTCTACACTCCTTCCTTGGGCCTTTGGAACGCATCAAACGGGCATGTGATAACCTCCCATTCTGCTTCTCCTGCCTCCTTTGGAATATGCGCAGAAAGATGGCTAATCTGGACAACTGAAGGAGATAGCGGATTCTCGGCGAGGCTCCATAAGTGAACGACAGCATGTTCAGCGGCACTCAGCACGTTCCATTCATTCTTGGTTAAATAAAACCTTCCTCTATTCCAGCTTTCGCTTGTGGCTTTTACCTCGATTAACAGCTGCCTCGAGTCCTGCGAATCCACTTGAGATATTAGGTCGTACCCGAGATTTGCGTATTCTAACGACCTCCACTCTGGATCCTTTCTTGTCCTCACTCTTTCATATTCAAATGATTTTCGCTCACCTTTCCGACCTGTTTCGAGATTCTCTCTTTCTCTTTCCTTTCTATATAAAGAAGCTAATCTATCCCACCACCTGACTACCTCGTCTTCTGTTGAGTTAAAGTAACCCGCTTCTTCAAGGCATTGGACTGCCTCAGGAGGTGCATATTCTTTAACAGCCGCTCGGCCTTGCTCCGCAAAAGCCAGCCATCTGGGCTGCGTTATATTCAAAAGAACATTAATTATATGCCGAAGCTGAAGGGTTAGTTCACTGATCTGAATGAGTTCTCGACCACTCGACGTCAGACTAAGGACGTCATTATTATCGATATTTAACCATTCTGCTCGCTGTGCGATATCGAGCAAGCTAGCCAAATCGACATTGTGGAAACTGTCTGGAAAAGATAATAGCAGGCTTCTTCTGTCGGTCCTTTGTCCGGCTAACAATAAGAGAACATCGGGAATCCTATAAAATATGCCTACATGCCATCTCAATTCTTAGATCCCTAAGAGTCTTCGTAAATCCTCAATATCCGCCTCGTCCAAACCGTCTGAATCGTCCTCAAGATCTATGGGAGTTATGTTCAAGCTGGTATCATTTAAAACCGCACGCATATTGGAGACCTTTGTTTCCAGGCGCCTGTCAACTGATTCATCGACAGTATCTGGTGAATGCAAGATAGTCACATACGTTTCCGTGCCTGGCTTCAAGCCTATTCTATGAATCCGGTCTTCAGAAAACGATCTTGTCAATTTCGCTACCTCGTTTAGGTTTATTTAGCTGAATAATCAGGCGAAACCGGTGGCGGGCCTGAGAGAATTCGAACCTCCGACCTTGCTAGAAGGAAATGGGGCTAATCATGTGTCCAGCCGCTGGAATCCTGTAGAGCCTTCGCAGCCAGGCCTGTCGGTCAGGCCCTAAGGATGATAAGGCGCTAGGGACTCCCCCCATTCTACGAGCTGCTCGATTGGAAACACTTAGGAGCCAAGCCCTTCGCTAAAACCCTGTTTCAGCTTTTCGAGGATCAACATAATAAAATCAGCATTATAGATATTGCTTCCCATTTGAGAGATCAATCTGTATCTGCTTTTTTCCCCGGTTTCTAAACCTAATATCTCCTTGATCGCGTTTGCCGTATCGGCATTCGATATTTTTGCCATATCACGGCCGAGAAGCCTAATGCCAGCTCGCTCATTATCAAATTGTTCTTCCACAAGCAGGCTCGTTTCTTGATCATATAAGCGGTCTTCGATTCCGGCATGTTGATATGCGCGCATAAAAAACAATAGATCCTCTGCGTCCTTTTTCCTATCGGGAAAACCTTCATCCCAAGCCAATAATTTCATTATTGCAAGCCCGGGAATCGTAGGTACCTTGATGTCAAGCACAGGTTCACTGTTCAGTCTAAATGTAATCGCATTTTTATAAATGTCATTAAAACCGACTGTTGACATAATTGTATCGTGATCAGGAGGCCAGCTGATTTTATTGTCTCGACCAGATATATCACCAAACGGAATAATATCTATAAACGTACCCTCGAAATCATATCTTTGTTTTTGGGCTCGCTTAAGAAACCTGCCTGTAGCTACCAGCCCGTCAGTTAATGCTTTATATTCTCCCCAATTGGCGACACATACTGCGATATCTATATCTTTAGTCATTCGAGGCGCTTTAATATTATAAACGTGTTCCATCACGATATCTCTCGCAGTAGCGCCAACCATGAAGAAATCTAAATTGAGCCCAACGGCAATCTTTGTTATTTCTAATAGAGCATTGATTACCGACGATTCAATCTTCCCGGATAAATCGTACAACGTCTTGTTCATAAATAACCTTTGCCGCTTCGATATTTCTTTGATTGGCTGTCGCAACTAAATCCGCATATGTGAGAATTGGATGTACCAATCCCTTAAAGCCAGTAACGTTATTAGGGTCCCAGAATAGCTTTAGAATCTCCACATCTCCATTAGCATCTCTTTTTAGCCTGTTTTTAAGTAAGAATTCGTTAATCACGTTTTGTTTTATATATACAGTCATCGTCTGTGGTTTCAGATAATTTCCCATTTTTGCGGCAGCGACTTCGCCTCCCCAAAAGGCGTATTCAAAACCCAGATCATTTTTTTCCCTCCAATCTAGATCACCTCTGAATTTGCCCAAGAATAGTTGTTGTCTTAATCTTTTTGGATATTCCTCAACAAAGCGGTCGAGAAGGCGTTGCTTTTGAATTAGCTTACACCCTTGCTTCCCCTTGTCGAGAAGAAATCCCTGCCTTTTTAGGTCAATAATAATCCATCCGATATTGCCTAGAGCAACGCCTGCCGTTTGCGCAATGGTTCGATAATTCTCGTTAACTATTAGGGGATCGCATAGAAAGGCGAAAACGACTTTAAGACCGGTTGGCCGGAATGCTTGTCCGGTGGGAGTGTCTTGGAATTTGTCTTTTTGTTTGTTCCCTTTAACATGAACATAGATTGGGGGCTGATTAATATATGTATTACCAGTTGCGTCAATAAATTCGATTTTATTTTCTTTTAGGTATTCCGCCATGACGTCATTAACGTAATTCGCCACTAACAACAATGGGCCTGGAAGTAAATTTCTACGCTGAATTATTAGGCCGATGTTAGCTCGTGTAAGATTATTTTTTATTTCCGCATAGTATTTGATTTCTTTTTCGCCAATAGTCAATTTAATAAGCTTGTCGACTATCATACCTGGGCCAAGCCTTTGTTCAGTACCGAGTACATCTACGTGGATGGGCGTGGCGGCAAAATTATCCCTGAAGGCCTTCAGGGCCGCTTCGAATATATCATCTAGCTCATATAACACTTCTTTCTCCCTGATTAAGTTCAAATAGAGTTCGCGTTCAATTATGATGAACATACGCTAAAAATGAACAGCTGTCAATAGAATATTTCTAATATATTTAATATCAATACTTTAGAAATGTTTGTTCATTATATATAGATGTTCATAATTTATGAACTTACGTATTTAGCGAACAATACCATACAGAGAGCCAGAAGAAGAGGCCTAGCGACTCAACGAGACGGATATCGAGTTTTGTCGTGTCGGCAAATCCCGACTCTCTTCTTCATGGACACATGAAACGAGAATAGAGGGTTCCCTCGACGGAAAATGCTGGATCAGTACGGACACCCAAGCTATTGGTACGTACTTAGGTATTCCCTCCCGATCTTTCTAGATTACTCCTCTCCCTCACTTGCCGTGCTTAAGTTCGCGGCTATGACAACTCCCCTTCTTTTATGCTTGCTTTTTTATACAAGATCAATCCCACGATGGCGTTGTCAATTACTTTTGTCAGAGAAGTATTCCATTCTGTTCCAACATATTGATTTGGATTCGCTATATTAGATATTATTTGGAAAGCTTTAAAGGCCTGACCGAAACAAGAAACCTGATCATACTGGAATTTAGGATTTTGCCAGCCAAAAAACACCTGTGTATATGCTCTATCCATTGGCACAATCAGATCGGGAAGAATGTGATGAAGTGTCTTTGAACATGGAACCAGCTTTGCTTTGTTATCCACGATCTCAGTATTATCTATTAACCTCCAAATCTGATGTGCAACCAAGTCTGTCTCAAGCCCGTCTTGGTCAAGCCTTAAACCGTCCAGCTCAATAATCTTCTGACTACTCGCATTAAGAGCGGACACAAATTCCCTGAATGATCGAAGCTTGGACCCTCTTTGGCCAATTCCCCAAGCCTGGATAGTCCGATAAAGGCTTTTTAGGTAATCTGAGTCTCGAAGTGCTGTACTTGCCGAACCGAGATTCCGCCTTTTTTGGATTGTTGTTACGTGATGCTCTAGTTGTCCGGATTTTGTAAAAGGGCGATGATCCTCAAAATATTTCAGGTAGAAATGAAACTCCGAGACAAGCTCGTTGACAAACGGAAATTTGCTAATTTGTTCTGACATCAGATTATTCCTATAGGCTATTTGACTTCTTCTTAAGCATTAATTTCTCAAGACTGTCTATAAACTCTTCCCGATCTACAGGGCTAAGTCTCTCGAGCCAAGGATGAACGGATCTATCCCTTAGATCTAAACATCGCTTAAAGATTGAAAATGTCTCCAATATCTTTTCACCCTCCAACTTATTGATCCATTCAACTCTTGGCCTCAAATCTCTAAACTCATTAGGCTTCCCTGTCTCTTCAATCAAATCCCAAAGAAGATTCTCAAAACTAAATGAGAGCGTGATTGACCTACCCCCAATCAATGTACCACTCCCAGAGTTAGCATGAAAGCCTCTGGGGCCGGTGGCCTGTAACCTAAGGAACTGTGCGGCCTGAAGCGGTTTTATTCCATTCGCCAGGCCTCAACGAGGGCCTTAGCCTCCATCAAGGTGTCCAGGATCTTCCCATTGAGAAGTTCGTCCCTTGCTTTTCCGTCGAATTTTGCCGAATTCAAACTATCTCATAAGTCTTTTAATTCCAAGACATCAATTTCTTTAGATTAATTCTCCTCCTAATTCATCGCGCACAAGCGCTTCTATCCCTTGTTCAATAATTACAACTCGGCGTAGAAATAATAAAAGGGCCGAGGAGGCCGCTAGGGGGATTGCCGCGGGAGAAGGGGTCGGACCAACGGGCTTGGGCGGTGTTGGTGATATCGAGCTCGATGGTGTTTTTGCCCGGATGGACGAAGGCGGTGATGTCCCAGAGATACGGCGGGGTGAGACGGACGCCGGCGGGGCGATTGTTGATGCGGAGCTCGGCGATCTCGCCGACGCGGCCGGCATCGAGGGCGATGGAGCCTGAGGTCGAAGGCAAGTCAATCGTGGCTCGATAGCGAAGCGTCCCGGAAAATTGGGACCAATCCTTCCATCTTCGCCAATCCTCGAGCTTTGTGACATGGAGGCTTTTGGCCGTTTCTTTTCCCGAGTCATCGAGCTCGATGACGTCCCACTCGATAGTCACGTCAAGGCGGTTCTTAAAGTCAGGCAGGGCGGTAGCATCAGGGACATGAGTCCCGACGCGGAGAATCCAGAGGGCACCGGGCGGCATGTTCAGGGTCACTTCAGGGTTGTGCGGGCTAGCGAAAAAAGGAATCTTGAAATACTTATTCTGCTCGGCGTCGAAACGGACGACGTTAATCGAATTAGCGGGGGCAGACTTCGGGGCATCAGATAATACAGCGCCATTAGTATCGATGTCAGGATGCTCAATTTTGGCGGTGGCAGATGAAGCTGCAGGTTCGGTCGGGTCGTCGGCTTTACCGTCGTGCACTCCACGAATTGATAGAGTGCCGACGGCATCAGCATCAAGCGAACGGTTATGAATGAGGAGCCACTCCCCGCCTTCCGATTTTCGCCGCCTGACTATCAAGCGCTGGTTTCCCGGGGCAAAGCTGACGCTCGAAATGCCGGACGTAATTTCGCCGATGTCGGGAAGAGCACACAAGGAGGCGCCAGGTGCACGCTTCAGCCGTTCGACTGCTTGAGTAACATCGGCATCCGCGCGGCCATCAACAGAACCTTCGGGCCAGCGGTCGATGACGACTACGCGGCCTCCCTGCTCGGCGAAATCCGCGAGCCGCTTCATCACCGGCGCTGGGACATAGCTGACCGAGGGAAGGACAACCAAGGAGAACGATTGGCCTTGATAATTCCAGCGGCCGTCGTTGATTTCGCCGTCGCTCGCCCAAGTGTCAT
>Ga0116116_1002753_pt1 | contig 10583 bp, 8 predicted proteins | sample June2015DPH_10_1_FD_89722 | JGI IMG/M metagenome (GOLD analysis project Ga0116116, IMG submission 89722) | Peatland microbial communities from SPRUCE experiment site at the Marcell Experimental Forest, Minnesota, USA - June2015DPH_10_150 | ecosystem: Environmental > Terrestrial > Soil > Wetlands... | reverse complement strand
GCAAGGCAGCGGCGGACTCGGCGCCATCTTCCCGGCGATGGCCAACTCGGTGATGGCCCTGAGCTGCCTCGGCTATCCCCTGGACCATCCCATCTTCCGGAAGGCCCTGGCGGAGATCGACGCGCTGGTCCTCGAGGGCCCCGATTCGCTGCGCGTGCAACCCTGCGTCGGTCCGGTCTGGGATACCGCCCTCGCCATCAACGCCCTGGTGGAGGCAGGGTTACGGCCCGACCACCCGGCCCTGGTCCGGGCCGGCGTCTGGCTGCTCGGGAAACAGATCGACCGCCGCGGCGACTGGTGGCTCAAGGCGACGGGGATGACGCCGGGGGGCTGGGCGTTCCAGTTCGAGAACGATTTCTACCCCGACGTGGACGACACGGCGTTGGTCCTGATGGCGCTTCGGAAGATCCGGCTCCCCGATGAGGAGGCGAAGACCCGCAACATCGGCCGCGGCCTCAACTGGGTGCTGGCCCTCCAGGGAAAGGACGGCGGTTGGGGCGCCTACGACGGGGACAACAACCGGACGGTCTTCAACCTGATCCCCTTCGCCGATCACGGGGCCCTGCTGGATCCCAGCACGGACGATCTGGCGGGCCGCGTCCTGGAGGCCATGGGGTATCTGGGCTTCGATCCCGCGGAGCCGGCGGCCGCGAAGGCCATCGAGTTCGCCAAGAGGCTGCAGCGACTGGATGGGTCGTGGTACGGGCGCTGGGGGGTGAATTACCTCTACGGGACCTGGTCGGTCCTGGCCGGCCTCGCCCGCATCGGCGAGGACATGAGCGCGCCCTATATCCGGAGGGCGGTGGCGTGGCTCTTGAGCCGCCAGAATCCTGACGGCGGCTGGGGCGAGTCCTGCTATTCCTACAACGATCCACGGACGGCGGGCATGGGGAAGACCACGGCATCGCAGACGGCCTGGGCGCTCTTGGCGCTCATGCACGCCGGCGAGGCCGGCCATCCCGCCGTGGTCCGTGGAATCCGATTCCTGCTGGAGACGCGCGCCGCCGACGGCCTGTGGGAAGAACCCGAATTCACCGGAACCGGATTTCCCCGAGTGTTCTACCTCCGGTATCACAGCTATCCCAGAATCTTCCCGCTCTGGGCCCTGGCGACATACCGCCGCTGCCTCTCGCCCGAGGCCCCCAAGCACGAGGCATCGGTCACCCGCCTTCGGCTGCCAGGGGCGCGCTGGTGAACCGGCGGGGTTCCCGGCCAGAGGACGGGCGGGCCAGGCGCTCGGCGTAGGATCCCGGTGGAGCCTCCCCCGATCGCGCTGGTGGTGGCCCTGTCGCAGGAACGGCGGGCCCTGCAGCGCGTCCTCTGTTCCCCTCGACGAGCGCGGGTTGAAGATTTCCCTCTGTTCCGCGGCGAACTGGCCGGGAGGCCCGTGCTCCTGATCCAGGCCGGCATCGGGCGCGAACGCGCCGGCCGCGCGCTTCTCAGCGCCTCCCGCCGATTTTCCCTTCGGGCCGCCTGGTCGCTCGGCTTCGCCGGCGCACTGGTGGACGGCCTTGGTCCGGGGGATCTCGTCGTCTCCTCCGTCGTCCTGGATGATGATCGCCTGGCGGGAGGGTCAGTGGCGTCGGCCTCGGGCCAAGAGGCGGTGCGTGCCGCCCTCGCCGCGGCCGGGATCGTCTCCCACGGCGGATCCCTCCTCAGCGTAGACGCCCCTCTCCGAACGCCGGAGACGAAACGTGCAGCGCACGGGCGCGCCGGCGCGGTCGCGGTGGACATGGAGGCGGCCGGGGTGGCCGAGGCGGCGGAGACTCTCGGGATTCCCTGGCTGGCCATCAAGGCCGTGGTGGACGCCGTGGACGAAGCGCTGCCGGCCTTCCTGTCGGGCTGCACGACCTGCCGGGGCGATCTCCGCTGGCGAGGCATGCTGTGGAGCCTGGCAGTCGGCAGCCGCCGCCGGGTGTTGCGCCGCCTGGCGCGGGCCTCCCGCCTGGCGGCCCTGGCCCTCCGGCGCGGCCTGGAGGCGGCTGTGCCGGCCTGGTCGCCTTGACGCCAGCTTGGCTTGTCCAGTAGGATGATGACGTTGAGTGACTGGAGGCACGCCTTGCCTCGGGGAAGGACCCAAGGGATTTCTACCATCGGGACGCGGCTGCTTCACGGGATCCTGCTGGGGATTGTCTCTCTCGCGGCGGGGTGCGCGACAGGGCGGATCATCGGGGAGACGTACCGCGACCCTGAGGCGGGATTCCAGGTCCGGCTGCCGCCCGCCGGCTGGCAGCCCCGGACTCTGGACGGGGCGACCCTGTCCTTCGTCTCGCCCGAGCTGCGGGCGGGCATGGCGCTCCGGGTGGATTGCCGCACAGCGGAGCCGGGCGAGGTCCCCTGGGTGGCCCGCCATCTGTTCTTCGGCCTGCAGAACACGCAAGTTCAGCGACGTGAGACGGTCCGCCTGCACGACGCCACGGCGGTGCAGACCCGCTTGCGCGCCCGGCTGGATGATCAGCCGGTCGAGGTGGAAGGGGTGACGTTCCGCCGCGCCGGTTGTCTGTATGATTTCATCTACGTGGCGCCCCCGGCCCTTTTCCCGCAGGGTCGGGCCGACTTCGAGGCCTTCGTGCAGAGCTGGACCCCGCTGGCCGAACGGTGACCCCTCCCGAATGCCGACTTGGGTGACGCATGAATACGCCGCGTAGCCTGGTCCAGGACCTGGGGCGGCGGGCCCTGCTGTTCGTCAACGATCTGGGTGGGATGTCCCTCCTGGCCGGCCGCACCCTCTACGACGCGGTGACCCCACCGTACGCCGTCAGGCTGCTTCTCGCGCAGATGGACCACATCGCCGTGCGGTCGGTCACCATCGTCGGGGTGGCCGGGCTCTTCGTCGGGTTCGTACTGGCCCTGCAGACGGCGTACGGGCTGGCCCGCTTCGGCGCCAAGGGGACCGTGGGGATCATCGTCGGCCTGAGCATGGTGCGGGAGCTGGGGCCGGTGGTCACGGCCATCCTCGTCGGGGGCCGCGTCGGCTCGGGATTCACCGCCGAGCTGGGCTCCATGAGGGTCACGGAGCAGATCGACGCCATGCGGGCCCTGGGGGTCAACCACATCAAGAAGCTGGTGGTCCCCCGCGTCCTGATCACCATGCTGGCTATGCCCATGCTGACTATCATCGCCGATACCCTGGGGGTCTTCGGGGGCATGGCGATCTCCCAGTACGAGTTCAACGTGGATTACCACCAGTACTACACCACGATCACGCAGTACGTGACGCTGGCGGACATGCTGGACGGCCTGGGGAAGACGGTGGTCTTCGGATTCCTTATCGGCGTGGTGGGCTGCTACAACGGCCTCGCGACCCGGGGCGGGACGGAGGGGCTGGGACGCTCGACGACGGGGACGGTGGTGACCTCGTCCCTCGTGGTGTTCATCTCCGATTTCTTCCTGACGAAGTTCTTCTGGTGGCTGGCGGGGTGGTGAGCATGGAGTCCAGGGCCGTCGCCGTGGCGGGCGCCCAGCCGGGGACGGGTCCTTTGGCGGACGGCGGGACGACGCCGGCCATCGAGCTTCGCGGCGTGTTCAAGAGCTTCGAGGGAAACCGAGTGCTCCGGGGACTGGACCTGGCCATCCGGCCGGGAGAGTCCCTCACCATCATCGGCGGGAGCGGCTCGGGCAAGAGCGTTCTCCTCCGGCTGATCATCGGCCTCCTGAAGCCGGAGGCGGGCCGGATTCTGCTGGAGGGGCAGGACATCGTCCCCCTCCGGGAGCGGGAGCTGCTCCGGGTGCGCCGGAAAGTCGGGATGGTGTTCCAGGGGTCGGCCCTCTTCGATTCGCTGTCCGTGGGGGAGAACGCGGCGTACGCCCTGCGGGAGCACACGGCGTGGGACGAGGGGCAGATCCGCGCCCGGGTGCGGGAGGTGCTGGACCTGGTGGGACTGGAGGCCAGCGAGGACACGGACCCGGCGGAGCTGTCGGGGGGAATGCGCAAGCGCGTGGCCGTGGCCCGCGCCATCGCGCTCCCTCCCCGGATCCTCCTGTACGACGAGCCGACCACCGGCCTGGATCCCAGCAACGTGGAGAAGGTCAACGAGCTGATCCTGGACCTCAAGGGCAAGCTGGGCGTGACCTCGGTGGTGGTGACCCACGACATGCCGAGCGCCCTGAAAGTGTCCGACCGGTTGGCCATGCTGCACGAGGGGCGGATCGCGGCCGTGGGCTCGCCGGAGGAGATCCAGGCGACCCACCACTCGTTGATCCGGGACTTCATGGAAGGGCGCGTGGAAGGCTAGGGGCGGAAGGCAGAACGCAGAAAGCGGGCGGCGGGGGTACGGGAAGTGAGGCGACCATGACAGAACGGCAGATGCAACTGCGGATCGGGGCCCTGATCCTGACGGCCATTCTGCTCTTCATAGGCTTTGTCCTTTCCGTCGGCAAGCGCAGCGCCCTGTTCGAGGAACGCTACTCGCTCTGGACCTCCTTCAGCTCCACGGAGGGCCTGGCGGTCGGGGCGCCCGTGCGCCTGGCGGGCGTCACGGTCGGGAACGTCACCCGGATCGCCTTCGGCCGTGACCTCAAGGATCGCCGCATCGCCCTGACCCTGAGCGTGGAGCAGCGGGTCCAGGACCGTATCCGCGAGGATTCGGTGGTGAGCATCGGCACCATCGGCCTCGTGGGCGACAAGGTCCTGGACGTCACCGTCGGCAGCCTCGACCGGCCGGCTCTCCAACCCGGGGCTCGGCTTGCCAGCGTGGACCCGCTGGATTACACGGTGCTCGTGCAGAAGGGCGATCGCATCCTGGACAACGTGACGCGCATCACCGCCTCGCTGGACGAGTTTCTGGCGGGCGGGGAGTCGGCGGGCAAGCGGAATCTGAACGAGGCCCTCCGGTCGCTCCGAGCGACGCTGGTGGAGGTGGAGAAGGGCGGGGGACTGCTCCACGACATCATCTACGGCAAGGAGGGGGCCGACCTTCTGGCCCGTGTGGACCGCACGGTGCAGTCGCTGGAGCGAACGGCCCGGGCCATCGAGACCCAGCGCGGCCTCCTGCACGCGCTGATCTACACCCCCCAGGAGGACACCCTGGGGCGGCTCACCCGGGCGCTGGCGGGGCTGGACGACCTCGTCCGCGAGGCGAAGGAGGGCCGCGGCCTCCTGCACGCCCTGATCTACGACCCGCAGTCGGCGGAGATCCTGATCCGCCTCGACCAGACGGGCCAGGAGCTGGAGGCCTTCGTGCGGGCGGCCCGGGAGGGGAAGGGACTGGTGCCGTCCCTGCTCTTCAACGCCGAGGGGGCCAAGGTCCTGGAGGATGTGCAGGCGGCGGCGCAGAATATGCGGGCGGTCGCGGCCGACCTCCAGACCATCACCGCGCGGCTCCGACAGGGGGAGGGGACGATCGGCGGCCTCCTGGAGGATCCCACGGTGTACGAGGACCTCTCGGCGCTGCTTCGCGGCGCGAACCGGAGCCTGCTGCTCAAGGGCCTCATCCGCTCCACGGTGGAGGAGGGTGCCCGCGAGAAGCGGTAACCCCCAACGGAGATTTGTGATTGGGGATTGTTGATTTGTGATTGACCACCGATCGGCAATCCTCAATCCGCAATCAACAATGATATGACCATTCATCTGGTGATCCACGGGCACTTCTATCAGCCGCCCCGCGAGAACCCCTGGACCGGGGCAGTCGAACGGCAGGAGAGCGCGGCGCCGTTTCACGACTGGAACGCGCGGATCGCGGACGAATGCTATGCGCCCAACGCCCGGTCCCGCGTGCTGGATCGGCAGGGACGCATCCAGGACGTCGTCAACAACTACGAGCGGCTGAGCTTCAACGTGGGGCCCACGCTCTTGTCCTGGATGGCCGAGCAGGCGCCCGCCATCGTCGAGGCCCTGCTTTCCGCCGACCGGGCCAGTCAAGCGCGGCTCCACCACGGCAACGCCGTCGCCCAGGCGTACAACCACATGATCCTGCCGCTGGCAACGCCGCGGGACCGCCAGACCCAGATCCACTGGGGCCTTCGCGAGTTCCAGCATTGCTACGGCCGGGACCCCGAAGCCATGTGGCTGCCCGAGACGTCCGTGGACGCCGCGACCCTGGCGCTCTTGGTGCGGGCCGGCATGCGCTACGTGATCCTCTCGCCGGCGCAGGTGGCCCGCTGGCGTCCGATGGGAGAGTCCCGGTGGATTACGTCGGCGGAAGCGGAGCTGGACCCGAGGCGCCCATACCGCTGGCACCTCAAGGATGCGCAGGGCAGGCCGCAGGGCGACCGGGGGATCGACGTCTGCCTCTACCATGCGCCGGTCTCCCGGGGGATCAGTTTCCAGCACTACCTGCGGGATGCCGGGGTGTTGGCGAGCCGGATTGCCGACGCGGCGGCGGGATTCCCTGAGCCCCTGATCCTCATCGCGACGGATGGTGAATCCTTCGGCCACCACGAGAAGTTCGGCGACATGTGCCTGGCCACCCTGTTCGCCCGGGAGGCGCCGCAGCGGGGATTTGCCGTGACCAACCTAGCGGCGTACCTCGAGGCGCACCGACCGATGTGGGAGGTGGAGTTGCTTCCCCAGAGCGCGTGGAGCTGCTCCCACGGGGTGGGCCGCTGGAAGGACGACTGCGGGTGCAGCACCGGCGGGGGCCCGGGGTGGAACCAGCGCTGGCGCCGGCCGCTCCGGGAGGGACTGGACAGGCTGCGGGACGCCCTGGGGGAGATCTTCACGGAGGAGGGCGGGCCGCTCCTCAAGGATGTATGGGCCGCCCGCGACGACTACATTGAGCTCCTGCTGGATCCCGGCCAGACGGCGCGCGCGGCCTTCTTCGCCCGCCACGCGACGCGTCCCCTGAGCGGCGAGGAGGAAGCGTGCGCCCTGCGCCTCCTGGAGATGCAGCACCAGGCCATGCTCATGTACACGAGCTGCGGCTGGTTCTTCTCCGACGTCTCCGGCATCGAGACGGTCCAGAACCTCCGCTACGCGGCCCGCGCCATCGAGCTGGCGGAGCCCTTCGCCCCCCTGGACTTGGAGGCCGTGCTGCTCGGGCATCTCGAGCGGGCGCAGAGCAATGTCCCCGCCTGGAAGGACGGCCGGCACATCTGGGAGCGCCAGGTGCGCCCGTCCCGCGTCCGGGCCGAGGACGCCGTGGCCCGGCTCCTTTTGGAGGGCGCCCTGGGCCGTGAGGTGACGCGCCAGGCCCGCTACCGGTGGTACCTCACGCCCGACCCGATCGCCCGGGAGGACGGTCTGGTGCTGGCCGGGGTCCAGGCTGTCTCCCAGGTGACAGGGGAGAGCCTGCGGTTCGCGGCGGCCTGTCGTCGCGACGGCCGGTTCGACTTTCTGGCCGGGGTCGCCCCATGGCCCGCCACGGACGACTGGGCGGGCTTCGTCGAGGAGACGAAGGTGGCCCTGCGCCCCGGGGGCTCGGGACTCACCGCCTGGACGGGGCGGCACGCGGCCCGGCTCGTCCGCCTGCGCCACTTCCTGCCGGACGAGCGGCGCGCGATCCTGGAGGAGATGCTGGTAGAGACCCAGGGCCGCTTGGAGAGCGCCGGCGAGGCCCTGTGTGCCGAGGCCCTGCCCGCCGCCGAGGCCATGGTGGATGCCGGCATGGACCTGCCGCCCTGGCTCGCGACCCTGCTGGAGGCGACCTGGTCGCGGCAACTGGCCCAGGGCCTGGAGAAGCTGGACGGGGTGACCGATCCGGCGCGCTACGCGGCCACCATGGAGCTGGTGGCTCAGGCGCGCCACCTGGGGCTCCACCTGGATCTCGCGCCGGCCGGGGCGTGGTTCGACCGGTTGCTGGTGCAACGCCTGGAGGCGATCGCCGATGGGTCCGACGTTCAGGCCTGGCAGGAATACCTGGAACTGCTGCACGTGGCCACGCGCCTGATCCTGCCGCTGCCGGAACGCGCCCTGCAGGACCGGATGTTCCCAGTGCTCCGGGATCGAATGCCCGGCTTGGTGGAGACCGTGCGGGATCCGAAGGAAGAGGTCTACGCGCTCGTCACGGCGATCCTGGCCGTTGCGTCCCGGCTGAACCTGAACACGGACGAGGCGCACGGCCGGTTGCGCCCCCTGGAAGAGCGCGTTGCCGCCGACCCCGACTACTGGCCCTGAGTTGGCAACTTGGCAATCTGGCAATCCGACCATCAGGGAAACCGGATTGCCGGATCACCATTGATCTGAGAGAGCCGAGAACGGAGAGCCGAGAGTCGAGAGAAGAAAGGGCAACTAGGCAGTCAGGCAATTGGGCAATCAGGGGATCCGGGGTCGCCTGGTTGCCGGATTGCCAGGGTGCCCGATTGCCGACCCTGGTCCCTGACCCGCAGCGCCTGAGTTCGAGATGAGAGATGAGTAAGATCCGGCGGCAGCTACAAATCAAGTTCGTGACGGGCCTCTTGGTCATCGTGCCCATCGCGGTGAGCGCCTGGACCTTCTGGGAGCTGTTCACGTTCGTGGACGGACTCCTGGCCCCCGTGATCGCCGAGCGGTTAGGGCGTCATGTGCCCGGCGTAGGCCTCTTGGTGGCGATCCTCTTGGTCCTCCTCATGGGCGTGTTCGCCACCAACGTGGTCGGGCGGCGGACGTTGGGCTGGCTGGACGCCCTGCTCTACCGGATTCCCATCTTCCGCAATGTGTACTCGGCGGTGAAGCAGTTGCTGAACGCCTTCTCGCCCGACAACCAGGTGGCCTTCAAGGAGTTCGTGCTGGTCCCGCACGGCGAGAAGGGCTATAACTTCGGCTTCCTCACGGGTGAGGTCGCCTTGCAGCGAGGAACCGGCGAGACGGAACCGCTGGTGGCCGTGTATGTCCCCACCAATCATCTATACCTGGGAGACATCATGCTGGTCCGGCGAGAGGACATCATCCGGACTCGCCTCACCATCCCCCAGGGCATTCAAATCGTCCTCTCGGGGGCCATCAGCATCCCCCAGATCCTGCGCCAGAAGCCGCCGGATCCGGATCGCCGGTAGACGGACGGAATGTAAGATCTCAAACCGACAATGGACTGCCGGGCCGTTGTTCGGTTTTCAGTTGTCCGTTTTCCATTGGAGACGTCAGTTGTCGGTTGTCTGTTTTCAATTGGGATGGAGTGTATGATGGACGGCGTGATCTTCCAAGGCTTCTGGCTCGCGGCGATGTTCGTCGGGGCCCTCATCCTGGTGAACGGCTTTTTCGCCGGGGCCGAGATCGCCCTGATCTCGGCCCGGCGGAGCCGCATCCAGCAACTGGCGGCGGAGGGCGATGGCCGCGCCCAGCGCGTGGCGGCGCTCCAGGGGGACCCGGACCGCTTTCTGGCCACGGTGCAGATCGGCGTGACGTTCGTCGGGACGTTGGCCTCGGCGGTGGGCGGCGCCGCGTCGGTGCGGATCCTCTCCCCGCTGATCCGGGAGATTCCGCTGCCGGGGCTCCGCGCGGCGGCCGAGCCGATCGCCCTTGCGGTCGTGGTCATAGTCTTGACGTATGCGACGTTGATCGTGGGGGAGCTCGTCCCCAAATCGCTGGCCCTGCGCCATGCCGAGCCCCTGGCCATCTGGGTGGCGGGGCCGATCGATCGCCTGGCCCGGCTCACCTCCCTCCTGGTGCGCTGCCTCACCGCCTCCAATCGCTTCGTCCTGCGCCTCCTGGGTCAGAAGGGCGCCGACGAGCGCGCCTTCGTCTCCGAGGAGGAGGTCAAGCACATGCTCCAGGAGGGGCGGGCCCAGGGCGTCTTCGACCAGACCGAGCAGGAGTTGATCCACAGCGTCTTCGAGTTCAGCGAGGCCTCGGTCAAGGAGGTCATGATCCCCCGGCCGCGCATCCAGGCCATCGACGTCGAGATCCCGGTGGAGCAGGTCCTGGCCTACATCATCCAGACCGGCAAGTCCCGCTACCCGGTGTACCGCAACACCCTGGACGAAGTGCTGGGGATTCTCTACGACAAGGACCTCTTCCGCCTCCTGGCGGAGAAGAAGTCCATCGTCCTGACGGAGATTTTGCGGCCCGCGTTCTTCTCGCCCGAGACGGCGCAGGTGAGCCGCCTCCTGAAGCAGATGCAGAAGCGCCAGATGCCCATGGCGCTGGTGGTGGACGAGTACGGCGGGGTGGAGGGGCTCGTCACCATCGAGGATCTGATCGAGGAGATCGTGGGCGAGATCCGGGACGAGGCGGACCGGGAGCAGCAGCCGGTGGAGCGGCTGCGCGACGGGTCCTATCTGGTGGACGCGTCCATCAGCCTCCGCGACCTGGCCGAGCAGCACGACCTCACGTTTCCGGAGTCGCCCGAGTACGAAACCCTGGCCGGGTTCATCCTGTCCCAGCTCCAGCGGATCCCGCGCGGCGGGGAGATCGTGACGCACGGGGATTGGCGGCTGACGATCGTGGACATGGACGGCCGGCGCGTCGCCCGGGTGAAGGTCGAGCGCCAGGGGCGGGGCGACGGTCCCCCCGGCGCCAAGAACGCCCCCGGGGCCGGCCGATGACCCGGCGCCATCCGATGGCACGGCGGGGCGGGACCGAAGCCCCCTCGCGCAGTCATGCCTTCCGAAGCGAAGCGCAGGGACGACGATCATGAGGTCCCGCCGGCGTCTCCTGCTGCTCCTGACCTGCCTGCTCTTGGCCCTGGCCCTCGGCGTCTTCGGCCTGAGCCAGAGCCGCCTGGTCCGCG
>Ga0116116_1002742_pt1 | contig 10612 bp, 11 predicted proteins | sample June2015DPH_10_1_FD_89722 | JGI IMG/M metagenome (GOLD analysis project Ga0116116, IMG submission 89722) | Peatland microbial communities from SPRUCE experiment site at the Marcell Experimental Forest, Minnesota, USA - June2015DPH_10_150 | ecosystem: Environmental > Terrestrial > Soil > Wetlands... | reverse complement strand
TATCATGAATGCGTTTGAAAAAGACCTAACCCTAACAGACTGCCTTTCAAAATAGCTGAACAGTTACATTGAATCTTCCATTCGCTCATGCCGCATTTCTAGTTTCCTCCGCCATCAATGTACCCAAGATAACTTGTATATCCTTTCAACCCTTTACAGCAGCAGCAGAAAGTCCGCTTATCAAGCTTTTTGAGAATAAACCAAAGAAAACCAGTATTGGCAATGTTGATATTGTCAGACCCAAAATCTGTGCCCCTGAATCTGTACGGAAGCTGGTAGCCAATTGACGTATCCCCAGAGGTATCGTAAACAGCTTGTCGCTTGATATGACAGTTAATGGTACCATCAGATTATTCCATGACCATAGGAATGCAAGCAGACATAGGGTAGTACATGCAGGCATCATGAACGGAAGCGCTATCTGCAGGAAAATCCGGAATTCGCTGCATCCGTCTATCCTTCCGCTTTCCAGTACCTCATCAGGCACGGCACTGCTAACAAACTGAGTCATCCAGAAGACGCCGAATGCATTCGCAGAAGATGGAATAATCAAAGGCAACAGGGAATTGATCCATCCTATCGTTCTCATTTCCATTACAAAAGCTACAAGTCCAAGCTGCGTCGGCACCATCATGGTAATAAGTATAAAGACAAAGAGAGGGCTCTTAAATCTGCTTTTATACTTTGCAAAGCCGAATCCCGCCATTGAGCATACAATTACACAAAGCACGGACGAACCGAACGCTGCTATCAAGGAATTAAGATAGTATCTTGCGATATCTATACTCCACAGGGTTGTTAGATTCTCCTTTAGGTAGTTGCCGGGAAAGAGCTTTATCCCTTTAAATAAGTCATTGGCTTCGTACGTGCCCATCATTATCATAGAATAAAACGGATAAAGCGCTATGATGGACAATATGGACAAAGCAACAACCATTAGTATTCGTAGAAGATATCTTGATTTTATCATTTTCTCTCACCCCATTTCATAATCCTGTAGGTAAACAGGGTTAGAATGGCAATGAACATAAACATCCCATACGCAATAGAGGAACCATATCCAAAGCGCATCATCGTACCGAAAGCGGTATCGTATAGAAACCACATTCCGGTCAGACATGCATATTCCGGGCCCCCCACCATCTGCGGCCCTGAACCCACCGTAAACAGGATAAACGGTTCTTCAAACATCTGAAAGCAGCCAATCATGGTAGTCAATACAACAAATATGATAACAGGTTTTAAAAGGGGTATTGAAATTTTCGTTATTTTCTGTATTGAATTAACGCCGTCAATTTCCGCCGCTTCGTATAGCTCAGGATTGATATTGGTCAATCCTGCCAGAAATAAGATAGATGTGTAGCCATAGTATCTCCATATTCCGACAAAACTGACCATTATCCTCGCCGGCCATGGTCTCGACATGAAGTTTATATTTTCTCGAGCTATTCCCAACCCGGTTATAATGGAATTGATAATGCCAAATTGATAGTCAAACATTATCCCGAATATGATACCCAGTGCAACCGGAGTGGTAAGATAGGGAAGGAAATTAAACAGCCTGAATGCATTTTTCGCCGGTGTGATTTTGCTACTAAGTATAAAAGCAATGACCATACCCAGTGCAATCTGTATAGGTATGATCATCAGCATGAAGATGAGCGTATTCCCAAGGGCATTGTAAAACCGTTCATCCTTAAACAGGTCCAGATAGTTTTTAAGTCCGTAAAATACAGGAGCGTCAAAGCCATTCCATTTCGTTAGGCTTATATAAAATGTATAGATGATAGGAAATAACGAAAAAGAAACATATATAAGAAAGTAGGGCGAAACAAAGAGATAAAAGGCATTATTCTTCTTGCCTTTGTATTTTCTAAGTGCCCTTGCCTGACGATCAGAATAACCAATATTCAAACCTGCTACCTACCTTTGAATATTCAATAAAATCATCTCTGAAGAAAGACACTTGCAGGGCAGGAGCAGATCTTCTCCGCTCCCGCCCTGTCTCCGGACATATACTGCAATTCGGCAACTTTTACACTGTTTACGCAAGTCTTCTTAGCTGGAGCTGAACGCCTCACTCTTCATCTGTGTTCTATACATTGATGGAGTCATTTGGTCAATTCCGGCGCTTGCTTTATAAGCTCGTCTTTAAGCTTGCCATATGCTTCATTCGCCGACATGCCCTGTTCCATCTGTCTTAATATTGTCGCACATGCATCCATCACCAAGGAATCATATGCTGTTATTGGCCTTGCCTGAGTATTGGCATTCTTTGATATCTCAAGCAGTTTGGCAAGGACATTTTGTCCTGCAAAGAATGGGTCCTTATTTTCATCTGATATATAAATATCAGTATCGTATGAAGCTTTGTACAGGCTCGGTATTCCATGCGTCTTTACAAGAGCCCTTGTACCTTCCTCAGAGAGGCACCACCATTTGATCCAGGCCCAGGCAAGGGTTTTGTTTTTACAGGTCTTGGGTATGGCATAGCCCGTACCGCCCCAGCTGAAGCCGCCTCCAGGAGGAGAAATAAGTCCATATTTGCCTTTCGCATTCTTGTCGTTAGGCTTTACGACAAACGGTACGAACCAGCTTGCCGCGGGGTAGAAAACAATTGTGTTTGAAGCAAACGACGCATTCCACGATGGGGACCATTGCAGATACTTGCCAACCGATTTATCTTTGATTAATTGTTCTATTACCTTGAACGTCGGCAAAACAGTCGTATCTAGAGTAATCTTGCTGTTTACAACGAAAGGCTCTTTTGTATACAGGCCGATCAATGCATAGAAGGCGTCATCAGCGCCGCTGAACAGGAAGCTCTTGCCTTGGCTTTTCTGTACTATTTCTTTGCCTTTTTCTATATATACATCCCAGCTTGTAAATATTTTTTCCATTTCAGATGGGTCATCCGTACCGAAATACCGTTTTGCAAGAGGACGGTTGTAGATATAGCCTCCTACGTCATTATCTCCCTGGATGCAGACTATCTCACCTTTCGGATTCTGCATAAGAGGAATTGCGAAAGGCACAAGATCGTTCTTGTTAAAGTTGTATGGCGGTGCATCCAGTCTCTCCCATGCGTCAATAGCAATCAATCTTCCTCTAGGCTTGATTTCAAACAGCACGATGTCCGGAAGATCGCCGCCCGACGCGACTGTCATCTGGACCTTTTTAGGGTATTCGGTGTCGGGGATGATCACATAATTGACCTTAATGTTGGGATAGTGTTTATTGAAATCCACAGCACCATCTTTTTCCCATGTGCCCCATGCCCATAGAGAAATTTCGCCTTTGAGATCCTCCGGTTTTACTGTCTCGACAGACTTTTCTGCATCCTTGCTCCGGCTCGCCGTTTTTGTGCCACACCCTGTGACAACCCCGAGCAGCAGGACTACAGAAATAAGTATACAAACTACCCTCGTCACTGATGCATTTCTAATACTCATAAATGCTTCCCCCTTTTTGCGTGGTATTTTATGATGCCATAGAGTCAAAAAAGCACGGCGAGCGCGTATATCCCTTGTTTTCTCACGTCGAACCTCTATCCACAGTTTACGTTCATGTGCGTATAGAGCTTTTCCCGCTACGAGGACCTGATTGAACACCATCAGTAGAACGGCATAGCAATCCTCTTTCCATTCAAGACCGAGCTCAGAGCAAAGCGCGCGAGATTATTGCATATGCTCGCCTCTGAGCCTGGCTTCCATGTCGGCAAGATGCCTTTCGAGCCACTCAACCGCCTCATTGGTCGCTCCTCTTTCAAGAGCGGCGCACACTTTGCTGTGAAAGTCCAAGGCTCGGTTCATCGCTTGAGACCGGCGCGAGAACTCCCAGAACTGCTTGGTATATAGATCACTGAGGAGCTCGAACAGAATGGGCAAGATGAAATTGCCGCTCGCGAGCATTATCTCCTTGTGAAAAGCCTTGTCGTACTGGATGAAGAGATTTACATCGCTCAGATTCTGAGCCATCTGCGTGCATGAGCTTCGAAGGGATTTCGTGGTTTCCCCCGTGAGATGCTTCGCAGCCTCCTTCATGGCTGCCACCTCAATCGTTCCGCGCGTAACGATGAGATCGAGTTCTTCCCTACCTGACATCTCTATGAATTGAAAGAGCGGGAGACTGCTCTTCGGTCGGAGCAGTGATTCGATGTTGATTTCCATTACATACACTCTCCCGCCTTGTCTGCTTTCCAAGAGACCGGCAGCCTTGAGCGCAGCAATTCCTTCGCGAACGCTCGTTTTTCCGATTCCGAGGAGAGTGGAGATTTCTTTCTCCGTCGGGATGCAATCCCCCGGCTTGAGGTTGTTCTCGAGAATGAAGTTGATGATGGAATCAGCGACCAGGTCAGAGAGGTGGATCTTTGAAATTGCTTTCAAAGCTCTTTGCTCCTTTGAGAAAGTAACCCGCTAAGCAGGTTACCAGGGAAGTTATACGCTAGTTCTAAAAATCCTGCAAGTGAATTCTTGGGGGTTCTCTATGCGTAGGCGTATGCTCGTGGCGAGGTCCGAGGCAGGGCAGCCGAGCCTGAGGGCCCTGCTGTGCATGATCTTCAACGTGCTGAGCGCGTGACTCAAGATGTCGATTTGGCCTATTTTAGAGCATTCTGAAAAGAACGATTACTCTCATTATATTATATAGTATAGAATTACGATGAGATAGTGTCAATTCTTGTGGCCGGGAACTGCGCAATGCGCCCAAACCCGATGGGACCCCACCTCGAATCCGAAACCTCGCGATGGGTCCCTTCGACTCGCTCCAATGCCACCTTCCGGCGTGCGTGGCGCAGTCGTACCAGGGGAGCCTACGGGTGAGCATTAGCGCCAGCGCGATCGTGTGTTTGGCGACCTCGTCCAGCGCATAGTCGGGCACACTCGTTACCACCATCTCGTGCTGGTATGCCGCTTCGACGTCGACGATGTCCACGCCTGTGCCGTAGCGGCAGATGGTCTTGCACTTCTTCAGCTTCTCGATCGTGCTCCGGGGATCTCCGCGTACTGCTGGAGAATGGCATCGGCGTCCCCCGCGAGCCCCTCCCCTGTCCGGCATTGAAGGCCGATCACCTCTGCGCCAATCGGTGCCAGGACCGACCTTCCGATCTTATTGTCCGGGTAGTCGAAATCACTGATCTTGGGACCTGAACTCTTTGTCCTCTCCCCGGCTCCGCCAGCGTTCAGCCCTTGAACCTGGTTTCTGCCACTCCCTTCACGCCGGGCCTGACTTCGAGCAGGGCACCCGCGGATGGCTGGGCTTTCAACTGATCGGGGCTCAGGATCAGGCGGGAGGTGGTGATGTACAGGACGTCGAGATCCCGGCCGCCGAATGCGAGACTCGTGGGACAAGAGCACGGCGTCTCGATGACTCGGTCGACGGAACCGTCCGGTCGGTAGCGCACGACGCGCGACCCGTTCCATTGCGCGTTCCAGAGCAATCCGTCCGCGTCGATGACCGAGCCATCCGGCAGTCCCGGCTGGCCGGTGAACGTGCCGAAGACTCTCCTGCCATGGGGCGTCCCGTTGGCAGTGTCATAATCGAATGCCCAGATGGCTGCCTGGGGCGAATCGGCGTAGTACATGGTCGCACCGTCATGGCTGAAGCACGTGCTGTTCGCGCTGCTCAGGCCTCCGAAGAGGCGGTGCAGGCTCACGTCGACGTCGAGGCGATACGCAGAGGAAAGGCCCTTTTCACTCGAATCGAACCCGCCGACGATGAACCGCCCCTGGCGGTCGCACCTGCCGTCGTTCAGCCGCGTTGTAGGAAAGCCCGGTTCCACGTCGACGATCCGCTGCTCAACTCCGCTCTCGAGGTCGTAGAACGAGAGTCCGCGGTCAAAGGCAATGAGAAGCCCCCCCTTCTCCCGGAACGCCAAGGAGCATACCTTTGCCGGCATCGGCCAGCTGCGAAATCTCGAGCCCAGCGGCTCGTACTCCCACAGGAGCCGGGATTCAATATCCGTCCAGAAGAGCTTCTGCAATTGCTCGGACCAGATCGGACCCTCGCCATGGATGTTCCGCGTCTCCCCGACAACAGTCACTTCCTGCCGCTTCATGGCAGACTATCCTACGGCCTCGGTGGCCATCTGTCAAATCCCGGACGCGTGGACAGCGGGCGGCCCTTCCTGTATCATTGATTCCATACGAGGCGGCGGTGTGATAGCTTAGATTCCGCAGAAGGGTCTATGGTATCAGTCGCGGGAGTAAAGCGCATTTATGTGCGGGAAGTGTCGCCAGGGATAGACGGCTCGCAGCCCCCGCTCTTCAGCGTCAGGATTTCCACGGCAATTTCCTTTGTGCAGTCCTCGGCCTGAGGATACAAGCCTACCTTGTCAACGAAGGCATGATCTATGCCGCAATATCGGATCATGCGGGTCCTCACCGCCGCCCGGGTGAGCTTGCGCGCAAACGCCTCGGCTTCAAGACGCAACGCGTCGTACTCGGCTGTCAGGATGAGCGCGGGGGCAAGCCCTGTGGCATCGGGAACGTACAGCGGTGAGACAAGCGGATCTGTGGGATCGTTCCCCTGCAGGTACGCGCGGTGCAACCGGCAGGCATCGGCCCTGAGCGTCAGTATCATGGACTCTATCAACTCACGTTGGTGCTTGATCGAGTATTCCGACAGGTCCCATCGGTATTCATCACGCGGCGCGCATGCCAGGTCCACCGTCGGGTAGATGTGCGCCTGCAACGCGATCATCCCGCCCTTCCTGTCGCGGTCCATGATGGCACACGCCGCCGAAAGGTTGCCGCCGGCGCTGTCCCCTGCCACCGCCAGGCGCATGGGATCGACGCCGAGCTCCTTCGCGTGGGTGTGCACCCAGGTGACCGCGTCTAAGCAGTCGGTGAGGCCGGCGGGATAGGGGTATTCGGGCGCAAGGCGGCAATCCACGGACACGACGACGGCTCCCGCTTTTTCCGCGAGCGGCTTTGCACGCATTCTCCACGACGGCGACCGTGCCTCCGATGAATGCGCCGCCATGGAAGAACAGCACGACGGGCATTGGCGCGGATGCCATGGGAGAATACACGATGACGGGAATGTGCCACTGCCTTCCCGGGATCGTCCGCTCCTCCCTGAGAATCCCTCCGGAGGTGACATCGATGTTCGGCCATCCCATCGACGCGCGTATCCCGGCAAGATCCAGGGCCTTCGGATCGAATTGTCCCGAAAAGGCCTGCTTGGGAAAGAGGGAGCCGGCCTTATGATCGCCAATGACTTCACGGACGCGGGGGTCGAGCTCTCCGTCGCGTTTGCCGTCGGGGACAGGTTTGATCTCGATCGCCAGGCCCCTGCTTTCCAGGATGGAGGCGCGGGCTTCGAGCAGACCGAGCAGCCTTCGGTACTCCGAACGATCGGTCACGCTGATCCGCCTTCCCCCTACAGCTTCATGAGCGTGGCGATCACGTCCTCGGCACTCACGTCGGCTTTCCGAAGCTCGGTGATCTTGTGCCCCCTCCCCATGACCACGAATTTGTCGACGATGGGATAGATGTGGTAGATATTGTGATCGACAATGATCTCAGAAAGGCCCTTTTCCCGCACAGACTCCGCGAACTTCAGGACCTTGTCCGTTTCTTTCAGCGAGAGCGCGGCGGTCGGCTCGTCGAGGAGCAGCATCGGAAGGAAGCCAAGGGGGGATCATAATGGAAAAAGGATGCGGAAAAACATGTATCGAATGGCGACAATTCTATTATTTTCCAGCGCAAAAGGAAGAAATGAATAAAGCGGCCCCCGGAACGTGCCTCCTCGCGATGTTATTGTTTGTTGCCTTCATTACCCTTTGATCGCGTCCACTTTTGTTTTCCAAATGCTCGGTCTGCGCCTTATTTTTTAATTAACCGGAAGAACAGAATATCTTGGAGTCACTCCGGATTTTCCATCGACAGCGGGACACGAATCTATGACGAAGACGCGCGCAGGTCCTTGAGCCAGTACATCGTGCGCGCTCCGTTGTCGCTGACAAGCATCCACTGGGATCAGGACCGGGATACCGTCACCTGGAAGGCGCCACAAAAGGGATACTTCAAAGGCAAGGAGCGCCACTTCTCTTGCCTGGACTTCATCGCCCAATTGACACTCCACATTCCGCCTCGGGGCAGACACCTGCTGCGCCGCTACGGCCTGTACTCCTCCCGCGGCCGCGGAACCTGGAAAGACCGTCCCGCCCTCGCCTCACGAGCGCCCCAGCACTGGTACGGTCGGCGAGCCGCACAGCCTCCTGCCACCGGTGAATCCGCCGAAGTTCATGAGGTGTCCGCGATCGACCGCAGGAAGGCATGGGCACGCCTTCTGGCCATGATCTATGATGTCGATCCCTTGGGCGGCAGCTGTGTGCAGAGCACACAGCGGGAGCCCGTTCCGTTGTCCCGTGTGCGGAAACAGGATGTCCGTGATCGCCGTCATACACGATCCCGCCGAGATCCGGGCCATCAGCGCATGCCTTGCCAAGGACGAAAGGGGACCGCCCGAGGAGGGATGAGCCGTCAGTCCGTACGATCTTACACTCGCGCCAATTCCGGCCTGCCAAATCAGGTTGACCGCGGACTGGCTTACTTTGGCTGGACAGATGGTAAGGCGATGAATGTCTTACCCGCCGGGAAGCCTGAGGAGCTCAGAATCGGTCTTGACGATGCTGTGGGGCGGGCATAGCGTAGTCCCCACGTCGGTGACGATAGCAACAGGTCCAGGATAGGCGGGCGCAAGCCATGGATGGGATCGGAATCCGGAGCAGCGGCAAGCCGAAAGCTATAAAATCGCCTATCACTTATCTGGGTTCTTGTTCCCTACGGCGGCGAGGGGTTCGAACCCCCGACCTTCCGGGTGTAATGCACCTCACGAGTGCTCGACGATGTTCCATAACTATCGACGCTCCAAAGAACACCTTCGTCATGTCTCGCCACAGCTCTCTGATACTTTCTACAGCATTTTACCGTCTCACGTTACAAAGCCCGTACATGGAAACCCCCACCCGAGCGCAAAAAACCACCAGGAGGAGGGAATGTGTGCTTGCTTTGGAGGCAAGTCCGCAACAAACTGACACAAAGGGTAACGAAGTGCATGGCTTCCCATAAGCGCGTTTTTGTCTACTGCGGAAAAGAGAGTGGTCACACCTATCCGATTGTCAATCCTATACAACCGTCAAACAGCGATTTTTGCCCCTATTTGACTTCCCGGTACCAGATGCGATACATCGCGGCTTTTGTATCGATTTCTATTGGGAAACTCTTGGAAGCAAAATCGAGGACCTGCTTTGACACTAGCTCGAGTTGTATGCCTGACTTGCTAACCTTAAAAAGCGCTAAAAACTTGTAGCCATTGCTCGTCGTTGCTTGGACCTTGTACCAGTTGCTCCCTCCCGAATCCGTCCAGCGCTCGACGATCTTTTCCGACCCCTGCTCTTTGGGAATCGTATCCGATACCAAGGCGTAATTCTTAAACCCACCAGGGAAGCGGACGGCCTTCTGCGGAAATATGTCAGGGGAAATACTCCTATTTATGAATGTGCCGTAAAGCAAATTATCAGCTTTTGGCTTTTGTACAACCATGACAATCCCGAAGAGTACTAGAACCAAAAAGACCGTGGCGGCGATGAGAAGCATCAATCGAGTCTTCATATACTCCCCCTTCGGGCTTTGGCTTTCTGCTAGCCCTTCACATGCTCGTTGGAGTAGTCAGCTTCCGATACAAGCCAGTTGCGGCCTTTTCTTTTAAGCACGAAAGAGTAGTCAGCGAGATAGTCTCCTGATTCCAGGAGGAGTTTCACGGCCGCTTTGTCGCCATGAATTGTTATTAAAGGATCATAAAAGATTTCAAATTTAAAAAAGATGAAATTATCCTTTATTCGCTCTAAGCAATCCCGCGATCCAATCGAGTATTTTCGGCTTGCGCCACATGGACGATATGAGCCTTCGTTTGCAAACAGCGAGACTAGCTTCTGTGAGTCATGTGAATTGAATGCAGTTTCGTATTGCATCAAAGTATCGAGGATCGCCCTCTCATCTGTAGTTTTCGCCCGGTATTCCCTTAGGTAGAGTTTCCCAAACTTTTTTTCTCCCTGACTGATGGTTTCTATTCCAGAGGCGCTCGATACCGCGATCACTCCGATCAGGAGTGCAGCCAAACAAAAGGGAACGATGCTGCTTTTCATGGGCTTTTTTCCATTGATAATGGACTGGATCCTGTCTTGGAGGACTCGTTTCCTTCGTCCGGAGAAACTGAGGCCTGCAAGAAGAGCGGGCTCACGGCTCAATAGCGCCGCATCAAGGACACAAGCGGCATAGGTATCGCGTTGCACTCCGCTTTCGACGACCGCCGCGTCGCATGATTTTTCCTGCTCCATGTAAAGCCTAGCATAGGCGGCCCAAACATGTGGGACAAACCAAAACAAAGAACATATTCCGTACGCAACAATCAGCGTGAACGCGTCTCCGCGCTTGATGTGACGTAGCTCATGGAGGAGAACTGATCGCCTGCTAGCTGAGGACCACGATCTGATTCTCGAGGGCAAAACAATGACCGGACGGATAATGCCATGGGTGAAGGGTGTGGTACATCTTGTACTCTCAAAGACGCGGACCTCGCGCCTGATTCCAATGCTCCGTGATAGGTT
>Ga0116116_1002741_pt1 | contig 10613 bp, 13 predicted proteins | sample June2015DPH_10_1_FD_89722 | JGI IMG/M metagenome (GOLD analysis project Ga0116116, IMG submission 89722) | Peatland microbial communities from SPRUCE experiment site at the Marcell Experimental Forest, Minnesota, USA - June2015DPH_10_150 | ecosystem: Environmental > Terrestrial > Soil > Wetlands... | reverse complement strand
TGGAAAGCATTTTAAGCATATTCGACGAAAAAAGCGTTTTTTGAGCCGGGTTTGATTTTAACTCTGTACAGGCCTACTGTGTGCACGAGTTTATAGTTTTGGGAAACGGCGTTAGCTCTCACTTTTGTCTATTTTCTTGCATGCAAAAGCTCGAGGTTTTTGTGAAAATAGCTGTTTGATGGTTAGCAAGCGAAGTTGCTATGCCGGGTCAATATGTATATACTTAATTAAATTAGTTATAAAAGTAATGATTCTATATCATATTTCTAAAGGTTATAATAAAATCTATATTACATATATTAACTATCTAAGAATCTGATTTGATCCTACCTAGATTCTGGATCATTGATCCAAAAGAGTGAAGTTAGCACTCATTCTTATAAAAAATCGCAAATAATCTGGGTTTGCGTTAGAGATCAATATGCTGGAATTGGTTATTATTAATGCGTTTAAAGACAACTGAATAAGGGAAATCGTCCGGTTTTTGGTTAGCAACTATCGTTTTTTTGGGCTCGGAGCTCTTTGCAGATGTCGTATGAGAAAAGAAATTGTGGCGAGTGGTTAACGAAATTGTGATTAGATATCTCACGTTTGATTTGTATTCTAGCGCACCGCTAGTTAGTGGAGCTGTTGGCAAGATACCTAAAATAGCCGTTAGAAATTTTAAGATATCAAAGGCAAAACTTGTCAATTAGTCAGGCGTGTTTTGTAGCAACAGGGGTTTTTTGCGCGTCAACTCTCACTTTTATAAAAATTACAGCAGAGAAAATGTTTAAAATGACACTTTCTCGTATGCTTCCCGTAGGTCATTATCGTTGAATTGAAGGTAGACTTGCGTTATGCTGAGGCTAGAATGTCCTAGCATAAGCTGTACACGTCGTAGATCCGTCCCACCACGAACTAAGTTAATAGCAAAACTGTGGCGAAGAGTATGCGGATGTATTTTAAGCCCCGCTGTATTCCCGTATTTTTTCACCAGGTTGAATACTTGTGTTCGTTTTATAGAAAAAATGGGCCGATCCTCTGGGATATTTAGGGCGAAGATGTAATCGGAGAGCATTTTGAGCGTTTCTTCGTCGAGGGGTACTCTCCGCTGCCTCCCTCCCTTAGCCTTTCGGATGTTCACTACGCCGTTTTTAAACTCAATATCATTAGGAGTGACATTTATGACCTCACTTACTCGAACTCCGGTTCTCCACATGAACCGAAGTAGCAGATAGTCTCGCTCACTGCATGTTTTCGCAGCTTGCAGTAGTTCATCTACTTGTTCTTTCTCAAGATAATCAGGAATTTTCGTCACAGTGAACAAAAGAAGTGTTTTGTTTAATAAATATTGCCATTTTGAGCTTCTTTATAGTGCGAAGCTAAGAGTTTGTACAATGAGGTTAAAAATGGCACTTAACTTGTTAGTTCTCTGATAATTTTGCTTTTAATGAAACTACTTTAATAATAATAAGTGTATGATTCTCCTTCTAAAATCTATTTAAGTGACATAGATTCAATGAGTTTTTTCCGATGCAAGAATTATAGATGACAGAATATTCTGTTAACATTTCAGCAGCGAAGGAGAATTAAGACCAAAAGTGAGAGTTGAGATTTATCGAGAACATCATAAGTGCAGCAGTCTGACTCAGCCGCGTGGACGCCCGCAGGGGAAAAAAGCTGCAAAGCCACCTCTCCGTCAGATCATTGACGCGCTGCAACAAGTGATGTGCACACACGACGCAGAAAAGCTTGCGATTGCTGTGCTTGAAGTCTTCAGAGAGTAATAGTTATTGCGTACTCATTGTTTAGACGGCCTCCGCCGGCTAAGGCTTCTTTTCTTATTGGAGCCCCAATTGAGCTTCTTTTGAGAGCGACCAACGACCTTGACTAACAAAGCAATTCCATTTTCATAGCTCGTTTGATAGATCTCTGCTTGCGAACCTGCACGCTCTCGATAGGCACGCGAGCGCCGAACAATGGGGTAGTTGTGCGATAGTTTCGACTCTGGATGCTTATTGTGTGTGCAGATCGGCTGCATAATGCGATGAATACCCCGCCAATCTTAGCAGTAACTATACGGGGTCTATCCTCAGGGAGGTCAGCAAGTGTCACAGCACCATACAAGGAGTTTCGCGCTTGCTTGCAGAGGTTTTTATACATAGCGTGTATCATCTTCCCTGTTAGACAGAAGGAATAGCACGATCGAGCAAGGAGTGGCGCACTGTGAATTTCGACTTAGGCGGACTTGAATCGATAACTGAAGTGACAGACCGTTCGACGTTTACATCAAAAAACACAGGTTCACAATTAGAGAAAGTCAAGGTAGAAATTGTTGTTTCAGGCAGTGACTCAAACGAAAAAATGCTTGAAATCGTCACCAAAGGAAAGAAAAAGGGTTTCTATTCAATTGATAAGCAAGGCAATGCAGAGAAGAAGTGGAAAATCATTGACCATTCGTATCGTTATCAGTTTACCGATCCAAAATCGGCAGCTAACGCAGATTACTATCACACGATGGAGCTAGAAGAAACAGAGGTTCTAGAACTGGAGAGCCTAGAAATCGGCGGGTTGAAGTTAAAACCTTATGTTTATGCCGAGAAGTTTGAGGACAAATACTTAGTCATTGATCACGCGAACGTCAAAGTAACCGGCACCGCACAGACTGAATTGAACCGCATGGTTGAGGCTAAAGGTTACTTTCCGGTCGCTAGGATCGGTATTGACGCTAAGCCGAGAGAGATGAGATTCGGTCAGGTTCTTTGGTCAGAGCACGAAGGTGAGACTAAATTTCGTTTGGTGTTGGTCGAAAAGGGCTACGACGAGTACAAGGGGTTTAGTGGTCACGTGCTTCACGAGCCAATGTTCTCAAATATGAAGAGCATGGTTAGTATGAACTCTGAGCTTATCAAAGAACTAATAGCTGCACTCAAAGAAAAACGCATTCTCACGGCCCAAGAAGCAGCAGAAATAAAGAGCAAGTCTCAAAAAAAGATTTGGGACACATACCGAATGTTCACGCGAGTGGACGATGTAGATGAAGGCTGGTGAAAGATTTTTTCTGCTAGGCTAGAGCAGAGGATTAGTGTAACAGGTACGGCGTGGCCTTTTAGCGCTTCCTTTTACTACGCAAAGATGACTGCGAATGATATTGAATGAACCTTCTTTTGAGGCGCTCTTACAAAAGTTGCAGGATTATGCAGGAAGTTTTCAAGAAATTGGTCAAGAACCTCTTACTTGGCTAATTCAGGCACGCAAGCTCAAAATAGCGGCAGATATTATTCTCACTCAAATAAAAAAGGACGATGTTCTTCTTGAGAGAATTCACGCAAGCGAGCTCTCTTCGGAAGGGACGATCTATCGCCTTGATGCTGTTTACATGTATCTCGCTGGAATGGCATTAGAAAACCTGTTGAAAGGAATCCTTGTCATCCGGCATCCGCAGCTAGTCGCAGAAGATAGCATTGGCCCGCGTTTACATCAACATTTCGTCGACGATTATGCCAGAGAGCTCGACCTGAAGCTTGAACCTGCTCAAAAAGAGTTACTTGGAAGAATCAGGCTTTACATAGAGTGGAAAGGAAGGTATCAAATCCCCAAGAAATCGAACGGCTACGATCCACAATTAAAGGCCGAAAATACGCCTTGGGTTCCTACGCGATTCGGTTATTATTCGGTGAATTCAGATACAGACTTGTGTTTCAAGAAAGACCCAGTTTTAGTTGATAGAATGTATGATCAATTTCAACAGCTTCTAGATCAAGAAAGTTCACGCGCGTACGACATAGAACGAAGAGCAGTAAATCGTCCAATAGCTGCCCTATTCGAGTCTTTTAGACTGTAAATCTTCTGCTTACCATTGCTATTGAACTCCGGCGTAAGTGTTATTGGCCTTAACGCAGTCTAGTTCTTTAAGCCCGATTTTTATCCAATCCATTTCGACCACCAGAAAAGAACGGGGATTCCTGCAACAGCTGGTAGTCCATATATCGCGACTCGGTTGTCAGACAGTGGCCATAGTCAGTCAGAATTTATGACCCTGTCATCGCGAAGAAAGAACCTTTCAATTAATGAGGGTCGCAGATCGCAACATTCAGATGCTGATCTCAATCCCCTTTTCTGGCAAAACGACATTATCGTGGAAGTTCTTGAAGACTTCAGGGTGCTGCGTGTGAACTGGAATCAGCACCTTTGGCTTTACGGTTTCGACCACGTCTCTTATCTCATCGTAGTTCAAGTGGCCAGATGCATGGATTTGCGTGTAAGGATACAATCCAAAATGTGCCAGCCAGTTCTCAACTTTCTTCAGATCTAACTCCATCTCCAGATCGAACGGTTCGCACACGCTCCGAATGTAACTGCTGCCTACGTCGGGCTTCACATCGATCAGCTCCTTCAGCTCGAAGAAGTCACAGCGGAAGATGTATTCTTCCTGATTCTCTCTGACATCTTCCGCTGTTGAAAATCCTCCTTCAAGCGACGCAAAAACGTCTAAAAGAGCGTTGGGATCTAAGTAAACAGGGATGATCAAGTCATGGCCACCTTCGCTTTGAGCTTCCACAAAAAATCCCCCTAACTAACAAACCAAAGAAAAACCTAATTCCTAAGATACGCTGTTGAGCCAGACAAGAGTTTTCATAAGCCGCAAGAAGATTCGAATAATACCCCTTTTGCCGTGCATATCTTATTCGATAAGTTCAACGTCTCTCCAATACTTCATGTAGATATCGTATACGTTCTCTGGCAATGGATGCTTGTAAAACCGCCAATCGACTCCAGAAACACCGTGTGTGAGTATGTAATTCTTTGATTGATCCGACTCAATATATCGCCGTCAGACCTGCCGCTGGCTCAAGAAAGAAACAAAATTAAGCCGGACTTAAAGCACTACACCGATATCTATCAATCTGACTGGAACTCTTCGGGTATTACTGCTTCTGCATCTCCTGCTGAGCAGTTGGGTATAGCGGTTATTAAATTGTGCATTCTTTCGTAGGGTATTGATAGGAATAGCACGTCCGGTTCAAATTTCTGTTGTCTTCTTGCTGTCCAATCACCCATCGTTATATTCGTACATCCGGTCATTATGGGATATGTTATAGAGCTATGGCATAACGATCCAATAACTTGTTGTTTTGGTGATATGCCATCCCAGTATGTGTCTAAGGTTATTAGACGACAGGCTTGTTCTGGGTTACATTGAAATAAAACGATGTCCGGTCGTATGGTTGTTTTTTCAAGTGGACATATAACTAATCTATCTGCCAATCCCAGAGGTGGTTGAATGGTTAGTTTTTGCATTCTCTCGAAGGATACAATCGTACTGGTGAGCTTCTCTCCTTTGGTAAGGAACCGTTGAAGTCTTCTCTTCTGTTCTCCGGTAACTTCCGTGAAACCGCAAAATCTACTACCGCCAGGGCAGGTAGAGACCTTTTCGTCAATAACAAAACAGTCACCTTCTGCAGCACGTTTCAAAGCCTTACAAATCGATGTTTTCTCATATTGGCCATCTGAAATTTCTTCGTTGGTGAAAGAGATTGCCAGTGGTTCCTTTTTTAATCCCAGTACTTTTTTTAATAGTTCTGATTGTTCTTTAAATTCCATACATATAGCTCCTTATTAATCAAATCTGATTATGTTAATTCAATTAGCTTTAATAGCACTATATGTGTTCGGCGACTGAAGCCGTGAGTAGTTCGCTTCGCTTAGTGAAAGCAACCGGCGAGGGAGCGTCGCGCAATAGTGTTGAGTCCCTTACGCTCTAATGGAAAAAAGAAAGGCTAGGGGGGCGTATAGGGGGTTTTTTATTTTGCAATTCGATATGAACTTCAGCAATGGGAATAGCTGTCGTAATTTTTGGCGCAAGGGCGTTCCTACTTGTTGGCCTTCTAAAGCGGTTACGCATATTTTTCCTTCAAACCACGTGCAAACATCCGTGCCGCCTTCAGATCCTCCTCATTTGGTTGTCCCTTGTTAGTCCCGCCAACGAGTTTCAGGGGCCCCCACGTATTCCATCCCTTACAGGCGAAGTCGCCCACGATTGCAAATCCTCGATTCACTAGCTGCTCTTTGACAGCAGCGTGCCTCTCAGTCCCGCCGTCACCACTTGTAGAGAAGACAAACGCCTGTTTCCCCGCGACGGTCGAGAGCCCCGCTATGAACTGGAGAAGGGTCTTGTGGAACTTAAAGAAATAGATTCCCGATCCAAACCCGATCAGGTCATACGTCATCACAGTATCTGGGTGCGCCTTCGCCGCAAGCATATGATCTGCCCCCAGCTCTTCCGCCATCACCTTCGCAACCTTTTCCGTGTTCTGGTGATGGACTGAAGCATACACGATCAATGTCTTCATGGCAAATGCGTTTGATGATGTTTGTTTTAATAGCCTCTGTTCTGAGCCGAGTCGCACACACAAAAAATTGCTAGCGTCAGAAAAAATCGATCATACATTATGGCAGTGCGTGCAAAAAACAAGGTCAGAGGACGAGATGGGGGCACTGCGCGAGTTCGACATCCCCCCAATACTTCATATAAATATCAAAAACTGGCCCAGGTCTTGGGCTCTTATAAAAACGCCAATCCACTCCTGACACGCCGTGAGTGAGTACATAATTCTTGTTGGACTGACCCCGTAAAAAATATCGTCCATCGCCGCGACAAGCGACGGTCACAACAACATTTATTCCCCCAGAGCACCTTTTTACGTGTTTTAGAAAAAACGGCGGTCACTACCACCGCCGCAAGAGGAGGTGAAGCAAAGATGGTGACATGTTTATTGGTTTGGCGGCACACTGCCGCAGATTGTCCGGCCCATAACGAGAAATCAAGAAAGTCGATGGCTGAATTCATGAGCAAGGCCGCGGAGCTCGACGCGAAACACGGAGTGAAAGTGGTTGGAAGCTGGGTCGTGCATAGCGAGCACTTGATGGTTCAGGTGTGTGAAGCACCGAGTTTTGAAGCGATGCAAGCATTTTCAATGGAACCAGAAAGTATGAGCCTAATGAATTGGTCAACAATGGAACTCAAAGCGGCAATGACACTCGAAGAAACATGGAAGATGATGCAGGCCCAATGACCTGCATTTTCCTTTTTTTACGCCTCTAAGCTAAAACGGCACGTTTGCGTATCGCCGTGACAAGCGACCGTCACAACAACATTTATTCCCCTAGAGTACCTTCTTTTCAAGTATTTTTCGAGGGTAAATATCTCCTAAAAGACGCCTAAAACACCCTAAAGAGTTTCAGCCCCATCTTCTTCTCTCGGTTCGGCTATAACTTTTCCGCAAAATCAAAAACTGGCTCAAAAGCCAAAAGGCAACTTGTGGGGTGAAGGCAAAGTCATATAAGAACCTGAGTGGAAATGTAGGTTTGGGTGATTCTTGTGGATGCACTGAGCTATTTTACCTTTGTGAGGGATATCCGTTTCAGGCTACCTCTGTCTGATGAGCCTGCCCCCTATTGTGTCGATAAACATGCTGTTCTGAAAACTCTACTATCTTCCCTTGGTTTCAACGTTAGATATGCCCTTTGCCGCTGGTCATGGAGCAGTCTTGACTTGCCAGAATCTCTAAAGCACATTCCACACGAAGACCGTGCAATTCACGTATATCTCGAAGTCTATAACAAGGAACAAGCGAGATGGATGACCGTAGACGCCACATGGGACAAAGGATTAGCTTCTAAGCTACCAGTGTCTGAATGGGATGGAAGAAGCGACACAACACTTGCAGTCAAGCCGACGGAAAGCCTCCAACCCATAGAAAGCCAAGAAGATTTTGACAAGCTAGAGCCACGAATCCGACAGGCAATCAATGTAAACAGTAAGTTTTTCGAAGCATTGAACAAATGGATGGAGAGCATAAGAACTTAGGCAGTAGCAGTGCCGGATTTGCAACCCGGCCATTACTTTCGCGGCAGTTCTCAGTTAGGTAGTTGACGGGTTCAACGCTATTACTGGCTATGACGTACTGCGTGCGGTGCGAGCTCTACGTTAAGTGTAAGCGACGGTCGGACCAAGATAAGGTCCCGTTTCATTGTAACCTATACAGGCGTCCTGGCAAATACATGCCGAAAGGCCACCTTAATTTCTTCTAGCGATTGAAGTTTATTCGAAGCTCGCTTAGAAGAATAACGACCTTTTGGGCGCCAAAATCGCAATCAGAAAAAACCGCACATGAAATATGTCATGCAAACCATGTGATTGGCACCGAAAAGAGGGAGAAAAACGCTTACCAATGCGCTCGTTTTAACAAACGAAGAGGCGGACTTGCTACGCCGTGCACTTGAAGAAGTGAAGACCGAAACCTTCGAGGAGTCCAATATTAGCCTTGATGATGTGGGCGCTCTTAAGGCTCTTGTGGTAAATTTCAAAGAATCTGAGAAATTAGAACCTGAAAAAGAAGCACGTCAAAAGCATGTTGACTCGTTAGGGAAGCGTTTGTTTCTAGGACATATTATCGGTCGAGAAGGCAGCCCGGATACAGCGAGCGGCTCGCGGCAGAGCTGACATCGCCGACTTTGCTTTGCTTTATCTTGTCAATATTGCTTTCTTTTGTAAATTAAGCGCTGGTGTGACGAGCAACTGTCTTATTCCTTTAGAGCACCTTTTTACTTGTCTCGAGCGGTGGCTAACAACTGCCGCCTACGTCAAAGGAAGTGAATGAAATGGCGAAGCATATGATACTTTGGCGTTGCAACACGAGCGCGCGATGGCCGATAGACCCTGTTGCCTCTACGCAGCTCATTGAGATGATGTACGCAGCGATAGACGAAGAGTGGAAGAGCGGTCGAATACTCGATTACGGCTGCTTTGCAGAAGGAAAGTCAGGATACGCAATTGTCAGCGGCGAAGCCAAAGAAGTGCTCGCGCGCGCGTTCGCTAACTACCCGTGGTATCTGTTCGAGGTGCACGAACTCATAGACTACGAAACAGAGAAGGAAGTTATGAGAGCGGTTATGAAAGCCCAAGTAGAGCAGATGGCAGCGATGAAGCGGTAACCCCGCGTGAATAGTAGGGAAGCATTCGCGCTTCCTTTTCTTCTTTTTTTGAACTGGTTCATATGCCCATCATACTCTTGCCATTGGTGCAACTGCACCTGAATCTTTTTTTGATAATCTGCCTTACCCCACTGCCGGGCGCTATCGGGAAGCCAAGTGTCGTGCGCGCGGTTTACAAACGACACGGATCAAATCTTTTTTTTGCTTTGGTTCGCAGTTAGGGTTCCGATTAAATTCCTTCTTTGCTCTTGAAATTCTCTTTCTGTAATGCCGCCTTGATCACGCAGCTTCTCTAGTCTTCTGATCTCATCGAGTACTTCCTCAGTTTGTAGCGCTGAGGGTCTATGCGCTTCATTGTCACCGCATGGGGGCTCCTCGAGAGGAGCACCGCAGTTTATGCAAAACATTCCCTGATATTCCACGGTTGTGTGACAAAATCTGCAAAGCTTCTTATCTGTCATAATCCTCTTTTTTCTATAAGGTGTAGTTAAAACAGCACGTTCGCATACACGTCCTGTAGGTCCTGGTCGTTGAACTGCAGATAAACTGCAGTCTAATTTGTAGGATGTAACACGCACACGTCACATCACCCTTTATTATGAATGAGCGCATATTTACACGTTTTAAAAAGGCGCAGCACCTGTTGCTGTGCCACTAACCTGCAATAAAGGGGGGTGAATATGAAAATGGGCAGGTCTCTCGCGCTATTTCTCATTGTGCTGATGGCGACCACCGTCGTCAGCACTGCCGGCGTTTTAGCTGCACCGAAGGCGGCTGCGTGCGGAACGACTACAACGATCACCTTGCAGTACCAACCAGGGAAGACCTATGTCTTCCTGCCGTGGCAGTACAATGCCCACAAAACAGCCATACTTTGTACAATGATGGGAACACCGCAGCACATCGAGCTTGCTATGGGAGGCACGGCGTATGTGTGGTCGAGGGCGAAATCAATCGACCCACTGGCACCGCAAAGCATTTGTAGCCACGCCGAAGTGGGAGTGGACTGGTATCTTAAAGGTGTTACCGCTGCTGACATGGGGAACCCGTGCAAGGTGACCATGAAGGTGGGTTATGTCATCGCCGCAAAATCTGAGGGCGCGACTTCCGAGAGCTTTGCTTCGATCTATGTGTTTGCAGGGTCACATGCTTCAGGATACACCGTGTGGGGCACCGACACCGTCCCTGTAAAAAAGGGTACTGAGACCTTTACTTACACCGGCATGCTCAACGACTTCTTTAACCTTGTCGGTAGCAATTACTTTGGTCAGGCACATGCTGATGCGCGCGCAGAATCAGGCGCATATCCCGGACAAGCACAGACAACCGCGACAGCTACTATCTACAGCATTACGATTACGTTTTAGCCGGTGATACACAATTGAATGAGGGCATGCAAGCCCTCACCCTCTTTTTTATAACTCCGTTAAAAAGGCACGTTTGCATATCACCGTAACAAGCGTCCGTCACAACAACATTTATTCCCTTAGAGTACCTTGTTACGTGTTTTAGAAAAACGGCGGTTACTACCACTGCCGGCAAGGCGAAAGGAGGTGAAAGAAATGGCGACTATGACCAAAGCGGACGAGGCAGTTGCCCTTTATAGTCAGGGCTTTAACTGTGCACAGGCGTTG
>Ga0116116_1002740_pt1 | contig 10615 bp, 8 predicted proteins | sample June2015DPH_10_1_FD_89722 | JGI IMG/M metagenome (GOLD analysis project Ga0116116, IMG submission 89722) | Peatland microbial communities from SPRUCE experiment site at the Marcell Experimental Forest, Minnesota, USA - June2015DPH_10_150 | ecosystem: Environmental > Terrestrial > Soil > Wetlands... | reverse complement strand
GGATCCGCCCCGTGGTCGTCGAAATGGCGGCCGGCGCGCAACAGCGAGGACTGCCCGTGATCGCCATCGTATCCCAGGCGCATTGCGAGCAGGCGAAGCCTGCTCATTCCTCAGGTAAGAAGCTTATCGACTGCGCCGATTTGATCATCGACAACCAGTGCCCGCCGGGTGACTGCATCATCGAGTTGGACGGTTTGGAGTGGCGGACGGGGCCGGTTTCCACAATCACCGGCGCCACCATCATCAACATGATTCGCTGCGCCACTGCCGAAGCGCTGCTGGCGCGAGGCGTCAAGCCAGTGTTATTGCCCAGCCACCAATTCGTGGGAAATGCCAGCGCCGCCGAGCAGCTGGAAGCGTTCTACGAGGCCTATCGCAAGAGCCTCAAACACCTTTTTGAATAGGGGCCACTTGAGCGAAGTTCTCCTGGTGACTGGATCGTCGGGTATTGCGGCGGCAACGGCACGTTTGTGGGGCGCGCAGGACAGCGTGTTCATCGTTGGCGTGAAAGAGGAAGAGTGCCGTTCGCTAGCGGCGGAGTTGCCCCGGGCGGGTTTCAATGCGGCGGATGTGCGGGATGAGGAAGGTGTACGGAAGAGCGTTGCGGCCTGCCTCGAGCGATTCGGGAAAATCGACGCGCTCTTCAATGTGGCCGGGATCAGCGCCCGCTCGCTGGGTGATGGCCCGCTCCACGAATGCTCGACTGAGGCCTGGGATACCGTCATGGACGTGAACGCCAAGGGGACCTTCCTGATGTGCCGGGAAGTGCTGCGTAACTGGATGCGGCATTCGCAGAAGGGTGTCATTCTCAACTGCGGAAGTGTTCTGGCGCAGCGCCCGCAGCGGGAGCACTTTGCCACCGCGGGTTATGCCGCAAGCAAGGGAGCCATCGAGGCGATGACGCTTTCCGCCGCCGCTTATTATGCGCCTGCCGGCATCCGGATCAACGTTATCGCACCCGGACTGGTTCTGACGCCAATGAGCGCGCGCGCACAGAGCGATGCCCGCGTCTTGGAATACGTGGCCCGCAAGCAGCCTTTGACGCAGGGTCTGATCGCGCCAGAGGACATCGCAAAGACCGCGTGCTTTCTTCTGAAAGAGGACTCGAACCCCATCACCGGCCAGGTGATAACCGCGGACGGAGGGTGGGCGGTGAGCGCATGACTCAAGCAAGAAGACTGACCGCATCCACAGTCAAGCCCGCCATCGACGAGCGGCGCCCGGGCAAAGAACGCCGGCCTTTGCGAACGAGCGTGATCGGCAGCTACCCGTTTCCGGGATGGCTTGAGTTTGCCTCAGCGCACCTGGACGAATTTGGCGAGGCCGACATCGAAGAGATGCGGACCGACGCGGTGATCGCTGCCGTCCACGACCAGCTCCGCGCGGGCCTGGACGTAATCACCGACGGAGAGCAGAGCCGGTACGATTTTAACCTGTCGTTCTACGGACGGCTTGAGGGCATTCGCGCGACGCCGTTTTCCCCGCGTCGCTTCGGGCCGCCGGCCCACGATCAGCGCGGAAAGTATCCCGTTACCGGAACCATTGTTTCCCGGCATGGGCTGGGCGCAGTCGCCGAATTCAAAATCTTGCAGAAGGTCGCGCCGCCCGGAGGACCTGTTCTCAAGGCCAGCGTGCCCGGGCCTTACACCCTCAGCGGCCGAGTCGAACCCGGAGGAGCTTACCCCAGTCGCTGGGAGGTCACTGACGCGTTGATCCCGATTGTCCGCCGCGAGCTGGAACAACTGGTGGACGCTGGTTGCCAGGAGATTACCCTCGACGAGCCTTCCATGAGCTGTTATGCGTATCGTGAAGATCCGCACCACTTCGTCAAGATCTTTGCCGACACCGTCAAACCCATCGTCGGCCGATGCCGGCTCTCCACTCATCTGTGTTTCGGCAACTACAAGGGACGTGCGGTCGCACCGCGCCGCTACGCCCCGCTGTTCCCGGCATTCTTTGAACTGCCCGTGAATGAAATCTACCTCGAGATGGCGAGCCGCGAATTCGCCGAGATCGAACTGATCGGAGAAATCGCGAAGCGGGCCATCGATATAGCGGTCGGAATCATCGACGTGAAGAACTACTACGTCGAAACTCCACTCGACGTGGCTGAGCGTGTGCGTCTTTGCCTCAAGTACGCGCCTGCCAGCCAGCTTTCTTTCGCGCCCGACTGCGGACTGAGTCAGACCGCCAGGTGGGCAGCCCGGCAGAAACTCGTCAACATGGTCCAGGGTGTGGCCATCGTGCGGAATGAACTGGGACTCGCGTGATCCGTCCGGTGCAGTCCCACGCCGCGCTGCTCGCCGATATCCGCACCGCCGACCGGCTCGATCGCGGCTTCCGGCTCTGGTGGCTGGGACAGAGCGGGTTCCTGCTGCAGTGGCAGGGCGTCCATGTCCTGCTCGATCCTTATCTTTCAGACTCGCTCACGCGAAAATACCGCCAGACCGACAAGCCGCACGTGCGGATGACCGAGCTGGTCATTGATCCGGCTCAACTGTCGTTCGTTGATTTCGCGACTTCCTCGCACAACCACACTGATCATCTCGACGCCGAAACTCTGGGTCCGATCCTGGCGCGCAACCCGTCGCTGAAACTTGTTATCCCAGAAGCCAACCGCGCTTTCGTCGCGGACCGTCTGAAGATCGAACCCGCTGTGCCGATCGGACTTGATGATGAGGGTTCAATCGAGCTCTCGGGGATTCGATTTTCCGGCGTTGCATCCGCGCACGAAAGCGTAGAGCGCGACGAGTACGGACGCGTGAAAGCTCTGGGCTACGTTTTGCGATTCGGCGACTGGAGCCTCTACCACAGTGGCGACACGCTGCGATACGAGGGGATGGCGGAGAAGCTGCGCCCTTTCGCAGTCGACGTCGCGCTTCTTCCCATCAACGGCCGTGCTCCGGAACGACGCGTGGCCGGTAATCTGTCCGGACCCGAAGCCGCACAGTTAGCTAGCGACATTGGCGCGAAGCTGACGATTCCCTGCCATTTCGATATGTTTGAGTTCAACACGGCGGCTCCGGATGCGTTCGTCGATACCTGCCGCCGTTTGGGGCAACCCTTCCGCATTCTGCGCTGTGGCGAACGACTTGACGGCGAAAAGTGAATGAGAGAGAAGGCGACCGTGAATCGAAGCAAATCTCTTGGCATCAGGGGTGTTGGAGCATTCCACAGAGGATGCCCCACCTTCACTTGCTGAGTATGCGGCAGCAGATGATCGTAGATCCAGCCGGTGAAGATCGTCGCTTCCCTCGCCGTGCTGTCCAGGGTTGAGGAAGAGTCTTCATCCAGCCGCCCAGTTCCCAGCGCGTCGCCCCAATCTTGCCTTCTCCATGAACCCTGCCCGCTCGCATCCTTGACGCTGTAGCTGATCGTCGCCTTGTGAACATCCAGCCCGATGTAAATACACGGTGTCCGCTGAGGAGCCTCCGTGGTTGTTCCCTGAATCAACGTTCCCGTTGGGGATGCCTGTGTTTGCGAAGGGCACGAGGCGTACCATCGGGCATGAGCAGAATACATCCAGAATGCCCCGGTTCGGACCCTTCTGATCGGTCGGTAGCTGCCGATGTCCTCCTTCGACAAGAGCCAGACGAGGAAGAAGAGGAAGACGAAGACGACGACGATAAAGAAGAGGACGATGGTGACGACGAAAACGGCGACGGCTACTCGGAGTGAGCGTGCCCTGATTTATTCAGTGGGTGAAGGATGAAGCGTGAACATTTCGCCAAGGTAGTCGAGGAGGCACTCGACTCGCTCCCACAGGAATTTCGCAGTCACATTCGTAACGTTGCTGTTCTGGTAGAGGACATGCCGCCGAACCAGCCATCGCCGCGGGCGGGGCAGCAAAGGCGGCTGCTTCTGGGTCTGTTCCATGGCGTGCCCACGACCAAGAAGAGCGTATTTGATCTACCGACGGGGCCCGATTACATCGTGCTTTATCAGAAGAATATTGAAGCGGTCTGCTCCAGCGAGGCCGAAGTCCGCGAACAAATCCGCCTTACAGTCATCCATGAACTGGGCCATTATTTCGGGATGGATGAGAACCAACTGAAGGATGTTTAGCTAAGAAATGGCTGGACTATCCCAGCCAACACCAAAGGACAATCAATTCATTGGCACATGAATCGTGCCGAAGATCACCTTCATTGTTCCGCGCCAGCCAGTTGGGGCAGAAAATGCAGGAGTTCTCCGCTCGCTCGTCGGTGAAGCAGCAACTCCTGAGCTACCGTGCACAAGATAGCGGTATAGTAGCCGGTCATAGACTTGTCATTCGGATTGAGCAGCCACCGGTTGGGCCGCAGCCTTGAGTGGCATTGGCGTCACGGGGACGCAGGGAAAATCTTTGCTCTGCGTTGCGCCTCTCTCCGCTTTCTGCCGTTATCATTACCACCATGTCCAACAAGCTCCGCTGGGGAGTTCTCAGCACCGCCGCCATCGGTCTCAAGAAAGTCATCCCCGCCATGCAACAGGGCCAATACACCAGTGTCGCCGCCATCGCATCCCGCGATCTCGCGAAGGCTCAGGAGGCAGCGACTGCCCATGGCATTCCGACGGCTTACGGCTCGTACGAAGAACTTCTCGCCGACCCCAATATCGACGCCGTCTACAATCCTCTTCCCAATCAGTTCCATGTCCCCTGGACCATGAAAGCCGCCGAGGCCGGCAAGCATGTTCTCTGCGAGAAGCCTCTCAGCCTCACCGTCGCGGAGGCCGAATCTCTCCTCGCCGTCCGCTCCCGTACTGGGGTCAAGATCGGCGAAGCCTTCATGATCCGCAGCTCTCCCCAATGGCTGCGCCTCCGCGAACTTCTCAACCAAGGCCGCGTCGGAGAACTCCGCTCCATCCTAGGCTTCTTCAGCTACTTCAACATCGACCCAGCCAACATCCGCAACCGGGTCGAATGCGGCGGTGGCGCTCTCATGGACATCGGCTGCTACCTCGTCCACGCATCGCGCTACGCATTCGCACAGGAGCCTACCCGCGTCGTCGCCCGGATCGACCGCGATCCTCAGATGCACACCGACCGCCTCACCTCAGCGATTCTCGACTTCCCCGCCGGCCAGTCCATCTTCACTTGCAGCACGCAGTTGGTCCCCCACCAGCGCATCCACTTCCTCGGTACGCGCGGACGCATTGAGCTCGAAATCCCCTTCAACGCGCCGATTGACCGCCCCACTCGCCTCTTCATCGACGACGGAGGTGACCTCTTCGGCAGAAGCATCACCACGGAAATCTTCCCCGTCTGCGATCAGTACACCCTGCAGGGTGATGCATTCTCCAAAGCCGTTCTCGAAAACACTGAAGTTCCTGTCTCCATCGAGGACGCCATCAAGAACATGGCCGTAATCGAAGCCATCCTTTACTCCGCTGACTCAGGCCAATGGGAATCCCCGCAGCGATGAAGGGTTTACCTTGTCGAGGGCCTACCACTTGCTTGGCGGTTTTCCTTTTAACCGCCAGCAAGCGCCCCACCCGAGCGACCTCGATGGAGGCGGAGCAAAATTATTCGCGGATCCAGGGTGCTCCGTAGATGATAGATCGTGGAAGTCTGCGGTGATCGCGTGCAACAGATAGACATACAGTTGCAGCTTGACTAGATGTTCAATAAATAATGGCTCAAGATCGCTCAACGGTTAGCAGGCGAAAAGCCATTGACGGTCGGAGGCGGTATTTACCTAGAAAAAATCCGCTAATTTATTCTTATATCATTTAGCGAACGCGTCGCCGAACGGGCATGCTCGTGGTTTTGCAATCATGCCACTTCCCAATCGAGTTTTTACACAGCAGAGGAATCAGATCTGCCTCTCCCCCAGGGCGGCGAGCGTAGGATATATTGGCAGCCATTACCTTGAGACTGGAGGCGAGCAGGTTCGGTCATAAGTGCCCAGGGGTCGCGTTTCCGAGACGAAATCGTGCTTGGGTTTCTTAGGGTCGCTCTGGAGACGTACCAATGGGGTGCTTCGTCTGTATTCATTGTCATTTTTACCAGCCACCGCGGGAGAATGCATGGTTGGAAGCGGTCGAATTGCAGGACTCGGCAAGTCCCTACCACGACTGGAATGAACGGATCACGGCGGAGTGCTATCTGCCGAACGGCGCGTCGCGCATGCTCGACGGCCACAAACGAATCGCGAAGATCGTTAACAACTACACCCGCATCAGCTTCAATTTCGGACCAACCCTGCTGTCGTGGATGGAAGAACGCGCTCCGCAGGCCTACCAGCAGGTCCTCAAGGCCGACCGCGAAAGCAAGCAACTCTTCTCAGGACACGGCTCCGCCATAGCGCAGGCGTACAACCACCTCATCCTTCCCTTGGCGAACTCGCGCGATAAACGGACGCAGATCGTGTGGGGTATCCGGGATTTCCAGCATCGTTTCGGACGAGACCCAGAGGGCATGTGGCTTCCAGAAACTGCGGTGGACTTGGAGACATTGGAAATCCTAAGTTCGCTGGGCATCAAGTTCACGATTCTTGCTCCACACCAGGCCGGCAAAGTGCGGGCGGATAAGGGGGCGGAGTGGAGCAATCTTAACGGCCAAGGTATTGACTCCCGGCGCGCTTACGCTTGCAACCTGCGTTCCGGGCGCAGCATTGGGCTCTTCTTTTATGACGGAGTAGTTTCGCGCGCGGTCGCCTTTGAGAAATTACTTTTCAGCGGCGAGAACCTGGCACGCCGGCTGACCGGCCGATTTGATCCCGAAGGCGCTCCGGCGCAGTTGATCCACATCGCTACCGACGGCGAGACGTACGGACACCATCACACGCACGGCGACATGGCGCTCGCGTATGCGCTCGACTACATCGAACAGAACAAACTGGCGCAAATCACGAATTACGGCGAGTATTTTGCCCAGCATCCCCCTGCGCAAGAAGTTGAAATCCTGGAACGCACATCCTGGAGTTGTATGCACGGGATTGCCCGATGGGAGAGCGATTGTGGCTGCAACTCCGGTGCGAATCGGCAGTGGAAGCAGGAATGGCGAAGACCGCTGCGGGAAGCGTTGGACTGGCTGCGGGACGAACTCGCCCCTATGTACGAAGATGGCGCGAAAAAACTGCTAAGGAAACCGTGGACTGCTCGCGACGACTACGTCAGGGCCGTCATTGATCGTTCAGCCGGCACGGTGGACAGTTTCCTTGGCGAGCATGCGGTGCAAGATTTGTCTGCTGAGGAGGGGGTGCGGGCATTGAGGCTGCTCGAAATGCAGCGGCATCTCATGCTGATGTACACCAGTTGCGGATGGTTCTTCGATGAGCCGACAGGACCAGAAACGGTCCAAGTCCTTCAATATGCCGGCCGAGCCGTGCAGTTGAGCGAGCAGTTATTCGGTGGCGAGCGCGAAGAGCAGTTTCTGATCCGGCTGGAGAAGGTTTGGAGCAACATTCCCGGGTTCAGCAATGGCCGTAGTATCTACGAGAAGTTCGTCAGACCTGCGATGTTGGACCTTTGCGGCGTGGGCGCGCACTACGCCATCAGTTCGCTTTTCGATGGTTACCGTGATTCGAATTCGATGTACTGCTATCATGCGCACCTGCAGGAAGTGCATTCTTTCGAGAAGGGCAAGGCCAAACTTGCGATTGGATGTGCCCAGATCACCTCCCGCACCACTCGCGGCCAGCTGATGTTCAACTTTGCGGTACTGTATTTGGGAGATCACAAGCTTGTTGCGGGCATTTGCACGCGCTGTGGCAGCGATGGATTTCGGTCATTTGTTGAACACGCCAGCGTGGCATTTTCGGCTGGGGATCTTGCCGCGTGCTCACTCCTGATTGACCAGCAGTTTCGAGGCTCTACTTACTCGCTAAAGTCGCTGTTCCGTGATGAGCGGCAACGAATTGTGAAGCAGATCCTCAATTCCACCCTGGCTGACATTGACGAGATATACGCTAAGGTGTATGAGCAGCACGCTTCGCTCATCAGTTTTCTCTCCGAACTTCAGCTCCCGATGCCCACGATTCTCCGGGTATCGGCGGACTTCGTGCTCGGCAATGCCATTCTGCGCTGCTTGGCCGACGAAAAACTGGACATTGATCGCATTCGGAGGCTTCTCGATACTGCAAAGCAGGATGCGACCAGCCTTGCGGGCTGCTCGCTCGAACCGGCGCTCCGTCACCGCCTGGAAATAGTCCTGGATCGCTGGGCGAGAAATCCGTTCGACTTAAGTAAGCTCGGGGAACTGGAAGCAGTAGCTCGGCTTGTACAAGTTCCACCCTTCCACTTGGACCTCTGGCAGGCCCAGAACGTTTATTACGAACTGCTCCTGGTGATCTCGCGTGAGCAACATGTCCAATTCAGTGGAAAATGGCTCGACCGCTTTCAAAAACTGGGGGAGCTATTGGGAGTTGCCGTTGGCGAATTCTTGCTTGCTCGAGGATCTATATCCCTTGAAGTCGAACCGGCGTATCCGACTTCCAAACTCGTGCAAGAAGCAGGCGCAGCGGCAGCGGCTGATGCAGTCATGATGAGTTCTCACGGACTTCAAATGCCAGCAGGGCCCGGAATGACCGGCGCGTAACGCCTGGGGGCTCGGAGAAGTTCCAAAGCCATCTTAAGCAGTTCGGTTCTCGTACCGGCAACCAGTGACGTCATTCATTTCAGTCCATCCGGAACTCAAAACTCCACTCGCGGGCGAGTATCGCCGAACGCTTCTCCCAGATATCGAGACAGGACTGAAGCAAGCTCTTCGTAGTGTGTCGCGATCATCCCCAGGTGATCTCCGGACACAGTTTCGACCTCGATCTCCTCGGCTAGGGGTGCCCAGACTGCCGCCGCATCACTAGGAAAACCCGAGCTGATCGCGGCCCGGACGAACTTTATTTTGCCACGGTAAAACCGGGGCCGGTACCGAGTTAGAGCTAGATACGCGGCGTCCCGCACGCGCTGCATCGCCGGGGTCAACGATATCCCCGCCGGCGGTTGATAAGGCGCGCTTCCACCGGAATTTCCAAGAATGTGCAGTCCCCGTCCCGCTTGCCGCGCCGCGAGGCGCATACGCTGTCCCAACGACAGATAACGCACGTGCGGGTATGCATCCAGCATGGCCAGGAGCGCAATTTTCTCCCCATTTGCGGAAAGGCGTTGGGCCATTTCCAACGCGACGAGGCCGCCAAGCGAGTAACCCATCAGGACGTATGGACCGTGAGGTTGCAATTCCCTGACCGCGTCGAGATAAAACTGGGCCATATCTTCGATACGCTCCAACGGTTCGTCCACCCCATCAATGCCCCTCGATTGCATCCCGTATATCGGATGGTCCGATTCGATGTACCTTACGGGTTGGAAGAAATCCATAACGCTGCCACCGAGACCATGCGCGAGGAAAACAGGTGGCTTCCTAGCGCCGGTCTTCAGCAGTACAAGTGCTGGAAACCGCGGTGTAGCGGTTTGCTCCAGCAGGGCGGCCAAGGCTGCGATCGTAGGCGCCTCGTAGATCATGACTGGGGGCAGCTCTCGATCGCACAACTGCGCAATTTCGTTAAATAGTTGAAGAGCTAACGAAGAATCGCCCCCAAGCTCAAAAAAGTTATCGTTGACACGGACGGACGGCAGTTGCAGCAGGCGCTGCCAAATCGAGGTAAGTACCTCGGTCGTTGACGATGTGGCTTCAGGCTTCATGCCGCACCTGATTGGCGGAGACCAAAGGGGACCACCCGCTGGATGATTGACTGCATTCCATCGGAAGATCTTCTGTCTGGAGTTCCGGGTTCATGAATGTGCGAACGCCCAATAGAGTTCTCGAGCCTTGGTGTACAGTGGGCCGAAGGGGAGAGAGCGCTCACCGATGCGCGTCACCGGAACCACCTTGGAATAATTTCCGGTCGCGAAAATCTCATCTGCCTTCTCGAAATCCTGATAAGCGAGAGTTTTCTCGATCACAGTCACGCCACTTTGGCGGATTAGCCCTATCACCCTTTGGCGGGTGATGCCGGCTAGAAAGGTTCCGTTTGAAATTGGCGTGAACACAATTCCGTCCTTCGCCATAAAAATGTTCGAAGTGGCAAGTTCGGCGACGTTGCCCAGCATGTCACAGACGATGGCATTATCGAAGCCTCGCGCATGCGCTTCAAAAAGCGAGCGAGAATTGTTGGGGTAGAGGCATCCCGCTTTCGCATCGACTGGCATGGTTTCGAGAGTTGGACGGCGATAAGGAGACAGAGTGATGGAGAAGCCCTTGGGTGTGCGCATGGGCGCCTCGTAAATGGAAAGGCACCATCGGGTAGATTCGGGATCGTGCGCCTGAACCCATGGCCCTTCATTCTCTGCCCAATACATTGGCCTGATGTAAAGCGCGGCATCTTTGTCAAACCGCTTTATGCCTTCCCGTGCCAGCTTGACCCATTCCTCGGGCGAGACCGTCGGTTTCAGAAACAGTTTTTTGGCAGAGTCATTGACTCGCGCGCAGTGAAGTTCGAGATCCGGCGTAACCCCTTCGAACGACCTAGCGCCATCGAACACCACCGAGCAGAGCCACGCGGCATGGGTGCGTGGGCCCATGATGCCGATGTTGCCTTCGTGCCAATTCCCCTCGAAGAATGTCCACGTCTTTGACCAAGCGGTTCCGAGTGGCAATCGACTCCTCCGTGCTGGGAGCTTAACTTCCATTTCCTTT
>Ga0116116_1002728_pt1 | contig 10664 bp, 7 predicted proteins | sample June2015DPH_10_1_FD_89722 | JGI IMG/M metagenome (GOLD analysis project Ga0116116, IMG submission 89722) | Peatland microbial communities from SPRUCE experiment site at the Marcell Experimental Forest, Minnesota, USA - June2015DPH_10_150 | ecosystem: Environmental > Terrestrial > Soil > Wetlands... | reverse complement strand
CAACCTGTGCCGAGGAAAACTCGAAGACAGGGACAAATTCCTGACGCACGACAGCGATTTTTTTGGCGAGTTGCCTGACGGAATACGAGTTTATCGGTTTCGAGTCGATTTCGATTGAGCCGGAAGCGGGCCTGAGAAGGCCGGATAGCAGATTGAGGAGTGTTGTCTTGCCTGCGCCGTTGGGGCCTGCGATTGACAAGAATGTGCCGGCTGGAATCTGAAAGCTGAGGTTCTTTAGTACCTTTGTCTGTGAGCCATAAGAAAAATCGAGATTTTCGACTTGTATGCAAGCGCTCATCGCAAATTCCCCACTTTCTTGCTGTATCTGGAAAGCAGGATTAGGAATGCCGGCCCGCCGATGATTGCAGTTATTACGCCGACAGGTAACTGAGCCGGCGAAATTATTGTGCGGGCGATTGTGTCGCAGATGACGACAAATGCCGCGCCGAGCAGCGCGCTTGTGGGTAGTAACTGGCGGTGGTCGGGGCCGAAGATAAGACGAACAGAATGCGGAACGACTAATCCGACGAAACCAACCAGCCCGCTCAGACCGACAGCGACGGCGGTGATGAAAGACGCAAGGGCAAATGCGACTAAAGTAATCCTGCGAGGATTGACGCCGAGCGATTGCGCCTCACCGGCGCCGAATGCCAGGACATTTAGTTTTTGACTGATTGTGAATAATCCCGCGATGCCGGCGATTATGAATATGGCGCTCGCCAGCAGCGTCGTAAAATCCTTTTCGCCGATACTGCCCATAAGCCACATAATCGTGGAGCGCAATTGCTCGCTATCTATCAGAGAGGTCATCAGCATTATCACCGCGGAGAAAAACGCGTTGATGACCACGCCCGCCAGAAGCAAACTGGTTACAGTTGAACCGCCCGCCAAATGTCCCGTGAACCAGACCAGCCAGACGGTGCCGATAGCGAACAAAAATGCCATCGCGGCCATCGGTGAGCCGCCAAGGAATGACCAGCTTACCCCGGCAAGCGCCGCCGTCATCACACCAAGTGCTGCGCCGCTTGATATGCCGAGGATATACGGCTCGGCGAGAGGGTTTCGCAGGATTGCCTGAAGGGCGACTCCGCTTGCGGCTAATGCCGCACCGACAAGCGCAGCGAGAATTATCCGAGGGATGCGGACACGGACGAATATATCGTAATCGGTATTCTGGCCCGGCGTGTCACCCGGCCCGGCGAATACCGCAGACAACGATATTTTTTGTGTCCCCACCAGCGAACATACAAACATCACGACGACAAGTGCTGCTAAGCACAGGCCGATTTTGCTAATCAAACGTTTTGGCGTCAGCAGGTCAGTCATTTATGCGTTTGATCTCCTGATTTCGGTTGCGAGAACAGTTCCGGGTGCAACAACTTTGCGACGGCCATTATACCATCTGGCAGGCGAGGCCCCAGCCGAAGCACAGTGTCGGCCTCTATGACGTAAACTTTTTTATTTTTCACCGCGGGCAAATTAGCAAATCTATTCCAGAATTTCTCGGCGGCCTCCTGCTGTTTTGTAATATCCTCTGTCCCCATCGCCGACTGAATTATCACCTCCGCGCCGCAGGTCAGGATTGTCTCTGTTCCGACAGATGGATACTGGTCGCCGGTTGGCTCGATGGCATTTTGGCCTCCTGCCAAATCTATTATCTCATTTACGAATGTTTTTACGCCCACAACCCGCATCGGCTCGGTTTGTATCGCCCAGAGGACTTTGACCTTTCGAGCCGACGAAGATTTGGCTCGGATTTGGTCAATGTCGTTTTTTATTTTCGCAGCAAGCGATTCGGCTTTATCGGAGCAGCCGGTGCCTTGGCCGATGCTTAAGATGACAGAATAAAGCTCTTTGATTGACTCGGCATGCAGCGAGGCGACACGCAAACCCGCTCTTTTAAGCGTTTCCGCAACCTCTTTATGCTGAAGGAATGACTCACATACGACTAAATCAGGTTTTGCGGCGATGGTTGCCTCGGTATTCGGCTGCCAGAATGTCCCCATCTTCGGCTTTTGCTTCGCCTCAGCAGGCCAATCACAATTATTTGAAACGCCGACAACTTTGTCGCCAAGTCCAAGAGCAAATACAATTTCAGTCAGATTGGGTGAAAGTGACACAATCCGTTGTGACCGTTGTTGTGATTGATACTCATCAACATAGCAATACATTAGCGGCAACTGGCTTATCGCTAATAAAATCACTGCAATCACCAATAGTAACCACAATAATTTCATATTTACGTTCGCTTGAACTGTTTTTCCAATTCAGCCACGGTAAATTTAATTATGGTTGGTCTGCCGTGGGGACAATGGCTGGAATTTTCAACCGTTTCTTTGTCGGCGATGAGATGCTCAATCTCGCCGTCGGTTAGTTTCTGCCCTGCTTTTATTGCCGCCTTGCACGCCGCCATATGCAAAACCTCATCGAATAAGTTGTCCGCATCGAGCGTTGATGCTTTTTCGATGAGCATATCTATCACGTCCCGTAGAAAATCCGCCGGCTCGGCCTTTGCCAGAAGCACTGGAAACGCCTGGATTGCGATGGTCTTAGGCCCGAAGGGGGCAAGCTCTATTCCCAGTTTTTCAAAAAGCTGCGAATTATTTTCGAGCGTATCCGATTGCTCTTTGGTCAGTTGAAAACTTTCAGGCACTAAAAGTTTCTGTGATTCGAGCGGATTGTTTCGCACGCGCCTTTTCAAATGCTCATACATAATCCGTTCGTGCAATGCATGCTGGTCGATAATGCAGAAACCATCTTCGTTTTCAGCGATAATGAAACAGTCGTGAATCTGCAGGAATTTCGATGCTCTATTCTCGATACTCGGTTCTCGATATTCGTTAATGTGTTGAATACCAGAAGGGCGGCCATCAGGCGTGAAGTCCAGTTGTCGCTGGCCTGCCGGTCGATGCCTTTTGAAAAACTCCTCCATCGCTTCCGCGATTCGGTCATCGCGTCGCATAGGCGGGGCGGACTGCTGCGGGACGCTCGCGAGGGTGTCAAGGTCGGTAGCCAAAAGTTTTTCGCGGATACAGGCGAGAATCTGCGAATGAACGAGATTGGCGTTGTAGAATCGTACCTCGATTTTTGTCGGGTGGACGTTGGTGTCGTAATCCTCGTAAGGCATCCTGATAAATATAAATGCGGCGGGGAATCTGCTTGGGTCGATTGCTCCGCGATACGCCTCCTTGATTGCGTGCGAGATGAATTTGTCGCGTATGAATCTGCCGTTGAGGAATATGTATTGCAGCCGATTGCTTGTGGTCGCGATTGCGGGTTTACCCAGAAGGGCGGCTATGTGCAGGCCCTTTTCATCGCTTTCGGTTTCGAGAAGATTGTCTGCGACCTCCTGGCTGAATAATTCTGCAATTCTCGCTCGGAGACCCTGTCCGGCTAAGAGCCGGTATTGCTCTTTGCCGTTGTGCGTCAGGGCAAGTTCAATAGCGGTATTGGCAAGAGCAATCCTGATGAACTGCTCGACGATGTGAGTCATTTCGGTGTTTGCGCTTTTGAGGAATTTTCGCCTGGCGGGCAATTTATAAAAAATGTCCCTGACCTGGATAGTTGTGCCGACGTCTGCGCTGCAGGGCACAAGGCCTGCTTTGTCGCCGCAGTCGATTTCGATGCAATTGCCTGAAAGTTCGTCCGCTGTCCGGCTGACGGCTTTCACCATAGCTACCGACGCAATACTTGCCAGCGCTTCGCCGCGAAAACCCAGCGTTGATATCGCCCGCAGGTCGTCGCTTGTTTTGATTTTGCTCGTGGCGTGCGGCTCGAACGCGCTGGCGAGGTCTTCGGCGTCCATTCCGCTGCCGTTGTCGGTTACAGAGATTAGTTTTCTGCCGCCATCCTCCACGGCGACCGTGATTTTTGTCGCGCCGGCGTCGATGCTGTTCTCGACTAATTCCTTGACCACGCTGGCGGGCCTCTCGATTACCTCGCCGGCGGCAATCATATTCACCATATTCTGGTCAAGAACTACTATCCGGCCCATTTTTCTCCCGCCCACGGTATAGCGTTTGGCGTATAGCGGATAGATTTTCCGCGTTTTCTGCACGCTATCCGCTATTTTTCAAGCAAGCTTCTTCCGGTCATTTCTTCCGGCTTGGGCAAACCCATCATATCGAGCAGTGTCGGCCCGATATCGGCAAGAATGCCGCCGGAGCGAAGCTTTCTGCCTTTGTAACGGTCGTCGAAAATAATCAACGGCACATCGCCGACGGTATGCGAAGTGTGCGGCTTGTCGGGGGTGCCGTCTATCATTTTCTCAAAGTTGCCGTGGTCGGCGGTTATTATGGCCGCGCCGCCCATTTGTTTGACCTTGGCTAAAATTTTGCCCACGCAGGCATCGACGGTTTCGGCCGCCTTAATCGCCGCTTCGAGAACGCCCGTGTGGCCGACCATATCGGGGTTCGCAAAATTGATTACCATCGCGTCATACTGGTTTGTGTCCAACCGCTGAAGAACAACGTCGGCTACCTCATACGCGCTCATCTCCGGCTTCAAATCGTACGTCCGCACCCTCGGCGACGGGACAATCTGCCTGTCCTCGCCGGGGAACGGCTTTTCGGTATAATCGTTGAAGAAGAATGTTACATGCGCATATTTCTCGGTTTCCGCGCAGCGGAACTGCTTAAGTCCAAGCGAGCTCCAGTAATCGGCTAAGATGTTTTTCATTTTAGGCGGTTTGAGAAACGCCACCGGTGCCGGAATCGTCGCGTCGTATTCGGTCATGCAGACGAAATAAATATCCGGCTTTGTGTTTCGCGGGAATTCCTTAAAGTCGGGCTGGACGAACGCCCTGGTGATTTCGCGTGTCCTGTCGCCTCGGAAGTTAAAGAACACCACGCCGTCGCCGTCGGCTATCGTCCCTATTGGCACATTGTCCTCATTGACGATTGCCGTCGGCTCGATGAATTCGTCGGTTACCTGTTTTGCGTAACTGGCGGTTATGGCCTCGGCGGCACTTTTAGCTTTCAGTCCCTTGCCTACCCGCAGACACTCGTAGGCCTTCTGGACACGGTCCCATCGGCTGTCGCGGTCCATCGCGTAAAACCTGCCCATCACCGAAGCGATTTTGCCGACACCGATTTCCGCTGCCTTTTTCTCTATCTGGGCGATGTAGCCGGCGCCGCTGTCGGGCGGTGAGTCCCGGCCATCGGTAAACGCGTGGATGAAGACGTCTTTGAGGTCGTTTCTTTTGGCAAGCTCCAGCAGGCCGTACAAATGATCAAGCAGTGAATGGACGCCTATATCGCTGCACAGGCCCATAAAATGTATTTTGCCTTTGTGTTCTTTTACAAATTTGACGCAGTTTGCGAATTGTTCGTTTTTGAAAAACGACCCGTCGCGGATGGCGTGGCTCAGCCGGACGGATTCCTGCGGAACTATCCTGCCCGCCCCGATATTCTGGTGACCGACTTCGCTGTTGCCCATTGTTCCGTCGGGCAGCCCCACGTATTCGCCGTAGGTATGAATTAGGGTGTTGGGGTATTCACTCATCAGCATTTTATCGGTAGGGACGTTCGAGCATTTCGTGGCGTTATAGGCGTCCTCGGCGTGGTCGGGGTTGTAACCCCAGCCGTCACGGATAATCAACACAAATGGTTTGCGTTCCAAAACCACTTTTTTTGCCATAAAATACGACCTTTCAACCGATAACTATATTGAAGTAACTCAATATGATAGAACCTAATGACCAAAAAGTCAAACATTTGCCTCGTTGGGATAGCCGGCCGTTACTTTACAGTTGTTTGCGTAACTGTTAACATAACAGGGATTTACGAAATCAATTTTGTTCGGAGCAGATTATGAGCGGACAGTCGGCTGAAGTATCCGTAGTAGTGCCCGTGTTGAATGAGCAGGACAACATAAAGCAGTTATATAACCAGCTAACGCAGGCGCTTAGTAACAAGTATAAGTACGAGTTGGTTTTCATAGACGACGGCAGCACGGACGCCAGCTTCAGGATATTATCTGAGCTGCACAAAGCCGACGACAAAGTCAAGGTTATCCGTTTCCGGAAGAACTTTGGCCAGACGGCTGCGCTCAGCGCCGGCTTTGCCAATTCGCAGGGGCAGATAGTCATTGCCATCGATGCCGACCTGCAGAACGACCCGGCGGATATACCCCAAATGATAGAGCAACTGCACAAGGGATATGACGTGGTCAGCGGCTGGCGCAAGAAAAGACACGACAATGCCATTACCCGTTTGATACCGTCGATGACCGCCAACTGGTTTATCGCGAAGATTACAGGTGTGAAACTGCACGATTTCGGCTGCACATTGAAGGCGTACCGACGCGAGGTTCTGGCGGAGACAAGATTGTACGGCGAAATGCACAGGTTTATACCGGTGCTGGCGAGCTGGAGCGGGGCGAACATCTGCGAAATGGTGGTTAACCACAGGCCCAGGACCGCCGGCGTCGCCAAATACGGACTGGGGCGGACCTGGAAGGTGATGCTCGACCTGATTACCGTGAAATTCCTCGGCTCATTTTCGACCAAACCCATTTACATATTCGGAGGACTGGGGTTTGCAAGCGCAGTGGGAGCGATGTTTACGGGCTTGATTGTGCTGTATCAAAAGTTCCTCTCGGCCCAGCAGCTTCCGATGAACAGGAATCCGCTGCTGACTTTGACGGCGGTCCTTATTATGTCAACGATACAGTTTATCCTGATGGGTCTGCTGGCGGAACTGCTGGTTCGGACGTATCACGAGTCGCAGAATCGGCCGACATACGTGATTCGCGAAATCCTCGGGTCTTCCGCCGGAGACGGCAAATGACCACGGCCTCTGCGAAGGGTATGCCGATGCGGAAAGACAAAAAATCAGCCGTGACCGCAGGCAAAAACAATGCGGATACCGCTGCGATTATTCTCATTGCGATTCTGGCGGGCATTCCCTTTTTGCTTGGACGATATTTTGAGTTCAACTATCCGGACCCATTCGACAGCGCCTCCAATGTTTATTCTGCGCAACATATCCTCAATGGAGCGAGAATCGGGATTGACGAGCAACCAAGCGCCTCACTTGGGACACTGTTAGTCAATATTTTAGGGGTATGGATTTTCGGGTTCAGTGAATTCGGGCCAAAGCTGATTCAGACGATTATGCAGGCGGCCGCCCTTGTTTTGATGTTTGTCGCGATGAGGAAGATATTCGGCAAACTGCCGGCGGCCGTGGGAGTGGTCATCGCTGCGATTTATACATCGTCGCCGCTCATCGCCAAGTTCGGCAACGTCAAAGAGCAGTATATGATAGCGTGTATGGTGATGGCGGTAAGCTTGCTGATTATGCGGCAATTGGGCGGGAAGTGGTGGCTTGGTTTTCTGGCCGGCGCAATTGCCGCGTGGGCGCCGCTTTTTAAGGAGACCGGCGTATCCGCAATCGGGGCGATGGGTCTTTTTGTGATTGCCCAGCCGATATTTAAACACAGGACCTGGAAGCAGACCGGCGTTGATATTGTGCTGCTGCTGGCAGGGGCGGTTGTGTCAATAGCACCATTATATATTTGGATAATCGGCTGGAAGGTGCAGATGGCGCTGCCGTTTTACTTCGTATGGGATGCAATCGCGGGGCTGATACCCAAGCCCGCCACAGCCCAGCAGGCCGGCAATTATGTCTCAAGCATGAGAAACGCAATGCCGTTTTCTGAGCAGTGGCCGAGGGTGCTGCGGTATTATCTTGCCCTGTGCCTGCCGGTCTCATTAGCTCTTGGCGCAATCATCGCAAAAATCAGCAAAATGATTCTGGGCTTGCGTCAAAGGTCGCAGTCATCGTCCGCCGGAACGGATTACGACCGTTTCGTGCTGCTGCTTGCCGTCTGGTGGCTGCTTGATATGGCCTTTGTGTGGATAAGTCCGGCTTCGTACGAGCAGTATTATCTGCCGCTGACGGTATCGGGCGCAATGACGGGCGGCTATCTTGTAGCCATTTATCGCGACAAACTTGCCAGGGCCGTATTCAAAACCAAATGGGTCGTTACCGGCATCGCCGGTTTTGTCCTTATGGTGATTATGTCCTGGCATATATTCTTCGGCCTGCCGAGAAGTCCGTATTCGGGAATGAAGTACCCGCAAAAGCGAAACGGGTATGTTCAGCGGTGGGACGAAATCTCGCAGCGACGCAGTTTTGGAGCCAAGGGTTCCTGGGAGCAGGCGGGCGAATACGTACGCAGCCGAACTCAGCCGACGGACAAAATATACGTTTGGGGCTGGGTCCCGGGAATATACCTGTCGGCGCAAAGGTTCAGCAGCTCAGCTAACGCCTTTGAAAGCGAGATGCACACCAGGCCCCCTCAACAACTCGAGCAGGTGGTTGATGGTCTCCTCAGTGCGTTTGGCAAAGAGATGCCTAAATATATCATTGATAGTCGCAAGCAGCATTTGCCTCTGGACAGGTTCAAATTTGAACTGTGGCCAATTGTGGATTATTCGGCCCAGGGGCAGCCGCAGTTTTTGCCGCCAGACCCGCAGACGGTGGCGATGTTCGAACAAAAATGGGGTCAGATGACCCGCGAAAGGTTCGGCGACGACGAGGCTCGCAGATTCGAAATTATGGGTAAATTCAGAAAGTTCATAAGAGAACATTACGAGATTAAGCAGAAATTTGGCGACCAGGTTGTTTTCAAGCTGAAATCTTAAACAGCATTCTCTGTCGGACGATAAGACCTCATAGGAAAGCCGTGACCAAGAAAAGAGATAAAAAACCCGGTAACACTATTCAGGGCAATGGCCAGAATACTTCGATGACGGCCGCGACCGAAAAGCGATTGGATATTCTGACGGGCGTGGTCCTGTTCGCGTTCGGGGTTTATCATTCGATTCTTTATTTCGGGCACACGGTTGTCCCCATTTCCGATTTTCCCGATTTTTTCCGGGTGGGCAGGGAATTGTTGTCCTTACAAATGCCGACAAGTTTTAAACTCGCGCCGGTTTTGGGTATTCTGCAAAACCTGCTTGTGTTTGTGTCGTGGGGGTCGCCACCGGAGTTGACGGCGGGGTGGCTATTAAACGCAGTTTTGCATCCCTTCACGGTGGTCTTGTTGTGGCTGGTCGGCAAAAGAATTATTGGCAGGTCCGCCGTCTGGTTTGCCATCATCGCGTCGATAAATCCCTGGACGGTTTATTACCTGACTGAGCCGATAATAGAGACGCCTTTTCTGTTTTTCATACTATTGACGTTGTATCTGATTTTCCGCCGGTCCCGCTGGGCATATCTTGCCGCGTCGGTAACAACGATGGTGCGGTATGAGGGTGCCGCGCTGATTCTGGCGGCGTTTGTCGGGGACATCATTCACAGAAAAGACCGTCGAGATGTAATCAGGGCATCGGCTTATTCGGTCCTGGCGTCCTTGCCGCTTGTGATATGGCTGACACTGACTGCCGTGACCTGGAAAGGGGGCGGAACGCACTATTTTAACGTCTTTTTCTCAAAGGAATACGTCAAGGGGTTTGTAGAGCCGGTCAGCAGCAGGACAGGTCTTTTGCTGCATATACAGTTGTTGTGGCAGGTTGCGTTCCAGCCGCTTTTTATTCCTTATCCGGGTGCCAGCAATGAGTTCGTAGATATGCTCTCTAAATTGGGCGAGTTGACTTGCATCGTGGGCCTTGTTTCAGGTTGCATATTTTCAATTATCCGGCGTCGCTGGGAAATACCGATGTTGCTTTTGTTTTTCGTGCCGTATTTTGTGCTGCACGCTTATTATCCGTATCCACTGACGCGGTTTCACTCGACTATTTTCTGGATTGCATTACTGGTGGCGTGGTTCGGATTGCAAAGTATCGGCGGCTTTTTGGCTCAAAAGGCCAGGCTGCCTTGGCAGGCGACGTTAGTGCTGAAGACGAGCGTGGCTGTTGCCGCGTGCGTGTGGTTTGTAAATCTTGCCCGTGAATTCGGCGGGGAGGCAACTATTAGTCCCGCTTCGGCTTCGATGCCCTATGTCGCAATGCTTGTGGCGGGGATGATTATCGCATCGAGGGCGCTTGTTGAGCATCCCGTACAGATATCACGCCATCTGTGTGTAACTTCGATGCTGTGTCTGGTTATCGCGTCGAATCAGTTTGTCCTGGTTCGGCTTGTTGGCGACGGAAAGCGGGAGATTGAGTTCAAAATGCTGGGTGAGTGGTTTGCGGCCAACGGCAAGCCAGATGAAAAACTGGCTGTCTATCAGAACGACACGCAACTATTCGCGGGGAAAAATGCGTCCAATGTTGTGGGATTCCCCAAGGCAGACAGCCCCGATGAGCTTGTGGGAAAATTTCGCCAGCAGGGAGTAACGTATGTTGTTTGGGCAACCAGGGAAGGGTACAGTCATGGGGAACACACGGGTTATCAGCAGCTCGGACTGAATAAGACTATCGCGTTTTTAGACAAACCGCAAAGCATCGGACCTTACAAGTTTGTAGCGCAAATCGGCTCAAAGAGAGGATACGTGAATGTCTTTCGCCTGGAAAACGCGGATAAATAACGATTGTAGCGATGTGTGAAATTATTACGGTGTGTTTATGAGCGAATTGGCAGGCAAAATTTCTGAACCAGTCGCGCCGGACGATGATACGCTGCTTAAATGGCGCAGACGCAACAGCTATTACTACGGCTGGCTCGACAGAATATACAAATTCGTCGTCCGGCCGAACAGCAGGGTTTTGCACATTGGTT
>Ga0116116_1002724_pt1 | contig 10672 bp, 6 predicted proteins | sample June2015DPH_10_1_FD_89722 | JGI IMG/M metagenome (GOLD analysis project Ga0116116, IMG submission 89722) | Peatland microbial communities from SPRUCE experiment site at the Marcell Experimental Forest, Minnesota, USA - June2015DPH_10_150 | ecosystem: Environmental > Terrestrial > Soil > Wetlands... | reverse complement strand
TCAGCCGTCCCTATGGGACTCGTGGTGAGGGTGTCCCACAGGTCCCCGGCACTGAAGTGCCGGGCTATTCTCGTCGCGTCCCTAACGGGACGCATATGTGGTTGGCCCATTTTTCGTACGAAATGCGCGCGGACAATACGACCTGCCACATTCAGGGATCCGCGGAATGTTCCTGTTCGGCGTCCCGGAGGGACGCCATGAAAATAGCCCGGCACTTCAGTGCCGGGATTTAGCACGAGGTCAACGACGAGTCCCGTAGGGACGACTGACATGAAGAACGCAGATGGAAAAGGCGTGCTCCAATGCAACGAGAGATATCTCTGAAAACTGCTCAGCCGTCCCTATGGGACTCGTGGTGAGGGTGTCCCACAGGTCCCCGGCACATTCAGCGGATGGCATATAACTCACTGATAAACAGGTATCCCTACCATGGATCACTCGAAGCCGAATCAAGAGCGCGCCGCCATCGAATTGTCCCTCATTCCCGGTGTGGGCACTGTCATGCAGGGCAGTCTGTGGAAATCCTGTCCGCGGCTCGACGAACTTTTCCAAATGAGCCGTCCGGAACTTGAAGCGCTCGGAGCGCCCGCGGAATCTGCCACGGCAATCTCCACACGCCGCTACCGCTCGATGGCGGAGGAAACAATCGATTGGGCCACGCGCGAAAACTGCCGGCTCCTCATCCGCGGAAGCCCTGACTATCCTTGCCTGCTCGGGGAGATTTACGATCCGCCTCTGGTCCTCTACTGCCGCGGACAACACTCGGTTTTGGAGCTACCCGCGGTGGCGATTGTCGGCACCCGCAGGCCGACCTATTACGGACTGCAGATGGCGCAAGGGCTCGCGTTCGATCTGGCGAAGCGCGGGATCATGATTGTCAGCGGTCTCGCGCGCGGCATCGACGCCGCTGCGCATCGCGGCTGCCTGGAAGGCGGTGGCTGCACTGCCGCGGTTCTGGGCTGCGGCATCGACGTCGTCTATCCCCGGGAACACCGGCAGCTGTCACAGGAAGTTGCAAAAGACGGCCTCCTGCTCTCCGAGTTTCCGCCGGGAACATCACCTGCGCCACAAAACTTTCCGGTGCGCAATCGCATCATTAGCGGGCTGTCGCTAGGAACCGTGATCGTGGAGGCCAGCGAATACAGCGGGTCCCTGATTACGGCACGTCTGGCTATGGAGCAGAATCGCGAGGTTTTCGCAGTCCCCGGAAACCTGACGTCGCCGCAGAGCTTTGGACCAAATTATCTGATCAAACAAGGAGCGAAACTAGTCCAGGTTTGGCGAGATATTGCCGAAGAGTTACCGGCAGAGGTGCGTCACGCGATCCTGGAACGCGAAGACACGCGTCCCGGCAAGACTCCCGAACTGGATCTCTTGACGCCGGAAGAGAGTAACATTCTCGAGATGCTGGCCTATGATCAGGCAGTGCAGTTTGACAGAATCCTCACCAAGAGCGGTATGACGGTTCCACAGCTCAGCACCCTCCTCCTCAACCTGGAGATGCAGGGGCGTTTGCGGCAGGTGCCTGGAAATTTGTTTGTTCGAATCGCCCAGCACCAGTAATAATTTTTTTGGGAATTCTGTAAATCGCTGTTATAGTGTGCGCCCTCTTATGGCAAATTCTCTGGTCATAGTCGAATCTCCCGCCAAGGCAAAGACGATCAAGAAATATCTAGGTCGCGGCTTTGACGTAAAAGCATCGATAGGACACATCAAAGACCTGCCCAAGAACAAGCTGGGAGTCGATGTGGAAGATGATTTCCTGCCGCATTACGGCATCATCCCTTCGAAGGAAAAAGTCGTTCGCGAACTGCGGGCCGCCGCCAAGGGAGCGAAGGTCATATACCTTGCCGCTGACCCTGACCGTGAGGGCGAGGCAATCTGCCAGCATCTTGCGGAAGAGCTCGCGGGTAAGTCCAAGGACGTTTATCGGGTTTTGTTCCACGAGATCACCAAGAACGCGATCCAGGAGGCCTTCAAGCACCCCGGCCGGATCAACACGCACAAGGTTGAGGCCCAGCTCGCAAGACGCATTCTCGACCGGCTCGTAGGCTACAAGATCAGCCCTCTGCTTTGGGAAAAAGTGCGGCGCGGATTGTCGGCAGGTCGTGTTCAGACGGTCGCGCTGCGCATGATCGTCGAGCGCGAGCAGGAGATCCGCGCGTTCAAATCAGAGGAATACTGGAACCTCATCGCGCGCCTCGCCGGCCATGCGCCCCCCGAATTTGCGGCCAAAGCCACGAATTACGACGGCGCGAAGTGGAAGGTCGGCACCGCGGAAACCGCGCATGCCATCGTAGAGGAGCTGAGCCACACGCCTTTTCTCGTCAAGACGGTCCACAGGCGCGAGAAAAAACGCTACCCGGTTCCGCCCTTCATCACCAGCAATCTCCAGCAGGAAGCGGCGCGCAGGCTGAATTTTTCCGTCAAGAAAACCATGCTCCTGGCTCAACGCCTGTACGAAGGCGTGGAACTCGGCAAGGAAGGCGCGGTGGGACTGATCACCTACATGCGCACGGACTCGACGCGCGTCTCCGAGACGGCGTTGGCCGAAGTGCGCGAGCTGATCAAGACGCAGATCGGCGACGCGTTTCTACCGCACCATCCGATCTACTACAAATCGAAGAAAACCGCGCAGGAGGCTCACGAAGCAATCCGCCCCGCTTCGGTAGCACGATCCCCTGAGAGCCTCAGAGATTACCTCGAACCCGACCTGTGGAAACTCTACATGCTGATTTGGCAGAGATTCGTGGCTTCCCAGATGAATCCAGCCATCTTTGACCAGACAGACGTTTTCATCGATGCGGGAAAAGCGCAGTTCAAGGCCACCGGCTCTGTGCTCAAGTTTGAAGGCTTTCTCGTTCTGTACCAGGAAACCAAGCCGGAGGAATCCAAGGTAGAGACGGAGGACGGCGAACCGGATGGCCTGCTTCCTGAACTTTCCGAGGGCGAAACGCTCGAGGTCAAAGCGCTGCAGCCCACGCAGCACTTTACGCAACCGCCGCCACGCTACAACGAGGCCAGTCTGGTGAAAGCGCTGGAAGCGCGCGGCATCGGCCGGCCCAGCACCTACGCTTCCATCCTGAGCACCATTCAGGATCGCGAGTACGTGGACAAGCGCGAGGGAAGGTTTTATCCCACCGAGACCGGCGAACTCGTGGTGGAGCTGCTGATCAGCAGCTTCCAGGATATCTTCGACTACGAGTACACGGCGCGGATGGAAGACCATCTCGACCGGATCGAATCGGGGAGGGAGCGCTGGCAGGATTCTCTTCAGAGTTTCTGGGATCTCTTCTCGCAGCGCCTTGCGACCGCAAAAAAGCACATGCGAGACGTCAAGACCGAGGAGATCGAAACCGGCGAGATCTGCGAAAAGTGCGGCAGCAAGATGGTGATCAAGTGGGGCAAGTTCGGCCGCTTCATGGCTTGTTCGGGCTATCCCGAATGCAAAAACACGCGTGAGATCATGAAGAACGGAGGCGATAGCGAGCCGCAAACCCAGCAGGTCGAGGAAATCACGTGCGAAAAGTGCGGCCGGCCTATGGTGCTCAAGCGCGGCCGCTTCGGCGAATTTCTCGCCTGCTCCGGTTATCCCGATTGCCGCAACACCAAGAAAATCGTGAAGGGGGCGAACAACGTCGAAGTCAAGCACGACACTCCGCTCGAGGAGAAGTGCCCCGTGTGCGGCAAAAACCTGGCCATCAAGCACGGCCGCTTCGGCGAATACACCGCTTGCAGCAACTATCCGAACTGCAAATACATCAAGCTGAAAAGCACGGGCGTTCCCTGCCCGCTCGGATGCGGCGGAGACATCGTGGAGCGCAAGTCGAGGAGCGGCAAAGTCTTTTATGGTTGCTCCAGGTATCCGGATTGCGAGTTCGTACTCTGGAACAAGCCGCTCCCCGAGGCGTGCCCGGAGTGCGGCGCCGCATTCACTTTGGTGAAGACAACCAAGCGCTTGGGCACGATCCGCTTCTGCAACAACAAGGAATGCGGCTTCAAAGAACCCTACGAAGAAACCTAGCCCCCGATTGCAAAGATCAGCAACGATTCGAGATTCGAGATTCGAGATTGACAATTTCGAATCTCGAATCTCGAATCTCGAATTGAATGTCCCCGTACGTGTTCTTAGGCCTCTATTTTTCCAAAAGGTGTTTCTCTACACGCAGAAGCAGGCCGAGCACTAGTTTCCCCACTTTTTCCATGCTCGCGGCGCTGATTGTATCCAGCGTGTCGCTGGCGGTATGCCAGGTTGGAGGGAAATTGCGGATGATGTCGACACACGGAATATGTACATCCAGAAACGGAACGTGATCATCTTGCATGCTTTCCTGGACGTTCGAGAGGGTATCACGCAGGCCATCTTCGAGCGCAGTGCTCCACACAAGATCCATGAGCCACGGCGTTGAGTTGGTATCTTTGATGATGCCTTGGCTTTTGTCGCCGATCATGTCCAGGAGGATGAGAGCCCGCACTTTGCTCGCCGTGCCGTCGTCTTTCCATCGCTTGGCAAGGTGTCTGCTGCCATAGGTGCTGTCGAACGTGCTCCATTCGACGAAGGCTTCTTCACCATCCAGAAACACAAACCAGTAATCGAACCCGTCCTTTTTTCCAGCAAGCACGCGCGCCAGTTCGAGGAGCAGTCCCGTGCTGCTGCCGCCGTCGTTTGCCCCCACGAAGTGCACTTTCTCAAAATACTTTGTGTCGTAATGACTCGCCATCGCGATGACGTTGCTGCCGCCGCCGCGTTTGCGCGCGATCAGGTTCACCATCGGCTTGGGTCCATAGGGAGTCGTGGCAGTGAACGAATCCTGCTCCACCTGGTAGCCGTACGATTCGAGCTGCTTGATCAGGTACTCCCGGCATTTTTTGAGCGCTTCCGTCCCGGGAGGCCGGGGACCGAACGCAACCTGGGCACGCACATTTTCCATCGCCTTTTCTCCGCTCAGCGGCGGAGTCGATGTGCTCTGCGACTGCGCGCAGGCTGCAGTGACAAACAAAAGAAACCAAATAGAAATGCCGATCGCATTGCGCATGAGACCTCCCGTTTGTGGGTTTCCTGGCAAAGTATATATTTCGAAATTTGGGACGCCACCCTTTTTTGCTCTTCCTTCTTGAATCTGCCTGGATTCTCCTGGCAAAAAGGGTGGCGTCCCAAATTTCGAAATCACCGCGGTCGTTGCGAGCATCGAATGCCTGTGGTACGATCTTTCTCTTTTTGAACTCATACGGTTTTTACTCCTGAAAGGAGCCTTCTATGCGGGTTTACGAGAGTGAATCCATTCGAAACATCGGCATCATCGGACATGGCACCTGCGGCAAAACTTCATTGACTTCAGCCATGCTTTTCGATGCTGGCGCCGTCAACCGGCTGGGCCGCGTCGAGGACGGGAACACCGTCACAGACTACGAAGAGGAAGAGATCGAACGCAAGATCTCCATCAGCAGCGCGCTAGCCCATTGCGAATGGAGCAAGACGAAGATCAACATTCTGGACACGCCCGGGTATCGCCCCTTCCTGACCGACACGAAGCTGGTTTTACGCGCCGCCGACGCCGCCGTCGTGGTCATCGACGCGGTTGCGGGAGTGGAAGTCCAGACTGAGAAGGTTTGGGAGTATGCAAGCGAGTTTGAACTGCCTCGCCTCATGGTCATCAACAAAATGGATCGTGATAACGCCAGCTTTGAGCGCACTCTCGCCTCGATCGAAGAGATGGTTGGCCGCTCCGGCATTCCCATACAGCTCCCGATCGGCGCTGAGCGCGAGTTTTCGGGCGTCATCGACCTCCTGACGAGCAAAGCGTATATCTACGAGAGGGATGGGTCCGGAAAATTCCGGACTGCCGATATCCCGGCCGAATACCAGGATGCCGCCCAAAAAAGCCGCGATAAACTAATCGAAATGGTTGCGGAAAGCAGCGACGATCTCATGGAGAAATTTTTCTCTGAGGGCACGCTTTCTGCCGCCGACCTGCTGGCAGGACTGAAAAAGAGCGTTCAGGCGCGTTCCATCTTCCCTATTCTATGCGCCAGCGCCACACTGAACATCGGCGTGCCGCAGCTCCTGGACGTGATTGTCGAGGTTCTGCCGGCGCCCGGCAGCAAAAAGGTCCCCGGCATCGATCCCAAGACGAAGGAACCGGTGGAGCATGCCGTCAGCAGCAAGGATCCTTATGCGGCGTACGTGGTCAAGACCGTGGCTGATCCTTTTACCGGGCGCATCAGCATCATCCGCCTTTACTCCGGCATCTTGCGTTCGGATACGACCTATTTCAACCAGACCAACGGGAAACATGAGAAGTTCGGCCCGCTGCAGGTGCTTCAGGGTAAAGCAATGACGCCTATCGGCGAGGTGCACGCGGGCGACTTTTTCGCGGTAACCAAGCTCAAGGAAACCACCACCGGCGACACCCTGTGCGATCCGTCGCAGCCGATCCTGTTTCAGGCCGTGGAGATTCCCGAACCCTCCATCACCTTTGCGATCGAGCCGAAGGCAAGAGGCGACGAAGATAAAATCAGCAGCGCCCTGGCGCGCATCGCGGAAGAAGACGCTGCCATCAAGTACAACCGTGACCCCCAGACCAAGCAGCTGCTGCTCTCGGGCTCCGGCCAGCTTCACGTCGAGGTCACGGTTGCCAGATTGCGCAAGCGCTACGGCGTCGAGGTGATCCTCAAGACTCCCAAGGTGCCCTATCGCGAAACCATTCGCGGCCACGCCGATGTTCAGGGCAGATACAAGAAACAGACCGGCGGCCACGGGCAGTTCGGCGACTGCAAGATTAAATTGGAGCCTCTCAGCCGGGGCGCCGGATTCGAGTTTGTCGATGAGATTTTCGGCGGCTCCATCCCGCGCAACTTCATTCCCGCGGTGGAAAAGGGCATCGTCGATGCAGCTGCCAAGGGATTCCTGGCAGGGTTTCCGGTGGTTGATTTCAGGGTCATCCTTTACGACGGCAGCTTCCACCCGGTCGACTCCTCTGAACTTGCCTTCAAGGTTGCCGGCAGCATGGCCTTCAAGAAAGGCATGGATCAGGCGCTGCCGGTTCTACTCGAGCCAATCATGAATGTCGAGATCATGGCGCCGCAGGAGTACGCCGGCGACTTGATGGGAGACCTCACCTCCAGGCGAGGCCGGCTGCAAGGAATGGATGTCAAGCGCGATATGCAGGTGATCAAAGCCCAGGTGCCGATGGCAGAAATGGTCAGCTACGCGCCGGTCCTCACGTCGATGACCGGCGGCCGGGGAACCTATCACATGGAATTCTCCCACTATGATGAAGTCCCGGCGCACATCGGGCAGAAGATCATCGACGAAGCCAACAAGGATAAGAAGGAAGAGGAAGAATAAGGCCAATCTATGTTCCCCAAAATATTGGATCTGGGCCCGCTCACCATTCACACCTATGGACTGATGCTGGCCCTGGCATTCATCGCAGGCATCTGGCTGGCGAGCCGCAACGCGGCGAAGGCGGGACTGAATCCCGATTCCATCTGGAACCTGGGACTGATCATCATCTTTTCCGCGCTGGTCGGCGCCAAGCTGCTGCTCTTCATCTCCGATTATGCGTACTATTCGGAAAACCCGCGCGAGATATTTTCACTCGCCACGCTCCGCTCGAGCGGCGTGTATTATGGAGGCCTCCTGCTCGCTCTGGCAGCCTCCGCCTGGTACCTCCACAAAGCCAAGTTGCCAAGCTGGAAGGTCGCCGACATCACGGCGCCGGGAATCGCGCTGGGACAGGCGATCGGCCGCATCGGCTGCCTTTCCGCGGGATGCTGCTACGGGAGACCGACGACGATGCCCTGGGGCATCACGTTTACGAACCAGTACTCTTATGAAAATGTCGGTGTCCCGCTCAACATCCCGCTGCATCCGACCCAGATCTATGAATCGGTGGGAACGTTCCTGCTCTTTCTGCTTCTGATGTGGCGCCTCAAGAAAGAACACTTCCTCGGGCAGATCATTCTGGAATACCTGATGCTGTACGCGGCTCTCCGGTTCGTGATCGAGTTTTATCGCGGAGACGACGATCGCGGCTTCGTACTGCACGGCCTGCTTTCCACATCGCAATTCATCGGGATCATAACCATTCTGGTGTCGGCGGTGGCCTATGCGTACCTGCGACGGCGGCACCGCCCCGAGGTTTCCGCCGCGTGACCGATCGCAGCGAAATCATCAGCGTTCCGCCTGAGGCCACGCGCCTCAGGCTGGACCGCTACCTCTCAGAACGCTCTCCCGGGTCGAGCCGTTCTCAAATCCAGGGCTGGATCCGCAACGGCAGCATCCTCGTCAACAATTCCCGCGTCAAGACCGGCTACCTGGTACACACCGGAGATGCGATCTCCATCCTGGTTCCATCCGTACAGCCTGAGCAGCAACCGCAACCCGAGAACATACCTCTCACAATCATCTACGAGGACAGCGATCTGGCGGTGATCGAAAAACCCGCGGGCCTCGTCTGCCATACGGGCGCGGGCGTGCGCTCCGGAACGCTGGTCAATGCTCTTCTCTATCATCTGGGACCGCTGCAGACGGAAGACGTCATGCGCCCCGGCATCGTCCACCGCCTCGACAAGCTGACGAGCGGACTGCTGGCTGTGGCAAAGAATCCTCAGGCGCACCGTGAACTTGCGCGCCAGTTCAAAAATCGCCAGGTAAAAAAGGAGTACCTCGCGCTCGTCTATGGCCACCCTTCCCCATCCACCGGTACCATCGCACTGCCGCTCGGCCGCGATCTGAGGGACAGGAAGAAGATCTCGGTCCGCTCACGTCGCAAACGCGAAGCCGTGACTCACTACCGCGAAGAACGCGCATGCGGCCCGTTTTCGCTGCTGCGCGTCCGCATTGAAACCGGCCGGACCCACCAGATCCGCGTCCATCTGGCCAGCACAGGGCACCCTGTCGTTGGAGACCTTCTCTACGGCGGCAACCGTGCCCTTAACCTTGCGGACCAAAATCTCAGGGCCGCGGTGCAAAACCTGGGCCGGCACTTTCTCCATGCCCACAGCCTCGAGTTCACCCATCCGCGGACAGGCGAGAAGCTCTCCTTCCAAGCGCCGCTGCCCGCGGAGCTGTCGTGCTTTCTCAAAAATCTGTGCCCCGGGACCGACTTTGATTGACCGTTTTCCGGACATGGGTATGCGCCGAAGGCGCTTTGGAACACCGCGCCATGCCCTGCTCGTTACGCGCATCTCAGGCTTGCTGTGTCGCACCTTCGGCGCTCGATGATGAGGCGCATTCTAATCCCGGCCTGACGGCCGGGCCTATCCACTGCCGGCCCTTCGGGCCTTATCGGGCGTTGAATCAGACTGGGACTATCGCCGTGTCGTCTTCGGGCCTTATCGGGCATTGAATCAGACTGGGGCTATCGCCGTGTCGTCTCCCAGAAGTTCAGGCTGAGCCGAATGTTTCGCGGCATACGCTAATGGCCACAAACCCAGGCGCGAAGCGCCGGCAGTGAATAGCCCCGCGCGTCAGCGCGGGGTTAGGGAGATGCTATCAACGAGGCCCAAAGGGCCGGCACATTTTTTGCGCTTATGTCTAGGCCCGCAGAAATGGGTATGACCAGCAGGCTATGGCGCCGCACTCCAAAGCCGGCTCCGCCGGCTGCCCATATCTAGTGACGCAGAGGAGAACGGAAAGAACATCATCACCTCCAGCATCTTACTGACAATCATGAAATACAGTAACAGAGACGAGATGCCCAGCCCCTAAGGGGCGCAAAGAGAGTAGCCCCGGGCGTGAGCCCGGGGTTGGGAGTAAGTGAAAAAAGAACCCTCCTAAGGGCGACACATCTACCTTTGGATTAGCGTCACTATAATATCTGATCATCAATAATTGGACACGACCTTGACTCCGGAGGGGGCGGCACTTATAATCCAACAGATATTTAATTCAATTGTTGCATGGGGATACAGAAATCAGCATGCCGTCAATCACGACTCTTGTTTCCACGATGATGCTTGGCTGGGCGTTATGGCTTCAGCAGGCCGCGCCCCCCGTCCAGAATCCGCCGCCCACCTCCACCCAATCCGACAAGCAACAGCTTCCCACCGGCATCAACGATCAGACCTACCGCGTCAACGTCGACTTGATCAACATCTATTGCACGGTTTTTAACAAAGAGACCAAGTCTTTTCTCACCAACCTGCCTCAGGACGCATTCACGATCTTGGAGGATGGCCAGAAACAGGAAATCAAGAACTTCTCGCGCGAGAGCAATCTCCCCCTCACACTCGCCCTTCTCGTCGACACCAGCCAGAGTGTAGCGCCGAAACTCAAGTTCGAGCAGGAGGCCGCGACCAGCTTTTTCTACGCCATGCTCAAGGAACGGGACCGCGGCATGCTCATCGGTTTCGATTCCAGCGTCACTTTGGTTCAGGACCTCACCAGCGACCCGAACAAACTCGAGAAGAAGATTCGTTCGCTTCAGGCTGCCGGCAACACCGCACTCTACGATGCGATTGTCAGGACCTGTGATGAAAAGCTCATCCGGGAAACCGGCCGCAAGGCTATCGTGATTTTGTCCGACGGCGCCGACTCAGCCAGCAACGAAACCTACGAACGCGCGGCGCAGATGGCATTGGACGCCAACGTCACCATTTTCGCCATCAGCATCAATCGCGGCGGATATTTTGGAGTCGGAGGTGACACCAGGGCAGGAGACAAGGT
>Ga0116116_1002722_pt1 | contig 10675 bp, 10 predicted proteins | sample June2015DPH_10_1_FD_89722 | JGI IMG/M metagenome (GOLD analysis project Ga0116116, IMG submission 89722) | Peatland microbial communities from SPRUCE experiment site at the Marcell Experimental Forest, Minnesota, USA - June2015DPH_10_150 | ecosystem: Environmental > Terrestrial > Soil > Wetlands... | reverse complement strand
CAAAGGTTTGCATGGACTTTCCCAGGTTGGGGTACCCGTGTGCCAACAGATAGTTGATGTCTACAATACCCCCAATGTAATCAATGTACTGTTCCAGTATCGGTCTGTCTAACCCCAAGATATGTCTCATCTGGTCCATTGTTGCCGGGTCAGCCTTCTTCTCGAAATGGAGGGCAACAGGATCGCCGGGGAGAACACGCATTACCAAGAAAACCATTGAAAGAAGCAGTAGTAGAGTTGGTATCATGAGCACTAGTCTTGTGATGATGTATGAACGAAGCCCCATAATGTTCTACCCTAGGTTGGGATTTGTGATTTCAGCATAAAAATAGAAAGAGGGGAGATTAAAGCTTGCTATTATGTGAAGGATATCAGCCAGTACCTCATGTCTTGGGTGATGTCCAAGTAGATGCCGTTAATGTTCGGTTTCGTCACTGCCCAAGCGCTACTCACGTAAAGCGGGACAACCGAGCATTGCTGCACGGCCATAGCGTCTATCCGGCCATAGAGTTGTGTTCTCAGAGTCAGGTTTCCTGTAGCCCTTGCTTGATCGTACAAACTGACCTGGGTACTGTTAGCGTAGTTAGTGTGCAGCCATTCGGCCCAGTAGAGGAATGAGTAGTCATCTGGGTCAACATAGTCTGGGTACCAACCGTATACGTAAGCGTCCATTATCTCGCTGTTCCTATTCGCTCTGTAGCTTGCCCAATCTGCAGATTTCAAAGTGACTGATATGACACCGCTTAATTCAAGTGCAGTCTTGTAGAGGAGGGCTTGGTCGGCGCTACTTGGGTAGTGTCCTGAAGACTCGTACCACAATTCAAACGTGAGCTTGTTGTTCTCGTTGTAGCCCAGTTGGGCGAGCAAGCTTCTGGTCAACGTGTAGTTTGCGTCCCCGAGATCTTTGAAAGCTTCTGTATGTCCCAGCATACCTGGAGGAATTATGCTGTACAACGGCTGCGACAGGCCGAGGAACACTGTCTGGCACACATCTGACCTGTTCAATGCGGCTGCTACTGCCATCCTCACTCGGGCGTCATTGAACGGTGGACGTTTTTCCTGGAAGCACAAGTATTGGACGAAGGCGCCTGTACCCCACCAGACCTTGACGTTCGGATTATTCTTGAGGTCAAGTGCATCGGTTGGCGATATTTGCCTGAAGGCCATGTCCACGTCGCCTGCTTCAATTGCCAGTCGCAGCACCGACGCGTCGCTGTAGAACCTGAATATTATGTGCTTTATCTTTGGGTATCCGCTTGTAGCGTTCCAGTAATGCGGGTTTGCGTCCAGTTTGATCTCAACGTCTGATCCGCCCACACGGTTCCATTCGGACAGGTAGTAGGGGCCGACAGACGCAACTGGGGTGCTTTGCCTAGGATTCCCTGCTGTGTAGTTCACCTGTGCGATTGGAGCGTAGGCGGGGTCAACTATGGCTGAGGCTCTGCACGCTATAATTCCTAGGAACGCACTGAATGGGAAATTCAGGACGAACCTCACTCTGTAAGTGTCAAGAACCTCTGTGTGGTTTATGATTAGGTCGTATCCCAAACCTGCTGGTGCACCTTCTGGAATGCTGGGTTCCAGTGTTATGTCTCTGTCGAAGCTGTACTTCACGTGTGTAGCGTTGAATACTGTGCCATCTGGAAACGTTACGTTTTGTCTCAGGTTGAAGTCCCAGACTGTTAGGTCACTGCTGAAATTCCAGCTTGTGGCTAGGTCTGGCTCGAAGTCGGCCCCTGTCGTTGAGTTCGGCTGGACGCTGACTAGCGTTCCGGATATCTGTTGGAGTATGTTCCATCCGAAATAGTCGTATGCTTGGGCAGGGTCAAGGGTGAGCTCAACCGAGTCTGTTGTTCCCACAATTATGGTTTCTTTCGCTTGTGCTGCCAAACCTGCTTCTATCGCCGTCAACCTTGCCAAAACGCTGGCAAGTGTCTCACCAGTTAGTCCAACGGACTGCGCTACAGCTGAGGTTAGGTTTGCTATGCTAGTCGTCAAAGTGGTGACGTCGTCGGTTAGTTTGGATATGTTATTCGTTACCGTAGAAGTGTAGTATATTGAAGTGCTTGAAAGAATAATGCTGATTAATACCAAAACTACTATTCCGAGTTCAATCCTGCTTGCCATATGTTTATTCTTCCTTTTCAACTTACAAAGCTACATTTGACAGCTTACGTTATTTAAGACTTGCTCATTGAATTGTTGGGGCACAGTCGATATCTTGGCGCAGAATAACTGAACCGAAAAATCTTCGCATGTGAGTACAACTCCAGCCCATGAGGTTTTAAGAAACAATCCAAGAGAGCCTGGTGACAGCGTTCTGAAAAGGTGGAAAAGACCATCTTGGCAGCGGGCGTATTGGGCTCAAGGATTTTGGATGCTGTGGTTGAAGAAGATGAGATACTGGAAGCATACGTGGAACTTGGAAGAAAAGGCTTCCTCGTGGAGCCGAGTTCCGCTGTTGCATACGCGAGTTACAAGAAACAGCTCATAAACAAAGAGATCTCACGAGAAAGTAGCACGATGATAATCCTGACGGGAAACGGTTTGAAAACGACGATTAGGCCGGTTTGATACGGGTTCTCATGGGTTAATCCTCTGAAATCTTGGTTTCGGCTGATTTTTTTAGAAATACTTATATTGTGAGGCTGTTTCTGTTTGTGACGCATTAAGGAGGTTATAGGATTTGTCATCACAACAAGCTGGCGGTGTTCCAGTTTTAGTGCTGAAAGAAGGTTCAAACCGCTCAAGAGGAAAGGTAGCGCAGAACGCAAACATAGAAGCAGCAAAAATCGTTGCTGAAGTAATCAAGAGCTCTCTCGGACCTAAGGGCATGGACAAAATGCTTGTCGACAGTTTCGGCGACGTGACGATAACGAGTGACGGGCGCACAATCTTGGATGAAATGGACATTCAACATCCAGCAGCGAAAATGATGGTGGAAGTTGCCAAAACACAGGACAACGAGGCTGGAGATGGGACGACAACGGCCGTGATAATATCTGGCGAGCTTCTGAACAGGGCTCAGGAACTGATTGAGAAGGGCGTTCATCCCACGATAATAATTGACGGATACAGAAAAGCTTCAGAAAAAGCATTGGAAATCTTGGAGAAAATCGCGATACAAGTGGATCTTAACTCTCAAGATTACTTGAAGAAGGTTGCAATGACCTCGATGGCCAGCAAGCTGGTCGCTGAGCACAAGGAGTACCTGGCAGACTTGGCGGTCAAGGCGATTCTTGCAGTTGCGGAGAAGGAAGGCGAGAAATACAAGGTTGACGTGGACGACGTTAAGGTCGAGAAGAAGGCTGGCGAGTCTGTGAGGGACACGAAGCTCATTCAAGGCATTGTTCTGGACAAGGAAATCTCACATTCGGGAATGCCCAAGCGTGTGGAAAAAGCGAAAATAGCCCTGCTGGACTGCGCGCTCGAGATTGAAAAGACCGAGTTCGACGCCAAAATCAACATCGAAAGCCCTGAGCAGATGGAGGCTTTCCTAAAACAGGAAGAAGACATGATGCGCGATATGGTTGATAAAATTGCGAAGACGGGCGCAAACGTTGTTCTGTGCGAGAAAGGCATTGACGACATGGTTCAACACTTCCTTGCAAGAAAAGGAATCATTGCGGTTCGACGCAACAAGAAGTCAGACATGGAGAAGCTTGCAAAGGCCACTGGAGGAAAAGTAGTTTCAAACTTGGACTCTATTACCTCGGAAGATCTGGGTTACGCGGCTCTCGTGGAAGAACGCAAGATAGGCGACGACAAGATGACTTTCATAGAAGGGTGCAAACATCCCAAAGCCGTCACGATTCTGATCAGAGGCGGAACACAGCGCATAGTCGACGAAGCCGAACGCTCGTTACACGACGCATTGTGCGTGGTCAGAGACGTGGTTCAAGAGCCAAAAGTGGTCGCCGGCGGCGGCGCGCCTGAACTGGAAGTTTCACGCATGCTGAAGAAGTTCGCGGAAACTCTTCCGGGAAGGGAGCAGCTGGCAGCCCGAGCCTTTGCAGAAGCTCTTGAAGCCATTCCGACAACGCTGACAGAAAACGCTGGTCTAGACCCGATTGACATACTGTCCGAACTGAGGTCAAGACACGAGAAAGGCGAAACATGGGCTGGAATAGAAGTCAACACTGGAAAAGCACAGGACATGACTAAAGCCGGAGTTTTTGAACCCCTTGCCGTCAAGAAGCAAATAATCAAATCGGGAACTGAAGCTTCCACGATGTTACTGAAAATCGACGACGTGATTGCCTCTGGAAAGATGAAGACTCCTCCGGGACCCCCAGGAGGCGGTGGCCCACCGGGCGGTGGCTACCCAGGAATGGGTGAGTACTAGAACACGTCAGAAAAAAAGAGAATCACGATTGGACCGCCAAAAATAACTCGGTTCGAAAAGGCAAGGATAGTGGGGGCTAGAGCCCTTCAAATAAGTATGGGAGCCCCCATACTTGTCGACGTTTCAGAAGGCTTCACAGGACCCATAGACATAGCGTTGAAAGAGTTCGCAGCCGACATATTGCCGATGATAGTCAGACGAAAATTGCCAGACGGCTCTTACCAAGACATTCCGTTAAAATGGCTTCTTGCGGCACACTAGACACTCCCTTTTTTTGGTTTTTGAAGACTCGTTCCTGCCGTTTTGAGTGTTTCTCTGATTTTCGTCCAGTGTGCACCTTGCCAGTAGACTTGGCCGCATTTTGGACACTCCCAGAACTCTGTGTAATGTTCAAAAGTGCTTTTCTCAACTCGGCTGGCCACTTCCTCTTTTGAAACGGGCTTCACTTGGGTGTTGCACTTTGGGCATCTGGATGTTGCCATGTCTATTTCAAGGCTGATGCCGAATCTCTTAGCGAGTTCTGCGAGTCTCTGTTCTTCTGTTTGTCCTTGAACGTAGAAGGCGTCGACTTCTTTGGCGACAGCGTGCTGATAGAGTTCAAAGTCCCTCGTGAGTAGGATCCTCTGCTGCTTCTTGGCGATTGTTAACAGTTCAGAATCGTCCATGTTGTTTGAGTATTTCACGTCGTGTCCCATCATTCGAAGCCACCGAGCCAGTTTGCCGAGCATTCCGTCGATGACAAACTTCAAAGGGCTACTCTCTCCGGATTATTCGTCCGCTTCCAGCTTTCGCCACGATGTCGCCGTCATCCATAACTAGTTGACCGGCAACGATGGTTTTGACCGGTTTTCCTTCGACCTCGCGGCCTTCGAATGGTGAGAAATTGGCTTTTGAATGGAACTTTGACGCGTCAACCTTGTACTTTCTGTTGAGATCTACAATGGTTAGGTCAGCGTCGTTTCCTTCTTTCAAGCGGCCCTTGTTTTTCAGTTTGAAGATTTCGGCGGGGTTTTCAGACATTAGTCTAACCACGTCGCCGATGGATATTCGTCCGCGTCGAACTTCGGTGAGGAGGAGCGGAAGCGTTGTCTCTAAGCCGGGTATTCCGACTTTTACGTCCCAAACAGACTCTGCTTCTTTTTCTTTCAGAGTGTGCGGTGCATGATCTGAGCCTATGACGTCGACCCAGCCGTTCTTGACAGCTTCCCACAAACCGTCAACGTCACTTTTATCACGCAACGGTGGCATAGTCAACGCCAAAGTTCCAACCCGTTTCAAATCCTTGGCGGACAGGAACAGATGATGAGGCGTCACTTCACACGTTATTGGCAGCCCGGACTTCTTGGCTTCAATTATTGCCTTCATCCCTGCTTCCGTGCTCACGTGACAAAAATGCAGATGCATGTCAGTTTGCTTCACAAGCTTCGACAAACGTTCGACAGCTTTAACTTCGACGTCTTCAGAGTGTGCCTTCAAGAAGGCGTTAATGTCGTTCCGACCGATGTGCTTGAACTTGTCCTCGTTTCTCTTCAGAGTCTGCTCGTCCTCTGCGTGAGTAGCCGTTAGAATCCCTAAGCTGCCAGCAACTTTGAACGAGTCTACGATAGCTTGGTCACTGTGAATGTCCAGGCCGCCGACTTGTTCAACCATGTAAAACTTGAACCCAACCGCGCCCTCTCTTACGATTCCTTGGATTTCCGACTTGTCTCTTGGAAATTCAGAATAGAATTCTACGTTCACCAGTATCTTTCTTTCAGCAATTCCAATTCTGTTTCTGAGAGTTTCAACGCTCATGGTCACCGGGTTGTTGTTAGGCATATCAAAAACTGTGGTCATCCCGCCGGCCGCTGCCGCCGCAGTGCCGCTGTAAAAATCCTCTTTGTATGTCTTTCCCTCATCCCGAAGATGCACATGCACGTCAACCAGACCCGGCAATACGAGAAGATTCTTCATGTCGAACCTTGCATCTGACTTGGGCATGTTCGTTTCTCTGCCTACCTTGAGAATCTTGCCGCCATCGATTGCCACGCTGCAATCTACTATCACCTGGTTCATGTAGGCCTTCGCGTTGATTAGTACGAGATCCACTATCAAACCGCGACACCCTTTGTGCCTGAATAACATTCGACAATCCGTTAAAGGTTTGTCATTAGTTGCCATTCCTTTCAGGTTTCGTATGTCTACGTAGGGTTCCTTCACAATTTGGCTTGGGGTAAACGCGTGTCGGTGTGCGATTTTCAAGAGCTGTACCGTTATCTTGTAGATGATTTCGTCATCGAGTACTGTCGGAGACTTCAGAAGAATGATTTCATAATGAAGAATGATGACTTTTCGACGAACTGAAAGGGAAAGAGAGAATACCTCAACGATTCTTTGACGCACGGTCTAATTAGAAGCTTGAACGAATACTTCCAGAGCAAGGTTGAGATTCCACGAATTAGAATGGGAAAGAAACAGGAAATTGAGACGTTAATCAATGAAGAGGCTTTCCTGTTGGCTATGTATTTGAGAAATGAAAAACAGACATGGATTCCCAGAATTGCAGACCTAAGCTAGATTCTATGACAGATATCTCCCGAATTAGAGTGACGAAAAATGATTTCTAGGAGCCTGGAATTAACTGCGAGGCTTCCATGAAAGTCCCGTCGCTGCAGACCACCTTGACGTCAACTGCGTTAGTAGGGCTGAAGCCAGCTGGAAGACTAGTGGTCACCATCGATGTTTGGTTTACTGCCAACGGGTTGTTGTTTGTGAAAGTAGCTGCTGAGTCAAGAACTCCGTTTACATAAACATTGCTTAAAGTCACCAGCGAATCTCCGACGTTCTGCACGTAGACGTATAAGGTTGTGCCGCTGTAGTACATGCTTTGTATTTGTATCGCTTTACCCACTTTCGCCGTCGTCTGGGTGGCATTTAGGTACTGCTTAAGCTGAGAAATCTGTGATATGACTTGATTCTCAAGTTCAGCTACTTGAGAACTTAAAGAATTAATCGTGGAGTTAATTGACGTAATTTGGTTTTGCAGATTTGTGACTTGAGAGTTCAACGAAGAAATCGTGTCATTTTTGTCGTTTATCATTGGCATGTAGTATACAAACGCTCCAACTAAACAGACTACTAGAATGACGCAGATTATTCCGAGCGTAACAGCAACGCTTCGTCTAACCATTTTCTTTTCACTCACTCTTGAACCCCTAGTTTGTCCTCTGTTGTTCGAAGATAGCGCGCGCCTAAATAAGAGCCGAAGCCTTCCAGAGCAATCTTTACTGTTTTAGTCTTCATTTCCTTCTCCTTCTATACTAATAAGGCGAAAATGTGACTAATATGTACTGATAGAAGAATCCTCCATTCATATCGTCGTGTAGTTTAGTTAGCGCGAACTAAAACATACGTTCGCAATAAGCTCTCATTTGTCTCAATTGCTGAATCATGGTGATATAGCAAGTTGTAACCCAATAACCTGTCTCCATTTTAATTTCAATTCTAGGGAACAACTTTTCCATATCTTCTTCCTTAACATCAAGGGTTTTCTGGAAGTCATAACGGATTGACTCATAGATGCGTCCGTTGGTTCTAATTTCATGTTTTATGTTCTCAGCTAGAACGGGGTTTCCACCGAATGGATTATTACCAAACATAGGCGCACGTTGAACCAACAAAGCCGCATGAGCATCAATTCGTTGGCAAATTGACCTAATCGCTGGAAGCTTTCTTGATTTTTCTGTATCCTCTATCAGTTTGTGGGCCTTTTTCATTTCAGCAACAGCGTAGCTTCGTTGAGTCTCGGCGACAACTTTCTTTCGTTCTTCGAGACGTTTTTCTTTGCTCTTAGACTTGTCTTCGGTCTCGTTCAATTTTGTACTACCACACTCATAATTACTATTGCTTATCTCTGAAGCTAAATTTGATTCTTTCCCTTTTTCCGGTGTGTGTGTTTGGGGGGTAAAGTTTTATCAAACCAAACCAAACTGACGACGTGCTGCGTGAAAGTGAAATGGCTTCTGAAAGGCAGTATACTCGGTTCAGCTATGCTAGGTTTGTGGTAATGGAAAGAGAGGTATAGTAGAATTCAGGGCATAATAGGGGTAGTATATAGGTAGTATCGGAATCGAGTATACGCTCGACACGTCCGCACGCCTCAGAAAGAAACCTTATACATGGAGCAAACGTCGCGCGCGCTCTCTCATTATCCCGTTCTGATTTTTGATATAATATTGTTCGCATATGCAATAAGCATGTCAGCTGCTTCTTCAGATATCTTCTTTCCCCTCTGCGCTTCTACTTGGTTAATAAATGCATTCAACATATTAATTGCTGCTCCATCTTCTCCTTTATCGAGAGACTTAAGCGCATTGTCAACCTTTGAAGTCAAGCTATTCTTTATAGTATCAGAAAGAACATCTTTTGGAAGAGTGTTTATTACTTGTTGCAGACCAGCTAATGTATCCGGGCAATACCCTTCCCCATTTAATCCATCTTGATATTGCTGTTGGATTTCTTCTGCTGAAAGAGCACGATTGAAGATTGCGACTTCATCTATTTGTCCTATGAATTGATCCATCCAACCACGGATTATATCGGGTTCATAGGATCCAATTGTAGCTACTCCTGAAAGCACTGTATTGGTATGCATATAGCCCGATACTCTTAAAATACCATCCACATAAATGTCATAATGACCAAAATAATCAGAATCAGACTTGACAACAGCCACATGATGCCAATTTCCATCCATTATATTAACTGCATCAGTCCTAATTTGTTCTCCCCATTGCGATATCCAAATATCATTACCATATCCCCAAGGATCATTATTTCCGACATAGAATAATCCACCTCCTACCCCAGGAGTTCCATACACAAATATTGCTCCATTTCTTGGATCGCTTGTTTTTATCCAAGCTTCTAGAGTTCTGGGATTAGAGCCTGCGGGAAGCCCATTATCACTCATAGAAACCCAAGAGGCACTATCAAAACTCAAAGCATTTCCAACTTTTCCAGTTGTCCAGACAGTACCCCCAACAAGCGTTCCCGGATTTGCACCCACCGAATCAGAAGCTATTGTTCCGCTGCCTTCATCAAATTTCCAATAAGAAACCATCCCGGACGGGCATGTTGCAGCAAAAGCACTAACTCTAGTTGCAAGAATAGAAACAAGAAATGTAGTTAAAACAACAAACATTAATGATTTATAATTTTTTCATTATGTAACCCATTAAATAATGGAACAAACCAGAATATCTGTCTTCTGGATGAATCTTCTATAAGTAAAATCCGTTTATTTTGATGATTTTGCCACGTTAGAGCGCGCGCGCTATTTATCTAATTTCTTTGCCAGAAATGCTTCTTCTTGGCTTGTTCCTGCTGTTTGGACGCGATGGGTTCTTCGCGCTGTGTCGGTTCGTTTGCCTTTTCTTTCTTGACCTCGATTTCTTCACTGACCTCTTTGACGGCTTCTCTCACCGCCCTCAGCTTTATCTCTTTTATTAGGCTCACACCTTTACCCATAATCACGCCGCCCGCATATATCAGAATGAGGGAGAGTAACAAAAGCAGAACCACGTTGACCGCTGGAAAAATCGCTTTTATTATCTGGTTAAGGGAGGAAGTTGAGATGATTGTGCTGTTGGAAGTGGTTGTGCTGTCGGAAAGAACAGGAGTCCCAAGAATCTTTGGAATAGCAGAAGCGCCTCTGAAAAGAATGGAGACGCAAAAAAAGGGGGGAATAATCACAACTATAAGTCCAATCGCCAGCAATGCATATCCGACAATTTTGTGAGACTCCATATTAAAATCCCTCACTTGATATGCACTGATTGGTTCACTTGTATTGATTAGTTTTGTGCCGCGCGCGATGACAAAAATCAACCATGAAAAGGGGTGAAAAGATGCCTATAGAAAAAAGTCAAGCGCGCGCGATATTCAAGTATTAGGTAGCGCGCTGCCTTGTCCCTTTATTAGGTGTTGAAGTATGTTGGTGAGACTGCTTTGTCTGGTCTTCTGAGGTTTTCTGCCGCTTCTCTGTTCAGAACCAGGCACAACAAGCTGTAAAGCGCGTAGGAGGCAACGTTTCTTACGCCTCTGACCTTGTTTATGGATAGGCTGTACTGCGTCTTCAGGAAGCTGTAAACGGCTTCTATATGCGGCCTCTTATGATACTCCCTTTTCTTGTCTTCCGGGCCGTAGGTTCGAAACTTCTTGTCCACCCTCAGGAGGCCTTTGACGTCGCGTTTCTGGTTTGCCGGGTACGGAATCACTGTCGCGTCGACAGCGTTTCTGAGTTTGCCGTCGCTGTATTGACTGTCAGCTATCACGCTTCTCAATCTGGCT
>Ga0116116_1002717_pt1 | contig 10693 bp, 10 predicted proteins | sample June2015DPH_10_1_FD_89722 | JGI IMG/M metagenome (GOLD analysis project Ga0116116, IMG submission 89722) | Peatland microbial communities from SPRUCE experiment site at the Marcell Experimental Forest, Minnesota, USA - June2015DPH_10_150 | ecosystem: Environmental > Terrestrial > Soil > Wetlands... | reverse complement strand
TATTGCAAATTCTTAATTTTTATAAAGAAAATGCCTGCTGCAAGGATTACATCGTTTTTTTTATGTTTATTCCCGTACTATAAAAAAACTAATCCGATGTTAAGTTTTTGGAACATCTGGCCTTCTAAACCATTGATTTTATTGAAATTAGTCGACTTTTCCTTTGGTTCCGCGATATGATTCCTACCTCGGGAGCGTTTTGATAGGCTTTTGAAATCATACAGGAGGGTGGCCTGATGGGTGGGATGAATATTTTTACAGTACGGCTTAAAATCAACTGAATATTGAGCGGTAGAGCAATCCTGGCAGCACTACAAGAACTTAGCCTTTGTTTATTTGAGAGGATTCCATTTTATTAGCAATCCGCTCTACGGCGGCCACAAGCCGCTTTGCCAAGACTACCGCATAGATAAATAGTCCCAATGCAATCAAACGAAAAACACCAAGCAAAATAGGGTGGGGCACCATAAGAGTTCCTTTCAATTGAGCTTATGCAATCAAACTCTGTTCTTTGCCCTGTTAGACGCTTGATGCTTGAGATATATTGCAATTTTTTGCCTAAAATTAAACTACAGAAATGAACAAGGTTCCGCATTCACCCCGTGTAGTAAAGGGGTTACACCAGCTAACCCCCGAACCCGCAACGCTTTTACTTCTCGGCCTGGGAGCGGTGATAGCAGCCAAAAGGCGTTAAATCTATCTGTTTTTCTCTTGACTGTCTCCGCCAAAAACGTATAATCAAAATAACCTTTCGTTGGGGGCAAAAGGCAAAGAAGTTTGGAGAAGGGTATGAGAGAAGCAGCACGTCTTTTGGGAGCAATCCGCTTACATAAACATCCGTGCGCACAATCTGCGCTAAAACCATTACAAACTTTTTGAAGAGGAGAAAAAAATGAAAACGAACCATCAACAACATCCGGTGAATCTGTCGAATCCGCTCTGCACGGCGTTGTTCGCCGTGTTCGTGCTGGTCTTGTTGGCTAATGGCCTTGCGCACGCCGATAATATCTACGTCTCGTGTTATTCTGACGGGACAATCGCAAAATTCGATTCGAGCGGAAACGGGTCCACCTTCGCATCGGGTTTGAACAATCCTGTGGGTCTTGCGTTTGACAGCAGCGGGAATCTCTATGCGGGCACTGCTAACAGTAAGATTGAGAAAATCAATTCAATCGGAAACTGGTCCACCTTCGCATCGATGTCGGGAAACCCTAGTGGTCTTGCGTTTGACAGCAGCGGGAATCTCTATGCGACCTGTTTTGCCAGCAGCACGATTACTAAATTCAATTCGAGCGGAAACGGAGCCATCTTCGCATCGGGTTTGAGCTCACCCCAAGGTCTTGCGTTTGACAGCAGCGGCTATCTCTACGCGGCCAATTATACTTCCGGGGCGATTACCAAATTCAATTCAAGCGGAAACGGTTCATTCTTCGCATCGGGTGGGTACAGCATTGTAGGTCTTGCGTTTGACACCAGCGGCAATCTCTACGTAGCCAATTATTATGACGGTACGATTGCTAAATTTGATTTGAGCAGAAACAAAACCATCTTCGCATCAGGATTGATTCACCCTTGTGGTCTTGCGTTTGACACCAGCGGCAATCTCTACGTAGCCAATCAGGGCAATGGCACGATTACCAAATTAGATTCGAGCGGAAACGGGTACATCTTTGCATCGGGTTTGGCCAGCCCAACATTTATCGCGACGCAGGTTCCCGAACCCGCCACGCTATTGCTTCTCGGCCTTGGTGCGGCGATTGTCAGAAAAAGGCACAGATAGAAGTTTTAAGTAAATCAACTTTCTACTGCTTGCCCTGCGTAGCTCTCTGTGCGAAGCCGGGTCTGTGGTCTTATGTCTTATCTGTCCGCTATACGCTACCCGCTGAACGCTGATTTACGATTTGCGATTTATCGGCTTAAAACTCACAGGATTTGTCCGTTATCGCCGTATGGCGCTAAGCTTTTTTACCCTGCCGGTTTTATCTTTGAATCGCCCTGAAAAAAGGCTCCCCTTCGACGCGCTCAGGGCTGGCTGACCCCTTTTTCTTCAATGAATAAAGGTTGAGCTACGAAGCGAGCATTTATCACGAGTCAGTTCTGGTGGCTGGTTCAACGTCCATTTCCGTCAATCGGTACTTCCTGCCGGTAGTATCCCTGTAAACATCTCCTTCTATTTTCTCCAGGATTATCCTGTCAATTTTCCGCTCATCCCCTTTTCGCAGTTTCATCAATATCGGAATTACTATTGTCTCGAGACCCACAACAATAGATACAACGGCAAGAAGTCGATAATACCAGTCATTCAATTTAATATAACCCTCAAGCCAAACAGCGACGACCGCCTGGAGAGCAAGTATCCCGATAGAAACAGACGATACCAACTGGACCCATTTCTGCCTGTCATCAAGTTTGGGAAGAACCAGCAGGAAAGCAAACGCAAAGGCAACAGCAAACACACTCAATGTAATCGTAACTTTCTCTCCTATATCACTACGAATTTCCCACCACATGCCTATAATCAGCATAATTGCGGCCGATACAGACAGAAGAATTCCCAAAAGGCCGAGTTGCACAAGTTTTTTCCTGTTAATAAAAGCGGCGCATGACATCGAACATATGCTTGCCGCGGATATCGTGAAAGTTGTTCCCAGGATTTTCATTTGAATTTTGCCGAACGTGCCTGTCAGCACCGATATCATCGCAATAAGCGCCGTCAGGCCAAGAAAGCCGATGAAAACCTTTAGCGACAATCTTATGATTTTTGTGTAGTTCATTTTTCTTCCAGGCCTTTCATAAATAACGAAACGTTAATTTCCCGTTGGGCTTGGATGGCTGGTCGCCGTGAATAAATCCCGTATGTCCCTCTTGAGCTTACGACGGATAAACACCATCTGTCGCTCAGTTATATTCGATTTCCTGTAGCTGATATTGTAGCATACGAGTATCTTTCGTTGCAAGCACGATATTGTCGGGAATTAACGGCCTCTGACAATTCAAAACAGCCGGGGGCGGGGCGGAATTAAATCCCCTCGACTGCTCAAATTTCTCGCGCAAGCGGGGGGTTCTTAAGAACCGAAAATACTTGTTTTCTTTCCAGTTTAACAATATACTGCCGCCTTAAGGATGGATGATATGGCTTTTGTGCGGCAAAGAAGATTATGCTGTCGCCAGATTATAAATAGAGTCTCAAAATGACCGACAAGAAGAACACAACCCATAAGGTGTTAAAGCTTCGTATTATCAAGCCCGCAGATAGTATGTCACGGGAGGAGCTTGGCAAGATGTTGCGGGATGTTCGTTACAGAGTTTTTCGCTTAGCGAACCTTACTGTTAGTGAAGCATACCTGAACTTTCACATGTTTAGAACCAAACGCGCTGCCGATTTTAAGCCAGACGCCATAGGCAAATTGAATCAGCGTCTCCGAAAGATGCTTCTTGAGGAAGGATCAACTGAGCAGGAGCTGAACCGATACTCTCCAATAGGAGCTATCCCCGATTATGTAGCTTCTGCTTTGTCCCAATATAAAGTCAGAGCTTTGACCAACCCAGCAAAATGGAGAGACGTTGTTCGCGGTAAAGTATCATTGCCTACATTCAGGGCGGATATGCCTATTCCTATCCGGTGTGATAAGCCCGCTCACCGCCGGATGCAAAAATCTCCATCTGGCGACGTTGAACTCGAACTTATGCTCTGTAAACGTCCATATCCCAAAGTCCTTCTCCAGCGATTTGACCTCGGCCCAGGTCAGCAGGATATACTCGACCGGTTGCTCGATAATAAGGAAAATTCACCGGAAGGATACAGACAACGAGCTTTTGAAATTAAACAGGATTCTTTGACAAAACAATGGTGGCTCTATGTTACCTACGAATTACCTCTCCATCCTGCAAAGCTTAATTCTGACATTGTAGTTGGCGTTGACCTCGGCTTTTCCGTTCCCCTTTATGCAGCAATCAACAACGGTCACGCACGACTTGGCTACAAACATTTCAAACCCCTTGCTAATCATATCCGCTCGTTGCAAACACAGGTAATCGCCCGCAGGAGAGCAATGCAGCGCGGTGGTGCGCGCGACTTATCCGCACCAACCGCTCGCTCAGGTCACGGCATAAAACGTATTCTCCTGCCTACTGAAAAGCTTCGTTCTCGTATTGATAATGCTTACACTACCCTCAATCACCAACTTTCATCTACCGTCATCGCCTTTGCTAAAAGCCAAAATGCCGGTGCTATTCAGATGGAGAATCTCGATGGTCTCAAAGACCAGCTTCGCGGGACATTCCTCGGCGCAAGATGGCGATACTTCCAATTGCAGCAGTTTATAGAATACAAAGCCAAAGAAGCCGGTATCACAGTAAAGAAAATAAATCCCGCATATACCTCGAAAAGATGCAGTAAATGCGGTTTAATAAACACCGTCTTCACAAGACAATATCGAGATGAAAATAAACCCGAAGGTATGACAACCAGATTCGTTTGCCAAGACCCAAACTGCAAATATGAGGCAGACCCGGATTATAACGCCGCTCAAAACATTGCTACCATTGACATCGAAGGTAAAATTCGGTTACAATGCAAAAAGCAGGAAATTAAGTCCAACGTTCTTTGACAATATAAAAACAATTGAGGTCGTCACCATTGCACTGATAGTCCGCCTTGTGCGGGCAATCTCAGGCAGGCGACTGAAGCCGGGCCTGTTCCGGCTGAAGGTTGAGAAGGCGCATATAAGTGGAAAATTGCTTCCCTTTGCGACCGCTCATCAAGTCATCCGCGATTTTTTTCTGGGCGAATTGACTGTATCGTCTTTTGCAGCAAGTAATTAAGATATATATGGTGTATGAGCCACTCTTTTGCGGGGGACATACAGGTGCCAAGCAGATAGTCCTCAATCATCGTGTGGTGTATGAGCCACTCTTTTGCGGGGGCGTAAGCCCTTTTTTTAGCGTAAAAACGTTGTTGGCCGCGCTTCGCGATAAAATTGACTCCGGCCCCGGTTTAATTTCCCCCTGTTTTTCTTTGTTGTTCGGAAATTTGCAGTTTGGTAATTCGAATTTGTTTCGGATTTAGGGTTTAGTGCTTCGGATTTTGACCTGTACGCTACCCGCTACACGCTGTCCGCTAAGCATGGTAAGCTGCCAAGAGGAGATTGCCCATCTTTACAATTAATTCCGCTAATATATCGAACTCAAAAAAGGGTATCAAAACCTATCAAAACGCGCGCATTTCGGCTCACTTTTCATTCAAAACACCCTCACTTTTATCAATTTGACCCCATTTTGCCTCACTTTTTGAGTGCTTTTTGAGATGAAATTTTTTTTTCACCCTCTCCCTTCTTCTCCATTTTACCCTGAGCTTGTCGAAGGGCTTGCCCATATCACCCATCTTCGTTAACTTAGGCTAACTGCCTGCCCCGGCGTAGCCAAAGGCGAAGACGGGTAATGTTTATCCGTAGATTTCTTCCCAAACTTTTTTTCGTTTTTGGTTGAATGATAAGTTTTCACTAATACTATTTTCTGCAGCGAGGTCAATAATCGTTGAGTTTGTATTTGCAGGCGGGGTCAGGAGTGTAGCCGATAACGCCCCAGCATCGCATCTGCACATTGTAGAGGTCGTTTTTACCTGTGCAGGTTGTCGGCGTATAGTTAATAGTATTATTTTTGCCCGCTTGGATGGTTTCGTCGGCTCGCCACATCAGGCGGGCGGCGTGCCCATCGGCATAAGAGGCGTTGGTCCCATTGATGTGGCGCATCGCGGGGGCGTCGAACCATGTCGGGCAGTAGTAGTTGACGGCGTAGCTATCGGGGGTGAGGAAGCCCTCGTCGATAAAGACAAACCTGTCTGATGGGTTTTTTACATTGGTGAGCATTTTCAGACAGAGGTTTTGTGGAACCGTAGTTGAGCCAGCTACAGAACAGCCGCTGAACTGATATTTGCCGTTCATCGAATCGAGGATTGCATATGAGACGAGGGCGTTTTTTTCGCCGGAAGGGCAGTGGTATGTTTTTTCCTCTTTGCTATATCCCCACAATGCGCCTGTCTGGATAGCAACTTTCTGGAGACATTCATTTTGATAAACCCCGAGAACTCTATTCCCGGCGGGCGTAAAGGCCCAGGCGGGACCGACCCAGGGCAGTTCATCTTTGTGAAGGGGGTAACCCCAATTTGTGGATGGCGGCGGTAGAGGCGGCATTGCCCTGGTTCTGTTATCGAGGCCGGCAGGCGCAGGTGGGCATTCTGCTCCGGCGGGGGGTAAATCGCCGGGAGCGATGGGGCCGCCGTTGACGAGTTTCTCGCTGTTCATCTGGGCGTATGCTGTCCAGGCGACGGTTAGCTGCCTGAGATTGCTCAGGCATACGACGCGTTTGCCCTGCTCGCGTGCTTTGGTCATCGCCGGCAATAGTATGGCCATAAGCAGCGCTATGATGGCGATGACCACCAGCAATTCGATGAGTGAAAATGCCTTGTGTCTTGTCATAGCGAACTACTATTATAAAGAGGAGCAAGGCGGATTAACATACCCCTGTAATTTATTACCCTGCTCATTTTCGCCCAAGGCAGGCGAGAGACAAACGAATCTGCCAGAGGGTTGGGGTTAAATAGTTTGATTTTGTTGTTGAAAAGGGCTGGGCAATAGTGTAAAAGGTAGCGGATATAAGGCGGCGACTGCGATGGTTCATAATACGAAGAAAAAGGCGCTGTACGAGGTGATAGGCAGGACCGGGTTAAGGTCGGGCTATGAGCAGTTGCACCCGAATAGCACGGCAGGAACCAATGCAGGGCAGACCCCTTCGGCAAGCCCAGGGCAGACGCAGGGTGTGGTGCGGTGGACGATAAAGCCGAGCGCGGTGCAATTTAACGCGGGCCGGATAGAATTTTCGATACCGTATCAGGTTGGTATAGCGGTTATGCTGGGTGTGCTGCTGGCGGCAGTGGTATTATTCAGATTAGGTGAGCGGGTTGGCAGCAGAGAGGTTGTGGCGAAGGCACCGGCGGCAGCAAAGCTGGCAGAGTTAAGGCCGGTGTCGCCGAAGCCGGTAACGCAGGATACGCTTGTTGTAAAGCAGCCGACGGCGCAGGATACCTCCGCCGCAGCGGTGACGGCTACTCAGCCGATATCGACCCCTTCGGTTGGCTCGGTGCAGGGCGGCAGGAACCGGATAGTGTTGAAGATATACCAGGTCCGGTCGCATTTAGAGCCGGCGAAAGAGTACTTTGACAAGATGGGCATCGCCACAGAAATTATAGAAAAAAATAACTGGTATTATTTAGTAACGAAAAACAAGTATGATAATCCCGAAAAAGCGGGAACTGACGGTAACCTGGCCAAGCAGAAGATAATTGAGATTGGCTCGGGATACAAGGCGCCGGCTGGGTTCGAGAATTTTGGGCCGAAGCCATTCAGTGACGCTTTCGGGATGAGATTTGACGAATAAGTTTTAGGAGAAGAATTGATGTCGATTGACCGGTCGTTGAAGTTGAAGGATGCACTTGTGAGACACCGCAACGTTTTGACACGAGCGGAGCGAATAGACCGCCTGAAGGACGAGGATAAATGGGAAGACGACAGGTCAGTGCTGGGTCTTCCGAAAGTGTCGCACAGAAAAGCCCGCGCGAAGAAGGCAGAGAAGAAAGAGGTTGCTGCAGAAGGAGCAGTGGGTGTGGAAGGCGCAGTGGCAGCAACGCCGGGTGCGGAGCCGGCGGCAGCAGGAAAGGCAGCTCCTGGAGCGGCAAAGGCGCCAGCCAAGGCAGGAGCAGCGCCGGCGGCGAAGGCAGCAGCCCCAGCTGGAAAGCCCGCCAAAGAGGCAAAGAAGAAATAGAACAGGTAACTGGATGATACTTGAGAAGGCCGGTGATTTGCCGGCCTTTTTTTATTGTGTGGTTTTCAGGATTTACGCCTGCGGGAATTCAGTTGGCTTGCGGGGGAAAGGGGGGTATATTATACGGCTATGAAGAAAATAATTGCAGACAGAATGAAATGTATCGATTCGAGCGGGATACGGAAGGTTTTTGCGCTAGCCGCGAAAATGAAGGACCCGATTAATTTTTCGATAGGTCAGCCGGATTTCGATACGCCCGAAGCGATTAAACGGGAGGCAATACAGGCAATAGAGCGGGGCGTCAATAAGTATTCCCAGACGGCCGGCGACGAGGAGCTGCTTGCCAAAATCACGGGCGGCCTGAAAACAGAATTCGGGTGGGAAAAACAAAGGTTGATGATAACCAGCGGCGTCAGCGGCGGGATACTATTGGCGTTTCTTGCGCTAATTAACCCCGGCGATGAGGTGATTATTCCCGACCCGTATTTTGTGATGTATAAGCACCTGGTAAATATGCTGGGCGGCAAATGCGTATTTGTGGATTGCTACCCGAAATTCGGGCTTGACCCGGGCAAAATAGAAGACGCCGTCACGGACAGGACGAAGATGATAATAATCAACTCGCCGTGCAACCCGACGGGGGCGGTGTTCGGCGGCAGGCAGTTGAAGGAAATTGCCAATATTGCCTCTAAGAATAATATTATTGTATTGAGTGACGAAATATACGAGAAATTCAGCTACGATGGCCCCTGTGAAACAATAGTAAAATATTGCGACAAGGCGATACTGCTGCGCGGGTTCGGGAAGACCTACGGCGTTACGGGCTGGCGGCTGGGCTACGCAGCGGCAGGGGGCGACGAGGCTGGTGAGGTCATAGACCAGATGATAAAAATACAGCAATATACCTTCGTATGTGCGCCTGCGCCTTTCCAGAAGGCGATTGCCGCGGCGATGGATTATGATACCACGCCTGTTGTGAACGCCTACCGCAAAAAACGGGATCTGATTTATGAAGGTCTGAAGGATAAATTCGAGATAGTTAAGCCCGCGGGGGCGTTTTACGCCTTCGTAAAAGCACCGGGCGGTCAGGCAGGCAAATTCGTCGAAAAGGCGATAACCAACAACATCCTTGTCATACCGGGCAACGTGTTCAGCGAAAAGGACACGCACTTTCGTATAAGCTACGCGACGAGCGATGAGAAGATACGCAAGGGCATCGAGATTCTGCGCAAAATGGCATAAGTAGCGTATAGCGGATAGATAGGTAGTTGAATCATATTAGGTGGGAGCGAGATTTTTGCTATGAAGAAGTTAAGCCGGATAATGCTATTGGGGGCGGCGCTGGTGATGGCGGCTCGGCTATGCATCAGCGCGGAAGGGGAAGCGAATCTGCCAACGCTGAAGAAGCCGGTGCAGGCGGCGGTGATTGTCTGCAAGGGGACAATCGACGATGGGCTTTATAAATCGATAAAGCGCAGAACCGAAATCGCGCTCAACGGCGGCGTCGATTACCTGATTTACCAGATAGAAACATACGGCGGAGAAGTTGCCGCGGCGGACGACATATCAAAGTATTTTATCCTCGATGTTGCCAAAAGAGCGCATACTGTTGCCTATGTGAATACCGAGGCAATCTCGGCAGGGGCGATGATTTCGGTGTCCTGCAAAGACATTATAATGCGCGAAAATACGACCATAGGCGATTGCGCCCCGATAACGCTTGGCGGTAAACTGGAAGGGGTTGAGAGGGAAAAAATCGAGTCGTTTGTGCGGGCAACGTTTGCAAGGGCTGGCGAGGCGAACAAATATCCGCAGGCATTGCTTAAGGCAATGGTTACGGTAGGGACAGAGGTGTACAGGGTAAAAAACACCAAGACAGGCCAATGGGAATATTTCGAGACGGAGCAACTGCCTAAAGATGCCCACGCCTACGACCTTAAGAATAAAGAACTTGTTGTAACCAATAAAGAGCTGCTGACACTTACGGCAAGCAAAGCACAGGAATATGGCATCGCCAGGGCGGTTGTTAAGGACGTCAATGGCGTAATGAGTTTCCTCGAAAAACGTGATGGCGTCGAATTCAGCGGGCCGCCTGCAGTGCTCAAGACAAACTGGTCGGAAGAAATGGTGCGATGGCTGAATTCGCCTGCGGTTATGGGGGTATTGGTAACGATTGCGCTGCTGGGCCTTTATATTGAGTTTCAGACGCCCGGGGTTTGGCTGCCGGGCTTAGCGGCGGTATTATGTTTTGTACTAATCGTAGGCAGTAAATATCTGACCGGTATGGCAAACTGGGTCGAAATAGCGATATTTATCACGGGTCTACTTTTGATTGCGGTCGAGGTTTTCATCCTGCCCGGTTTCGTCATTGCAGGCGTACTCGGTTTGCTTTGCGTATTTGCAGGCATGTTCGGCATGCTCATTAAAAATCCGCCCAATAAAATACCCTGGCCGGAAAGCCAGATTGATTGGCAGTTATTCAATAATGGCGTATTAGGCTTGTTCTCAGGTGTAGCAGGTTTTGTCGTTTTGGCTTGGCTGTTTTCAAAATATCTACATAAAATTCCTATCGCTAAAAAGCTGATATTGGCTTCGCCGGCGGAAACTGATGCGGTACAATATGGAATGTCATCTGAAAAACCGCTGGTCGAAATCGCACAGAAAGGCATTACCCTCAGCCAGCTAAGACCCTCTGGTATCGCTCAATTTGAACGAGAACGGGTGAATGTCGTTTCTCGTGGAGAGTTCATAGATGAGAATAAGGAAATTATTGTTGAATCTATTGAAGGAAACAATATAGTAGTAAAGGAAATATCTGGTGCCTAAAGTGTCTCTTAGTAAATGTTATTGAGGGGAGTGTTTTGACATACGCTAT
>Ga0116116_1002713_pt1 | contig 10706 bp, 10 predicted proteins | sample June2015DPH_10_1_FD_89722 | JGI IMG/M metagenome (GOLD analysis project Ga0116116, IMG submission 89722) | Peatland microbial communities from SPRUCE experiment site at the Marcell Experimental Forest, Minnesota, USA - June2015DPH_10_150 | ecosystem: Environmental > Terrestrial > Soil > Wetlands... | reverse complement strand
GCCGGCGACGCGGTGACGGGCGTGCTCGTCGCCGCGCTGGCGGCGTCGGGCTTCGACCCCGAGGCGGCGGCCGCCGCGCTTCCGCTCGCCGTGTCGACCGCCGCGCGGTCGACCGAGGCGTATGGCGCCGTCGAGGCGCTGCCTCACTCGATCGGCTAGGAGGACTAGGCGGCCCAGCGGCGGGGCTCGAGCCGGTCCTCCGGAAGCCGGATCACGGTGCCGGCGCGAGGCCGGCGGCCGAGCCGGAACGGCAGCCTGCAGACGGCGGCGAGTGCCGAGATCACGGCGAGGTCGAGGACGGCGAAGACGGCGATGCTGGCGGTCGAGGACACGATGCTCCTTCGGGTCGATGGCACAACCCAGGACACCAGGCAGGCCTGAGAGCGTCGTGTGACCCTGCTGAGAAGCGGATGAGAGTCGCGTCGCACCTCCGTGACGTTCCTGTGACGGTGTCTGACCCGGGTCTGACACCGGGGTTCCGGGCTATTCCGGGATGCGGAGCACGATCTTGCCGAGCTGCTCGCCGGCCTCGAGTCGCGCGTGCGCGGCCTGGATCTCGGCCAGGGGCAGGACCTCGTCCACGACCGGGCGGGCGCGGCCGCTCGCCACGAGCTCGTACGCGGCCTCGAAGTCGGCCTTCGTACCCATCGTCGAGCCGAGGATCGTCAGCTGCTTCCACCAGACTCGGTGCAGCGCGGCCGGCGGGTTCGGGCCGGAGGTGGCGCCGCAGACGGCGATGCGCCCCTCGACGGCGGCGATGTCGAGCGATGTCCGCCACGTCGCCTCGCCGACGTGCTCGACGACGACGTCGGCGCCGTGGCCGCCGGTCGCCTCCCGCACCGCTGCCTTCACGTCGCCGCCGGCGTGGTTCACGGTCGCGTCGGCGCCGAGCTCGCGCGCCCGTGCGAGCTTCTGGTCGCTCGAGGAGGTGACGATCGCGTGCGCGCCCAGCGCCTTCGCGATCGCAAGGCCGGCCGTGGAGACGCCGCTGCCGATCCCCCAGATCAGCACCCATTCGTCCGCCTGCAGCCGCGCGCGCGTGACGAGCATCCGGTACGCGGTCTCGAACACGAGCGGGAACGCGGCCGCCTCCTCGAACGAGAGGTTGCCGGGGAGGGGATAGACATTCGTCGCAGGCACGGCGATCAGCTCGGCATTCGTGCCGTCGCCGTGCTCGCCGATCACGTGGATTCTCCCGTGACCGGCCTCGATTCCGGGGTTGAGCACGACCGGCTGGCCCGGCTCGAAGCCGCTCACGCCCTCGCCGAGCGCCTCGACGACGCCGGCGCCGTCCGCGCCGAGGATGCGCGGCTTCGGCACCGAGGGCATGCCCTTGCGGATCCAGATGTCGAGATGGTTGAGCGCCGACGCGTGCAGCCGGACGAGCACCTCGCCGGCGGCGGGCGACGGATCGGGGGCCTCCTCGAGCACGAGCACCTCGGGCCCGCCGTCCTCGTGGATACGAACTGCCTTCACGCGCGGCAGACTATCGACGTGAGAGCGGGGGACCTCCAGCGGCTTGCCGAGGAGCTCGGGCTCGACGCCGTCGGCGCGGCGCCCGTCGAGCCGTATTCGGAGACGGAGCGCCACATTCGCGAGCGGCATGCCCGTGGCTTGTTCGCCGACATGAAGTTCACGATGGCTCGGCCCGAGGAGTCATGCCATCCGGAGACGCTCCTGTCCGGCGCGCGCACCGTCGTCTCCGCGGCGCTCTGCTACTACGCGCCCGAGCCTGAGCGGCCGGCGGGTTTCGGCCGCCTGCCGCGCTACACGTGGCACGACGCCTATGCGGAGCTGCGCGAGAAGCTCGACGCGCTCGGACGCCGGCTCAACGGCTCCTACCGCGTCCTCGTCGACGCGAACCAGCACGTCGACCGCGAAGGCGCGGCCCGCAGCGGCGTCGGCTTCTACGGCAAGAACACGCTCCTGATCACGCAGCGTCACGGTTCGTGGGTCGTGCTGGGCACGCTCGTCACCGACGCCGAGCTCGAGCCGACATCGCCGCTTGACCTCGACTGCGGCGCGTGCCGGCTCTGCGTCGACGCGTGCCCGACCGGCGCGCTCGACGAGCCGGGCACGCTCGACGCGACGCGCTGCCTCTCGTACTGGACGCAGGCCGCGGCGCCGATCCCCGACGAGTACCGTGCCCACCTCGACGCGCAGGTGTACGGCTGCGACATCTGCCAGGACGTGTGCCCCTGGAACCGAGGCGTCGAGAAGCGGCGCCGGCACGCGCCGCTCCCCGAGAGCGCCGAGCCGCACGTCTCGCTCGTCGACTGGCTGCGGGCGGACGCAGGCGAGCTGGCGCAGCGCTACGACCGCCTCTACGTCCCGCGCAACGACGCGCGCTGGCTGCGCCGCAACGCGCTCGTCGCGGCCGGGAACACCGGCGGTGCCGCCGAGCGCGCCGCCGTCGAGAAATACGCCGAGCACGAGGACGACCTGCTCCGCGAGCACGCAGCCTGGGCCCTCGCGCGGCTGGAGGCCCGCGGTGCCTGATCGCGTCGACGCGCTCGAGGCCGCGAACCGCTGCGCCCGCGCGCTCGGCTCGTCGCTCGAGCTCGAGCGCGCGTTCGGCGCGTTCATCGACGAGCTGAGTGGGTTCGTCCCGTTCGACCGGACGGCGATCGTGCTCGTCGACGAGGAGTCGGCGACGACGATCGCGACGGCGGGCCGCGGCGCGCGCGAAGTCTTCCCGCCCGGCAGCGTCGGCCCGATGCGCGGCTCTGTGCTGGAGCGCGTGCTCGGCGGTGAGATGGTCGTCCGCCGCGACCTCGGCGAAGCGGAGTTCCCGGAGGACGAGCGGCTCGTCGCACTCGGCCTGCGCAGCGAGCTCGTGGCGCCGCTGCTCGTCGGCTCGCAGGCGATCGGCATGCTCTCGCTCTCGCGGGAGGGCGCGGACGCCTTCTCGACGGAGGAGGTCGACCTGGTCGCGCTGCTCGGGCGGCTGGTTGCGACAGCGGTGCAGAACATTCGCGCGTACGACGCCGAGCGCAAGACGGTGGAAGAGCTGCGGCAGCTGTCGGCGCTCCGCGCAGACTTCGTCTCGCTCGTCTCGCACGAGCTGCGCAGCCCGATGGCAGCGGTGATCGGCGCGGCGACGACGTTGCAGGAGCGCTGGCGCACCCTCGCGGCAGAGCAGCGTGAGGCGTTCCTCGCATTGATCACGGACGAGACGACGCGGCTCTCGGTGCTTGTCGGCGACGTCCTCGACACCTCGCGGATCGAGGCCGGCACGTTCAGCTACGTCATCGGCGACGTCGACCTCGCACGGCTTGCTGCGGACGCGGTGGCGACGGCCACGATGGGGCAGAACGCGGTGAGGGTCCGCGCCTCCGTGAGCGGACCGCTGCCGCTGGTCCGGGGAGACCGCGAACGGCTGCGGCAGGTGCTGACGAATCTGATCGACAACGCCGTCAAGTACTCGGCGGAGGGCGACGAGGTGGAGGTGAGCGCGCGGCGCGAGGACCAGCTCGTGTGCATCTCCGTCAGCGACCACGGACCGGGGATTCCGCCCGACCAGCAGGAGCTGATCTTCGAGAAGTTCGGCCGCGCCCAGGTGCCGGGCAGCTCGAAGCCGGGCACCGGCCTCGGCCTGTTCATCGCCCGCTCGATCGTCGAGGCCCACGGCGGCACGCTCGAGGTGCGCTCGCAACCCGGCAGCGGCTCCACGTTCACGCTGTCGCTGCCGTTCGAGTAGGCGCGAGAATGCGCTTGCCGTGCAGGCGACGGCCGAGCGCGGCGAGGGATCATGCGGCCGTCGGCGTCGCACATCGACCATTCTCGGAATGGGCTACTCCGTGAGCTCAAGTAGCTTGAGGGGGCGTCCTTGCCCGAGACTTCTTCAGGCGCTTCTTCATCGTCCAGCATTCTTCGAAGGTAGCCGGGGAGAAACGATTCGTGCCGTGGCGAGGGCTCGGTGTCGCTCCCGGTGAACCCGCTAGGTTCCGGGTGTGCTCAGCCCACTCGAACTCGCGCATCAGGTGGGGGCGGAGCTGATCCAGAACGGCGCCGAGGCAGTCGCTCTCACCGGCAGTCATGCACGTGGCAGCCCGACCAGCGCCTCCGACGTCGATCTGATCGTCGTCGGGCAAGGTCCGCGCTACCTGGCCGAGGTGCGCGACGGCGTGCTCGTCGCGCAGGCGTGGTCGACTCAAGACGAGCAGCGGCGGCGGTTCGCCGATCCAGGCCAGGTCGGCGCGGCCGTTCCCGGCTGGCGTGAAGCCGTGTTGCTCCACGATCCGCATGCCGTCGGCGCGCGTCTCAAGCAGGAAGCGCTCGATTGGACATGGGAGGAGATAGGCGATCTCTGCGACACGTGGGTAGCCGAGCAGCTCGTCGGCTACGTGGAAGAGGTGCAGAAGCTCGTCGCCGCCGTCGAGAACGGCGGGACGTTGACGGCCGCCGTCATGCGCTACCTGCTCGCTGTCCGTCTGCCACCGATTCTCGCCGTCCATCACCGGCTGCTCTATGGCAGCGAAAACGTACTCTGGGATCAGGTCGGCGATGTGATGGGTGCGGAGTGGCAGCGGACACAGGCCCGGGCCCTCTCCATCGGCGGCGAGAGCTTCGAGCAGAGCTACGTCGCCGCGCTGCGCCTCTTCCGCCTCGCGTTCGAGACCGTTGAGTCCCTCCTCGATGACCGGCAGCTAGCGGTGGCACAGCAGGCGCTCGCGCTGGTGCGGCGCTACGACCCCAGTGATTGCTAGCCGCAGGCCGGGAAGACTGAGATTGGCTCGAGAGCCCTCACCTCGCTATCTTCTGGTGAAAGCGCTGACGGAGACCAGTAGCGGGGTCAGCTGAAGCCGAGAGAGCCGCCGGGTTGCTGTGAAGGCGGTCTTCAGTCCCTCGTGAACGACACTCCCGAGCTGCGGGAAGAACAGCCTTCTGGCCCAGTAGAACCCGTCGGCTAACCCTCGTCATCGGGTGCAAGAGGCCGTCGCAAGACGGCGAAGTGCGGTGGCACCGCGGGAGACGCCTCCCGCCCGCACCTCCAGGCGATTCGGAAGGGAGGTAGCGACCGGTGCGACGCATTCACGTTCATGAACTACCCGACCACGCCGGCGAGTGCGTGCGTGTCGCCGGCTGGCTTCATCACCAGCGCCGGCTGAGCCGTCTCACGTTCCTGCTGCTGCGCGACCGGACCGGCATCGTTCAGGTCATCGTCGAGAGACCTGAGCTGGTGGCGGAGGTGGCTGCGCTCGAGTCGGAGAGCGTGCTCGAGGTTGAGGCGCTCGTTGTCGCAGCGCAACAGGCGCCGGGAGGCGTGGAGCTGCACGAGCCGACGCTGCGCGTTCTATCGCCCGCGGCAGCGCCGGCGCCGATCGACCTGCGGCTGGCCGTGCTGAAGGAGCAGCTGCCGACGCAGCTCGACCACGCGCCGGTGTCGCTGCGGCACCCGCGAAGGCGGGCTACCTTCGAGCTCGCTGCAGCGTCGGTCGCCGGCTTCCGGGCGGCGCGAACGTGTTCGGCATCGACTACTTCGGCTGACCCGCCTACCTCGCGCAGAGCCCGCAGTTCTACAAGCAGACGATGGTGGGCGTGTTCGAGCGGGTCTACGAGACCGGCCCGGTGTTCCGCGCCGAGCCGCACGACACACCGCGGCACCTTGCCGAGTACGTCTCACTCGACGCGGAGCTCGGCTTCATCGAAGACCACTTCACCGTCATGCGCTTCGCCCGCGAAGCCGTCGCCGGCATGGTCGAAGGCGTCCGGGCGCGGGCAGGCCGGGCGGCCGAGTTGCTCGAGCTGGAACTGCCGGAGGTGCCGGAGGAGATCCCGGCGATCCACTTCAGCGAGGCCCAGCAGATGATCGAGGCTGCGACCGGTGAGAGGGTGATCGGCGAACCTGACCTTTCCCCGGCACACGAACGATGGCTCGGGGAGTGGGCGCGTCAGGAACACGAAAGCGCCTTCGTGTTCGTCGCCGGCTACCCGATGGTGAAGCGGCCGTTCTACACGCATCCGGACCCGGCCCGGTCCGAGTTCTCCTACAGCTTCGACCTGCTGTTCCGCGGGCTCGAGCTGATCACGGGCGGCCAGCGTCTGCACCGGTATGACATCCGCGAGACCGCCCTCTTCCCGCGCGACCTCACGAGGCTCGAGCCGTAAGCAGCTCTTCAGGTGCGAACGCGCAAGCGCTCGACGCCGAGCTCCTTCGCGAGCTGCCGTGCTCGCGCGGCGATCTGCGAGCGCAGATCGGCTGGCTCGAGCACGATCGCCTCGCCGCGCTTCGAAAGGATGTCGCTCACGAGCCACTCGTCGCTTCCGACCGGGATCTCGCGGAGTGCGCTGCCGTCCGCGAGCCGGCGCGCGCCGCGCTCGATCTCGTAGCGCGCGATCTCCTTCGAGTAGAGCACGCGCGCGCTGCGCGCGCCGCGCATCCGCGTCGGCTCGAACCCCTCGCGTGGCTGGAACTTCTCGCGCGTGACCTTCGCGCTGCGCATCCGGTCGAGCCGGAACGAGCGCTCCGCGCCACTCGTGCGGTCCCACGTGTGCACGTACCAGTTCGGGAGCTGGCGCTCGAGCGAGTACGGCTCGACGAGCCGCGTCGACGACTGCGGCTCCATCTCCTTCTGGTACTCGAGCTCGACGAGCCGGTGCTCGCGCATGCCGCGCGCGAGCGTGGACACGAGGTCCTCCTCCGCGCGCGCGACGTCCGGCTCCGGCGTCTGCGCAAGCTCGAACTGCCCGAACGTCTCTTCGAGCTTCTTGCGCACCTTGCCGAGGGGCGTGTGCGCGTCCGCCGCGATCATGGGGCCGACGTACTCGAGCGCGAGCCCGATCGCCCGCGCCTCGAGCGGCGTCAGCCGCGGCGGCAGCCGGAACGTATCGCCCCACAGCTCCTTGTCGACGTGTACTGCGCCTTCCCGCAGCTCCGCGTAGATCGTGTAGCAGCCGCCGCCGAAGTTGACGAGGTTCAGGAGCGAGAGGTGCTCCTCGAGCTCCTCGGCAGGGATGGAGGGAAAGCGCTCGAGCAGCTCGGGAGCGGGGATGAGCGCCTCCTTCTCCTCGCCGCACGCGGCCAGGAGGTAGGCGAGCAGAGCCTGGAGGACGGCGAAGCGCTCCGGTGCGACCGGCCCTGCGGGGTGCTCGTCGGTGCCGTCGGCGCCGCGCAGCGGCGTCTCGCGCGCCGGCTCGGGCGTCCTGCCTTCGTGCCGGTCGCGGACGCGGCGCAGCGCGGTAGCGACCTCGCGCCGCAACTCGTCCGGCTCGATCGGCACCGCGCGGCCGTCCTGGCGCAGGACCCAGGAGGCGAGCGCGCCGACGGACGAATAGTCGGTGACGAAGACGTCGTCCTCGATCCGCCCGGTGGAGCCGTAGGCGCGCTGCACCCACCAGGCCGTGTCGCCACGTACCTCGATGCGCGCCTCGCCGACGACGTCGCCGATCTGCCAGTCCGGGCGGCCGCGCAGGTCGGCGACGTTGAAGTCGGACGGAGGCCGAAAATCGCGTTCGCGCCTGGTCGCAAACTTGATGTCGCCCTCGATGCGCGAGACGCGGAACGTGCGCAGCGCTTCGCGGTCGAGGTCGCGGCCGACGACGTACCACTTGCCGCGGTCGTTGTAGAGGGCGTACGGGTTGAGGGTGCGCTCCGCGTGGTCGTCGCGCGAGATCGACCAGTAGTCGAACTTCACCGTGCGTTGCTTCGAGATCGCGCCTTCGAGCTTGGCGAGCCGCCCAGGCATCTCCGCCGAGTAGTCCGGGTCGAGCACCTCGACGCGGAGCGCGGTGTCGCTCGGCGCCTCCGCGAAGCCGGGCCGGCCGAGCGCGAGGTTCTGCAGCGCGAGCCGCAGCGGCTCCGCGTACGCGAACTGCCCCTCGAGCAGGTAGAGCGCCGTCTGGAGCGCCGCGAGCTCCTCGTTCTCGAGCTCGAGCTGGGGGAGGAAGTACTGCTCGGAGCGGAGCGTGTACAGCTCCTCGCCGGTGAACTCGTCCCGCTGCGATTGCAGCGGCACGCCGAGCGAGAGGAGTTCGGCGCGGTCGGAGTAGAAGCGCCGCGCGAACGCCTCGTCGGACATCTCGGAGTAGCCCTCGACGTTCGATTTGACGTCACGGGCCGTCAGCGGACGCCGCTCCGCCATCAGGAAAGCCACCAGCGACAGCTGGCGGATCAGCTTGTCCGTGTCATGCGACACCCTCGACGCACCCTACACGGGAGCGCCTGTGGAACGCCCTTGTGGAAAGCCTGGGGAAAGCCGCTTAAAAGCTCGAACTATGCGGCTGCTTTGGCTTCCAGGTGCTGGTGCGAGGGGCAGTAGTCGCGGTCCGGCAGCGGCGTGCGCTGGCACGGCTTGCCCTTGCGCGTCGTTGCGCGGCAGCGGGCGACGCCGCCGTCGAGTGCGCCGGCCTCGATCTGCTCCTCGATGAAATGCGTCGCGGCGCTCACGCCGGCCTGGACGGCCCACGCGACCTCCGCCTGCGCGGTGATCGGGAAGTAGCGCCGGATGTCCTGGAACAGCGCGCGGTCGGGTTTGGCGAAGTAGAGCGGGTCCTTGGCCAGCCGCTCCATCGTCTGCTCGCACGAAACGAGGACTGCGCGCCGCGACTCGAGCTGCGCCTCTCGGTCGGCGTACGGATCGATCATGTCCTTGATCGTCCGGTAAATGGCGCGTGAGTACTGATACATGCAGTGCTGCAGCTGGAGAGTCTGCTCTTCGATCACTAGTCTGCCCGTCTCCTGTGAAGTTCCCGGCAAAGCTTTGTTAACAGTGGGTTAACGACCGGTCAGCCGCCCTTCGGAAGCCGATCCTACACGCTTCGCCGCGGTGTTACAAAGTGCCGCCCCTTGTTGTCTTTGCAGCGAACATCGGTTCGCGTGCAAGCCCTCCTACTTCGCCACCCGGGCCTGGTAGGCGTCGGGAAAGCCCCGGGCATGGGCGGTCCCGAGGGCGGCGGCCGCCGCGGCGCTCGAGTCGTAGACGCCGGAGAAGACGACGTAGTAGCCGGGGTGGAGGCTCGGGTAGTCGGAGGAGACGAGGACGCCGACCGCGGGCAAGCCGTGCTGCGCGGCGTCGCGCGCCCGGGCGAGGGCGAACGCCCGGCCGGCGGCGAGCGGGATCGACTCGAGCACGTCGGTGTACCCGTTGCTGCGGGCCGGCCAGGCGGTCTGGCCATTCACCGCGGTGGTGGTCGGCGGCGGCGTCTCGGTCGTGGTGGGAGCGGTCGTCGTGGGAGCCGTGGTGGTCGCGGGGGCGGTGGTGGTCGCGGGAGCGGTGGCGGTCGTCGGGGCGGTGGTTGCAGGAGCGGCGGGGTGCTTCGTGCTCGAGGCGGCCACCGCGCCCGCGGTTGCGCCGACGGTGACGAGCAGGAGCAGTAGCGCGTGCCAGATCCAGTCGCCCCGGTGCCAGGAGAAGCGGCGCCGCCACGCCGCGGCGAGCGTGCCGACGATGCCCTGCGTCGTGGGCAGGCGCTGCCCGCACGCGAGGCAGTACTCCTGCAGCGGTGCGTGGGCGGCGCCGCAGCGAGGGCAGGTGCCGGGCGGCAGCAGGTCGCTCACGACGAGCCCGCCAGCCGATCTTCCCGCGTTTGCAGGAGTCCTCGGCGCTCCCGCCGGAGCTGCGTCGCACGGCGAGAGCCCGTCAGGCGCGACAGCAGGGACACGCGGCGACTCTAACGCCGCCTACCGCTGGATGACGACCAGCCGCTCCTCGGTCATCTCCCGCACGGCGTAGGCGGGACCCTCCTTCGTGTTGCCGGACGCCTTGACGCCGCCGTAGGGCATCTGGTCGGTGCGGAACGTCGGCGCCTCGTTGACGGTGACGCCGCCGAACTCGAGCGCGTCCGCGGCGCGCAGGGCCGTGTCGATCGACGCGGTGAAGACGCCCGCCTGCAGGCCGAACCTCGTGCCGTTGGCGCGCTCGAGTGCCTCGTCGAGCGAGTCGACGGGGTTCACGATCACGAGCGGGCCGAAGGCCTCCTCGCAGCTCACCTTCTGGTCGTCGGCGACGTCGGCGAGCACGGTGGGGCGGATCAGCCCGCCCTCCTCGCCGCCGGCCAGCAGCTTCGCGCCCGAGCTCTGCGCCTCCTCGATCCAGGCGAGGATCCGCGTGCGGGCGTCCTCGTCGATCACCGGTCCCACGTCGGTGTCGTCGCCGCCCGGGTCGCCGACCTTCAGCGCTTCTACGATCGGCACGAACGCCCGCACGAAGTCGTCGTAGACCCCGCGCTCGACGTAGATCCGCTGCACGGAGATGCAGCTCTGGCCGGCGAACGCGAACGCGTTTGCCGCGAGCTTTGCCGCGGCGCCGGCCACGTCCGCGTCGGCCGCGACGATCACCGGCGTCGAATTGCCGAGCTCGAGCTTCACCCGCTTGCGCGGCGCACGCTGCTGCAGGCCCCAGCCGACCTCTCCGGAGCCGGTGAACGTGATCAGCTTCACCCGCTCGTCCTCGACGAGCACGTCGCCGATCGCCGACGCGGGGCCGACGAGGACGTTGAGCCAGCCGGCGGGCAGCCCCGCCTCCTGCTCCAGCTCGGCGAGCAGCAGCGCTGAGAGCGGCGTCGCGCTCGCCGGCTTGAGCACCACGGGGCAGCCGGCCGCCAGCGCCGGCGCGAGCTTGTGCGCGACGAGGTTGCACGGGAAGTTGAACGGCGAGATGGCGCCGACGACGCCGATCGGCTTGCGCACCGTGAAGCCGAGCTTGCCCTCGCCGGCCTGTGCAGCATCCATCGGGATCATCTCGCCGGCAAGCTTGCGCGCCTCG
>Ga0116116_1002711_pt1 | contig 10710 bp, 9 predicted proteins | sample June2015DPH_10_1_FD_89722 | JGI IMG/M metagenome (GOLD analysis project Ga0116116, IMG submission 89722) | Peatland microbial communities from SPRUCE experiment site at the Marcell Experimental Forest, Minnesota, USA - June2015DPH_10_150 | ecosystem: Environmental > Terrestrial > Soil > Wetlands... | reverse complement strand
GTCGTAACTCGAAAAATACGCGTCTGCAGTTCCATCCGGCGCATAATCTTGCCGCCAGTCCACCGCCTGAACGTTCCTAAAGAATTCGCCCGCTAATACTTTCACTCGTTTTAGCGTCTCATTTGGCACGTCGCTTCCAAAGGGGGTGAGATGTTTGACAGCCCAACAAGCTGCCGCTTCGTAAACTGCCTCTTCAGCCCATTCATAATTTGGTCCAGGCATTTTCACGTCTTTGCCTAATGGCCTTCCTCGCGGTCTGCGGCGTCGCTTCTTGAGTTCCGACTTTTTATGAGTCCTGCTTGCTCCCAGTTGTGGAGCGTTCTCGGTAGAACATCTGCTCCGAGACTTTTCAGTCGTTTCTGCAATTCACGAAACTTCACGATCTCGCCAAGGATCTTCTTGTTCGTCCTGCAAGAAATATATATAGATTGCTGCAAGCACGCCTGCAAAAAAGACCTTCAATTTTTTTGGATAAATACTCTCTTTGGTGAACTCTAAGAAGTCCACAAAGAGGAATTTGATGGTCCGAAACTACGACAAGCTCGATGAAAAGCTTGTAAGCCAGATAGTGGCCAATCCGGGTATTACATTTTCGCAACTCTTGGAGCTTTCATGCATCCCTGAATCGACGCTCCGTTACCGACTAGTAACATTGGAGCTCGATGGGGCTATTTCTGTCAGAAAGTCGCGCAACTCAAACGCGTATTATTCAGCAGAACGGGGGGGCGAACGGTCACGATAAGAATGCAATGCTTCCCCACCTGTTGGCGCTTGGAGGTGAAAGCGCGTGACTAGGCGCCTGAGTGGTGTGTGGCAAGACGCCCTCTGCATGGTCAAATCAGGGTGGAGTGTCATACCGTTGCGTGAACGGGACAAACGCCCCATCTGGGACGAATGGCCAAGCAAAGGCGTTGCTACACCTGACGGCATTTACAAGCTCGCTGTAGAATATCCATCCGTTCGACTACCAAGCGAGTTCAAAGCACTGATCGGAAAGAAGGCGAGCATCTACATCTCTGAGGACATTGACAAGCTTACATTCAATGTCGTTATTGACAAAAAAATTGACAAAGTTTGTGCAAATAGTGAACGTATTCACGATGAAAATCGTTTAACTGCTGTGGAATCTCAAATAGCAGAGCTAAAATCTCTTATTTTAGAAAACGTAAAGCTCCTTCAAAACATAAGCAAAAAAGGAGCGCCCGAGTCGGGATTTGAACCCGAGTCGGAGCCTCGACAGTATTTGTTTGAAATAGTCGTAGGAAAAGCGATTCAAAACTGCCAAATTCATGGCTACAAGTTCTAGCAACTTTGGACAAAGAGCGAGTAAAAGAGAACACTTAAGCTGCGTGCAATGCAGATCACTAACAACGCTGCCAAATAAAAGAATGAAGTAACATGCGAAGCTTAGAGTTGTCTTTGGACAAGTACGATTCAGACAAGATAAGTTGTTTTAATTATCTTAAAGAATACGATCCGATATTTGAACCATACGTCCAAAAGAAAATTACTCTTCTCGAACTCGGTGTTCTTAAAGGGGGCTCGCTCTTGCTATGGCGGGATTATTTTCCCTTCGGAACTATCGCTGGTATTGATGTTAAACTTCCAGAAGGCTTCGATCCTGGCGAACGCGTTCACATTTTTGAGGGGAACCAAGCTGATCCTCAATTCCTCTCGCAGGTTGCAAATAATGTTGCACCCGAAGGATTTGACATCATTATCGATGATGCTTCGCATATTGGTGAGTTAACAAAAACTGCGTTTTGGCATCTGTTTGACAACCACCTTAAACCAAACGGACTTTATGTTATTGAGGATTGGGGCACCGGTTATTGGAGCGATTGGCCCGATGGTAAGCGTCTCAATCTCGAATCATTCGCTCAGCAAAAATTTAAACGGAGTCCACATTGGCTGTTTTTGTTAAAGGCAACGGCGAAATTAGGTTTGAAATTGCCAATGCGCAGCCATTGTTATGGAATGGTCGGATTTATTAAACAGCTTATAGATGAGCAAGCGGCAGATGACGTTACCAAAGGAATGCTAGAAGGGAAACCAACAAGGAGCTCAAAATTCGAGAACATAATCATAACTAGTTCGATAGTATTTATCAAAAAAGCTCTCCAACAAAATGATATTAAACCTAGCGACCCCTTATTGTGAAACAAAAAGAAACTAATATGCAGCAGACACACCGTTCTTCTGCAATTATGAGCGCTCTTGCTAATTTTATCACTAAGATGCGTAATGCTCCTCGCTATGTCGTATCTAATAGCATCAGAAAGGTATTGATTTCGTACCAAAATCGTGCGTATTACTTAGATCATGGTGCTAAGAAGCAAAGCAAACTACCCAGACCGAATTACGCCAAGATTCGCAGAGGTTTTGAGGCGGCAGGAATAACCACAATCCCGTATACGATAGACGCGGACGATTTTAACCGTTGGCTTGAGCTGGTACAGTTTCCATCTCAATACGTCGATTCATACGGAGACGTGTTTGTAGAGAAGGCATTGGAGCACTACGTAGGCGCCTCGCTTCTACAGATGGGGAAAGCTGACACGCTCATAGATGTGGCCGCGGCCCACTCCCCTTGGTACAAGATGGCGGAACGAGTGTACGGGTGCAAGGGGTATGCGCTCGATCTCGAATTTCCGCCAGGCATAGACGGCAGGAAAATTGGTTCAGATGCCACACACATGCCGCTGCCCGATGGTTTTGCGACAAAGATGGCACTTCACTGTGCGTATGAAATGTTTGAAGGAACGGCAGATATTCGCTTGCTGCAAGAGGCTTGTCGCGTGTTAAGCGATAATGGCAAGATGGCCATTTTACCGCTTTATATGGGCGATTTCCACTATGTGCTTTCATCCCCTTATACGGACAGGCGAGGTCTTGATTATGGCGAAGCGGAACTCGTGTGGAGGGATGATCCCTATCTCGTTAGGTTCTCGCGATTTTACTCGGTTGAAGCGTTTTGCGAAAGGATAGTCGCTAATCTGGATGGCTTTTCGCTCATAATATATTGTATTGAGAATGAGAAAGAGGTATCACCCTCGTGTTACCTGAGGTTTGCTGCACTATTTGAGAAGTCGCCCACGCAGCAAAATTAAGTTACGAAATGCTTCTCCAGCCTCGTACTAAGTTTGCAGCGTGGCACGCTTTCTCAAAACCTTGTATCGGCAAACTGCGTCGCTCTACTGGACGCTTTGCTTTTCCATTTCGCGGATTCTCTCGAGAACCTCGCCGAAATATGTGGAGATGCGATATTTCGCCTCGTAGCATCTGAACGCGTTATCTCGGTAGGTGTCGTAGTCTGAAAATATTTGACGGGCGACGGACTCTATGTGGCTCGGGTTGCCGGTGCTCTCCCCGCAACGGCACTCTCTCAGCACTCTTTTAAGGCTCGGAAAGTCAACAGTAATAACCGGCAAGCCGACCTGCAAGTACTGCACAAGCCTGTTTGACGACTGGCCGATCTCGCGAAAGTTTGGGTTCACATCTTCCACAAACAACAGTCCGATGTCCGCGGAGGACATCAAGTCGGGCACTTGTTCCCATCCAACCAGGTTTGTAGAGATGTAGACTTTCTTATCGCGCGCTATGCGATGAAGTCGGTCCAAGTATGCGTCATCCGGGTCTCGGATTGGGCCGTGCAGTATCAAGACAAGGTCATCGCCCCATTCGCTGGCGGCCTCAGCGAGTCTTAGAGACATGTGACCTACGTTGATGTCTCCTGCGTCAAGGATGATCCGCTTGTCAGGCCCGATCCCAAACAGGTCTCGAAAGTAGTCGCTTTTGCCTCTTTTAGGTTCCCTCAATCCTGAAACAGGGACGTAAAGAAGCTTCTCTCTCGGCACCTTATTATCACTGACAAAGTATTCGCCGCGCTCTTTGTCTTGAATCACGACGCCGTCACACAACTGAGTGCAGTACCGCTCGAGCGATTTTAGGACCCTCGAAGGTAGCGTAAAGACAACACTCTTTTCGAGCATAAGCTCCATGTTGTAGTAGATCACTGGTAATCGTTTCTGCCGTGCACGGCTCTGGGCGATCATAGTTGCCCCAACAAGACCCGTTGGCTCGACCCCCAGAATACAGACGTAGTCGTTATCTATTTCTGGAGCGACCTTCTGATAGAATTCGAAGAGGCCCGGGAAAAAAGCGGCAGTGTTTCTGTAAAGCGATTCATTAGGAGCGCCTCGGCTGTAAACCATGCGATAGCGAAGGGAAAGGATCCGATGGTGTAGGTTTCTCGCTCGAGGCCAGATTGCTGACTTGTGTAGGTTCAGCCGGCGCAGCATTCCTTTCGAGCTGAAAGCGTGCGCAAACTTGTCCTGTAGACCCGACACTGCTGCGCTGACTTCAGCCTCGCACGATATTTTTAGTGCGTGGACAACGATGTTCACCCTTTCGAAGTCAATCCTGCTCCGTTCAAAAGTACCTGCGTCGATGAATATGTGGATTTCATAACCCTCACGCTCGAGCAAGAAAGCACTATTTAGTAACAAAGGTGAATCACCTAAACCGTACTTAAAAAGGATAATCCCAATTTTCTTCATGGTACCTGCGCAAGGCAATCGTGCAGATGACGCTGAAACTGGTTGACGTTAGCCGTTTATGCGCTCGAGAGCTGACTATTTCTTGGACCTTTATAAACTTATTCAAAAGGTACCTACCCTCCGAGGGATTTTTTGTCGTTAGCATCTGAGATTGTTGAACTTAAACTTAGCTCCGCTAGAACAAGAATGCGTATCAGATCTTTTTGCCGTTAGAAGGGCACGATCGGAGATGGGCAGAATCCTGCATTCTCGAAAATGGTCGAAACAAAACAACTTCCGAAAGTAAAAGAGTCTCGCTCGAATCTGAGACAGCAACACGGAGAGTTCGCACGAAAAAGCGATCTCGTTGTTATCAGGGCCGACGCATTCAGGCGAGATGTGCTCTCCATCGCAAATTTTTTATTAGCGGCAGCTTGAAATAGCGGCAGTTTGGACTGGTTTAGACGCGAAGATCGGGAAGATTGCCGGCACGAGAATAAAATACTTAAGCAATGCATTGCAAGGGACTCTGGCATGTGCACGGCGAGGGTGAACAGCACCAGAGAGGCCACTTTATTGTAGCATAACTGAGCACCATTCCACATCAGAAAAGCGAAGACGATACCGCAAGCGTTCGCACCTCTTGAGCGACGAAGCACCTCAGATGAGATTCAAAAATCCCCTCAAGATGAACGATTGGGAGTTCAGACAACTCCTAGCGGTCGTATTCGGCATTCAACTTTCATTATATGTTCTGATCGGCTTGGATTCTCTCGGGCTTGACGTCTTTTTTTTAAGACCGCTCATAGGCCTTATCTATCTGACATTTATACCAGGGATTCTCCTTCTGCGGGTTTTCAAAATCCACGGTCTGAGCAATGTCGAAGCCCTGATGTACGTAAGCGGATTAAGCATTGCGACTGTGATGTTCATCGGTTTTCTTTCCAACACGTTCTTCCCCTTTTTCGGCGTTGGCCGACCCATTGCAACACTTCCTTTGTTGGCCATCTTCACTGCGACGGTTGTCGGCTTGTGTATCCTCGCCTATATAAGGGACAGAGATTTCTCGCAGCCCACGTTCATCGAGACGAAGGGAATCGCGTCTCCTCCCGTCGTCTTTCTGTGCATTATTCCATTTGTCAGCATCGCAGGCGCTCAACTGATGAATATTGCCGGTGACAACCGCCTTTCGATGCTCGTGTTGGTCCTAATCGCAAGCATTCCTCTTCTGATGATTTTTGGGAGGATTCCCAAGAAACTATATCCTCTGGCAGTATTCGTGGCAGCCATTGCTCTGCTTCTTAACGTTTCCCTCATATCGCCGTACGTGACGGGCTATGACGTGCAAGGCGAGTATTTCTTTGCCACACTGGTCAGCACATCTGGAGTGTGGAATGCGGCTATTCCCAGCGACTACAATTCGGTGTTGAGTGTTACGATGCTTGCACCGATTATTTCCGTAATCTGCAGCCTATCAATTGCTTTCGTTTTCAAAGTGGTCTACCAGGTGTATTTTGCCTTGGTGCCCCTTGGCCTGTACCTGATATACCAGAGACAGACGAGTGAGAAAGCCGCATTCTTGTCCGTTTTTTATTTTGTATCAATTTTCTCGTTCTATGCGGTGATGACGCAATTGATGAGACAAGAAATTGCGGAGTTGTTTGTGGTAATGTTGATCTTGCTGATCATCGAAACGAAAATGAAGAACGAGAGATACGTGCTTTTCGTCATTTTTGGTTTCGGCTTGGTCGTATCTCATTACGGTCTGTCGTTCCTCTACATTGTCTTGCTGATTCCCGCACTGCTTCTGTTAGCGTCGGGTCGATTGCGCAAAACGATCAAATCAGATCAGACCAAGCGGCGAGACGCAATTCCTATTGTCGTCATCGTGTCGTTCATCGTTCTCGCTTTGTTGTGGTACCTCAGCGTAGGGAGTTCTCACGTGTTTGACACCGTTACATCTGTACTGAGCCACGGTTTCAGCAACATTCCAAACATTTTTTCTCTGCAAGCGGGCACTCCGGCAGGCGCCGTTTTGTTGGCGACCTCGCCTATGCGTGAACTCACTCTATGGCTAAGTCTCATCGCCGGGTTTCTCGTCGTCTTAGGCTTCCTTGCCTTGATTCGGAGGCCGAGAGAGATGCCCTTCACTCAAGGGTATTTCAGTCTTATCTGCGCTAACGTTGCCGTCATCGCAATAGGCTTTGTGATTCCGCTGCTCTTTCAGTACAACACCTTGCGGGCGTATCAAATAGTTCTGATCGTCTTAGCTCCCCTCTTTGTGATTGGCGGCATGGTCTTTTTCAAAGCAATCACGAGAATTGCCCGGGTGCCATTTACAAAAAAATGGGAAAAGCGTTCTTTAGCGGCACTATCCCTATTCTTGGCGATATTTTTGCTATTCAACAGCGGCTGGATCTATACAATAACCAATGACAATCCAACACAATATGCGCTCAACAGTCGCGCAGATGCGCCTCGCTTTAGCGATCAAGAGATGCTAGCAGCCAAATGGATTGTGAGCAGCAAACTCTCCGGGACTTGGGTCGCCGGAGATGACTATGGATGGCTCCCGTTCCTCGCTTTGACAGGACCAGAACATGTTGTGAGTCTCACTCAGTATGGATGGAAAAATGACGTGCAACCCGGAAAAGAAGTTATTTTGTTGTTTAGGACCGCAAATTTAGAAGGCAGGCTGGCGGATTCGACTTCACCCGTTGGCGACATCAGCCTGAATGACAGCAGTTTTTATCGGGAAACCTTCATCAATTCGAGCCTCATATACGATAGCGGGGCAGCACGGGCGTACTATTTAGGCTAAAGCTTCTTGTTACGGCTTGAGGCGTGCCGATGATGATGCCCGACTTATTTTTTTGGCGCGGAAAGAGATACTGAGATCGAAAATAAGGCCATCAAAGCTCCGTCCTCTTTTCAATCACGTTACGACGCGAATGGTGCGCCTTTGAGCTGCTTCGCGACGATGCAAATGAAGCGCAAGTCCCATTAAGAAAATGCTTATGCCTCGTATATCTTATCGTCATACCGTATGCAGTTCAAAGACAGTGCTGGCCCGCGTTTTTCCGCACACGCTTCCTGCAATTAGTGGGGCGGCTATAGGCGTCGTTTTGCGTTTTGCTTATTACCGGTCTGATCTTCGGACACAGTTTGCCGCTTATCGTGCAAGAGAAATCGAGTTCCGTATAACCGGCGTGGAGCTCTCAAAGAACGAAATGCTACTGAATAAGACTAGCGACGCAACGTAGAAAGCGAGGATCGCTAAGACAACCCGAGATTTTAAACGCCATGATCAAAGACGGAAGGAACGCACCGTTACACCCAGATGCAGAGCACAAAGGTCCTACCGTTTCGCCGCTTACGCTTCTCAGATCGATGACTTAGCAGATCAAACGATCACTTAGCGATCGACCGTGACACAGGGCGCAAGTCAACCCTAGCGCATGCTGATTCCATCTCGAATGCCTTTCAAGAAGCAGAGGAACAGGCGGCTGCTTTTCATCCTCCCGACGATCTTACAGGTTGAGATCCAAAATTGCACGAAAAAGAAGTACCCAAGGAAGAAAAGGTATTGTTTTCCGGTGGCGTGTTTCTTCGTGAACCAGAATAGATTTCTCGTCAAGTAATAGGTGCTGCGAACACCGCCATTTGAAGCTGCGACTTTGTGCCAAATCTTTGCATTTGGGACAAACACTGATGAGTACCCCGCGCGGCACCCACGCATACACCAATCGGTCTCCTCCCAATAAGCAAAGAGCGTAGAATCGAGTAAGCCGATCCGCTGAACGACCTCTCTTTTTGCTAGCAGACACGCGCCTTGGACATAACTCACCTCTTTTATGTCGTCGTATTGTCCCCTGTCTTTTTCGCCGTCACCGATGTTGCGAGCTTTTCCGATCCATAGGTTGAAGCGGCCTCCCGCAAAAGCAATAACATCCCGTTGCCCGTGGCAATCATCATAGTAGATCTTCGGCCCAACAAAGCCTATTCTTGAATCAGACTGAGCGACACGTACGAGCTCAGACAAAAAACCCTTGTGCACACTGGTGTCATTGTTGAGCAACAGAACATAATCTGCGTGCCAATCGATCGCACGTCTGATGCCAACGTTGTTCCCTTCAGCAAAACCGAGATTTGCTTCGTTCTCGAGCAGCACTATCTCTGGATATCGGGTCCTGAAGCACTCTTGCGATCCATCTGTGGAGCCGTTATCGACGAGCAGAATTTCATAGTTGCTGTAGTCTATCTGCTTCAAGGATTCGAGACATTCGACCGTAACGCGCTTCCCGTTCCAATTCAAAACAACGATCACGACTTTTGGTTCAGATATTCTAGCACATTGCCTTTCCTCGCCGAGATTATCGGTTTCTGTGAGCATTGTTCTGTTGCGGTGATCTTTCCGTTCCGTAGCCAATCTTGAATTCCCCTTGCGATGATTACGTCGAAATTGGCCGTTTGCTGTCGTGACTAAAAAAGGCACGCAAGCCTGCGCAACGCGCAAAGCCTTCGAATCACGAGTTTTTGGGCAACAAAGCTTGGACTATTGTTATTCTATTTACAATATGCCTGCCAGGCGATTCAGCATAAACCGCTTGGTTAACACGATGATTTAACATTTGCTACTTCATGTTACTTCGTGCGTGTCCGTGAACGTGCGATTTTAATGCAGGATAACCCAGGAATGGCACCGAAGAGGAACACGCTGATGGATGGGTGGCTCAACCGGATATATTTATACGCCTTCAGCTGCAAAGTGCGCGATGTACGGACTGTGGAATGTCCACCGGCGACGCGCACAACAAGTTAATGCTCACGAGGCTAACCTGACGACGAGAGGAATCGATCCTATTACCTCACGACCCTTCTTGATTGAGATAGAATCACCTGAAAAAAGTTAGTTAAGCGGACATCTTATTACTCCTAACGCGATCGCAGGCTTGTAGTATTGCAAGTGCCGGCTTTAGCCGTGAGCTACTAGGCAAGATCAAAAAACCACTCTCTAATTTTTTGGAACGAATCAGGTTGCCTTGATACCGCGTGTCCGCCAAACTCAAACGGGCCGGCCAAACTAATAATTGGCATCGAAGAACGTCACCGGGAAAACGGATCTTTTTCAGCGATCGAATTAGGACGTGGGACTCACGTGCTAGGGGCTATTAAAAAAGCGTGCGCGAGTGTTGAACTGTGAGCTTCGGCACGAACAATAGCGGCCCTAATTAGGGTGCAAAGGTACAGAAGACAACCGCCATGGAGAGACAGGAACGTCGAGATGCGGCTAGTCAAACAGAGTCCCTATTCGCGTTCAGAACAAATGTTCACAAGTGACTCATTTAGTAACTTGGTTATTGCTTCCCACGAATACTGCTCTTCCATGAGCTTTCTGGCATTGGTTCCAAGGGTTGCTCTCATCCTTCGATCTTTCAGAAGAGACACCGTTTTTTTCGCGAATTCCTTGAAGGTGTCTGCAACCACGAGGTGCACTCCGTCTCTCGCAGCAATTCCTCGCGCTCCGGCGGTAGTCGTTACAACGGCTTTGCCCATAGACATTGCTTGTAGTACTTTATTCTTTATTCCCGTTCCTAAAAACTCGGGCGCTATGAAAACAGTCGACTGTGCCACATAGGGTCTGACGTCATTAACGAATCCCGTGACTCGCACCGCAGGATCGGCAGACAAGTCGACAATCTCCTTGGCAGGGTCGCGCCCTACCAGGTAAAGCTTTACGTCTGGAATAGCCTCGCGTATAAATGGAAAAATCTCATTGTAAAACTGAATGACGTGAACAATTGCAGGACGCATGTTCATGCTTGATAAGAAGATGATCGATGAGGGTTCCTCGTTTATGTCAATGGGGCTGAAATAGTCGATGTCCACCCCGTTAGGTACAACTGAGCACCGTATCCGTGGATTTAAAGATTCAAGAAGCTCTTTGTCGATCTCAGTTACAACGAGACACGCGTCAAACTTCTCATAAATACGCTTTTCATATGATCGATTCAGGGCATAGCGAATACCGTATGCAATCTTTCTTAACCCTGTTGAATTCTCAAAAAGTTGCCTGTGCCATTCGTACATGGCATCAAAAGGCTGCACGATCTTTGCAGCATCAACGTCGGCGACGTAGTTTGCCATTTGCCTCGTCGAAAAGATGAGGTCG
>Ga0116116_1002694_pt1 | contig 10748 bp, 7 predicted proteins | sample June2015DPH_10_1_FD_89722 | JGI IMG/M metagenome (GOLD analysis project Ga0116116, IMG submission 89722) | Peatland microbial communities from SPRUCE experiment site at the Marcell Experimental Forest, Minnesota, USA - June2015DPH_10_150 | ecosystem: Environmental > Terrestrial > Soil > Wetlands... | reverse complement strand
ACCCCCAAAACCAATATTTTCCCCGTAAGCAACCAAAAGACGTGCAATTGCAATAGCACGTTTTCCTCCTCTGAAGTTACCATAAATCGCCGATTTACTCAAGAAATAAGACGTAAGTTCTTGTCAACAATGGCGTTGCGACAACAAATCGGAATTATGCACTTGACAAAGAAAGCAAGGTTTCGTAAAATGAGGGTATGGTTAGGCAATTTATTAAGGATTGGGTTAAATTCCTCTACTGCTCTTATAATGGTATTGGTCTTTGGCTTGGTGCCTTCTCTGCTATATTCTTCTTCTTTTTGCCTGCCTTTGATTTGGGGGGCAAAATGAACACAATCACAACAATGATACCCTTGTCTTATCGCTTGCTTATTTTGTTCATATTTATTTCTGTCAGCGTAGTACTTACTTCGTATTCGTTGTATAAAAAACAACACAAAACGGTATTTCTTGAAAAGTATGTCACTATGACCATCAATAATTTAGAAAATAATATAAAAAAAATTGATGGGTGGTTTGAATATATAAAGAAATCTCCCCAGTCCGCCTTTCAGGAATTAAGGAAAATCATTTTTAATGAAATATTTATTACTTTTGTCCCTACCACGCCATCAACAATTAAAAAATCCATTGGCGATACTATCCCCAAGATACGGCTGTCTTTGAAGGATTTTCAACCAAATATGTGGGATACCATCAAAGCGCAATATAATAATATCCAACAACAAATGAATGATATTAGGCAAGCGTTCCCCGAAGATTCAAATTTGCCATTTGAGCAAAATGATTTAATACTGCATCATTATAGAAAAATACTTAAGTTAAAAGATGATATGACAAAATTGGCCGCAGATTTACAAGATTGCGTGGAAATAGCCAAAGAAAAAAAGGAGTAGATTTATGAAATACGTTCCCCCAAAATTCAGTAAATTAAGAGATATGGCCTCAATAGACGTAGGGCGTTTGACAGAGAATGAGGCAAGGGCTATTCTTGAGAGAATACGCTGGCCTAAGGGCCCTGCCTGCCCCCATTGTGGCAGTATAAAGGTAACGAGGATTCAGGCTAAATCAGATAAGGTCAGGGATGGCGTTATACAATGCAATGATTGTCACGGCCAATTTACGGTGACGGTTGGCACGATAATGCACCGCTCCCATATCACTTTGAGGCAATGGATACAGGCGTTCTACTCAATGTGCTCTCACAAAAAAGGCGTATCAGCTCTGCAATTACAGCGAAATCTTGGGCTTCATTCTTATCGTTCAGCGTGGTTTCTTGCCCACAGGATACGAGCAGCAATGAAAGAAGGGCCGTTAGCTGGTAAGTTAAATGGTATTGTAGAGTGTGACGAAACTTATGTCGGCGCAAGACGGCCACGTAAAAGCCAAAAGGATATAATGAACGGCAAAAATTTCAAAAGAGGGCGTGCGACAAAGAAAACCCCAGTAATGGTTTTGGTTGAAAGAAACGGTGAAGCCATATCGAAACCGATTAAAAGGGTAAACGCTGCAACCTTAAAATCTGCTATTAGGGAAGCGGTTGGTCAACAGTCCACGATAATGACCGATGACTGTAGTTCATATTCAGGAATAGGCAAAGAATTCACAGGTGGACATAAGACAATAAACCACAGTATCGGTCAATATGTAAACGGAGACATAACGACTAACACTGCCGAATCATATTTTGCATTGCTCAAAAGAGGCGTAGCTGGCACATTCCATCACATATCAAAACAGCACATAGCTAAATATTGCGACGAATTCAGTTTTCGCTGGAATCACCGCAAAATAAACGACGGTACACGCGCCGAACACGCCATAGCGGGAGCGGATGGCAAACGATTAACCTATAAGAAAGTTGTATGCTAAATTAAAAACTGATGTTTTAAGGGATGATATTCAATGGTAAATTGGGTTTTTTCGATAATAGGTTTGTGCGGAGGATTGAATTCAAGTGTAGCTGTGCCCAATATCGTATCTTTGTCGGGCATATCTTGGTATTTGCCGTGCGCTATTATGCGCTCAGCAAGCGTTCCAGATGGGATAGTTTTGGGCAAAGGTGTTGATGGTCCGTATCCAAGTTCAGCTTCACTTCCATCGGGCCAAGCTAACTTTATTGAAAACAGAGAACAATCTTTTGAACCTAAATTACTAATCCAAAATTCAAAATGCACTCCCAAAAGAGGAGTAATGCGACAATTTTCAAATTTCAGCAATTTGGGTTTGGCTTTTTTAGGCAAAAGGGTTTTGATTAGTTCAATAACAAATTTAACAGACCCAAATATCCAACCTGCGCCTATCATCGAAAATTCCTGGATATATCGTTTTTATAAATGGGGCTTTTGGTTATTAGCTTTAGGAAACACTATAGGAGCGATAATAACCTATTATGAAAAAGATTCTAAATAACCGGGCTTTCTTTGTCAAGTGTATAATTCCCCAACAAATTAGTGTATCCCATTACCCTGTAAGCAGGTCAAATAGCTCCGGGCTTAACGATTGCCTGAGTTTTTGCAGGCCGCTCAGCTCAATCTGACGCACCCGCTCTTTGCTCAGGCCCAAATCGTCACCGATTTGCTTTAACGTCTTTTTGTTCTTCTTGACTAACGTCCCCTCAAGGCCAAAATGATTTATGATTACATACTGCTCGCGCTTCTCAAGTTCATCGCGTATGACCTGGATAAGGTCGCTCCGTGCCCTTTCCACGGCCGCCAAATCCCTCTGTCCAATCTTGGAGTCCTTCTGAAACTCGCTTATATCAGCCGTCACTCTGTCGGCCTCGGCCCTTTGACCGGGTATCCTGTGCGCAAAATCCTTGCTGATTGCCCAGCTCGCATACGTCGAAAACCTGAAACCTTTTGTGTAATCGAATTTCTCAACCGCTTTAATCAGCGAAACATTACCCTGGCTGACCAAATCACTAATATTGGCGCCGGTAATAGTATGCTTGTTGGCAATGCTGACGACTAATCGCAGATTCGCCTCTATTATCGTTTTCTTGGCCGCCTCCGCTTCGGCGAGGCGTTTTTCAATCTCATCAAGCCGGACGCTGGTAATACCGCCTGTTCTTATTTGCTCTCTGATAACATAAGCGCGATATTTGAGAAAGTTATACTTCCTGAAAAGCTCCATTTCCTCCTGCCGATTAAGCACCGGCGAATGCCCTCGTTGCGGCGAGCCGACCAGAATTTTTTCCGCCGCGCCGGGCATAGAAAAATCGTCGCTCGCGACATATTCAATCTTTTTTGCCAGCAGCGCCTGTGCCCTGCGATGCTTCAATATCCTGTATATCGAGCTTCTGCTTCTGCCGAACCGCCCCATCAACTCTTTTATGCCCACCCCCTGTTTGTGCATCCGGTCAAGCTCCACCGCCTCCACGGGACTCAGCAGTCCTGCTGTTTGTCGCAACTTTGCCGTGTCCCCATCCGGATTCGACTTTTGATAGTTCAAAAGAACATATCGTATCGTTTCCTGTCCCCTACCTGTCTCCGTCGCTATTTGTCGTATTATCCGCTGCCTGCTCATTCTTGTCTCGTTGCTCAACTCACAGGCACGTTCTGCTATCTTTTGTTTCTGGCTCTCCGACATACGGGTAAAATGTCCCGCCTTTTCAGCCAGAGCCGGGTTCTCGGCAAGAAATTTATCCACTATCGACTGCGAAAACCCCAGCCGTTTCCTTTTGTCCTCATAAACATATTTGCGAACCTTAAGGCCTCGTTTTCTCCACCTGTCAATGGTCTTGGTCGAAATATGCATCTTCTTCGCAAGTTGTTTTTTCGTGTAAACTTCCTCGCTTTGCTCATTGGCGGGCGGCGCAACCTGGCCGCTCAACTTCCAAATAAAAACCCGCAGGTCTTCCGCCAGCTCATCACCCCTCATAAGCCGATGCCCTACGTTGCCTTCAGGCCTGTATCCCGTAATCTTGAAACAAACAAATTCAAAAGGATATTCCTTGTCCTTCTCGATTATATCGAGGAGTTCTTCCGCCCTGCTGAGCTGCTTTTGCCTTTGTTTGGCCGGGGCAAATCTAACCTGCATCAGCAACCCGGCTAAATCTTCGTCTTTTATCTTTCTCATAAACTATTGATTTTACCACTCCGCGCACAAAAAAGCAGCCCCTATAAACCGGAACTGCTTTGGTACCTCAAACAATATTCAATAACTCAGGCAATCAGCCGTTTTGCCACATCCACCGCCGACGCCGCATCCGCAGCGTAACCGTCAGCGCCTATCTTGTCGGCGTAATTCTGCGTCACCGGCGCTCCGCCAATCATCACCTTAGCTTTAAGGCCGGCATTCCTAAGGTCTTTCAACGTCTTTTCCATCTTAGGCATAGTCGTCGTCAGCAACGTGCTAATACCAACAAGCTGTGCCCCTGTTGTTTTGGCCTTCTCTACAAATTTCTCCGATGTCACATCAACGCCCAGGTCAATCACCTCAAAACCGGCGCCTTTCATCATCATCGCAACGAGGTTTTTGCCGATATCGTGCAGGTCTCCCTGAACAGTGCCTACCACAAATTTGCCGACCGGCTTGACACCCGCCTTGACTAATTCCGGCTCCAAAACCTGCATCGCCATCTTCATCGCGCGGGCAGCAATCAAAACCTCAGGTATATAAATCTCGTTGCTCTTGAACCTGACGCCGACGACATCCATACCGGCTATCAACCCATACTTGAGAACATCGCCAGCCGGCATTTTTTCCGCTATCGCCTGCTTTGTGATTGTTACCGCTGTGTTGGGGTCGCCCTTTATTACCGCCTCAGCCAAAGCTTTCAAGTCAGCCATATTCTTGCATCTCTCCAATGTTTTGATTGGCCAAAAACTTCGTCATTTCCAAAACCCTTTATCATTAAACACCATCCATGCCCCCAAAGCAAGCGATAAATCCGTCCTTCTTCCTCCCAACTAAAATCCCAAATCTTAGTCCTTGACAAATACATCCGGCTTGAATTATTCTATTCGCGGTTTGATATATTGGGAGCAATAGGGAAATTGCAAAACTCATCTGATACAAGGCAGATAGTTGGACAGGAGGTAAACTTGCTCTCTCATGCAAAAGTCCGAATACGAAGATATGTTGCTCTTGCACTTTTGATAACCATCGAGGCAGCATTGGCGGTTGTCTGCATCAGTCACAGCAGCTTAAAGCCATATTTAAATTCTTATCAATCTCAGTCGCTTACCATATTACCGCCTGAAAACCAGGTCGCCGGGCTTACTTGCTATCGCTACGACCCCAACACCAACAAATTGCGTTTCGCTGTCAGTTGCGGAAGGATTCTCTCGCAAAACACACCTCTGGGTATTTTCAGGACCGCGGCCGCAAGAACAATAGAAGTTAAAGACCTTCAACTTAGTTTTTGCGAACATTCAGATATTTTCGAGATAACAGCCATGCCGGGCAATGCTCTTTCCGAAAAAGTAACTCCAGGTAACAACGGCTTGGGCGGCATCTTCCGCCGATTAGCTGACACACACAACAACTGGGGCTTAAATATAGATTTGAGCAAGGTTATCGAAATCACAATAAATAATCTCGATTGCCATATACTTAATGACGACAGCGATTTGCGACTGGCAGTTCAGTGCAGGCGAGCGACCGTGAATTCGAGCTGGCCTTTGATAAACCTGCGAGGACACGTAATCATAACCGCCTCCGACGGCGCCACCCTCGAAAGCAATCACATTATATGGGATACCCGCAGGCAAAGTTTTACCGCTGACGGAACATATTTCCTGCAGCGAGGCGAGAGCCGAATTGCGGGCAAAGGTATCTGTGTTGACAGTAACCTGAATATTGCGGACACAAAAAACATCAAGAAACAGAAAAGGAGTGCGTAACAATGTCAAAAAGAACCTTGGTTTGGGCTTTGTTGGTTGTCGGCTGTTTAACCAGCGTCGTGACTGCTTCCACTAATTGCAACGACAGTTACACCGCCGGTCGGGCGGCAATGTTTGAGGGAAGCTTAGCCGGCTTGCGCGTGGCCTACGCTGACTTTAATGAAGCAATGAGCAGCCCAACCTGTGCCAGTAACAGTAACCTTGTATTCCTGCATGCCTTAACCCGCGCGGCGATGCTGGTTATCGACAACAGCAGCGATATGAACAGTATAATCAATATAGCAAATGCGTTCGGGGTAACCGTTGTCGGCGACTACTTTACCGAACTCAAACTAAGCATACCAACGCCTGGCGGTTGTTACGCGATACCGTCCGGGGCGCCGGATGCAAACGAGATTTATCTAAGGATTCAAAACTTCTTCATTCCCGAAATCAATAACATCATTGCAGAACTGAGTACAATAAACGATTCAGCTTCAAACCGTTTCCAGATATCCTTCACGCCCCTTGAAACCGGCCTTGATAAAACTATTAAGGTCGATTATAGTGAAGTCCTCATCCTAAAAGGACTGCTTTTAGCGCTGAAAAGTCAGCTCGAATTCAAACAGGCGTATTATTTGGTTGATCCGAACGACCCAAACGTCCAGGATGCGATTAGCCAGCTTTCCTGCGGCACCGGCACCCTGCCGAATGCTGCTATAAACAACTGGCTCGATAGTTATCCGGATCTGCTTAAGGTGTTGCCGGGCGGCAATGCGGTCCTCGCGCAGTCGAAAAAAGACCTGATTGATGCTATCAACTACTACTTCACCCTAATAACGTACCTCAAGTCGGTAGTAGGTCCACAGGATGACCACTTGATATATATAGACCCCAACTCTCAGCCTGTGGTCGATTTGGTTGGAGCCCGTCTGACTACTTTGCAAAATTCACTGAAGAAAGATACCGCAGGGAGCTATCCGTGGGAAACCATAAAGACATACAAAGTGCGCAACGGGTCGAAAGTTATAGGTAATCTTGTGTTGATATATGACGTTACCGGCCTCAGTGGAGATGGGGGGACATTGACATTCAGCAGTTCTGTTGTCCCTACGTCGTGGGAAGTCAACCATTTCGACGGAACAGGAGATGGTTTCGGGTTCGACCTGGACTCGCCATCTGAGGAAAGATGGGGATGGTTTGATGGAACGTTGAGCAGCGATGGCAAGAAGATAACGAATGGGACGTTTGAGTACTGGGGCTACTGGTCGGGCACATTGCACGACACGCAAACCGTTACGGGCCTTAGCGCGCAGCTTTCCAAAACACAGACCATTAATAAGAGATTGAACTTGAATCCTGTGTTCGGTTCAAAACGGTATCCAACCCCGGTTAGCCCGAGGAAGTTATTACCCCAGTTTGACAACAATAATCAGGTGGTACCTGGCACAGTCGGGCATGGACTGGGTAACGATGCGACCCTTGGCGGAATTCTTCCCGATATGACCCCGCAGGACTGGGCCACCGGCATCGCCAAGCAGGCGTTGCCGAAGAAAACGTCGAGCAGCCCGAAGGCGACGCTGTCCAGCAGCAAGGCAATACCATTTCAATATTTGAGAATTAACGGCAGCTTCCAAACGAACGTCCCCACAACCGTACAGTTCCTGTTTGGCAAGACCAGCCTCTCCGTGACGCCGACCGTTGTGACCTCAAACACGATCCGCGTGGCCGTACCCCCTTTGTTGAAGGGTCAGGTGTTTGTCGGTGGTAGCGCCAAAGTCACAGTGATCCAGGGCACCGGAACCGCAACGACGAGCATCTCCGCCGGGAATCTCACTGTGGCAAGTTTGCCCAAGGTCAAACTCCCGCCAGGTGTTGTGACCAAGAGCTTCATCAATGTGGCCAAAGACATCGTGACGGACGCTCAAACCAAAATCACAGGGTCCGCAATCGACACGACGCAAACCGCCAACACGATCACCGAAACACTGGCCTTCTTCGATGCTATGACAGCGGACATCAACACGACCGTGGAGGGGGCCAAGAAAAAGAGTGCGGCCCGTTCCATCGACTCATCCGATTCCAATTACACCGTGGCGCTTTCTGTCAGCACCGTAAAGCAGTTGGACTCCTATTACGCAGGGCTCATTGCCGCGGGCCAGTTAAATACCACTGATTCTGATATGATTCTGGCGTACAAGTCGTGGAATGAAGCCATCCAAGGTTCACACTATGACGCTGCCGCCGAGCTAAAGCTCATGCAGGCCGAGCAAGAGTATCAACAACTCGTCAAGCAGAACGCGCAGGGAATGACCGAGGCGCTCAACTCGATGATGGCGCCCACTACTGCAACCATTTCGTCCCTGACTTTAGAGGGCATTGCGACCGGCAATCCGGCAGTGGCGACGGCGGCTGCGGGGTTGGCTCTCTCCTCCGACGTGCTGACCGCCGGCCTGGTATTGGGTCTGGTCTTGGATGCCGGTTACTATGCAGCAACCGATAATACTGTCCAGTATCAAGCCTATCTGCAAACCGCAGGGAACATGGCTGAGGATTTCTTCATAGGCAAGGCCTTGGGTGCCGTCACCAAATTTACTCTCGGTGAAAGCGCTTCGGACTTGGCTACCAGTCTGAGAGACCTGTTTAACAGCTCCAACGACGCAGTCGCCACCCTGCAAAACGTGGACCAACCGACGATCCAAGCCGATACTCATTTTCCCACAGGCCTCCCCAAGGGAAACTATATGATGACCTACTCGGAGAATGTCAGCGCCCTCACGTGTTGCTGCTGCTCGCCACAGGAATGCACCACTACTCCCGGGTACTCTACCCCTCTCACGCCCATCGGTACGTTCCCGTTGACAAACCCGAAGATCTTCGAGAAGGTGCTGGTGCAGGCCTTCAACGCCGCGGCGGCGGACGCCAGCGGGCCGGGCTGTTCTCAGTCCGTGAGCTACTCCACGTTCACCAGCAACGCGTTCACAGCGACCTATACCGTGACCTGTACCTCGGAGGGATGTACTGGTGGCACCACGACGTTCAACTTCACTCTGCAAAAGCAGTAGCGCGAATATAGTCACTGGCGCATTTGGCAGGCGGGTTCGTGAAGATAAAAGGGCCAGTCCTATAGCTATTAGGTTTGACTGGGAATATTTCCTCTTAGTTATTTAGACAATAAAAAGAGGGAAAATTACAGTTTCACGCCTTCTCGAAAGTAAACTTGTGCTGTTTGGCGTCGATTTTGATTGTGTCACCGTCTGTGAATTTACCGGCCAGCAATTCCGACGCCAGCGGATTTTCCAGCCGCTGCTGAATCACACGTTTCATGGGTCTGGCCCCGAACGTCGGGTCATAACCCTCGTCGGTAATCAGTTTCTTCGCCGCGTCGGTAATCTGGATCTCCATCTTCCGCTCCCGCATCCGTTCAGCCAAGTATCGCAACTGTATATCAACAATCTTCCGCAGATGCTTTTCATTGAGCGTGTGGAACACAATCACCTCATCGACCCTGTTCAAAAACTCCGGCTTAAACACCGCCTTGAGCGCCTCCTTGACGTGCGCCTCAATCTCCCATTCCGCACCCTTTTCCTCAGTCAGTTTCTGTATCTGCTCACTGGCGATGTTACTCGTCATAATTATCACGGTGTTCTTGAAATCAACCGTCCGCCCCTTCCCGTCGGTGAGGCGAGCATCGTCAAAAACCTGCAAAAGCACATTGAACACATCCGGGTGTGCCTTTTCAACTTCATCGAGCAGAATCACCGAATATGGTTTCCGTCTCACCGCCTCTGTCAATCGGCCGCCCTCTTCATAACCAACATAACCCGGAGGCGCGCCTATAAGCCGAGCTACTGAATGTGACTCCATAAACTCACTCATATCTATGCGTATCATCGCACTGGGGTCATTGAATAAAAAGTCAGCAAGCGCCTTTGATAATTCCGTCTTGCCCACACCCGTCGGCCCCAAGAATAAAAACACGCCTATTGGCCTGTGAGGGTCGCCCAATCCTGCGCGGTTTCGTCTTACCGCGTTGCAAAGCGCCTCCACCGCCTCATCCTGCCCCACTACCCGCTGCCGGATATGCTCTTCCATTTTCATCAGCCGGTCACGTTCGCCGCTGATTAATCTCGCAACCGGTATTCCCGTCCACTTGGCGACAACTTCCGCGATATGCTCTTCGGTAACCTCGTTATGAACCATAGTCCTGTCGCTTTTTGCAAGCTGGGCTTCTTTCGCCTCAAGCTCTTTCTTCAAGTTGGCTATCGTGTCATATTTTAATCTTGCCGCCGTCTCAAGCTCACCTTTGCGCTGGGCATCCTCGAACTGAAGCTGTGCGGCGTCGATTTTCTGCTTCAACTCCTTGATGTAATTTATCTCACCTTTTTCCCTGTCCCATTGAGCCGACAGCGACCTATCCTGCCCCTGCAAATCTGTTAATTGCTTCTCCGCTTTTTTCAGCCGGTCTTTGCTCGCCTCATCCGTCTCTTTTTTCAACGCCTCCCGCTCGACCTGCAACTGGATAATCCTCCTGCGAATGTCATCCAGTTCCGCGGGCAGCGAATCGTTCTCTATCCGCAGCTTCGACGCTGCTTCATCAATCAAGTCAATCGCCTTATCCGGCAGCCAGCGGTCCGAAATATACCTGTTCGACAAAGTCGCCGCCGCCACAAGAGCGGAATCCGTTATCCGCACCCCGTGATGGGTGTCATAACGGTTCTTCAACCCTCGCAAAATAGTTATCGTGTCCTCAACGCTCGGCGGGTCTATCATAATCGGCTGGAATCTCCTCTCCAGCGCAGCATCCTTCTCAACGTGTTTACGATATTCGTCAATCGTTGTTGCGCCAATACACCGCAATTCACCTCTCGCAAGCGATGGTTTCAGCAGATTCCCCGCATCCACCGAACCTTCGGCTTT
>Ga0116116_1002671_pt1 | contig 10830 bp, 15 predicted proteins | sample June2015DPH_10_1_FD_89722 | JGI IMG/M metagenome (GOLD analysis project Ga0116116, IMG submission 89722) | Peatland microbial communities from SPRUCE experiment site at the Marcell Experimental Forest, Minnesota, USA - June2015DPH_10_150 | ecosystem: Environmental > Terrestrial > Soil > Wetlands... | reverse complement strand
GGCGCAGCAGCAGGCAGCCGCTGAAAAAGCTAAGCAGGAAGCTGACAGGCAACAAGCGGCTCAGCAGGCGGCAGCGGAAAAGGCCAAACAGCAAACGGCGCAGCAGCAGGCAGCCGCTGAAAAGAACAAACAGCAAGCTGCACAACAACAAGCAGCACAACAGCAGGCCTCCGCAGACAAGGCCAGGCAGGAAGCTGCCCGGCAACAAGCGGCTCAACCAGCGCAAGCCAGTCGGCCTGGTCCGCCTCCGGCAGTCCATCCGAACGAGGTTCCGGCTCCGCCACGGCCCGTTGTTCCACCGTCCGCGAATCCCCAGTTAGACGCGAAGCACCAACAAGAGCAGGATCAGCTCCACGCGAAGCAGCAGCAGGAACGCCAGGCAGTCCAGCAGCAGCAGGAGCAGGAACACGCAAAGCTCGCACAGCAACAGGCGGATGCGGTTAAAAAACAGCAAGTGGAGCAGCAACATCAGCAACAGACCCAGCAATTGCTACAAAAACACGCTGAAGAGCAGAAAGTGTTGCAAGAGAAACAGCAACAGGAACGCCAGGCCCAACCCAAGCCTAAAAAGGAAGACCGTCCTCCGGCGGCAAAGCCTTAACAGCGCACTGGGATTTTCTCGGCAGGTGCGGCTTGGGGGATCTTTGCACGTGCGCCAGGCACATAGTGGAGGCTACCGTAATTTCGAAATCAAGAATTGCGGTCGGGAGCACTGCCGGAGGAGGGGCAGGCCAGCATCGAAGACTTGCGCCAGGCCATGATTTGTGCCTGGATCACGGGCAAACCTGATCTTACCCGCTACGAAACCACTCTAATCATTGATCGATGGCATGGAGGCCACCGATCATGAAGCACAGACCAACTTCCAGAAGAAGACGCAGCAGCACTAGGTCCGTCTTGCACCTGCTTGATCTCGAACACTCCAAAACCGCAGTCTTGAACAGCCTCACTTCTCAAGATGCGCAGCGGGGATATCGTCACGCGATCGATGAATTCGTTGATTGGTATTGTTCGGAACCGCGCTTGGCATTCAATAGAATTGTCGTTCTGCGCTACCGATCTCATCTCGAATCTCGTCAACTCGCGCCTGGCACGATCAATCTACGACTAGGTGCCGTACGCCGTCTTGCGTATGAGGCAGCCGATTGCGGTCTGCTGAGTGCCGACCTGGCAGCGGGTATTCGTCGCGTTAAAGGCGTGAAGAAGTTAGGCGTTCGCCTTGGCAACTGGCTGACTGCAGAGCAGGGGCAAGCGCTTTGGCGAGCGCCTGATCGCGAGCGGCTGAAAGGAAAACGAGACCGCGCTTTGTTGGCTCTCCTGCTCGCGTGTGGCTTGAGAAGACACGAAGCCGTTGCATTGACGATGGATCATCTTCAGCAGCGGGAGGAACACTGGGCCATCGTCGACTTGATGGGTAAGGGAGGCCACGTTCGAACGGTTCCGGTTCCGGACTGGGTGAAAAGCGAATTAGGAGTGTGGCTTGCTGCGGCCGGCATTGATCGAGGAAGGCTTTTTCGCAGGGTCAACAAAGTAGGAAAAGCATGGGGAGAGGGTATGACGGTAAAGGCGGTTTGGCACATAGTGAAGGAATCCGCCAAGTGCATTGGTGTGCCAAAGTTGGCGCCGCACGATCTGCGACGGACCTGTGCTCGACTCTGCCATGCTTCGGGCGGGGAGTTGGAGCAGATCCAATTCCTTTTGGGGCACGTCTCAGTTCAAACCACCGAACGGTACCTTGGGTGCAAGCAGCGAATTCGATCAGCCGTCAATGATCGCATTGGGGTCGAGCCGAACCCCTGATGTGGCTGAGCCAGTTGTGGAAGGGTTGCCGACAAACTTTCCCATTGGATGCACACTGGTTCCCTGCAATCCCAAGTCACGGTCGGTTGTACAAACGCCGGTTTTGCCGGTTGGCATCTCACTTCTTGCGGTTGGCCAGTTTGTCGGAAGGTGGAAGGACTCCTGGTTTGGGCTGGCAGACGGGCAGGCCGCAGGCGTCATTCGACACGGCGCACCCGCATTCCATCACCATCTCCAGCATCCGGCGCGCGCGGTGGAGGCGCATCTTGACTGTAGTTAGGTTCACAGCCATGAGGCTGGCCATCTCTGCTGCGGTTAACGAATAGACTTCGTGCATCAGGATCACGGCGCGATAGTGATCCGGCAGAAACTGCAGGCAGCGCTGCACGCATTGACTCGTCTCCTTGCGCTCAGCAGCCTCCAACGCCGAGGGATTCACCGAAGCGATCGATCCAGCATGCTGAACGCCTTCTTCGCCATCCAGGGAAATCTGCGGCTTACGCTGACGCAAACGATCGAGGCAAACGTGGGTGGCAATTTGATACAGCCAACTGCGAACAACTGCTGGATCGTGGATGGATTCGCGGAAGCGGTGCGCACGGAGAAATGTTTCCTGGGTGAGGTCTTCCGCTTCGGCACGATCGTGCACGAGATGCAGAACGTATCGGTAGATACGATCGCGATGAGTCTCGAAGAGCGTTCCCGCGTCGAGTCTGTCTGCAGCGACTTGCATACGTTAATCCTCCCACTCAGCGCGTGGGCATGGTGTGACGCCCATCACTGCCGGCCATGGCGGACCGCATGCTCCATCCTTTACAACACAGCAGAGAGGCTGGATGCCGCTCAGTGGATGTCCACTTCCAGCCCGCCGACGAAGCCGGAGGCCAGATTGTAGAAAAGCGCACCGAGAACTGTGACGATGCTGCCAATGATTCCGTAGAACAACGGGCACAGAATCAGGGGCAACACAGCAAAGGCACCATGGAAGGGCATGTGAGCATGAGGACCAAACGGAATCCCCGCGAGAGCGATCGAGGTGCAAACCAAACCAGTGAGCAAACCCAAGAGTGCGTGCACCGCAAATCCAACCTTGAGTGCTGACAACGCAGCAATACGCTTGACGACGACCATAGGCCACCTCCGGATCGACCTTTCAACCTGAGATCATGGTAGATCCTGTACCCATGACGAAAGGAGGCGACAAAAGGATACGCGGACATCAGCCGGCCGCCAGCTTGGTCCTGCTTCGGCTTCTGGGTGACGGGCAACCCTTCCATAATCCGGTAAGGTAAGAGTTGCCGACCACACGCCCACCAGTCACGAGCCGATTCTGCCATCGTGAGTGATAAGGCGATTTATCGCCAACCATGCGGGCAAAACTTCGGGCAGGTCACGTCCCCTCGGCAGTCCGGCGGGCGTGTTCCCCCCTCCACCAGGCGAGCCTGCTAAGAGCTGACCGGGGCAGGTCTCACAATTTGACTTGCGCTGATCCTGGGCGCCGCTTTGGGAATTCGCAGAATCATCAACCCTGCGATGAGCACCGCCGCCATCACAAACCTCAGTCCCAAAGAGAATGACGCTCCGGTGCGGGTGTATACGTAGCCGAAGATGTAAGGACCGGCAAATCCCGCTATGCTGCCGACCGAGTTAATTAGTCCCACCGCCGTGGCTGCTTCTGCCTGGCTCAAGATCTCGGTGGGGATCGCCCAGAAGGTGGAGAGATAAGCTGTCAGAACGCCGGCGACCGTGAACCAACCAATGGTGAACACAACCGAGTGGCCCGGAACGGAGAGGAAGAAATAGGCTATCCCGGCAACGAACAGCGGCATTGCAGCATGCCACCGGCGCTCCGCCTGCTTGTCGGAGTGCCAGCCATTGACCTGCATAGTTACGAAAGCGGCCAGGAACGGCAGAGCGCCCACCATTCCAACGCGCATATCGGTGAAGCCCGTCAGCCGCTTCAGCATGGTGGGAAACCAGAAGACGAAAGTGTACTGGCCGATGTAGGCGAGGAAGGTGAGTGCAGCCATCCACACAATCGTCGGCGATCGCATGGCCTGCCACACCGTGATGGCGGCAGTGCAAGGCGGTGTCTCCTCTTCAAGTTTCTGCTCGAGCCATTTCCGCTGCTCGGCGTTGAGCCATGCAGCTTCCCTTGGCCAATCGGTCAGAAAGAAGAATGCAACTACTCCCAGCAGAATCGCCGGGGCTCCCTCGACGACAAACAGCCAGCGCCATCCCGGGAACCCCAGCCAGCCGCGGCCCAGAATCCAGCCCGCCAGCGGTGATCCCAGCACCGCTGACAGCGGAATGGCGCCCATGAAGTTGCTGGTGGCCTTGGCGCGGTCTTCGAAAATGAACCAGTGGCTCAAATACACGATGACGCCGGGGAAGAAGCCCGCCTCCGCTGCGCCCAGCACGAAACGCGCCAGGTAGAGCTGCGAGGGAGTGTGCACCAGCGCGGTCAGCACGGTGAGGGAGCCCCAGGCAATCATGGTGGCCGATATCATGCGGCGTGCGCTCCAGCGCTCTACCAGCAGCGCGCCCGGAATCTGTAATGCCAGGTAGCTGATGAAGAAGATTCCCGCGCCCAGGCCAAACACGTGGTCGCTGAACCCCAGGTCGCGCGACATGCCCATCGCCGCGTAGGCCAAGTTCGTACGGTCTACGTAATTAACGATGTACAGAATGAACAGGAAGGGCAGCAGGCGCAAGCCGACGGTGCGGCGAGTGTGTTCGCCGATTTGTGTCGCGTTGGGCGTCATCATAGTGGAGGCAGCTATTGCCTCTCAGCACTCCTCGGGCAGTCCTGAAGGGGCGGGGAAGTATATATCGGAATCAGGTTTTAGGCGCCTGGCAATTTGCACCAAGCCGACCAGTTGCGGGTAACTTCTGTTACCAGGCCATAGCGCTCGCGACCCGGACTGGCTGGTTACGGGCTACTCGGAACTTACAGCTACACAGATCATAACTTCCGCATTGCTGACCATTCGCCCGCAATGCCAACCCCCCGATTGCACCAGGAGTGAGGCATGACTGTTTCAGGTTGAGACAGGCAACTGATAGATGGATTGATCGTTCAGCTATCTCGTGCCTGACGGAATGACGGTTAGCGGCGATTCCGCCCCGGGCGCAGTAGGGCACTCAGGTTTTCCTCAGTTGTAAAACTTCGTGAGTGGCCACAATTGCGAAATAGGTTTCTTTATGCCGCGGCAGACCATAATCGGAATATCGTATTCGGAGGGCTGTATCCAGGGAGCTTCAAGGCTCGCTTCCAGTGAACAAGTACGAAACTGCTTAGCAACCGAGTCGCAGTTGTGTCCAACACAGATAAGAATGTCGCCGGTGTACCCGCGAGGCCCCCATAGGAAATATTGATTGTGTCCGCTGATGACCGGCAGTCTTGGCTCACTGAGGAACTCGATCGCCGCAGCTTCGCTGTAGTTCTGTGCCATTACCACTGCCTGCGCTCGATCCCCGGGCGGAAGTCCCTGGTAAACGTGATTCACGATGGCGGTCAACTCTGTCCAGCCATGCATGCTCGGGAAGTCGAATAGCAGTTCCGCCTGCACACGTTGTTCGGTAGCAACGCTCTCTCTCGAAATGTGCAAAAGCGACAACAGCCGCCTCTCGTACCTCGCCAGTTGCGCTTCCGGAAGCACTGGCATCACTAGCGGAAAGAAAACCAGCCCGAGTAGAACCGTGGCCGCTGCAATCACAACTCGTCCCCTCCGGAGTTTGCTGGTCCAATCTTCGATTTGCACGCATCCTGCCGCGATGAGGTAAGGATATGCGTTCGCGGGGTAGTAATGCTTTCCGTGCTCCACAATCATCATGGCAATCAGGAGCACATAGCCATAGGCCAAGAAACGAAAACGGGGTCGCAAAAACAGCCAGGCCAGTCCGATAATCCAGAATTCCGCCAGTAAGCCGCTGATCAAGAGCTGTTGTCTGAGATAGCCCAGCGGCCCAACGATGACGTTCTTGCCCTGCTGGACCGCACGCAACAGTTCGAGCATCGGGTATCCATAGTGCACCTGCCACAGGAACGCTGGCAGCGCGATCACCGCGGAAATCACTGCCCCAACTAGGAACCACCACGAATACAAAATCCGCCTTTCCGGCGTGAGTAGAAGCCCCATCAGCAATGCGACCGCGAAAAACAGAACGCTGTATTTGCTCAGTATGGACACTCCCATCAGCACGCCGATTGCAACCCACAGTCGCGGGTTCGCTCCTTTCGTCAAGCGCACGATCCACAATGCGATAAGGGCCCAGGAAAACAGGCCGACCATGTCGGGCGAGACCTTCATCCCGAAATCCGTCAAGACCGGGAGGAAAAAAACCACAATCGCTGTGAGGAGCTGGGCGTAAGCCGCCCCACCAAACTCCATGACAACCAGGCAAGTCACATAGATGCCCGCTCCAGCGAAGAGCGCTGGCACAGCCCGCAGCAACACCAGCGACGGACCGAACGCCTGCGAAGCCGCCGCCAGGAGCGGTGCGATGGGGGGCTGATCCACGTAGTTCCACTGCGGATGCTGCCCGCAGACGATGAAATAAAGCTCATCGCCGAAGAATCCGTAATGCGGATTGCAAACGAGGTGAATCAGGAAAGCAGCTATTGCGGCATAGAGAGGAGTGCGTGCGCGCTGGTAGATACTTTGCAGCATGAACATCCTACACGCCCACATCCCCGGTGCGAAGAGTGTAACGTACTTCTAATCCGGATGGGAAAACGGAAGGGACCTCGAATACCGTCGCTCCGGATTGCAAGTGCGTCAGTATTGCCGCTAGTTGCGATTGTTCCCGGATGGTGGGGTGTCCGGAAGTTGGGGTCATTTCCAGTCGATTGTCCCGAAGTCCCGATGTGGGAAGTATCGTCCATGTTCGAGAGGGTGGCCGGTGTCAGCGGCATTGCCGGACGCCGGGCCGGAATGCGAACCTGCGGAGCTGCTTGCTAGAAATGCTAATCCGGCAAGCAAAAAAAGGGCGTCGCCGAGGCGTGCCTTGCGACGCTTTGCAAGTGCCTTCCCCGCAACGCTCCTGCCCGTCGCCAATAGCCCGTTCCGCTCTCCATCGGAGGTGCGTTTGAGAGAGTATCGGTAACGCCTGATGGAAGATTCGGGTCGCTGACCAGCTCGGTGAGCACAACGGGCACCATAACCACGTGCCGGTCTTCCAGCGCCCTATCGAGCAGCCGTGCATGCTCGCCTGCGCCACCTTCTAGCAAGGCTACCCATGTGCTCGCATCCTTCGTGATCATCGGTCGGCCTTAAGCTCTGCCAACGTGCGGGTGAAGCGAACCTTGCCTCGGAGCTGGCGCAGGCGAGCATAAGTCCGCGATGCCGCAACTAGCTGCAGCCCGGTACGAACGGTCTCCGTGATGCCTGTACCGCTGGCTCGCTGCGCCTTCTCGAGAAGCTCCAACGGTACTTCTACGGTGATCTTACGCGCTGTCTCCATAATGTGTCCTTCATACCATACTCAAGGCCAGCATTGAATATGGTATTCCCAGCTTGGACGAGCAAGGCAGATGGATGTCGAAACTCGCAGCGGCGTACGAGAGGGCGAGAAGAACTTACGGTGTGAACTTCATTGTGGAATTGCGCCAGCTGGCGGTTTCGTCGAAGTAAGTTTGCCGCTCAGCCGGTTTGAGTTTTGCGAAGGTGTCCATGGGGCGATGTCACGCGGTGATCTGGTGCAGGACCGGCTGTGCCCATGCGGGTGCATCCGGTGCGAGACGTTTTACGGCTGCCTTGACGCTAGGCGGAAGCCGTTTCGCAAGAGCCTGCGCAGGGAGTTCACCAATTCCCTTCTTTCCGAGTGACCGGACAGCTTGGGTGCAAGAGGATCTCAATTTCAGATTAGGGAGAAGCGGGCATACAGCCAAATAGACTTTACAGATGCATTATGGTTCGGCCTGTCAACTCTGAGCACGACGCGTGTGGTTGGATTTACAACCACAACGGGCCGATGGAAGTTGCCCCGTTGGCGCGAGAAGACCTGATGGGAGATGCAAGCAAAGGCGGGTATCGTGGGTCAGCCGTGCAACTGGCTCCCCAGATCCAATCAAGTGTGGAAGTCTTCCAACTTAGAAGAAAATCAACGACCGATTCGATTTACTATGACTCATCCGTGAATGTCTCCTCTGCTTTGGCCCCCTGGGCTCTTTGCAATGCAATGGCCGGGCGTCAATTTGTCCTAGACCGCACCGCATAAAACTCTCGAGTAGAGCTGTATCGACCTGGTTGGCTTTCCAACCAATTTCGAGATTTCGGGTGAGGCATCACATCGCAAAGTGATACTCAAAGAAACGATGATGATCAGATACAGAGCCTCTAGCGGCGATGCTGCAAAGATGTCTCTCCACGTGGCGGATCAGAGCACGTTTCCTACCACAACCGATCCCTTGATATCAATTCGAGCCAAGCTGAGGGACTTGCCGTATTTTTGTATGACAGAAAGTCCCCATCTATTGCTGATAGATGCGATGGCTGCTTTCAGCGCTCGAATATCAATCTGTCTGGGGGTGACGGGGAGCGAGGAATGATGGCTGAAGTGGTGAGAATCTCGAAAAGAGGGAGGCAACCTGATGTATAGAGGCGAAAAATGGCGATGCGGCAATCCTGAGTGTCGCGCGGAAGTGGTCGTCACAGACTCGTCGCAGTCCGGAGCCACTGACAAGCTGCGGTGTGGTTGCGGCACTGTGATGAAGAGGGCGTATGAAAAGCCGACCGCGCGAAGAGTCGTGCTGGGTGCCGATAAAGCGCACGGGGCTGCAGCCGGAAAGGAATCGGCCAGGGGTTGACGCACACGAGAACACAAGCAGCCATTGTATCCACCTGCCAGTCGTTACTTCTCATGGTTGGCAAATACCTGCTAACGCTTCTGATTTTCATTGTCCCTGCAAAACTTACGTTTCCATCGAACTGGGAATTGTGTTCACGCTCCTGACAACCACCGAAAATATTAGTCGCAGCAGTTTCTTGTGCTCTTGTGGTGTCGCACTTCTTACAAATACTACGGTCGGTATTCAACTTGTCGGTCCAGCCAAAGAATTGGTCCGCAAGGCACGGGTCGTTCGCTCGGAATGGCATGAAACGCCGTACCCTCACTACGCATTCCACTTTGTTGAGAAGCCGGATCACTGGGTACTGGATTGAGCGCGTCCGTGATGGAATGGAATCGCATCCCTCACAGGGCCTCGCAATGGCAACAAGGGGTGTTCGGAGCAGGGTAAAGCTGGGGACGCCATGGTTTGATACCCAGCGATTCATGCCATGGAGATGCAATCTTGACTACTACAGCTCCGAGGGGCAACCGTTCGGAAGTGGACCGCCGACGTACACCTAGGTATCCCTTTGTCGCCACGGCAGAGATCGTGGAGAGGATCTCCGGTACGCCAATGCATGCGCGAGTCAGCGATCTCAGCCTATATGGTTGTTACCTTGACATGTCCAATCCTCTTCCCAGTGGCACTCATGTTTTTGTGAAGATATTCACGGACACGGACTTTTTTGAGGCTGACGCGACTGTTATGTATTCCCAAGCGAATCTTGGGATGGGCTTGGCATTTCGTGATGTAAGGCCACATTTTCTACCCACGTTGCAAAAGTGGCTGCTTCAGGCAATGCAGGAAATGCACAAAGCGGAGCATTGAGGCTTGAATCGTCCGCATCCCTCACAAACCTCGCAAGTAACTTAATCTCGGAATTATTTGTCAACTTGGCTTGAATGCATACTTTCGATCATGAACAACCGGATTGCGTCTCGCGCAGCTTACAACTGCGTGGCTGGTCTCTGCGGGATGAAGGGCCGGAGCTGTCCCTTCTTTCAAAGAGCGAGACGGCTGAGCGAAAGTTTCGAGAGTGCGACAGATCTCAGGCGGAAATGAAAACCCAGATTGAAATTGACTGCGATTACCTTAAGGTGTGAATATAGGGCACAGGTTTAAGACATGGATTTATTCAATTAGATTATGACCACATTTATTGTGGGACTCTCTTGCAGTGTTTGCCAAATCGATGATAGGCAAGACATTCGACGACGAAAGATAAGTGAGGGATGAACAAGCTTTCGCCCAATGAACATTTAAAAGATTTGCGGTCCCGGCTTGGGATCACCACACGTGATGTTGCCGAACTAAGCCAACAGATTGCGGAAGCCGAAGGCGATCCGGAATTTCAAATATCGAATGCATGGCTGACGCAGGTCGAGAACTCAGATTCGGTACCCAGCATTTTCAAGCTCTACAGCCTGAGCGCAGTTTATCGCATAAAGTTCACCGATCTCCTTCGCTTGTACGGTGTTGACCTGGAGAAGATGGGACAGCATCAACTCGCGAGCCCTTTACCCCACACTCATCTCACAACGCTGGAAGTGTACGATCCAGATCGAACCGTCTCCTTCCCGGTCCGGTTTGACAGGTCATTTGACATTGACAACACGAATTTGGTGTCCAGGATGGTGGAGGTTTGGGGTGAGGTGCCGATCGCGCTCATCCAGCACTTGGATATCAGGCATAATCTTTATGGTTACATCGGGCTGACCGACAACACGCTTTACCCGCTCCTTCGTCCAGGGTCTTTTGTTCTGATCGACCCACGGATCCGCAAGATTCGCACGCTGGAGTGGCGCACGGAGTTCGACCGGCCAATCTACTTTATAGAGCTGCGCGACGGTTATGCTTGCTCCTGGTGCGACCTCCAAGACGGTCGCCTCTTGCTCATGCCACATCCCCTTTCTCCCTGCCGGGTACGCAGCCTGAACTATGGGTCGGAAGCAGAAATCATTGGCCAGGTAACTGCAGTCGCGATGCGGCTGACGGATCCACCACTTCCGGATTCTGCCGATGTCTCAAGATTGCCAGGGCGAGCCTGATATTTGAAACAAAAACGTGGACGATTGTCGGATTCAGCCGCAGGGGAACGGTGACGCGATACGGCTCCAATATTTGCCAGGTGCGAACAATGGTTGCGGCGCTCTCTCGCGAAGCGCATGCATAGATTTCGATTTCCTCTACCAATG
>Ga0116116_1002669_pt1 | contig 10838 bp, 7 predicted proteins | sample June2015DPH_10_1_FD_89722 | JGI IMG/M metagenome (GOLD analysis project Ga0116116, IMG submission 89722) | Peatland microbial communities from SPRUCE experiment site at the Marcell Experimental Forest, Minnesota, USA - June2015DPH_10_150 | ecosystem: Environmental > Terrestrial > Soil > Wetlands... | reverse complement strand
TTTCTCGTAGGTGTAGACCGGGAGGCCTGTGCTATCTACAAGAACCTCCTCGACCAGCACCTCCCAAAAGAGTACTCCGAGGTGGTCTATAGCCCTGGTCATAACGACCCTGAGAACCTGGCCTGCTTCCACCTTTCGGATGAGAAAGAACGGTCCGTCCGGAAGTCATTCCGTCACCCAGACGAGCTTCCGAAAATTCTGATTGTGACCGAAAAGCTCCTGACTGGGTATGATGCACCCATCCTCTACGCCATTTACCTTGACAAGCCCATGCGGGACCACGTCCTTCTCCAGGCGATAGCACGGGTCAACCGCCCTTACGAAGACGAATTGGGCCGCCACAAGCCGGCGGGATTCGTCATGGACTTCGTGGGTGTCTTTGAAAATCTCGAAAAGGCCCTGGCCTTCGACTCCCAAGACGTAGAAGACATCCAGCGGGTGGTGACGGACCTCGAACTGCTCAAAGTTGAATTCGAGAAACAGATGCAAAGGGCGAGGCAGGAGTTCCTACCGGTTCCCCAGGGGGCGACTGGGGATAAAGCCGCCGAGAAGGTCCTGGACCACTTCCAGGATGAGAAGATACGGCAAGGTTTCTACAAGTTCTACCGGGAACTCGCCGATGTCTACGAAATCCTCTCGCCCGACGCCTTCCTCTCTCCTTACATCGAGGAGTTCGACAAGCTCTCTAGGATGTACAAGCTCCTGCGAGCGGCCTATGAGAGCGTCTTCGTAGACCGGGAGCTGACCCGGAAGACGGCAAAGCTGGTTCAGAAGAATACGTTCGGCGGGACCATCCAGGACTCGCTTGAAGTGTATGAAATCAACGAGCATCTTCTGGAACGTCTCGGGAAGGATGATACCCCCGATACGGTCAAGATATTCAATCTCCACAAGAGCATCATCGACCTCATCCAGAAGAACGTCCACCAGGCTCCCTATCTGATTTCCATAGGTGAACGGGCGGAGGCTATCATACAGGCCTACCAGCTTCGCCAGCAGGCCACTAGGGAGGCCCTGGCGGCCTTAGAAGAGGTCATCCGGGAGATACTCCAGGCCGAGGAAGAGCGGGGGAAGAAGAATCTCAACCCCGAGGGCTTTGCGGTCTTCTGGCTCCTTGAGAAGGAAGGCGTTGCCGATGCGGAGGTCATCGCCAGGTATACGGAAGCCATTTTCGGGAAGTACCCGCATTGGCGAACGAGTTCCGCACAGGAGCGGGACGTCAGGAGAGGGCTTTATGGGGTCCTGCTTCAGAGCCGGATGAAGGCTAGGCCACAGGTGAGAGAAACCCCTGATATCGAGGGTCTGAACGCCCTCGTAGAGCGGATAATGAGGATAGCCAGGCGGGCTGGGGAAAATGCATGAGTTTCGAACGATGGACCCCGTCCCAACCGCTGGAGGCGAGTGTCCCTGATGAGATTCTCCGGTCCGAAATAAGGGATTGGGCCAAGCGAATCGGCGTGATGCTGGGGACCATCACGGTCAGGAAGATGAAGACGAAGTGGGCGAGTTGCTCGAGCAAGGGGAACCTGACGTTCGACATCGAACTCCTCCACCAGCCAGCCGCTTTCAGACGCAAGGCGATTGTTCACGAACTCCTACACTTTAAGTATCCCAACCACGGACGGATGTTCCGTGTGCTGGAGAGGTTTTACTTGGGGAAATGATAAAGCCTGGAGTTTCTCGATTTAAGAATGGAGTTCCATAAATGTCAGACGATAAAGAAAAAACTACTGAGAATAGTCCGGTATATTTAGATGCTAATATTCTTTTTCCGTTTTCGATTACGCTTGAAAACCCCGTTTTTCAGATTCTACTAGAAATCGCAAAATTTTGGGAATTTGATTTATACCTTCCTGAGCTTGCTTATCACGAGTGGATAAATAAAAAACGGGACGATATCGAAGTGAACGTCAATAAAATAATAAATAGCTACAAGTATTTAGAAAACAACTATGAGCTTACCCCCATCGATATTGACAAGATATCTGGACAAGATATCTTTACGAAATCAATTACTGTCTTACGGGAATATTTGTCACAGAAGAATGTGAATATCATTGAATCATGTAGCATCGATACTAAGAAGCTGATTGACATGTCTCTAAACAATGTTAGACCCTTTGAGGAAAAGGGCGAGAAGGGATTTCGAGATGCGGTCATTCTATTTACAGTCTTGGGACACGCCAAGAGCATTAACAAGTCGTGCACGTTCATTTCCAACGACAGAGTATTTGGCCACGACGATATACTTGATATTGCCAAAGAACACGGAGTAAAAATCTCCGTTTATAAGTCAATTGAAGAATTTAAAGAATCAATGGAATCGCTCAAGTGGAAAATAGTTGAAATGTATAAGAAGGATGAACTGAAAAAACTGACTGAATTCCTCAGGACAAGAACGGAGCAAATAGCCGATTTTATAAGAGACCAAGGGAAGTTCAGCATAATGACGTTAAATATGCTGTTTGGACTAGAGGCCCCTGATTTTACGAAGCTCTTTATGACGATACATGAGCCGCCGGAACCGCCCGCCACGCCATCTGTTATTAAAATAAACAATATTGAATTATTGGATATAACCGCCCCATCGTTACCTGTTGAAACGGAAACAAACATAGTCCCTGTGTATTTCTTGGTAAAGCTAAGATTTCATGTTTCTGTCGAACGAACTTATTTGCCAACTTATTTATATGACAGAAAAATCGGCCTTCATGGTGTTGAAAATTCGGCTTCAGGTGTTACGTACAGGAGAGAACTATCAGAAGAAGCAATAGAAGGAGATTTTCCGATATATGCCAACTTAAGAATGGATGGGGGAGTTTATAAAGACCTCGAACTCAAAATGGTTGGTGAAAACCGTTTTCCTATGCTTGGCAAAGAGCTTTTCAAGAAAGCAACCGCAAAGGCATAGCATTCCCCATTTATGCGCCCGCGCTGCGGCGTTCTTCGGGGACATAGCCCGCACTATGCCGAACGCACGCCCAGAGAATCCGGAACGCGAGGTTTATCCACAAGAAAAAAATCACAAGTATATCGCTTCTCATCTACATCGCGAGCGCAGTCGATGGTTTGCAACGATGAGGAGAACTCGAAATGATTACAAATGCCGCGTCTGTGGGATGCGATTTGAAAAGGTGTATGGGAAACTTGGCGAAGGCTTTGCTGAGGCCCACCATATCATTCCGCTGGGCCAGTTACGCGCAAAGTCCGCACGGAGCTTAAAGACTTGAGGACCGTCTGCGCCAACTGTCATCGAATGCTTCACAAGATGGAGGGCAAGCGGGAAGATATTGCCCGGTTACGGCAAACGCTGCGCAGGCACAAAAAGACGAAGTCTCGTTAAGGGTTTTGTTCCAGGAAGGCCTGGATTGAATCGACCAATCCCTTTCCGCCAGCGATGTTCACCAAGGCCTCAGGCTGCGGCCCCCAAAATAGACTGTACTGCCACTCGCCTTTGAATAAGGTTTCGAGCACTGCTTGGATTGACTCGTCGACTCGCTTCCATTGTTCGGGTTTTTTCGACTTCCCTTTCTTGGGCTTGGACGATTTCAGAACTTGGACAAATAACGCTGGCTCTGCAATTGGGAGATATCCCTTCTTGCCCCCTCCCTTGGGCAAATAACAGTTTGAAAACGCGGAGGCGAAGAACTTTCCGAAAATCTGGACGGGTTTCACGTTTGACTCTTCGATTTCGATGATAACCTTTGCTTCCTTTGGTTTCTTTTTCGTGGCGATGAGAATGTCAACGTCGGCGAATCGAAGAGGAGTCCCCGTGGTTCGATTGTAGACGTAGATTTTATGTCCCTCTTCGTCGCAGGCCTCATCCTTCAAAATCTTTAGCCCGGCAGATTTAGGAAAATCCTGTCGCCGGATGATGGCTCCAACCTCCCGGTGAAATGGATGCGTCGCCATGTGTTGTCCTCCTTGTTAAGCCATAGTATCAGCCAAGGCCGGACTGACGCAACCCGCTCCCTGTCCGCATGCCTATGAGGCCAGTCCGTCGATTCCCCGCCGGCGTCTACTGAAACGCTTTGGTAGAGTCTCCAGAGCGCATCTCGGATGACAAAATAGGATAATCTGCCAAAACAACCCGTCTGCGAGCAAAAAAACTGCGTCAAGGCGCTTTGGCCTGCCCGATTTTCCTAAATTTAGAGTCGCCGTGGCCCGCCTCCTCGTCTTGGACGAAAAAATAGGATAATCTTGGTTGCGCTGGAATACGGGATGCAATAATCGTGAATCTCTGTACTGTCCTGCTAGCGCTGGCGGCTTCTGACTCCAAAGACGTACCTGGTTATTGCGGAATGCTTCCCTGCTCTAAAGAACGTGCTTCTTTTTCCTTACCAACGCACTAGTGATTGCTCAATAAAATGTTGCTATCAGCGCGAACAAAGTAATACCGTCCTTGCCAGGCACCGGGGGAGGGAATCAAAGAGCCGGACGCTTATCGAGGTATTGCTAGCGAATATTGGAAAATTCTGTCCTGGTAATAGCCGTTGGGGCCGCAGATTCGGCAAAGAATACCCATGGCTGCGCAGTCGCGCGTCTATTTTCGCTGCCATACATACATCGAGCTTCACTTTGAAGGAAACACACGTTCATTGGGCAGCCCCAAACGGATTGAATTGAATACTCAGGCTAAAGCAAGAACTGCCGGTTTCTGACGGTTCGGCGCCCAACATCTTGAATTTTGATTTCCGTTTGAAAATAGAATCCTTTTGATGCTCCAATTTCGAAAATAAAATAACCATCCACCCCCAAATTATTATAATAGTCTATGGAGCAAGAAAATGGAGAACTTAACAAAGGCAAAATCGACTTGGAGATACGCGCACAAGAGTGCGTGCTATCCGTAGCTGGGGACAATCCGCCGAGTTAACGGTTAGTCGGCGCAGAAACCTGTAGCCGGCAGATTCTAACGGGCAATATTCTATTAATTTTTGATAGGAGAGTTCTATGCTTAAAAAGCAATTGAAACACGAAAATGAATCCGGGGAATTAGAAACCCCGACTGAGAATCCTTTGAATGATTCTAAGGATAGTGAACAGGAAGCGGAAACGAACAAAGCGGACTGTTGGCAAGTCGCTCAAAACCACTGGGGCAATCACGACTTATCGTTTTTCCCCGCCGGGAAGAATAAGAAACCGCTCGTCAAGTGGAAGCCATTTCAAAAGAAGAGACCGACTGAGGAGGAAATCCAGGGCTGGCGTGAGAGATTTCCAAACGCAAACGTTGCGATGCCCACGGGCAAAATGAACAATCTCACAGTCATTGATTGCGATACGCCCGCGGCAACTAAGCTAGTAGAATCTCTAATTCCGGAATCAGTGAGGGTCCCAAAGGTCAGGACTCCACGGGGTGGATGCCATCTATATTTTGAATTCTGTCAGGGACTTTCTTCCCAAAACGGAATATTAGATGGCGTAGACATCAAGTCTGAGGGAGGCTATGTTCTGGCCCCACCGTCACGAACCGCGCAAGGCCGTTATACGTGGGACACAGACTGTAACCTTGAAACAATCGCCGTCTGTCCTGCAGTCCCGGCGGAGCTTCTGAACCGTCTTCTGGAAGCCAAAAAGGCTAGGGGTGCCGCTTCGCCAGGCAAAAGTGCTCCGTTACTAAGCGACGGCAGGAGAAATGACGATATTTTTCATATGTGTTTGGCGCTAGCTCGGGCGGGAGACCCTGACACAGAGGTCGAACAAGCGGCACTACGCCTTGCCAAGACGTGCGACCCGCCGATGCCAGAAGAAGAAGCGATAAAGACGGCTCGGTCCGCCCTAAACCATGCTCACGGCCACAGCAAAGACGACGGTGCGTCCCCATCATTGGAATTGGAACAAGTTAGATTTAGTGATGTTAGTCCTGAACCTGTTGAATGGCTCATGAAGGACAGAATTCCGATGGGCATGGTGACGGTCTTCCTGGGTGACCCCGGGGAAGGGAAGACGCTTGCGACCATTGCCATCGCCAGCAAGATTTCCAAGGGGGAGCCTCTCCCGGGCGCCGAAACCGCCCTAATCAAAGGCTCGACCATCTTCATCTCTGCGGAAAATTCACTAGAGCACGTCCTTGTTCCGCGAGCAATCGCGTGCGGCGCCGACCAGACGAAGCTAATTCATATGCGCTGCGTCCGTTCAAAGGACAGTGGCACTCAAATTTTCAACGTCACCAAGCATTTGCCAAAGCTTAAAAAAGACGTTGCGGAGAACCCTGACATAAAGCTCGTCGTGATAGACCCCCTTATAAGCCATCTTGGGAACAAAGTGGACACGTTCAAAGCAGAACAAGTTCGTCAGGCCATGGACTTGCTTTCCGAATTTGCAGAGAGGACTGGAGTGGCCGTCATCGTGGTCATGCATATGAATAAATCCGCTGCTCTAAAATTGTTGTACCGAGTTTCTGGAAGCGTTCAATTCATGGCTGCCGCCAAGGCGGCTTTTTGCATAGCAAAAGAAACACACTTCTCTGGGACCAAGGACGTGCTGGGCAATTTTGTCCATGTCAAAGCCAACGTGTCCGCAACGAAGGTGACGCTGAAATATCGACTTGAGGCGTGTTCCATCGATGATGGGAGAATACCAACTTGCAAATTCATTTTTGAAGAAGAATCCACTGACACTCCACCTGGCTGCATACCAGTCCCGGGAAAATCTATGCGCTTGAGTAAGACCGTCCAAGCCGAGGAATTTTTAGGTAGTTCTTTGAAAGACGGGCCAAAGGCTGCACGCGTCTTGATAAAAGAGGCAGAGCGTCTTTTGATAGACAAGAGCACCTTGCAAAAAGCCAGAACGAAAATGGGCTACGTAACTAGAAAAGGACTTCTCGACGGAGGATGGGAATGGTCTAAGCCCAAGGACTAGCGCACGGCTGTTTTTTAGCACCGCCGTTTTTTGTTGTTATTTCATATCAATCTTTCTTTCTTCGAAGAAGGATACTTCTTGGAAGATGTAAAGAAAGAATAAAATGTGCGAAAAAAAAAAGATACGATGCTGAAAAAGCCAACGCTATAGAAGAGCTAGGAAAATCTTATAAGGCTAATGCGGCGAGAATACGTTGAAAATACTCAAAAAAAACGTGCCGGTTTGGACGAGCGCAGTGCTGGTTGAGAGGCCTGGATTGATTTTATGTATGCCGGAGAATTTGTTTGATGAAGACCGGACGGCGAAAAGTGTTGGTCATATCGTTGGCTTTGACGCCGGAATCAAGCTTGCGTCTGATTCAAGCCCGGAGTGTTCTTGACGCGTGAGGCAAACTTGGATGCGTGACAGACGGCCAAATCAAGTGCGAACAGCGGAACTGCCGTTCAATATGATGCGCCGAGAGGTCAACGTATTGCCCTGCAAGTGCTTCGAGGAATGGCGTTTCTTGGAGCGCAGTAGGCCCTATTTTCAACGAACGCCCTGGGACAGGAGTTTTCTACGAGCTAAAAAGTTGATTTTTCCAATTTCTAAAAAAACACATGCGACGTGCGACGGTCGTATTTGGGATAAGGCAAAAAACCGAGAGCCGCTGCCAGCTGGCTGTGCCAGAAAATCCATCCCATGGCCCCGGGGTCATTTCGTCCCCACGCGTATGTCAGGGTAACAAGGCATGATTGAAGACGGGGTTCTGACGGTCAAGGAGCTAAGCTCCTATCTGAAAGCAAGCCTGTCTACTGTCTACCGAATGGTCGAGGCCGGCGAAATCCCTCACGTTCGCGCGGGAAGACTCGGGATTCGATTCAGAAGGCAAGAGGTCGATGAATGGCTGGCTCGGAACTCATCAAAGCCCAATGCTCTAATCGAGAACGCCCTAAAAACGGACTTCGCCCTTGAACGGTATGATAGAATCTTCCTGAGTCCAAACAAAGGAGGTCTTAAGATGTCGCCGAAGGGAAAGACATGGAATTATCCCTTTGGCTCGGTTTATCTCAGGCAAACCAAATCGGGGAAAGAGCGGTGGTACATCTACTACCGCGACCAAGGGAAAAGGGTCAGGAAGGCTGTCAGGGGCGCACAGTCCAGGGCCGATGCTCTCAAAGTCCTTCAGGTGGAAGTGTCTGATTCTTTCCGTGGTAAACATGGATTCAAGAAACCGGAGAGAAAAGAGGACTTGCTTTTTGAGGCCTTCGGCAAAGAGTTTCTGGAGCTCTATTCACGGGTGAATCGGAAGCCAAAGACCGTACAAAGCCATGAAAATTCGATGAAGCACCTGGTGGGATTTTTCAAGAGCAAACGGCTCTCAGAAATCACACCTGAGCAGGTCGCGCGCTACATCGCCGAACGAAGAGCCAGGGTCTCGGCGTCAACCGTGAACAGAGAGTTGAGCTGTCTTAAGTGTATTTTGAATCGGGCCGTCGAATGGGGACGGCTGGACACGAACCCCGTCCGAGTGAAAAAACTTAAGGAGCCGGAGCCGAAGGATAGAATCTTGACCGATGAAGAAATCAAACGGCTGCTCCAAGCAGCGGCGCCTCATCTTCGGCAGGTCTTGATGGTGCTCCTGGGCACAGCCATGAGAAAGAATGAGGCCCTTTTGCTGAAGTGGAAGGACGTCGATTTTCGGAAGGGCTTCATCTATGTCGGTGCTGCAGACTCCAAGAGCGGACGGTCAAGAAAAATCCCGATGTCCTCGTTGGTCAACGAAGTCTTGCTTTCGCTCCGGCAAGGCTCCAAAGGGGAGTGGGTATTTTCTAAACCAGGGACAAAGACGAACCTCAAGAGCATAAGACGGAGCTTCGCGACGGCGTGCAGGGAGGCAGGGATAAGCGGGGCGACGCTTCACAGCCTGCGGCATTCAGCGGCCTCGAAAATGGTTGAATCAGGCATTGACCTTGTCACTGTGAAGGAAATCCTCGGTCACGCTACGATTCAAATGACGATGAGGTATGCTCACCCGACCCCGGAGAACATGCGGCGAGCCGTGGAAACCCTGGTCAAAAACAGGGAATTTGTCCCCGCAGTGTCCCCACAAGCGGAAGGCTTTCCTGTAAGTGGTTTAAATTGAGATGGTTAGAGACCCAATGCGCCTGACTACGAATCAGAAGGTCGCAGGTTCGAATCCTGTCGGGCCCGCTTTTCGTTATTCCTGAATGTCTTGAAATTATGGGAAGAATCCTCTTCATAAGAGGCCCTTCCCATCCCGTCAATCTTCCTCTTTCCCCAATCCTCTTGGTAAAAAAACAGAATTCGCCCAGGGCAGGGCAGGGAAGTAAGGGCGTTCAGGGATTCATCCTTTCTGGTCGATTCGATAGCCCTATGAATGTTTAGTGAAATAGGTGGTATTTATTTCCGTATTCCTTCGGGTTCTTTTGGGTTTCGTGGATGATTCTCTTCCAGACCCGCCCAGGGCAACTATGTCAAGTCTCGTAGTGTTTAGACCACAATTGAAGATACAGAGAAATGGTAGACAAACCGGATTACCGCCTTATGAAGACAATAAAAACAACAGCCGAGATAATACCCTGAAATCACCCACTCAAAATCAAGAAGAGCCTTAGTTAAAGAAATACATAACGACATCGGCCTGGCTGGCTACCCCGTTGGCCAAGCCCTTGAATCCCCTGAGCGTTGAGGAGCCATAGGAATACCTCGTAGCTGATTGGCCGGCACTGACGGTATACCTATAGACCCAGGCGCCGCTCCCTACCTTATCGTAGATTAGGTACTGTCCGTACTTGACATCGTCAATGAACATCGTTGCCACGCGGCTTTTATACTGGGCATACCAGTAATAGTTCGCTGAATTCGTATTGTTCCACCAATAAATGGCTTTAACCAAGGAAGTAGTAAGCGGCGCCATGCCAGTATTCACAGGTTCCGGAATTGTTATGGTCAGGATGATTTCTTTGTCCGGATACAGCCTTTGGCGCTGCTCGTCAATCTTGGCATGGATCGATTCTGCGGTTTCGCCCTTCGTCAGATTGATGTCGTTGATGAGGTTGAAGACATTGACATCCGCTTGAGCGTGCAGGTCGTACGAAATCCTTCCGACTATGAAACTGCTCTTAACCAAATCGTTTCTCGACATAACGAGAGCTTCGTGTTGAACGGCACTTGCGACGGCGACCAGAGAAAGAAATAAAACGACGATCCAAAATCCTCTACGCATGTTGCTCCTCCTTTCAATGATTCTAATAAATTACCCTATCTATTTGATAAGAAATTGTTTTTTTCGCGGCGCGGAGAATAGCCACTCCAGCCCATGAATCCATCCTCTTGCCCACAATAATTATATACATCCGGCCTCACGGCCATGTCAAGCACAAAGTTGCTCCCGGGCGGGCCGACCCTTCAATAATTTCTCTGCTGACCTGCCGCCTGAAGATATTGGTCTATGGGCGTTACATTTCAGTATTGTAGAGGAGGATTTTCAATGGGAAAGGGACATTGAGCTTAAAACTCCAAAGCTATATCCATCTTAGAGTCTTGAGCAATCCTATCAGGATGGCTCATCTCAACATAGATCTGCGTCAAGCAGTAGTACGTAGTACATTGATTGGGGGTAGGTCACCTTTTGGGACCAAAAAGAATGGAAATTGGCCAAAATCGCGGCCGATTTTCGAGCCATCTTTATTAAAATAAGAGAGTTATCTCGGTCCGACCTCAGCACTCCAAATCCCAGCGCTCCAGCGCTCTTGTCTAGTTTCAGCAATTTCGTCATAATCTTTGGCTACTGCGCGAGGACAAGGGAATAGATTGCGGCGCGAGCAGGGTTGAGGCGGCGGTGCAGGAAACACGATGACGACACCGAATGCAGCTCGAGATGAAAAGGGCCAAGCGGCAGCGACGGCAGCGGCGCCGTCGCCAAGACTGAAGGTCTGGAACCGCAACTATTTACTCCTGTGGCAGGGACAGCT
>Ga0116116_1002661_pt1 | contig 10867 bp, 9 predicted proteins | sample June2015DPH_10_1_FD_89722 | JGI IMG/M metagenome (GOLD analysis project Ga0116116, IMG submission 89722) | Peatland microbial communities from SPRUCE experiment site at the Marcell Experimental Forest, Minnesota, USA - June2015DPH_10_150 | ecosystem: Environmental > Terrestrial > Soil > Wetlands... | reverse complement strand
CCGCAAACAATACGAGACTTGGGCGGGGGCGAACGGCCAAAAATATACACTTGGCCCGCGAGAATTTAATAAGCGGCTCACAGACAAAAGTTGTGTGCAGAAAATACAAGAGGTGGCAAACGATGTCGGCACGCTAAAACCAACACGGTGCTGGTGTGGAGTGACGCTCCGAATTGACCCAAAACACAATGACAAGGAAAAAGTTTTATGCTCATCGAACGAAGACAAAACCCCCTTCTAACGGGAAATAACGGGGATAACGACTTTTTATATAACTTTCACATATTGCACGCGCGTATAGAAAAGTTACTGAAAATCCCGTTAATCCCGTTATTACCCCTGAGAAGTCGTTTTTGGGAATTGTTAGCAATTAAAAATCAAATACTTGGCGTCATTTTGGCGAGGCGGATTATTTGAGGGATTATAGCTATGCTGAGAACCATCGGGCTAATACGATTCTTGAAAGGCGACCACGACAACAATGTGCCTGGGTGCGCCAACTACGACTATCACGACGGGGGTTGTCTGCTTGGCGCTGGGTGTAAAGTCGAAGCCGGTAGCAGACAGGAACGCAAGGCCCGCAAGATATTGGAAGCGGCAGGGTATCTTGTTACCAAAGCGGGCGGAAATTTTGGAAAGAACTCAAATAAATTTTAAGGAGTAGAAAAATGTATGTATCTAAGGGCAAAAATATGTTTAGGTTTTGAACTTGACAAATAATTAAATATGTCTACAATTAATTAAGTATATTTATAGCCGAGATATTATTATGGAATATAACCGAGCCAAAAGGACTTCTGAAGTAGTTGGAACTGAGCTTATTTCAGAAAAGAAAAAAGCAGGTGATTTATGAGAATTTTTAAACCACGCTATACAGACAAGAAGACGGGGGTGAAACAGGATTTTCAAAAATGGTATTGCGAATTCAGGCATTTAGACAGGCCGCATCGGCTCCCGGCCTTTGAGGACAAGCGGCAAAGTGAGGGACTTGGCCGAATGATTGACAAGCTCATTGTTAGCCGAATGAACGGGCAGGGTATAGATGCGGAATTGTCTCGCTGGATTGAGAACCTGCCGGACAGGATAATGCGGTGTTTCGTTCGATGGGGGCTTGTGGATTCGCAACGGGCGGCGGGCGGTAAAGTATTAAGCGAACATCTTAGGGATTTTGAGCAATTCCTTTTGGGCAAAGGAAACACTCGCAGCTACGTTGACCTTATTATTTCACGGACCAGAAGGGTAATAGAGGGCTGCAAGTTTGTCGTATGGACAGATATATCCGCAAGCAAGGTTCAGGGATACCTTGCAGAATTGAGGACAGATACAAAGGACAAAAAGGGCATAAGCGCCCAGACGTTTAATTTCTACCTGCAAGAGATAAAACAATTCTGCCGTTGGATGGTACAGGACCGGCGAGCCAGTGAATCACCATTGCAGCACCTTAAAGGGCTTAATGTCCGAACCGATAGACGCCACGACCGGCGGGCCTTGACCCCAGACGAAATAAGGCGGCTATTAGAGACAACGGCGGCGCAGCCGGAACGATATAGTATGACAGGGCCAGTTCGGGCTTTGTTGTATCGTTTAGACGTTGAGACAGGGCTTAGGGCAAACGAATTGCGAACGCTGAAAATTTCATCGTTTGACTTTGATAATTACTCTGTGGTTGTCGAGGCCGCATACTCAAAGCACAGACGCCGGGACGTTTTACAATTGCGCCCGGATACGGCGGCGCAGTTGAAACAGTTTGTTGCTGGCAAGTTACCGGCCACACAGGCGTTTAATATGCCTGGTAAGCCCGTAAAGATGTTTAAGGCCGATTTAGAGGCCGCTGGCATTGCCTACGTTGACGATGCAGGGCGTTTCGCGGATTTTCATTCGTTAAGACATAGTTTTGGAACATTGCTTGCGGCGGCTGGCGTTCACCCGAAAACGGCACAAACCTTAATGAGGCATTCCGATATAAACTTGACCATGAGCCGCTACACACATATTTTCAGGGGGCAGGAATCCGAGGCAATCGAATCATTGCCAGATTTATCATTACCGAGTGAGCAGGCACAAGAGCAAACCAAGACCGGCACTGACAACGACGCAGTTTACATGGCGCGTAGTATGGCGCTTTCAGGCACAAAACAAGAGAATGATGCGCACTACGGCGCACAAAAAAGCGATGATGATGGCAAAACACAGAATGCGGTAAAACCTATTTTAGATAGGCAAAAACCGCATTTATCTCAAAATAACGGCGATATTAAACCAAAGCCAACGATCGGATTCGAACCGATAACCTCCGGTTTACAAAACCGGAGCTCTACCGTTGAGCTACGTTGGCGTAAGTTCTATATCGGCAGGATTATACTGAAAATGAGCTAATTTAGCAAGGGTTGTGGCGATATTACGTCAGAAGCAGGAAGATAAAGAAGCCGACCATAATGACCATGCCGAAGGGGACTCCGAACACGGCCCACTCTTTGCTTTTTATCGAGAGTTTGCTTGCGCAAATAATGTTCGGGATATTGCCGGGGATGAGCATACCGCCCGCGATGAGCAGGCCTGCCAGCGCGTCTTTGATAGTATCTACGGGCATAGCGGGGCTGATTTCCGCGGCGGTCAGCGTGGCGTTGTCGAGAATCGCGGAAATGATATTCACCCAGTAAAGGGCCAATGACGGGATATGCACCAGATATTTGTCAACCACGGGCGTAAAGCCGGCGCCCAAGAAAACGAGTGCAAGGACGAAGATATAAACCTTGCCCGCCCTGATGAACATATCCTTTGTTTCTTCAGGTTTGTCTTCCGTTAACGTGGGGCCTTTTCCCTCGTGTTTGTGGGTCAGAAACAGGGGCAGTATTCCAAGCAGGACAACCAAAGGTATTATCCATTTGCCTAAGAGTTTCAGCAGGAAGAAAAAGTCGGCGTGATAGGGTTCGCCTCTGAGTTTGGAGACCGCTATCGTGGACAACGGCTCACCTATGGGAGTAAGCACGGCACCGAGGCCTATTGAGAAGCAAGCGATGATTACGAGACGTACTTCGAGAGCCCTGGGAAGTTTCAACACACTTATGACTTCAGCGAGAATCAAGGCGGCGATAATGGCGGTGATGACGCTTGAGGACAGCCCAAGGCCGACGACGATTATGAAGAAAAGCGTGGAGTACCCAAATTTTCTGGCGAAGGCGTGTGTCCAGGCACCTATTTTGGGCCGGATGAATTTGAAAATCAGGCCCGCAATGAGGACCGCAAGCGTAATCTTGATTGGGTCAACAAGTGCTTCTTTTACCAGATGCCACGACCACAACCCGGAGATAGTTACAGCGAGGCACCCCATAACAAAAAGGAAAGCCTCGAGCTGCTTTTCGATTCTTTTGGATAAAAAAGGCCCAACCAGGACCATACCGACAATAACTACCAGTCCGCCCGTTACCAGCGATTCATTCATATCTATTTTCTATTTTCGATTTATTATTTTTGATTTACAATTTGAAAATGATAAGTCATAAATGGTAAATTATAAAGGGGAAATTGAAAAATGCGAAAATTTGTCCTTCTGACAATAAGTATTGGTATGTGCTTTTCCTTCGGCTGCGCGGCAAACCCGATTACCGGCGAAGAAGAGTTGATGTTCGACCGCGACTACCATAACGATATAAAGCTGGGTAAAGAGATTGCTCCTCTTGTCGAAAAAGAGCTTAAAGGCAAAATCCCGGACCAGGCATTGCAGGATTACATAAACGGCATCGGCCATAAAATCACCAGATTCAGTCACAACCCGGATTTTGATTTTAATTTTGTCGCTGTTAATGACAAGTCGATAAACGCCATTTCGCTGCCCGGCGGGCGCATTTTCATCACAAAAGGTCTGCTGTTGAAATTAGAAAGCGAATCGCAGCTCGCGGGTGTATTGGCGCACGAGACCGTTCACGTTGTAGCAAGAGACACTGAAAATATGATGAGCAAGCAGGCGGGACTGGGTGCATTGTTTGTTCTGGCGGCATCCCAGGCGAGAGCACAGGGCGAAGTGGCCGCGGCCGATATCGCGTTGCAGCTTGTGACGCTCAAATACAGCAGGGAATACGAAAGGACAGCCGACCTTGGCGGTATGGATTATATGGTGAGGGCCGGTTACAACCCCAACGGTATGGTCGAAACGATGCAGATACTCCAGAAGGAAGACCCGGCCAGGTCATCCGATTTCTTCTCAACGCACCCATCGCCCGAAAACCGCATCGATTACCTCAGGGCGAGGATTCAATCGCATTATGCAAACAGTGTGGCGGGAACAAAAGTCGGGCAGGAAGATTACCAGCAGAACGTCCTGGACAGGATAAAAAATCTTCCTGATTCACCGGGCAGGTAGTAGGATGGCGGCAGGGCGATTTCGTTAATAAAAAAGGAGTCCGCTTTTTGAAACGGACTCCTTTGGATAGTTGTTACAAACTACGCCTTTTACCTGTCGGCACAGCATTAATTATTTTACGTTTTTTTGGCTGGTGCCACCGACGGGCTGTAACTGCAGCCAGGGCAGGTATCTTCGGGTTTGCCTTCAACTGTTCCGGGGAAGAAGACCTTGCCGCATTTTTCGCATTTCATCGCCTTGAATACGCTGTCTTCGTTGCATTTCGGGCATTTCATCGGGACAGCGCCGCTCATCATAAACTGGCGAGGTCCTCCGTGATTCATCATAAAATCGGTGTATTCCTTGGCGCTTATCTGGTATTCGTTGCCGCATTTTGGGTTGTTGCATTTGACCCACATCTTGCCGGTTGGCTGGCCTGCTGTAGTGCCGCCGCCCATTGTTTTATACGTGATGATACCCGCTGCCGCCAGGCACGCGACAGCGACCACAATTAGAAGTGTTTTTTTTGCGTTCTCTTCCATATCTTAATCTCCAAAATACAAAAGGACACATTAGTTAAAGATTTAGTAAGATGTTATCGTCAGCCGGGTGATTTGTCAAAGAGATAATTCCAGTCAGCCACAGGTCGCAAGACATTACGCGATTTTCAGTATTCTCGCAGGTTGTTCGGGCATACCCGTGCGGGCGGACAGATACGTCGCTTCTATGAAGGCCATATTATTCAGATTGTCGGCCGCGGCGCTGACAAGAGGGGTTTTATCGGGCCACAACAGATGAGAGCCAAAATTATCCATCGCCATTTTCATTCTGCCGAGGTCGTTGTCGTTAGATTCGTCTCGCCGAAGGCGTTGGCCTCGGGAATCTGTAACTTCGAAACTTTTGTCGTCGCATCTTATAAGCGTATCCTGGCCGTGCGCGATTAACCATTTTTGCGGTCCTTTGTCCGGTGACGAAGCGACCGCCGCCCGGCCGGCGAGAAGATTACCGGAAAGTATATCATTGAATTTCATTGTGATAATCGCGCTGTTCTCAGTAAGGTAAAGCCGTTGCTGCCTGTCTGGCGTAGTGCTTCCCGCAACACAATAGACCTGCTGTGGCAGGCCGAAGTTCAACACTATCTGGTCAATTATTTCCCAGCATTCGTAAAGGACCACTCCTCCTCCGGCAAGAACGGGGTCATTGCGCCACGTTGCCTGCGGGACATCTGAAGGGGGCTGACCGGCGGCGGCGAGGATAAGGAAGGGCTGCTCGGTGGAATTTTGCAGGACAAAACCCCTTGCCGCAAGGGAGCTTTGAGCGAATCTGTCGGTATTGGCGACAGCCAGGATAATCCCCTCATTTTGCGCGAGTTTGACAAACTCTGCCGCCTCGCTGAAATTTCGCGCCAATGGGGGAGCTTTAAGGATGTGAAACTTCTTTTTTATTGCCATCTTAAGGTATTCGGCGCAACTGTGCAGTGGGGCCGCCACGAACAGGCAATCGAGCTGGTTCTGGATTATCAGCTGGCGATAATCGTCGTAAGCGGCGCAGTTGTGTTCTTTGGCGACCTGCTGCGCAAGATTTGTATCGTTGTCCCCCACGGCCGCAATGGTGAAGTAGTCGAAACCTTTCGCCGCTTCGAGCATCAACCTGCCCGTGTCGTTCAGACCCAGGACAGCTATTTTCAGTGGACTTTCGCGCATCCCTGCACACAAAGCAGACCTGTAAATTGTCGCCGGCGATTATTTCTTGTTTGGAATTATAAAATGTTCAGGCACCGGGAACTGTGAGCACATTAGCAGCACGTCCTTGGCGACCTGCTCGATAACCGATTCGTTGTCGACGTTCTCGGCGACTTTGTTTATGAACTCTGCGATTTGCCTGGCCTGCTCTTCCTTCATACCGCGTGTGGTTATAGAGGGCGTTCCGAGCCGCAATCCGCTTGGATTTGCAGGCGGGGCCGGGTCGTTGGGGATGGTATTGTAGTTGGTTTCGATTCTGGCCCTGTCCAGCGCCTTGGCGAGCTTCTTGCCGGGGATATTTTTATTTCTCAAATCGATGAGAATGAGATGATTGTCGGTGCCGCCCGAGGCGAGGTTGAAGCCGCATTCGAGCAATTTCTCTGCCATCGCTTTGGCATTTTTGACAATCTGTTTTGCGTAAGCGACGAACTCAGGCGTGTCGGCTTCCGCGAGAGCTACGGCAATCGCGGTAATCGTGTGCATATGCGGGCCGCCCTGGATTCCGGGGAAGACGGCCTTATCGACCTTTTCGGCGTGCTCGGCTTTGCACAGCAGCATTCCGCCTCTTGGGCCTCGCAGTGTCTTGTGCGTCGTTGTTGAAACGATGTCGGCGTAGGGGACGGGGCTTTTGTGAATACCCGCGACGACTAAGCCGGAGATATGGGCAATGTCGCTGACGTGATATGCCCCGACCTCTTTGGCGATGTCGCCGAATATCTCGAAATCGATTTCTCTCGGATAAGCGGTGCAGCCGGAGATTATGATTTTGGGCTTGTTTTTCTTCGCCAGGTCTCGAATCTGGTCATAGTCGAATCTGCCCGTTTCTGCGCTGACGCCATACTGCATAGAGTTGAAAATCTTGCCCGTTAAGCTGACTTTCCAGCCGTGGGTGAGGTGTCCGCCGTGAGGCAGGGCAAGCCCCATAATCGTATCACCGGGCTTTATCAGCGCTAGGTATGCCGCTAAGTTAGCCACCGAGCCGGAATATGGCTGGACGTTGGCGTGGTCGGCCTTGAATATCTTTTTGGCCCGCTGTCGGGCGACCGTTTCGATAAGGTCTGTAATCTGTTGTCCCTCGTAATACCTCTTGCCGGGGTATCCTTCGGCGTATTTGTTGGTTAGGCAACTGCCGCTTGCCAGCATTACCGCCCTGGAGACGTAGTTTTCGGATGGGATGAGTCGCACGCAGGCGCTTTGACGCGCGCCTTCCTGCCTGATAAGTTCATATATTTGCGGGTCATACTGCTCAAGTGCCGTAAGCATATCATATTCTCCATAAAATTGGTTTAAGACGCCTCGATTTATAGCAAAGTCGGGATTTCAATACAAGCATTTATTTATTGACAGATTATGGCCGAAGAATACGATAGATGGGCAGGAGACGTCGAAAAGTGGATTCCGCCAGGGCGGATAAATTTTGGGAAAGTTGATGCCTGAAGACAACGAAATAGGCTCAAAGGCGAAGTTGTTTTTTGACAAGGCCGACGAGGCGGCCGCAAACGGCAATTTCGACTATGCGATAGGTTTGTATCTCGATGGATTGCGATGCGACCCGGATGCGCTTCAGGACGGTCACTTGCGGCTTCGAGAGCTTGCCCTGAACCGACAGGCCAGTGGCGGCAAGAAACCCTCGATAATGGAAAGAATGAAGTATCTTCGCGGCGGCAAGACCCCCCTCGAACAGTTGCTGAACGCCGAATATCTTATGGCCAAAGACCCGGAACATTTGCCATACATCGAGGCGATGCTCAAGGCGGCTGTGGCCGGCGGATACAATCAAACAGTGAAATGGATAGCGGATTTGCTTTTTGCCGCCAACAATGCCTCGGAAAATCCATCGGCGCATGCGTATCTGCTGCTGAAGGACTCGTACGCTGCTATGGGCCTGTGGGACAGGGCTCTTGCCGCCTGCCAGCATGCGGCGAAGATACGTCCCGAAGATGCTGATATTGCCGATGAGGCGAAGAGATTGTCCGCGGAGATGACCGTCTCGCGGGGCAAGTATGACCAGGCGGGTGACTTCCGCAAGTCGATAAAAAACCGCGAGGAGCAGGAAATACTTCAGTCGCAGCAGGGGGTGGTCAAGACAAAGGATTATCGAGTCCTGGCTGTCGAGGCGGCGAGAAGAGCGTATGAGCAGAACCCGCAATCGGCGCAGAGTATATTTGGTCTGGCCGGCGCTTTGGCGGATATGCGAACAGACCAGGCGGAGGAAGAGGCGATACAACTGCTGGAGGATGCTTACAAAAAGAGGCAGGATTTCAGCTTCAAGGAGCGGGCCGGGTTGATTCGCATCGGGCAGATAAAACGCAAAATACGGGAAGCGGATGAGATACTTGAGGCAAACGCGGAAGACAGCGTAGCCAAATCAAAGCACGCCGGCCTGGTCGGGCAATTGAACAAGGCGGAGATGGAACACTACGGGCTTTGCGTCAAAAACTATCCTACCGACCTCAAGGTAAAGTACGAATATGGTCTGCGCCTCGTTTACAACCAAAAGTACGATGAAGCGATTCCGATGCTTCAGGAGGCCCAGAAAGACCCGAGGCACAAAATACAGGCGATGAGCAAGATAGGCCTTTGCTTTTTTATGAAGGGCTGGTATTCCGACGCGGAGGATATTTTTACCAGGGCAATCGATTCATACGAAATAAAAGATGACGACATTGCGAAGGAATTGCGGTATAATCTCGCCCGCTCCTTTGAGGAGCAGGGCAAGAAGGCCGAGGCCCTTGATATTTATCGCAAAATCGCCCAGGTTGATTTTGGGTTCAAAGATGTTTCTCAAAGAGTTGACAGGTTGAGAAAAGAGGCGAAGTAGCAAGTATCGAAAATAACGGCGGTATATGTTTTTTTAACAGAAGCATTTTTTAGGAGATTGCAGTGGCTCATTCGTTGTCGGCAAAAAAGAGAGTAAGGCAGAACGAGAAAAGAAGAGCAATTAATCGCGCAAGAAAGAGCAGCATCAAGACGCAGATAAAGCATTTTGAGACGGCGCTGGCCAGTGGAGACCTCAAGGCGGCAGCCGAGCAGTTCCGCCTGACGGCCAAACGGTTAGACAAGGTCGCGTCCACCACCACTATGCACAAAAGGACCGCCGCCCGCAAAAAATCCCGTCTTGCCAAAAAGCTCAACGCGCTGAAAGCAAAAGCGTCGGCCTAACCACAAAGTCACGAAGGCACCGAGACACAAAGTAAAATTGAAAAATTAGTGCCTTTGTGTCTTAGTGGTTAAAATGCGAGAAGTATATAAGAAGAAAATCATCAAGTTACTGAAGCACGCCGACTATAAGCCGGCTAAGGTCAGTGAGTTGTCCAGGACGTTGGGGGTCGAGCAGACAGATTATCCCGAGTTCAAGCGCGCGTTCGATGAGCTTCATCACGCGGGCCACGTTGTCTTGGGCGACGGCAGCACGGTCGGGCTGCCCGGTCTTTCAGGTCGAATCATCGGGAAGTTCCGCGCCAATGCGCGAGGTTTCGGTTTTGTTACGCCATTGGAATCGGCGGCTCACGTCGATTTGTTTATCCCGCCGGGCGAGACGATGGAGGCGATGACCGGGGATGTCGTTGCCGCGAAGGTTGTCGAAAAATCCACGAGGGGACAGCAAATCCGTTACAGCGGCAGAATCATCGAAATCGTCCAGCGGGGACGCAACCGGTTTGTCGGGACGCTGATGCGAAAACCCGAGGGCTGGTTTGTCCAGCCGGATGGTTCAGGTTCTGCGGACCCCATAACCGTAGATGACGTAACCGCCAAAAACGCCAGAGAAAAAGACAAGGTGGTCATCGAGATATTATCATATCCCACGGAAAAGCATCTCGCCCGCGGGGTGATTGTCGAGGTGCTGGGCAGGGCGGGCCAATACGAAAGCGAAATCGCGTCGATAATTCACCAGTTCCAGCTTCCCGGGGAATTCAACGATTCCTGCATTTTTCAGGCGCATAAGGCCGCGACGGAATATAAGCCGGAAAATATCCGCGGCAGGGACGATATAACGAACAAAGTCATAGTTACGATTGACCCGCCCGACGCGAAGGACTTTGACGACGCCATCAGTTTGGAGCGCGACGCGGAAGGCAACTGGCTGCTGGGCGTTCATATCGCCGACGTTACGTTTTTTGTTCCGCCCGGCACGCCGTTAGATAAAGAAGCCAACGACAGGGGTAACAGCATATATCTGCCGGGCAGGGTAATACCGATGCTGCCGGAGATGCTGAGCAACGGCGTTTGCAGTTTGCAGCCAGACCAGTTGCGGTTGGTCAAAAGCGCATACATTACCTACGATAACCAGGGTAACATCGTAAATCGCAATTATCGCAACAGCATCATCCGCTCAACACAACGGCTGACTTATCAGCAGGTTGACCGGTTCCTCAAGGGACATACCAAGGATATAAAACCCGAAGTGATGCCTCTGCTGAAAGATATGGATACGCTTGCGCGCATCATCGAGAAACGCCGCGACAGGCAGGGGATGCTGCACCTCGATTTGCCTGAGACCGAGTTGATATTCGACGATGCGGGCAGGGTGGTCGATGGCCAGCCGGCGGATAATAGTTATCCGCATACGATAATCGAGATGTTTATGGTCGAGGCCAACGAGGCCGTGGCGACTGTTCTGGACCGCAATAATATCCCGGTTATGCGGCGAATCCACCCTGAGCCGGATACCCTGACTATGCAAAATCTTGCCGAGCTTGTCCGGTCGCTTGGGTTGAGTTTGCCCCGTCTGCCCGACAGGGCGGCGTTGCAGCAGCTTCTCGGCGCGGTCAAAGGGACGGACAGT
>Ga0116116_1002660_pt1 | contig 10870 bp, 7 predicted proteins | sample June2015DPH_10_1_FD_89722 | JGI IMG/M metagenome (GOLD analysis project Ga0116116, IMG submission 89722) | Peatland microbial communities from SPRUCE experiment site at the Marcell Experimental Forest, Minnesota, USA - June2015DPH_10_150 | ecosystem: Environmental > Terrestrial > Soil > Wetlands... | reverse complement strand
TTATGGCTTGATCGTCTCTTTTAGAAGTTCAACGGACGGTGGGCCTGTGATAGATCTATCAGTGGGATATGAAGGTGCAGATGGCGATCCCGGTAAAGCAATGGTTTTGGTTAGACAGGATGGTGGTGGTGGTGGTTATGCTCAAGTAATAGGAGGGTCAGTGAAGGATGGAACATGGCACCATGTGGCAGTGGTAAGAGGTTCTGGCAGTACAATAGAATTGTTTTTAGATGGAGCGTCCAAGGGAACAAGTTCTGGTTCAGAATCCGGAGGCGCAATAACAACTAATTTAAGAGCAATCGGTTCTGAGAGACGTTGGGTTAGCGATGGTTATGGATCGTCGGATCAACGTTATCTCGCCGGCACAATCGACGACGTCCTTATCTACAACCGTGCGCTCAGCGCCGGGGAAATCGCAGCACTTTATAGCGGTAGTGAGATAGGTGGTAGTAGTGGTGGCACGGTTTCCGGCGGGGCAGGATACATCAGGCAGCCGGCCGCAGGCAGCAGCGGAACATCAAACTTTACGCTGGGCTCATCGAAAGATTCGATGATGCTTACAATAGCGATAGCCCCGGCCGATACCAGCGTTCACGGTTGTTGCGGAGACCTGCGACCTTAGAGCAGAAGTGTTATGGGAAAACGAACAAAAAATAGCGGTTCCGTATTTTTGATAGTTGTTTTTGCGATTGCGCTTATGGCGACAATCACGGTAGGAATCCTGGTTATGACCACGGAAGAATTGCAGTTGATGCAAAATCAGTTGTATGCCGCTCAGGCGATGTGCACCGCTGAGGCGGGGCTGAATGACGCCTTTGCACGGATACGAACAAATCCAAGCGCGACCAGCTTTACCAACACGTTTAACGGCGGCACTTATAACGTGACTGTTACAGGGACACCGCCGACTCAGATTACTTCATTTGCGACGACGTTGCAGGGATATGTGACCAGGGTTGTAGCGGATGTTACGGTGAGCGCCAGTTCACCATACATAATCAGAATTGATGATTTGAGGGTCAACGAATGAGATTTGTCGAAAAGACAGTGGCAGGGATAGATATTACGCAGGAACGCATCAGTATCGTTTTGCTCAAAAACGGCAAAAACGGTCCGAAGCTCGTCAAGTCGATTATCGCAGCCATTCCCGCAGGTGCGATTAAAGACGGCAACATCGCAAACGCCGCGCTGCTTTCAAAGGCGATAAGAGACCTGAAGGTTCGCAACAGGATATGGACAGGCCGGGCAGCCGTTTCGCTGCTCGCCAGACCGACCGTTATGCAGATGATAGATATGCCAAAGCAGATGCCGCCTAACCTGACTCAGTTTATCCGCGGCGAGATGAAGCACTGTGCCGCCTTGCCGAGCGGGGATATCGTGCTTGATTATTGCGCACTTGGTTCAAACAGGCGTTCGGCGGATAAAAGGATTTTAGCTGTTGCGGCAGAGATGAAAAAAGTGATCGAGCTTGTCCATGTTTTAGGTCGTGCCGGATTTTCCGCAGAAGTGGTTGAGCCGGCAATGTTGTCTTATTTGAGGGCTATTGGCGCAAAAAAAATCATGGGCAAATCCGGCTGTAACGTTCTTGTTGCCATATTGCGTGAAAGCTCTCTGATTTTGTGCGTGTTGAAGAATGGGGTTATTGACTTCGTTCGTATAAAAGAGGCGGCTCGAAATACGACAGCGGCGGGCGATTTGTGCGGCTGGTTGGCCGACGAACTGACTGAGATTCAAAAGTTTTACAGCGTAGAGGTTGTGGATAATCCGGGCAAATGGGAGATTACTGTTTTTGCCGATACGGGACGATTGCCGCAGGACGCCGAGGAGCGTCTGAAATCGAAAATACAGGCCGGTTCTTTGCAGGTCAGGACTAAAAATGACGCGTATTTGGACACCCCCGTTAACGTCCCGGCGGCAGGCCGGAACAGTGAGCAGCCCTCGCCGGTGGCTGTGGGGCTTGCGATGAATCTTCTGGTGGCGCAGCGAGATGACGTAAGATTGAACCTGATGCCGCCTCAGATAGTCCAGCTAAAAGAGGCCAAAAAGGACGTACTGGTTGCCGCCGTCGTGGTTGCGGCATTGCTTTTGCTTATGGTGCTGGCTGTCGCGGCGCCTGCATATATGATTAAAAAAATATCCGGCAATGCCGCCGGAAAGGTGGCTCGCGTATCGGTGCGTAGCACGGACAGAATACTTGAGAAGAATCGGTATCTCGATGCCAAGGTGCAGGCATTATCGAATCGTCTCGACAGTATCGCAAAAATATCGGCGTCACACAACGATGTCAACTGGGCGCAATTGTTAGAAAATATACGCAAAGCCACACCCAAAGAGGTTCGCATAAACGGGCTGTATTGCGGCGATGGCGCAAGAATGCAGATTGAGGGGCTGGCGATGTCGAGCGAAGCGATCAACTCGTTCGTCAGTGCGCTGGAAAAGTCGACTGATATCGTGTCGGTAACCCTGTTGGAGACCAATAAACAGGACGGGCAAAAGGGATTTATAAATTACCAGATTAGTTGCAAACTGAGCATAAAGAAAGGTAAAGCAGACAATGTCAGTTGAAAAAATTATCCAAATCGATCGTTCGCACAGGCGAGTTTTACTGGTTTCACTGGTGGTAATTGCGGCAGTGGCGATGTACAGGTGGATACTCTCCCCGTACACCAGCCAGCTTCTGGCTGCGCAAAAGTACAATTACGCGCTGGATAGTGCGATACACAAAGCCGATGTGATGGGAACGCTGCTGGAGGCGAAGAAAGCCAAGACAGGGGAGTTGACTAAAGAATCCGACCGGTTGCGTAACCAGTTATTTACGCCGCAGGAGGCGCGCCAGTTTTTCGCGTCTTTACCGGCTGCTGTTCGCCAGACCGGCTGTGTTATTCAATCGGTCAGCGCTGTTCCAGACACGCAGCGGAATCCGCAGGGCTATGATTCGGGCATAGTCGCTAAAAAGGCGACGGTTATCGTTACCGGCGGATATAACAACCTAATCAAATTTCTTGAGGGCTTGCAGACCTCCGAGCACAAGGTATGGATAGAGTCCGTGAGAATAGACGCCGGCGGCGCCGGAAAACTGAAATGTCAGGTGCTCCTGACACTTTATTACATCGAACGTGTGGAGACGAATTGATATGAGTGAGATGATAAAAAAAGTGATGATTTGCGCCTTTATTATTCTGGCAACGAGCGTTGGCCATAGCGCGGATTCGACAAGTTCCTCGCGGGCCGAACGGACCAATGACGCAGCGTCAGCATCTGGTCGGGATGACCCCTTTGGGGGCAGTTTCGGCGATGCTGCTTCTGAATCGAATAGCATTACAGGCGTGGATTCAATGGATGCCAAGCCGCCGTTGTTTGTTCGCACGGTTACATTGAAGTTTTTAAATGCCGCTAATCTGAAAACAGCGCTGGGCAAGATGTCCTCGGCTAACGGCAGTATCAGTATCGATGACAACACAAACTCGATTATTGTCTGCGACACAAAGGATAATCTTGAAAAAATACTTGTCGAGATAAGAAAAGCCGACCAGACACCAAAGCAGGTGATTATTGAGGTTTTCATAATCGACGTTCAGCTTCAAGACGATACGGAAATTGGCGTGGATTGGGATATTTTAAGCAACGATAACAAGGACTTCAGTTATCGCCAGAGTATGGTTTATCCCAACCGTTTGAGTGTAGTAGCGCCTACAACCGAAACAATCGGCAGTATGGCCGCATTTCAGCACACCGGGGTGGGCAGCGAGGTGGCGATTGTTACCGACGACATTCGTAACGTGCTTCATCTGTTGCAGGAAAAAAGAAACGTGGATATTCTCGCCAGTCCTCGCGTGATGGTCGTTAGCGGCCAAAAAGCCAGCATCAAGACCATTGAGGAAATCCCGTATCAGGAAGTTACGCAATCAAGCGCAGGCGGCGGTGGTGCCAGTGCCATAACCTCGACGCAGTTTAAAGATGTCGGTGTTACTATGGAGGTCAAGGCGACTGTGACCGATGAGGGAAAGGTTTTATTGACTGTAAGCCCGAGTCAAAGTGTGACCACAGGAACATCAATTGGCGGGGTTCCGGTTATCGATAAACGCGAGGCCACCACGACGCTGCTTATGGATGACGGCCAGGTGGTCGTGATGGGCGGACTAAGAAGACAGGATACACAGATTATAAAGCGTCAGGTGCCTTTACTTGGTGATCTGCCGATAATTGGTTTTATCTTTTCGGATAACCACAAAGTGGTCCAGAATTCCGAGCTGCTTGTGCTTTTATCGCCGCATATTAATGAAAACGAACCAGTGCCGGCAGAGGCAATGGCAAGATTTAACCAGATAAAAAATAGACCCGTGCTTTCGCTGCCTGAGGACTCAAATTCGCGATAGCCCGGTAATATGCAAAGATTGGCACTGCAACTTTTTGCTAATCAGACGAACGTTTTGGGTCGATAAAACAGAGGAAACGAGTTAATTAAGTGGGTGGAGCCGGGAATCCCTAAGGGATAAAAAGGAGAAATTGGAATGTTTGGATTATTTAAGTCGGGCAAAAAATCAGGCAAACCGAAGATACTTATCGTGGATGACGAGCCGGATTACGTCGCAACAATCCAGCAACACCTTGAATGGAGCAACTATCAGACGGCAGTGGCTGTCAACGGCCAGGAAGGGCTGGAAAAGGCGGCAAGCGAGAAGCCGGACCTTATCCTGCTTGATACGAATATGCCCATTATGAACGGCCACGAGACGCTTGAACATATGAACAAAGACCCGCAGTTGAAAAACATACCGGTTATTATGGTAACCGCCGCCTGCGAGATGGACGATATTGCCACCGCTTCGTCTTTCGGCGTTGTTGATTACATTGCCAAGCCATTTGATTTTGCCGAACTGAAAGAGAAGATTGCTAACGCACTTGTGGGCAAAAAAACGCTTAGCGGCGTATAAGTCGGTAAGAAGGAAGAAGCCGCACCCTGTCGTCGTGGTTTTATTTTTCCCGCCGAAGCTGCCGTCCTGGCTTTTCCCGGATTATTTCAACTGTTGCTGCGATTGTAGAACGGGTTCTGGTTCGTGGGCAGTCGTGGTTAATTTGATTGGCAGCAGGAAATGCATAGTTGTTCCCTTACCGAATTCGGATTCCACCCATATTTTCCCGCCGTGCTTTTCGATGATATCTTTTGATATGGCCAAACCCAGACCTGTTCCGCCGGTCTTTCGGTTGCCGCTGCCAAGCTGTTGAAATTGCTGGAACAGTTTGGGCAGGTCTTCCTGTTTCATTCCGCAGCCGGTGTCGATGACTGAGATGCGAATCGCGTTTTCTATTTTACGGGTTGAGATTGTAATGCTGCCTTTATCGGTAAACTTCATTGCATTGCTTACCAGGTTGGTGAGCACCTGAATCATCTTGTCGTTGTCGAAGGTTACCTTGGGCAGGGTATTGTCTATTGCCAGCTGTAACTCCACGCCTTTTTTCTTTACTGCGCCTGCCATTGTGCTGTAAACGGTTTCGATGACGTTGTTAATGTTGTTGTCCTGCATATTGAATTTGGCCCTGCCGGACTGGAGTTTCTGGAAATCCAGAACGTCGTTGATGAGCCGGGCGAGGCGGTCTATATTGCGCTGGGCAATCTCCAGTATCTCTTTTTGTTTGCTCTTAACTCGTCCCGCCGCGCCATCCATAATCAAAGCGATATCTTCCTTTATTATGGTTAGTGGTGTTCGCAGTTCGTGGGAGACGGTGGAAATGAACTGTGATTTAAGGTCCATTGCTTCTTTGACTTTCTTGTCGGCCTCTTTGCGGTCGGTAATGTCACAAATAACGCCGATTGAGCCAGTTATGCGGCCGTCGGGGTCTTTCAATACGCTCAGTGATACGTCAACTTCGATTACCTCTCCGTTCTTTTTGAGCATCTGCGTCTCAAGATGGTGCTGTATTCCTTTCTGCCTTACCTCATGCGTTCTGATTTTATCCCACGCATCCTCTGGATAAAGTGACCGGATGGGCTTGAGATGCAGGTCATCTTTGGTCATTCCGAGCAGTTGCTCTGTGAACTTGTTCCAGGAAATGAGTCGTTCCTGGTCATCCGCCATCATAATCGCTACCGCGGAGTTCTCGAAAATGGTTCGATATCTCTCCTCGGCAATTTGCAGCGCACGTTCGGCCTGCCTGCGCTCTGTAACGTCCTCGTAGGTTCCCAGGACTCCGACGACGCTTTCTTCCGAATTGTGCAGAGGAACTTTATTTGTGTCCAGCCACGCCTGTTTGCCGTCCGCCTGGAGCTGCGGCTCGGTGATATGATATTCACCCGTGTTGTTCTCCATAACGCGTTGGTCGCATTGCCTGTAACTCTCAGTTTCTTCTTTTCGCCACGGCATATCATAATCCGTTTTGCCGATTACTTCTTCGGGCGAAGACAAACCCGCGTGCCTTGCGAAAACCGGATTACAGCCCAAATAGGCCAAATTGCGGTCCTTCCAGAATATCGCCTGTGGAATGCTGTTCATCACAAGCTGCAGCATTTGCTGTGATTCGTGCAGTTTTTCCGCGACTTTCTTTCGTTCGATGGCGTAAAGGGCGGTTCTTACCAGCGATGTTTCCATTGCCGGGCCTTTGACAAGATAATCGGAAGCGCCGCTCTTTATCGCTTCAAGTCCTGTCTCTTCATTCTCGAGGCCCGTGAGCACAACGATGGGTACATTGAAATTGAATTTGCAGACGCTTTGAACCGTCCCGATGCCGTTGCTGTCCGGAAGTCCCAGGTCTAACAGCAAAACGTCATACTGCTTGGTTTTGAGCAGGTTAAGGCCCTCGGACAGGGAGGGGGCGGATTCGACGGTGAATTTAACGGGCTTGGTGCATTTGCCCAAAACACGCTTGACCAATCGGCCATCGATTTCGTCATCGTCTATTTGTAAGACCTTTATCTCGCCATTCATAGCTGTTTATCCATTTCTGCTCAACAGGGTGTTTTTAAATTTTTTATGTTGATATTTCAGTTCCCCATTTATATAGGGGACAAGTCCTATAACTAAGGCGTTTTGCTTATAGTCCAATTGCCTTGCCGATGAAATTATCGGCAAATTAAACGCGTGATTTCAGAAGAAAAAGTCGTTTTAGCGAATGAAAAAACACGCTATGGGCTGATAATAATCGGCTAATTTGTGGTTTGGGAGACGGAAGCTGTTATTTGGATTTGGCCTTTTTGCGTTGCGACATAAGGTCAGTGAACATGCGGAAAAGGTATTGTGAATCGTGTGGACCAGGCGATGCTTCGGGGTGGTACTGCACACAGAAGGCCGACAGACGCTTGCAGCGGAACCCTTCGAGAGTTTTGTCATTGAGGTTGATATGTGTCAGCTCGACGCCCTTGTCTTTGAGTGAGTTTATGTCAACGCAGAAGCCATGGTTCTGTGAAGTTATCTCAATCTGTTTGGTTTCGAGATTTTTAACGGGGTGGTTTGCGCCTCTGTGCCCGAATTTTAGTTTGTATGTTTTTCCGCCGAGCGCAAGGCCAAGTATCTGATGGCCTAAGCATATTCCGAAGATGGGGACTTTGCCTAAAAGTTGTCGTGTGCTTTCTACTGCGTATGTTACGGCTGCCGGGTCTCCGGGGCCGTTGCTCAGGAATACGCCGTCCGGCTTTCTTGCCAAAACGTCTTTTGCGGATGTAAACGCGGGCACTACCTGGACATCGCAGCCGTGGCTGATAAGCAGTCGAAGTATGTTCTGCTTCATACCGAAATCATACGCGACCACTTTGTATTTAGGTTTGGGTTTTGTGATTGATGGCTTAAGAACGTCAACCACCGGCTTATCCCATTTGTATGGCTTTTTCGATGTTACATCCTTTACTATGTCTCTGCCTACAAGCCCGGGGTATTCGCCGAGGGTTTTCGCAAGCGACGAAATTTTCAGTTCCGTTGAGGAGATAATGCCTCGCATCGCGCCTTGCGTGCGTATGTGCTTGACGAGTTTTCTGGTGTCGATACCCGCGAGGCCGACGACGTTATTGGCCTTGAGGTACTCGCTTAACGACCGTTCGTTTCTCCAGTTGCTCGGGTATTCGCAATTTTCTTTGACGATGAAGCCGGCCGCGTAAACCTTTTTGGACTCCACGTCCAGACCGTTGGTTCCATAGTTGCCGATAAGCGGATACGTCATCGTGATTATCTGCTCATAATATGACGGGTCGGTCGTGATTTCCTGGTAGCCGGTCATACTGGTATTGAAGACAACCTCGCCGCACTTTATACCTTGTGCACCGAAGCTGATGCCTTCAAATACAGTCCCGTCTTCAAGTAATAATACCGCCTTCATCTTTTTGCTTTTTCCTTTTTACTTTTTCCTTTTGTCTGATGGTGCAGTTGAATACACTTTACGTCGATTCGCCCTTTTTTCATCGCTTCGATAGCTTTAGCGACTGCTATCGCACCTCTGATTGTTGTTACATAGGGCACCTGTTTGTCGAGTGCGGTTCTTCTTATCAAAAACGAATCGCTTACCGTCTGTTTGCCGACGGTCGTGTTGACGATGAGGTCAACTTTGCGGTTTATGATTGAATCGAGTATGTTTGGTCTGCCCTCGCTCACCTTCAGCACAAACTCCGCCGGGACGTTGTTATTGATAAACGCGATGCACGTCCCTTTGGTTGCGGTGATTTTGAAGCCCATCTGCTGCAGTTTGCGGGCGGCTTCGACGGCTCTCGGTTTGTCGGCGTCCTTGACGCTGAACAGCACCGTTCCGCTGGTGGGTAGCGCGTTACCCGCGGCTATCTGGCTCTTTGCGTATGCGATGCCCGCTTCATCGGCGATTCCCATCACCTCGCCCGTTGAAAGCATCTCAGGCCCGAGGATGGTGTCAACGCCGGGGAATTTCAGGAATGGGAATACCGCTTCTTTGACCGAAAAATGTTTCGGCCAGACCTCTTCGGTAAACCCAAGCTCATCGAGCGTCATCCCAGCCATTATTTTCGCCGCTAATTTCGCCAAAGGCACGCCGATGGCCTTGCTGACGAACGGCACCGTTCGCGATGCTCTCGGGTTGACCTCAAGCACGTAAATCTCGTCGTCCTTTATTGCGTATTGTATGTTTATCAGGCCCAGGACCTTCAACTCCATCGCCAGCATTTTGGTCTGGCGCATTACTTCGTTTATAGTTTCCTGGCTGAGAGACACCGGGGGCAGCGTGCAGGCGCTGTCGCCCGAATGTACCCCTGCTTCTTCTATGTGCTCCATTATCCCGCCGATGACCACACGTTTGCCGTCGCATATCGCATCGACGTCTAATTCGGTGGCGTCGTCGAGGAATTTATCTATTAAGACGGGATGCTCCCCCGAAACCTCGATGGCTCTTTCGACGCAGCTTTTCAAGGCCTGTTCGTCGTAAACAACTTCCATCGCCCGCCCGCCAAGCACAAACGAAGGCCGAATCAAAAGAGGATAGCCGAGCTTGTCGGCGATTTTTACCGTTTCGTCATAAGACATCGCGGTGCCCGACATTGGCTGAAGAAGCTGAAGTTTCTCAACAACCTTGTTGAATCGCTTGCGGTCCTCCGCCTTATCAATACTGTCCGGGCTTGTCCCGATGATTTTAACACCCGCCTGTTCGAGAGGCACTGCCAGCTTCAATGGCGTCTGTCCGCCGAACTGCACAATAACCCCGTCCGGGTTTTCCTTTTCGACTATCGACATAATATCTTCGAATGTCAACGGCTCAAAATACAGCCGGTCCGAAGTGTCGTAGTCGGTGCTGACCGTTTCGGGATTGCAGTTGACCATTATCGACTCAACGCCGATTTCTTTCAGCGCAAACGCCGCGTGAACACAGCAGTAATCAAATTCGATGCCCTGGCCTATGCGGTTTGGCCCGCCGCCCAGGATTATAATTTTTCGCTTTTTGGTCGGGTTGGCTTCGCATTCGCTTTCATAAGTGGAATACAGATAGGGTGTTGTCGCCTCGAATTCCGCGCCGCAGGTATCGACCCGTTTATAGACCGGGTTTATGCCTGCATCCTGTCTGAGTTTGCGGAATTTTAGCTCAGGCATTTCAGTCAGGTGCGCCATATACTTGTCGGCGAAGCCGTATTCCTTTGCCTGCCGAATAAGTTCGGGAGTCAGTTTGGCGGCGCCAACCGATTTTATCTTCGCCTCAAGCTGCACAATATCTTTTATGTTGTTCAAAAACCACGGGTCTATTTTCGTGATTTTGAAAATTTCCTCGATACTCACTTTTCTGCGAATTGCCTCGGCCACGTACCAGATTCTGTCCCAGTAGGGCACTCGCAGCTTTTCTTTCAATTGCTGAAGCGAAATCGTGTTGTCGATGAATTTGTTGTCCAATGAATGACGGTCTATCTCCAGCGACCGTACCGCTTTGCCGAAGGCCTCTTTGAAGGTTCTGCCAATGGCCATCGCCTCGCCGACCGATTTCATCTGCACCGTCAGCGTCGGGTCGGTCCCGCGGAATTTCTCGAATGTGAACCGAGGCCACTTTACCACGCAGTAGTCAATCGTCGGCTCGAAGCACGCAGGCGTCTTTTTTGTAATATCGTTTGGTATCTCATCCAGCGTGTAGCCCACTGCCAATAGCGACGCGATTTTGGCTATCGGGAAGCCCGTCGCCTTCGAGGCAAGGGCCGAGCTTCGCGACACACGCGGGTTCATTTCAATCACGTAAAGTTTGCCGTTTTCAGGATTCACCGCGAACTGGATATTCGAGCCGCCCGTCTCAACGCCGATTGCGCGGATAATCTTGATTGAAGCGTCTCGCATTATCTGGTATTCCTTGTCGGTCAGCGTCTGCGCCGGTGCGACTGTGATGCTGTCGCCCGTGTGGATGCCCATCGGGTCGAGATTCTCAATGGGGCAGACGATGACGACGTTAT
>Ga0116116_1002646_pt1 | contig 10904 bp, 9 predicted proteins | sample June2015DPH_10_1_FD_89722 | JGI IMG/M metagenome (GOLD analysis project Ga0116116, IMG submission 89722) | Peatland microbial communities from SPRUCE experiment site at the Marcell Experimental Forest, Minnesota, USA - June2015DPH_10_150 | ecosystem: Environmental > Terrestrial > Soil > Wetlands... | reverse complement strand
GCAATCGCAGATGCCGTCCTATGGGGACGACTATCTGACTGCCGTCGCCACACGTCTCGGTGCCAATCCGCAGACCTTCAAGGCGCGCGTCGTAAGCCTTCTCGGATCTGCGCTCGACCAGGCCAATTGGTGGGTCGTAGTAGACAACATGCTCGTTGTGAGCCCCCGCCCGGCAACGACCAACGATGTCGACGTTCACGAATGCGGCCGGTGCAGTCGGTCGCACTTGCATGCTTCGGCAACGGTGTGCACCGGCTGCCGGGCAGTGCTGCCTCCCGCCGTCAAGCACTCCGTCCTTGCGCTGCCGTCTGACTACTACGAGTTCCTCGCCCGGTGCCCGCACCCTCCGTTCAGGCTGAACTGCGAGGAGCTCACTGGTCAGACCAACACGACTGATCGCAGGCTGAGACAGCGACGGTTCCAGGAAGTGTTCATGCAGAACGAGATTGGTCTCGCGGTAGGGGTTGACCTTCTCAGCGTAACGACAACGATGGAAGCGGGCGTCGACATCGGTTCGTTGCAGGGCATCGGCCTAGCAAACATGCCGCCCGTGCGTTTCAACTATCAGCAGCGAGTCGGCCGAGCGGGCCGACGTGGATCCGGAATGTCAGTGGCCTTGACACTGTGCCGTGGGCGAAGCCACGACGACTACTACTTCGAGCGACCTCAGCTGATTACGGCCGATCCGCCTCCAGGGCCGTACGTGGATGTCACGCGAGAGGAGATTGCTAGGCGAGTCGTTAGCAAGGAGGTCCTTCGGCGGGCAATGCAGGGCGTACCGCTTGCCTACAGCGGCGACAACGTGCACGGAGAGTTCGGTACCGTGGCTGATTGGCAAAGTCACCGTCCCGTAGTTCAATCTTGGCTCTCGGCGCACGTCCCAGAGATCCAGGACATCTGCGGAGCCGTGCTGCGACGAACCGCTATGGACAGCAGCGCGGGGCTTTCGGCCATGGTGAACCACGTGTCTCATGGGCTGGTCCCCATGATCGACACCGTGGCAGCGCATCCGGAGAGCCTCCCACATCTAGCTCTGAGTGAACGCCTGGCCTCTCTGGGTGTCCTCCCTATGTTCGGATTCCCAACTCGTGTGCGTATGCTGTTCCACGAGTATCCACGCGCGCAGCAGGGTAGTTGGCCCCCGGAGCGCGGCGTAGTTGACCGCGATATTGATATCGCGATCAGCCAGTTCGCCCCCGGTGCTCAGACAGTCAAGGATGACCAGCTACATACCGCGGTGGGCGTCGTTGACTTCCGGCCGTCGGCAGGCACGATCTCTGCCGCTCCGAACCCGCTTGGGAGTCCGATCGCCGTGGGTATCTGCCGCTCCTGTCAGGCGTTGGTGGAGCAGCCCGTCGCAACAGGTGGATGTCCATTCTGTTCAGCCGCGCGTGGAGGCGGTGCGTATCGTGCGCCTGTGGAGCTTAACGAGCCGCCAGGCTTCAATACGTGGTGGGCCATCAATGCGGAGTTCAGCGGCGGCTTCGAGTTCACCCCCCGCGCACTCCGGGCGCGATTGGGCAAGATGCTAAACAACCCGACTCAGCGACGCAATTTCGTTGTGGATGCCGGACAAGCACGAGTCTACAGAATCAACGACAACGACGGGCAAGACTTCGAGTTCAGGAAGATCGATGGCCAAGACGTATGGATCTCGGATGACGCCTTCCGGCAGGCGTTGCTCGACCTGCCTCAAGCCGCGCGTGCCGCCATTCGACCGCCACAGTACGACAATACACCACCGTTGAGGCGCTCGCTGGCCGCCATTTCCACTACCGACGTACTCACGGCGGGAATAGACGTGGCTCCTGTGGGCCTATGCCTCAACCCCGTGGTTCCTGAGGCGAGGGCTGCGTGGTGCTCCTTGGGCTTTCTGTTGCGGCGCGCGGCAGCCGTTCGCTTGGACGTCGCAGAGTCTGAGCTGGAACTCGGCATTCAGCCCGTGATCGATTTCAGCAGCCCGTTTGCCCCACCGACTGCGCGCGTCTTCATATCTGATAGTCTTGAGAACGGAGCTGGTTACAGCACCCATTTGGGAGACCCTGCGCGCTTCGAGGATCTGCTCCTGTTCATGCTCGGTCAGCTCGGAAAGAAGTCGCGAGATTTCCACGACCCTCTCGTGCACCAGACACACGAGGCTGAATGCGCCAGCGCCTGTCACCGGTGTCTTCGCGAGTATGGGAACATGCCCTACCATCCACTGCTCGACTGGCGGTTGGCACTCGATATGGCTCGCCTGGCTCTGGATGCCAGCGCTCCGATAGACCTGACGTCGTCCTGGTGGGCCTCTCTGGTTGGACGAGTGGCCGCTCCGTACTTCTTGGGGCTGGGCATGACGCCCACGACACTCGGGGGTCTTCCGGCTGGCATTAGTACCATGACGAATGAGGTCTTCATCCTCGTGCATCCGCTCTGGGACCGCGATCGAGCCAATTTCAGACCCGAGGTCGCGGCCGCCGTGGCGGATGCAGAGCGTCGCCGTCTGCGCTGGGAACTGCGGTCAGTCTTCCGTGCCGTGAGATTCCCATACGAATAGGTGGAGCCGATGCGCATCCCGAACCTACCGGCAGTTGGAAACCTAGAACACCTGTCGCCGAGCCTTTACGAAGCGGTACTCGCCTGTAAGGCGCGCGCATCGTGGATGGCTTTTGGCGATCGTGCCGCGGTGCCGCAGCACCCGAGCGCGCTTCTCGGTGCCAGCGTGCACGCCGTGGTGCAGGACGCACACAGCGGCAGGATCCCAGCCGGTTCGGATGACTCGCGTAAGGAGGTAGCACGCAGCCTCTTCGACGGGCACGTGAAGCAGCTCTACGATCGGGCCCACCCTTTGGTGCGGGTGAAATTCCCCTCGCCCGAGCGAATACCCTTCTACCACATGTACCGGGAGCGCGCTGTCCTCTTGGCGTTGGATGCGCCGGCGCACTTGAGCGCGGAGCACTCCACAACTGCCTCACACGCTGGAGCCTCGGCGCGCACGACCTTTGTCGAGCAGACCCTGAGGTCGCGTGACGGACTCCTCCTCGGGCGGCCGGATTACGTCGATGCGGCAGCCGGCGAGGTGATCGACTACAAGACGGGTTCGGGGCCGGACGATGATCCTGATGGGCTCTTGGAGTCAGAGGCACGGCAGCTCAGGCTATACATCCACCTCGCCCACGAAGCGGGGCTGCATGTCGATCGAGGCGCCGTCATTCGGGCTGACGGCAGGCGTGCCGGGTTGGACGTCGCGGCAACCGAAGCAGCTGCTGAAGGGCGGAGCGCCAGAGAAGCACTAGCCGCTTTCAACGCGGTGGCGGGCCAAGGATTCTCATCGCTGGCTGCGCCGTCGCCGACGAATTGTCGTTACTGTCCGTGCATCCCTCTCTGCGAGCCATTCTGGGAGCATGCTAGTGCCGCTTGGGCGGTCGCCTGCGGGGCGCACGCCGAAGGCGTGGTCGGAAATGTCACTCGGGCAACAATGCAGAGCACGGTTGTAGTCACGCTCGACCTAACTATTCTCCGCGGGACCGTCACGCCGGCGCCGGCGGTCGTGCAGCAACTCCCGGAGAAGTGGGTGGGCGCTGACGGAGCGCCACCCCTTGCCCAAGGGGATGTGATACGCATAGTCGATGCGCGTTGCGAACCTGGGGACGGGCTCACGATGATCCAGCCAGATCGGGTAGCCACGACTCTGTGGACAGTTTCCCAGCCCTAACACCCCGCAAAGCCACGTCGCGAGTTCGGCCAATCGATGGCTGACAACCTGACACCGGAGCAGCGCAGCTACATGATGTCCCGGGTCCGAAGCACGGACACGGCGCCCGAACTCCGTCTGAGGCAGTTAGTTCATGCCCGCGGCCTGCGATTCCGGAAGAACTACGCCAGGCTTCCGGGGCGCCCGGATCTGGTCTTCGTGAGGAGTCGAGTGGCCGTCTTCGTTGACGGTGACTACTGGCATGGCTGGCGCTTCCCCACTTGGAAGGACAAGATCGCGCCATACTGGAGGCAGAAGATAGAAGGCAACCGACGCCGGGACAGGCGTGTTACCCGCCAGCTTCGAAAGGACGGCTGGATGGTGGTCCGTGTCTGGGAGCACGAGGTTGAGCGGAACGGCGTGCGCTGCGTGGACCGAGTGGTGAACGCCGTCCGTCGTCGATTGTCGCGGGAACGAGGAACCACAGGACGCCCACGGCGGCTGCGTTGCCCTTCGTGCTCAGCCGGTGCCAGCGTCGCACGACGGACGGGGAGGCCACCAGCTCCTGCGCGAGCTTCGCCAGCGTCAGCTCCTGCCGGGCCACCCGGGTGAGCTGGTCCTGCATGAACGCGGCCGTAAACACGCGCCGCCCATCCGACCCCCCGTCGCTGCGTCTCCATCCGACCACCCTCCTCTGAGAAGTCAACCTACGCTTCCCAAAGTGCCTCATCGAATCGGGGTACACAGCAGTACGCTTTAGAGACATCCCGCCCCGCAGGCTAGCGCTCTGAGCTGGCGGGCGACAGGATGAGGCGGCAGTTCTCTCGCCGGAAGGGACTATGCCACCCAAGGTGTACCGAGACAGCATCTCCGTTCCGAGGCCGGATTACTTGGGCGGCGGCGCCTGGCAGCTGGTTGCCCTAAGGCCGGTCACCATTCTCTTCGGAAAGAACGGGAGCGGAAAGAGCCTCCTGCTTCGGGCGTGGAGAGACTCGCAGGTGGCCACGTCCCATTACGTAGTCCCCGAACGCACAGGCAGCCTCGGCTTCAACCCGAACTACATGCAGCAGCAGATTGACGCCAAGCAGCGACGTGATCAGTCGGCAACCAACTACATAAGCGAGTATCGACAGCACGTCATCGCTCGAATTCAGGCCTATTTCACCGCGCGCGGGGCGTCGCGCTCTGAGACGCTCCCTGGTAATCCCGCCGACCTGGAAAGGATCATTGCTACGCTCTTGCCGGATTTCTCTGTCGAACTACTAGGAGCCAACCCTCCCTACAAGCTTCGGCGTGCGGCGTCTGAACAGGAGGTCGGAGGTGTCGAACAGCTAAGTTCGGGAGAGGCGGCAGTCCTTACGCTGGGTCTGGACATACTCACGATCGCGGCGATTTGGGACATTCAGGGTGCAACGGAGCGGCTACTCCTCATCGACGAACCGGATGCGCACATCCACCCTGATCTGCAGGTCCGCTTCGCCGATTTTCTCGCCAAGGTCGCAGATCAGTACGGTCTCCAGGTCGTCGTCGCCACCCACAGCACGACGCTTCTCTCTGCCCTCGGACAGTTCGGCGGAGCGGACTGCGGCGTCATATACATCGACCGGACCAAGACGCAGTTTACTGCACAGCCGTTCACGGCAGCTTTGAAGGAACTGGCCGCGTGCCTCGGTGGGCATGCGCTTATGGGACCCCTATTCGGCGCTCCGCTCCTGCTGGTCGAGGGGGACGATGACTACCGAATCTGGAGTCAGGTGCCCCGGCACCACGTGACTAGCTTTTCGGTGATTCCGTGCCACGGCCAGGAGATCTTCGACTATCAGGTGACGCTGGAGAAGGTGTTCGGCGCCCTGCGCACGATGCCTGTGTCTCCCGCCGCCTATGCGCTGCTCGATGGGGACAAGAAGCTGCCTGCGGCATCCGCGGCCAAACCGCAGACCCACGTCAAGTTCATTCGGCTCGCATGCTGGGAGTCAGAGAATCTCTATCTCTGTGATGAAGTCCTCAGCGTTATCGGCATCGACTGGCCGACGGCGTCGGCGGCGATTGCAGTTCATGCGTCGGAGCATGGAGCGAAGGCTAGCAAGCTGGCAGCGGCCCCAGGCTGGGACCGACAGATCGAAGACATTAAGGACGTGATCGACGAGGTGTCACTTGCTATCGATCCCAAACACGTGCACTGGGCACAGCGCCTTGGCGTGACAATCGGACGCGCGAAACCGGATGGCCAATTGGCATCATTCCTCGGGACGGACGTTCTGTCGGCCTTGTGGCCGTGATGAAGCGTCACCGCAACCTCGGTGAGATGGGCGAGGCGCTGGTCAGACACTGGTGTGCGGAACAGGGCCTAGCAGCGAACCGGGCTGATCCTGACCGAACCGGCTGGGACTTCTTGATCGAGTTCCCGTTGCCGCCCTCAACACCCGGGCGGGCGCTAGACAGGCAATCGACACCCATCCAATCCCTGGTACAGGTCAAGGCGACTGATCTGAAGGCTGAGCGCCTCAACGCGAAGCTCTCCAATTGGCTTCGGCTGGCGAACACGCCGTTCCCAGCGTTCATCCTCCTGCTTCAGTACCACGGGTTCGCTAAGTGCCGGCGAGCTTTCCTAGTTGAAATCGATGAGTCTGTCATACGCGAAATACTGAGGACACTCAGGACGCTGAGTCAGTCGCTCAAAGAACCGAGGGACCTGCACGGCACCCGGCACACACTCGTCTGCCCTGCTGGGTCCGTGCTCACCGAGCCGTCAGGTGAAGCGTTCGCCGAGCGCCTACGCAGTCGCATTGGCGGCGACCTTGCCGCCTATATGGACCGCAAGCGTACGATTCTGAGGGATGTTGGCTATGAGGACGCTCGCGCTGAGTTCCGGCTTGATATAGTGGTGCCTGAGCCATATCGAGGAACGAAGGTGGATGAACTGCTAGTCGACCTTGCGATTGGCAGTCTCCCAGAGGTCGACGTCCAGGGTGGCGAGCTGTGGGACGTTCGGTTTGGGATACGCGGTCCTGAACCTGAGCGCCGCTTCGAAAAGGGCGGCAAGCTCAGGGGCGTGCCCAAGCCGGTACAGGAGGACCAGCTGCTACTCCGGTCGACCGAGCAGGGGCGGGAGGCAAGAGTGCCCGCCAAGGTTTACGTCCCATCTGGCCTTGGCTCCCTAGTGAACGAGTCAAATGTCAAGGTTCGATTTGAGTTACCGAACGCGAACCTCATTGTCGCGCCTGGAGCCGGCCGCGCGCAGTTCACACTGCACGTGCCGGATACCAGTGCGACTCACCCGCTAGGCACCTTGTCGCACACCTCGAAGCTTCTCTTGTTCATGGCTGACGCTTCGGACCAGGGGTGGCCGGTTGAGTTCATGTTTGGCACTCATCGACTAGGCGTGGTTCGAGTAGACAACTTCAAACCCCCACCTCAGGCCCGGGACTGGGCCACTCTGATATCCATGGCATCTGACGTCGCTGCGGCAGTGGGGTTAGCGCAGGACACGCCTGTTACTCCGCTGGAACTATGGCCACAGCGCAAAGTGTTGGATCTTCTGCATATCGTCTTGACCAACAGGACTGTGCAGGCTCGAATCCGGTTCACACTAGACCGGCCGCCCGCCGAATCGGACACCAGATTCTTCGTTCCCCAACTTCTTGCTGTGACGTTGGGCCCGAACCGGATCTTCGCGGTCGTAGGACATCTTGGGCACGCGATTCCCTCAGACGAGCAGACGCCGACCGCTGTCCTGCTCGAAGTTGACGGGACCGTGGTGCTAAGGAAGCAGGTCATGTTCCGGGAGGAACCACTGCCGGCGCCGGAGTCGCAGCTCTTGCGCGAAGCGGTCGCTGGGTACTCGGAGACGCACAACATCATTAAGTGGTGGCGCGACGACTAGGGTAGTCGGTCTCTGAAAGGGCCGCGCGTCGCGACGTTAACCTTTTGCTGTGTCCCCGAATTCGTGAGGCAGTTTGGGCTAGCTGAGAAGTCAACCTACCCTTCCCAAGGTACCTCGTCGAATTGGGGGACACAGCATCAGCCTTGAGGTAGCGCAGAGCGTGCCGATCCCTGTATTAAGAGGAGGCACATGGTCAAGTTCCAGGTCGACTTCGGGCCCACTCAGGACCCGATTGACGAAGCTGCAATCGCAGCAATGCTGGCGCGCCGACCGAGGCGGATGATGCTGTCGCGCGAGTGGCAAGCGCCGCTTCATGAGCCACGAGAGGCCGAGAAAGACTGGAGCTTGGTTCTACCGTTCTGTGAAACGCTGCGGAACTCATTCAAAAGCATGTGCTCCACGACGACCAATATCGGGCTTCGCGCGAGCAAGGGCGATCGGTGTTTCACGTTCTTTCCCGGTGCCCAAAAGGGTGACGAGTCTCTGACGGAGGTGGAACGCTGGCTGGCGACGGTGGGTAAGTATGTTGCCATCCGTGACTGTCTCGCGCTGTCATTCGCTCTGGACTACGACCGAGAAGGAGGAGCCCCGAGCAAGCCGCAGACAGCAATTGGAGCGCTCAGGAGTCGCGCCAAGCCCTACGACGCCGCGCCCACAGCCGATACCCGTCGGGCGGCCGACGAGCTTGTGAAGCACCTGCGGGCGTTTCTCAAAGAGATGACCTGCTATAACGGCGCTGAGGCGGTCTGCGCCATGCCTCCGTCACGACCAGACAAGGCCTTTGATCTTCCGTCCTATTTGGTTGCGGGCATCGCCTCCAAGACGAAGCTCGCCGACATCACCGCGGCCGTGCGGACGGTTACGGCTCGGCCAGCATTGAAGGATGCCGAGGTAAGCAGGAAGCTCGCACTCCTCAAGGACACGATCGAGATTGACGCGGCTGCCATGAAGGGCAAGGTCGTCTTGCTTGTCGACGACCTCTATCAGTCGGGCGTCTCAATGAACTACGTAGGGATGCTCCTGCTTGGGGCAGGCGCGAAGAAGGTCTTTGGGTTGGCCGTAGAGAAGACCTGTCGCAATGACGCTAACGTCTAGAGCTCCTATGCGCCTCGCAGAGCCCCTAGACCTGCTGCGAGTACTGTATGTGCCTGGCGTGGGCAGGGTGCGCCTGGCAGCGATCATGAATTGGCTGACTCAGCAAGGCATTGGCCTGAAGTCCTTTTTGGACGAGCCTGAGATCCAGAAGCGATTCTTCACAACGCGGCAGTGTGAGGCGCTTCTGAGAAACCATGATGTGGTAGCGACTGCCTGGCAGGAACTGCAGCAGGCCGGAGTGAAGGTCTTGCAGCCTCTCGATCCAGCGTATCCCCGCTGCATGAAATTGAGGTTGGGCGACAAGGCTCCTCCTCTGCTGTTCACGAGGGGTAATACCGACGTACTAGACGCTCCATCGGTGGGCTTTTGTGGGTCCCGGAAGGCCAGCGCCAAGGGGCTCGCAGTTGCCAAGGACTGTGCTTCCCAGGTCGCAGCCCGCGGCGCAAACGTGGTTTCGGGCTACGCTGCGGGAGTGGATCTTGAGGTTCATGAAGCAGCGCTTTCCAGTGGGTGTACCACTACTGTAGTTCTTGCGGAAGGCATCCTGCGCTTCCGGCTTAAGAGGGCAATCGCAGCCCACTGGGACTGGCACCGGGTCTGCGTGGTCAGCGAGTTTCTTCCAAACGTGCCGTGGACCGTGCACAACGCGATGCAGCGCAACGAGACCATCGCGGCTCTGTCCCGAGCGATGGTTCTTATCGAGGCGCGCCGATCCGGCGGGAGCTTCGCTGCGGGTGAGGCCACTCTGAGACTAGGGATACCACTGTTCGCAGCAGTCTATGAGGGCATGCCAGAGGGGGCCGAGGGCAATCGCCAACTCATGGTGCGTGGTGCATCGCGCCTCTTCAAGAGCAGGCGCAGCGGCAGAGCCAACCTGGCACCACTCCTCCGTGCCCTGAACGACGATTGCGGCGAGGCTCGTCGATCTATCGCCAAGGTATCTCGTGGTCCTGCCAGCCAAGAAGAACTCTTCGCGGACTAGTGGCGTCACAGGCTCCCCCGACTCGAACACTCGCGTTAACCTCCGGCTTACCGACGCGGCCTTGTCGGGGGGTGAGTCAGTATGTGAGCTAGTTTCGGGTGTCAAAGGCCGTCATTTCGGGCTTTCAACGCCGGCAGCGGACGACACGAACTCGCGGTTTGACAACATTTTGCCGGGGTTGGGCCTGAACAGAGCTGCGACTCTGGATCAGGAGAGTCCTGGTTCGATCCCAGGAGGGGCAACTCCAAGCGCGATACCGCGATGAGCGGTGTCGCGCTTCGTGTTTTCGGAGGGGGGTGTCGGCTCGCCACTAGGCCGCAGCTAACCGAGAGGCGCGGCTCAGCGGAGCGGCGGCTCGACCCCACGCGACGCCGTGAAGACCGGCTCACCGAACTGCGCCACGCCAAATCGCGCGATCGCGTCCTGCGCGGCGGGGGAGACGAGCCATTCGGAAAATGCCCGTGCACCGACCGCATTCAGATGGGGGCGGCCTGCCGGCGTGAGCTCCATGACGTGGTACAAATTGATCAGGCTCGGCTCCGGCGCGCGTAACGCGACTAGCTCAAGCCTGGCGCGAAAGGCGCGTAGGGTCGCGCGGTCGCACATGACATAGGCCCTGTGCTCGTTCGCCAGCAGCAGGGTCGGCCCCATCCCCTGCCCGCTCTCGATGTAGCCGGGCCACTCCGGCCTTCCACCTGCGGCGCGCCACAGAGCCAACTCTCGCTGGTTGGTGCCCGAGGAATCTCCCCGTGAAACGAAGGTCGCGTGCGCCCGCGCGATGGCCAGCAGAGCCGCAGCGGCGGTCGGGCTCCGCGCGACACCGACCGGATCGGCTGCTGGACCAGCGATGGTGAAGTAGTTCCAGGCCACGACCATCCGACGCGCCACGGCGCCGGTGCGGACGAACGCGGATTCTGCCGCCGGTGCGTGCGTGATGAGGACATCGGCGTCGCCACCCGCGCCGAGACGGATGCACTGGGCCGTGGCGCAACCGACAACCCGCACGTGATAACCGGTCTGGCGCTCGAAGATCGGCACGATCGAATCGAGGAGGCCGGAGTCGAAAAGGGTTGTGCCAGCGGCGAGTGTCAAATCGCGCGACGCCGGTGTCACCTGCGCGTGCGCCGGCAGGGCAGTGCCGACTGCCAACGCCGCAACCCACGTAGCCAGCCGTTCCTTCAACCAGTGCATCGGGTTCTCTTGGGTGCCTACAGTTCGTCGCGCACGCGCAGGGCGACGACGTGCCGCACGCCGCGAGCCCCGCCCCCATC
>Ga0116116_1002624_pt1 | contig 10968 bp, 12 predicted proteins | sample June2015DPH_10_1_FD_89722 | JGI IMG/M metagenome (GOLD analysis project Ga0116116, IMG submission 89722) | Peatland microbial communities from SPRUCE experiment site at the Marcell Experimental Forest, Minnesota, USA - June2015DPH_10_150 | ecosystem: Environmental > Terrestrial > Soil > Wetlands... | reverse complement strand
GTTTCGGTGCAGGCATAGCCAAACATCAGCCCCTGGTCACCCGCGCCCTGCTCCTTGAACATCCCTTCACCCTCGGTGACCCCCTGGGAGATATCAGGCGACTGCTTGTCGATGGAAACGAGGACCGCGCAGGTCTCCCAATCGAAGCCCATGGCCGAATCATTATAACCGATCTCCCTGATGGTTTCGCGCACCACTTTTGGGTAGTCCACCACGGCGCGTGTGGTTATCTCGCCGGCAATGACCGCCATTCCGGTGGTCACAAGCGTTTCACAGGCAACGCGGGAGTTGGGGTCCTGGGTGAGAATGGCGTCGAGAATGGCGTCTGAAACCTGGTCTGCAACCTTGTCCGGATGCCCCTCGGAAACCGATTCTGAAGTAAAGATATAGTCTGACATCTCCATTTGATGATCCTCCTGAACTCTCTGCGAAAGGCTGGATGCTCCGGCAAATATTAATTTATATCGTTACGTTAATAGCCTTGTCAAGAAAGAAATGGGGAAAAGGGATTAACCCTTTAATCGGGGCTCTCGGAAAAGCGGGCCGCAATCTCGCTCTTGAGGAATGATTCGACCTCCTGGGCGGTGGCAAAGGTGAGGGCGCGGGCCACGAGCTTCTCCGCCTCGCTCTTGGAACAACGACGAAGGATTTTCTTGACACGCAGGATGGAAATGGCGTTCATGGATAGTTCGTCGAAACCGAGTCCGAGGAGAATGGGCAGATACTCTGCCTCACCCGCCATTTCACCGCAGATACAGGCGTCGATGCCGGCGGCATGCGCGGCGTCGACCACCATCTTGAGCGACCGGAGCACTGCGGGGTGGAGAGGCTCGTATAGATGGGAAAGGTGCTCGTTGGTCCGGTCGATGGCCAGCGAGTACTGGATGAGGTCGTTGGTTCCGACGCTGAAGAAGTCGACCTCGCGAGCCAGGAGATCGGCAATGATGACCGCGGAGGGTATTTCGATCATGATCCCTATCTCGATCCCCTCATCAAAGGAAATTCCTTCTCTGCGCAGTTCCTGTTTGGCTTCTTCAAACAGCGCCTTGACCGCACGGATCTCTGCCACTCCCGACACCATGGGGAAGAATATACGAACCTTGCCATGAATGCTCGACCGGAGAATCGCCCTGAGCTGGGGTTTAAAGGTCTCCGGCTGGCGCAGCGACAGGCGGATGGCCCTGAGCCCCAGCGCCGGATTCAGTTCGTCAGCCAGGTTGAGGCCAACGACGAATTTGTCTCCCCCCACGTCCAGTGTACGGATGGTGACAGGCTGAGGGGCCATTGCTCTGACCACGGCAGAGTATGCTGCAAACTGCTCCTCCTCGCTGGGAAGTTCCTCCCGGTTGAAGAACAGCATTTCCGTCCGGTAAAGGCCGACCCCCTCTGCACCGTGACCCTTCAGCGAAGGGATCTCAGCGGGAAACTCGACATTTCCCTTCAGGACGATCCGGTGCCCGTCGGTGGTCTCCACGGGCAGGTCCTTGAGTTTTAAGAGCTCACGTTCCAGATATTCGTAATGCTGCTTGCGCCGCAGATAATCGTGGAAGGTTTCCCGATCGGGGTTTACAACCACTATCCCGGTCGTGCCGTCGATAATGAGAACGTCGCCATCGGTAATTTCCGATGTAATGCGCTCCAATCCAACCACCGCAGGAATTTCCAGGGCCCGGGAAAGAATGGCCGAATGGGAAGTCTTCCCCCCCAGGTCGGTAACGAAACCTATCACCTTCTCCTTGTCGATCTGCAGGACGTCGGCTGGTGACAGATCATGGGCAACGATGATCGTCTGACCTTCCCCCCCATTGAGCGATTCCTGACATTTGCCGACCATATTGCGAAGAATCCGTTCCACCACGGTCTCCACGTCACCGCAGCGCTCACGGAGATAGTCGTCTTCAACCGCGGCAAAAATTTTCTGGAATTTATGCAGGGTCTTTTTCAGGGCCGCCTCGGCGTTGATCCCTTCGTTCTCGATAAACCCCAAGGTTTCTCTGGTCAGCATGCTATCCTGCCGAATAAGAAGATGGGTGTCGATCACATAGAGATGCTCTTCTCTTTTCGTAGCGGCGAATTGCTGCTTCAAGGCGTTGAGTTCATCTATTGCCCGGGTCAGTGCGTTATTGAAACGATCTATCTCGGCAGGGATCTGCTCCCTTGGCACCGGCTCCTCGAACACGGTGACCCTGCTCCGGTCGGTAATTCTGACCTGACCGATGGCAATGCCGCGGGAAGCGCCGATACCCTGTAACAACCTGTTCTTAATCTTCACCGAAGCCATTATTGATCAATTCCCCCAGGGTAGACATTGCTTCCGCCTCGTCCTTACCTGCGATCTTCAGCATGACGACACTTCCCTTGGCAGCCGCCAGCATCATAATCCCCATGATGCTCTTGCCGTTGATCTCTATCCCTTCCCGCTCGATCCTGATGTCGGAGTCGAAGCGTATGGCGGTCTTGACCAGGAGGGCCGATGCCCTGGCATGCAGTCCCAATTTGTTGACTATTGTAAATTCCTGTTCTAGCATCAGTTTCTTTATATTTGCAATATGCGAAATTCGACGTGCAGAGTCAGAACCTTCCAGAGGCATCTGACTTGGAGTTCGTCGTACATCGCATGCCCCTATTTCTTCAAATATCCGCCGGCCACGATAATGCTTTCCCTTCCGCACTGCTTCAGCTTTTCGGCCAGTTCGGCAATGCCGAACTTCGAACGGTCCGCAACAAACTTTATCATCATCGGCAGGTTAACCCCGGTAATTACTTCGACTTGATTTTCCTGGAGGAAAGAGAGGCTCATATTGGAGGGTGTACCGCCGAACATATCGGTCATGATGATGACACCGTCGCATCCAACCTTCTTTATGACCCTGGTTATTGTGTCACGAATTACGTCAACCGGGTCATCCGGTTTAATACCGACAGCCTCGGCGCACTCGACCTTCCCCATTATCATCTCGGCAGCGTCCAGAAGCTCCCGGGCAATCCCGGCATGCGCCACCAGAACCAGTCCAATCATTATGATACTCCCTTTTCCATATCGCGATGGGTAACCTTGAGGGTGACATTTTTCCCGACAAAGAAATCCCGCAACGCCTCGGCAATTACCACCGACCGATGTCTGCCGCCGGTACAGCCGATGGAGACAGTCAGATAAGACTTACCCTCGCGGCGATAACTGGGAAGAAGAAACGCCATCATATCCAGGAATTTCTCCAGAAAAATGACGGTCTCGGGTTTCTCCATGACAAAGTTTCTGACCTTCGGGTCAAGCCCGCTGAATGCTTTAAGTTCCGGGATGAAATGAGGGTTCGGCAGAAACCGCACATCCATCACCAGATCCGCTTCGAGAGGTATGCCGAACCGGTAACCGAACGACTGCAGATGCACGGTCATTTCCCGGGCGCCCTGTTCGCCCTTGATGCGGGAGATGACCAACTCTTTCAATTGATGGACGTTAAGTTCCGATGTATCGATTATAGTGGTGGCAAGGCGGCGTAAACCGGCAAGCTGTTCACGCTCAAAACGGATACCCTCCGACACCGATCCGCTTTCCAGTGCGGGATGGCGCCGGCGGGTTTCGGAAAAACGTTGGATCAACACCTCATCGGTGGCATCGAGAAAGAGTATTTCAACGGAATTCCCCGCTTCCCCTATTTCCTGGATGACCTTTTCGTAACCCTTGAGGAAATCCCGGCCGCGGATGTCCACTACCAGGGCCACGTCACGCACCCGGTCCTTGGAGTTGTCCACAAGATCGATGAACGTCGGAACAAGCGTGACCGGCAGATTGTCAAGACAGAAAAAGCCTTCGTCCTCCAGGGCGCGAACCGCCGTTGATTTTCCAGAACCGGAAAGTCCGGAAATGATAAGAATCCGCATCCTATTCCACCTCGTCTCCGAGTGGGCGTACTTCCAGGCGCGCCAGGAGCTTTTCGTGAAACTCCCGCGCAGAATGGAACCCCATCCCTTTTAAGAGGAAATTCCTGGCGGCCACTTCGATTATTGACGTCAGGTTCCGGCCCGGACTGACCGGGATCCGCAGATGCGGCAGATCGACATCGAGAATGGTATAAACCCGGTCGTCAATCCCGAGGCGGTCGTATTCCTGGGACGGGTCCCATTCAACCAGCTCCAGCACCAGGTCGATGATCTTCTTCTCGCGGATGGATGATACCCCGTACAGATCTTTGATATTGATGATACCCAGACCGCGGATTTCCATATGATAATGAATCGACTCGCCTGCCTGACCGACGAGCGCCGCTGGCATCTTCTTCATTACATAGACAATGTCGTCCGCCACCAGCCTGTGGCCACGAATCACCAGATCGAGCGCGCATTCGCTCTTGCCGATGCCGCTCTTCCCCAAGAGCAGGACTCCGACGCCAAGCACATCCACCAGCACCCCATGAATATGGGTCGTCGGCAGTAGACGCTCCTCGAGAAATTTGGTGATTAGGGATATAAAGGTGGAAGATTGCAGCGGGGTCAAAAGGAGCGGTATCCCGGCCTTTTCCGTCGCTGTTTTCAAATAGGCGGGAGGGTCAAGCCCCTTGGTGATGATGAAACAACAGAGAGGAAAAGAACAGAGCTTGTCGATATGGGCTTGAGCCTGCTGTTCGTCAATCTGACGCAGGTACGATATTTCCGTGTTTCCCAATATCTGTAGCCGGTCCGAATGAAGGTGCTCCGTATAGCCGATCAGGGCCAACCCCGGTTTCTGCAGGCGCGAACTGCAAATACGGTTGGAAAGCCCCTTCGCTCCCGAGACCAGTTGGAGTCCCAAACCGTATTCCTCGTCCTTGAGGAGATCTTCAATGGAAAGGTTGATGGTATTCAATAACGACTGTCCTGTTCCTGGATGATGCCGTAGATCGCCGCGGCGTCCGGCGCTTCCAGCAGGCCCTTGCGTACCGCCGGGTCTTTCAGGATACGCGAGATACGACCCAGCATCTTGAGGTGAATACCGAAAGCCTCCTCAGGGGCAATCAGCAGAAAAAATAAATGTACTTTCCTGCCGTCAAGCGCATCATAATCTACCCCTTCTATACTGCGCCCAAAGACGAGGAGGATATCTCCCGCCCGTTTCAGTTTGCCGTGGGGAATGGCGATGCCGTCGCCTATACCGGTGCTTCCCAACCTTTCCCGCTCCTGCAGGACCTGAAAGATTTCCGCACGTTTCAGGAGGGGGTGGCGTTCCTCCGCTTTCACAGCCAGCTCAAGGAGGAGCTGATCCTTTGTTGCGGACGCCAGACTGGGAATTATGTCCTCCGGCTGCAAGAGCCCGTTAATCTTCATCTAAAACCCGAAGGGGTCAGGACTTGACATCAGCCACATATTGTCATATGCAAAGACCTGACCCCTTAACCTTTCATCCCTTAATATGGTTCGATCAGACCGTAATTCCCGTCTTTTCGGCGGTAGATAACACCGATGTTGTCGGTTACGGCATCGGTAAAGACCAGGAAATCCTTATGGAGCAGGTCCATCTGCATGACCGCTTCATCCACGGACATCGGTTTTATGGAAAAAGTCTTTGTCCTGATGACGACCGGCTCTTTTTGTTGCTCGATACTCTCGGCGGCAACAACACTTTTCCTGACCTGGCGGTCACGGGTTTCACTGGCGGGCTTGTGTGCCTTGATCCTTTCCTTGTACCGCCTCAACTGACGTTCGATCTTGTCCACCACCGCATCCACCGCCGAATACATATCGTTGGTTTCTTCGGATGCCTTGATGGTGATACCTTTGGCGGTGATTGTGACCTCAGCGCAGTGGCGTATCTTTTCCACCGTCATGAAAACCTGGGCAACAATCGGTTCGTCGATATATTTTTTCACCCGTTCCAGCTTTTCATCTGCGTAGCTCTTCAAGGCATCGCTTGGTTCCAGGTGCCTGAATGTTGTTGTTATCTGCATGATAAACCTCCTTTTAAATAAGTTTCAAGTTTCAAGTTTCCGTTTCAAATTAAGGACTTATGATTATTTAATTGCCAGCCTGAAACTTTAAACATGAAACCTCAAATCAGAAAAGTCTTTTCCGTTCCGATGATGAACCGATGCGCAACATTTCCCGATACTTGGTGACAGTGCGGCGGGCAATGTTGATATTGTGGCCTGACAGCAGATCGGCCAGGCGCTGGTCGCTGTGAGGCTTGCGCGGGTCTTCAGCTGTGACAAGCTCTTTGATCCTGTTCTTGACGCTTTCCGAGGCGATGAAATCACCCTCATTGGTGGAAATGCCGCTGTTGAAGAAATACTTGAGCTCGAACAGACCCTGGGGAGTCTGTATATACTTGTTGGTGGTGACGCGGCTGATGGTTGATTCATGCATCCCGATATCCTCGGCAACGTCCCTCAGCACCAGGGGCTTCAGGTACTCGATGCCCTGGTCGAGAAAATTGCGCTGGAATTTGACGATGCTCTTGGCCGCCTTATAGATGGTCCGCTGACGCTGATGGATGCTTTTGATGAGCCACAGGGCCGAGCGGATCTTGTCGCTGATATACTCCTCCGCCTTGGCGTCAAAATGCCGGCCGCTTTTTACATCGTTCGCATAGAAGGGGCTGACCCGCAGGTTCGGCAGTCCTTCGTCGTTCAATACCACCACGTACTCATCGCCGATCTTATAGACGAAGATATCGGGTGAGATATACTGCACGTCTTCCTGTCCTATCAGGTGCCCCGGTTTCGGGTCAAGGCCGGCGATGACCTTCGCCGCTATCAGGATTTCGTTTACGTCAACCCCCAATATCCGGGCTATATGTTTGTAGTTGCGGATTTCAAGGTCTTTCAGATGGTTCTGCAGGATCGCTTCGACCAGGCTGTCTCCCAGGCCGAGATGCCGCACCTGGATCAATAACGTCTCCTGCAGGCCCCTGGCCCCAACCCCCACCGGGTCAAATTCCTGGATCCGTTTTAAAACCGCCTCCACGAACGGCTCATCCACCTGACAGGCCATCGCCACATCGGCAAGAGAGGCTCGAAGGTAACCATCCTCGTCGATATTGCCTATTATCTCCGCGCCGACCCGGGTTTCCTGGTCACTCAGCCTGGTAAGGTTCAACTGCCACATTAGATGGTCAGACAGAGTCCCTTTTTTGGTCAGGATGTTTTCATAGGAAGGGCGTTCGTCATCGTCGAAATAGTGCTCGCCGGCGCTATAGTTGTATCCTTCTATATAAGAGTCCCAATCCGTCTCGTTCAAGGTCCCCTCGCCGGCGATAACCTCCTTGAACTCCACGGTTTCAGACGCAGGGAGTGGTTCCAGTTCGTTCAGTTCGACCTGTTCGGCCTCCCTGGCTTCCTCAAGTTCCAGCGCTTCCTCAAGCACCGGATTCTCCTCAAGCTCCTGACGCACGACGTCCTGGAGCTCGATCCGGGAAAGCTGGAGGAGCTTGATTGCCTGCTGCAACTGAGGGGTCATCACCAGTTGCTGGGTCAGTTTCATCTGTTGGCGCATTTCAATGGCCATAAAGCATTACACCTTTAAGCGAAAATCGTGCTGCGTTGTATGTAGGGGGCGCATGGCATACTCCATGGTGAACAAATGCCGTTCTCCCCTAAAGTCTGAACTTTTCTCCCAGGTATATCTCCTTCGCCTTTTTACTCTGTGCTATCTGCTCCGGGTTACCGTATTCGAGAACCTCGCCGGCATTGAGTATGTAGGCCATGTCACAAACCCCGAGGGTTTCGCGTACATTATGATCAGAGATCATGACCCCGATCCCTCTCTCCTTGAGATCGTTGATGGTGTTCTGGATATCGATCACAGCGATCGGGTCGATGCCGGCGAACGGCTCATCCAGCAGGATAAATCTTGGACTGGTGACCAGCGCCCGGGCTATTTCCACCCGCCGTCGTTCACCACCGGAAAGGGAATATCCCTTGTTCCGGGCGATATGGGATATCCTGAACTCTTCCATCAGTTCTCCCGCACGCAAATTGCGCTCAGACGAAGTTAAATCCATTGTCTCCAGAACGGCCAGCAGGTTATCTTCCACCGACAACTTGCGGAAAACGGACGGTTCCTGGGGGAGATAACTTATCCCTTTGCGGGCTCTCTGGTACATGGGGAGGTCGGTTATGGGTTCGCCGTCGATAAACACCTGGCCTTCATCAGGACGGTTCAACCCAACCACCATGTAAAAAGTGGTTGTCTTGCCCGCGCCGTTCGGACCCAAAAGACCCACCACTTGACCGGCAGGCAACTCCAGGTCAACATTGTTAACAACCAGCCGCCTGTGGAAACTCTTCATCAGCCCTTTACAGGAAAGAGTGGGATTAGGGTTTTTTATTGCCATCTTTCCCCTTCTCCTTGGGATGGATAATCGCCAACACGCGAGAATCAGGGTCGCTGGTCACCTCACTGCGCTGGCTATCGAGAAAATAGGTGATCACCTTTCCGGAGACTTCATCCTCCCCCTGATAAACTTTCGGATTATCATCCAGGATTATCTTTCCCTCCTTGCTGACATAAACCCCATGCCCGCCCAGTCCAATCTTGTCCCCCTGGAGAATGCGCACATTTCCGAAGGCCTCGACCTTATCGACTTCATTTTGCTTTTCCTTTTCGGAATAGAAGATGACCATCCGGTCGCAATAAATGGTAACATCACCCTGCCGGGCCACCACCTTGCCGGTGAACGTCGCGGTCCGCTTGTCACTGTCGGTGTTGAGCGTGTTGGATTTAATCTGGATCGGCTGCTTGTTTCTCTCTCCGCTTCCGACATCCGCCGCTATCACCCCGCCGGCAAAGAGGAAACAAAGAACAAAAGTCAGAATGCCCCGCGTTTTCATTTGCCGGCACCCGGCATGATAATGGCGGTCACCCTGCTTAATACCCTGAGATTTTTCGTTTCCGTTAGAAACTCCATTCCAACCCCTTCCAATGTCAGCCTCCCGTCGATAAACCTGAACGGTCTGGAAGTCGTGATCGCAGAGCGTGCAGCGATATATGACGCGCTGCTGGTGGTGAATTCCATACCGGAAGCGCTTCTGGAAACTACCTCGCCGTTCAGAGTGACATCCTTGGTAATATGGTGATAATCGGCGCGGTTCGCGGTCAGGGTAATGTCGCCCATGGAACTGTCGCCGGCGACAACCAGACGGACACCGGTCAGATGAGTAACCTCTCCTTTTTTGTCAAAATCCGCCTTGTCGGCGACGAGGTCCCATTTCTTCTTTTCGTCGCCGGTCTCCGTGAAGTGTATTTTCTGCAAAGAGACGTCAATATTTTTGGGAAGTTTGCGGAGTAACCCCTCCGTCCCCTTCCCTCGGTAAACTTTCAGGGCGATAGCCGCAGTAAGGGAAAGACTTGCAACAACGACAAATAAAGCGAGAAGCTGCCTGATTTTATTAGACTTTGTCATAATTTCGAGCAAAGTATAGCATCTTAAAAAAAGGGTGTAAAGTGCTTTCTGGCGGGCAATGGAAGATTTGGCATGAAGATTGAAGATGGCCGCGGTAAATCACGCCCTTAGGCTTGGCATAGTGCCTATATTTAAGATAATAAGGACACAGGAGGAGTTACGGCGTGAGACAAAAAATACCATGGTCTGTGACACCTCAATGTTTCAACCGGTGTTTCCATACTCTTGTAAACAAAGTTTACATCTGTAAACTTTGTTTACAACTCCGCAAAGCCCTATCAGTCTTGCCTTTGCACCTGTTTCCCGCCTTTTGGCTGTAAACTTAGTTTACAATTCCAGTAATAGCATTCCTCCCAGGTAAAACGTAACATAGCGTAATTAGGCGATGTTTTATTGGCATGATCCTTGATAATCAGAAATGGTATCCATTCATTCTGAAACTGTGCTTTCTTTATACCCGTCACAAAGGAGCAGTATGAAATCAGAACCTTTACGGACCCTTAAGCATGATCAATGGCCAGGTGTCCCCATATCGGAAGGATTGGCTAAAATCAATATGAATGCATTATTCAAGCACCCGAAAACGGATGTTTGCAAAACCAGGCATTTTTATGATGATTTTTGGGAATGCCGGATGGATCATGAAGATACCATATTTTATTGTCCTTACGCACTTGGATTTGGCTACAAATATTTCTGCAAACACCCTGACTGCCGTGATTTTGCGCTTAGCGACAGAGCAGAAGAGTATTAAAATGACTTGTGAATATTACGAAAAGTGTGTTTTTATACAAAAAGTAATCAAAGCAGAACCAGTACCTGCCTGGATTGTGATGAATAGCTACTGTGAATCGGACAAATACGGGTGTGCAAGATACTGCCTATTTCGGATAGTCGGGGCAGACCATGTTCCCGACCACCTCTGGCCGACTGATGAGACAGAAACGAAGGAAGTGATTGAAGATAAATTCCTAATGGATCATTAGAACTTGCTAGGAGATCATGAGATTATCAGAAATTGTGACATCCCCTCACGGCAGGGAGATGGCTTTCCTTCGTGGATAATTACCGATTTCAGGTTTGTTGTTTTTCCTTCGTGTCATTCATGGATATGAAAAAGGGAGCACGTCTAAATACTTCTACTTTGAAATATGCAGACTTGGCTCCCTAAATGGCGCGGGGAGAAGTCAAGGTGAGAGGAACTTCCCGCCATCTGTTCCCGCACCCTCTTCCCCGGGGATTAATAACCCTTGTCCATATTGGCTTTGTTCAATTCATCATAGGCAGCGTTCAGCTTGTCATTGAGCACTTTCAGCTCACCGGGCGTGTAGACGTCCGTCCCTTTTGCGATTTCCGTATTCAGCCTGTCGATCCTGTTCTCAATGGATCCATTATCTGGCGGGCAGTTAATGGCAACCAACAGGCATTCATCCTTATTTGCAATCTGTTGCGACCCAACCCCTTCTTTCATGCCGAAAGAGCCGTAAACGCCGTAAGGGCCGGTGCCGCCGGAAAATGCTATGAGAGGCGTGTCATCACCTTTATAGCTAAGGCCGTAAGCGCCGTAAGGGCCGGTACCAACGGATAATGCCGGT
>Ga0116116_1002611_pt1 | contig 11006 bp, 9 predicted proteins | sample June2015DPH_10_1_FD_89722 | JGI IMG/M metagenome (GOLD analysis project Ga0116116, IMG submission 89722) | Peatland microbial communities from SPRUCE experiment site at the Marcell Experimental Forest, Minnesota, USA - June2015DPH_10_150 | ecosystem: Environmental > Terrestrial > Soil > Wetlands... | reverse complement strand
TGGGGTACGGGTGAAGCGGCGAAGTTCCCGGTGAACCTGCGCGTGCGGACGAAGGACCGCCCCGGGATTCTCGCGGAGATGACCGGGATCATCAGCGCCGAGGGCTGCAATATCGAAATGCTCGAAAGCCACCCCGAGGGCCTCAACGCCCGCATCGAATTGCGCGTGGATATCTCCGACCGCCAGCAGCTCGAGAGAATCCTCACCAATATGAAAAAGATCCTCGGCGTCTACGGTGTCGAACGCGTCTACCACACCTGAGAACGCGCAAGCCCCCCAATCATCCGGATCGCGCAGACCGCCGGTTGCCCTTGTCGTTCCCGTCACAACCCACTGTATCCCCAGCTCAAACGGCTAGAATCAGGGCATGGGGAAACTCCTGGCTGCGACCCTCGTGTTGATGTGCGTGGCGGGATGTAAGACGCATCCCTCTGCGGATTTCAAGCCGCTCGACCAGGCCGGCATGTGGTACGAGAACATCCAAGAACTGCGCGGACTCGATGTCAATGACGCGGAAGTGGCTGAACTGGCTAGGCTGAAGCAAACCGGCGCCGCAGACGCCACGTGCGTGGAACTTGTGAAGGCGGCGCACGCGCACAATCACCCGTTCGCGAGCGCGGATGCCGTACTGAGTCTGGGGCGTGCAGGCTTCACCGAGGCGGACATTCTCGAATTCGCACGCATGGATGAGTTGGACTCGAAGAGCGGCGAAGCAGTTACGCTGAAGTTCACGGGGATTTCCACAGACGGCGTGGTCGAGGTCATGCAGCGGAGGATGAAAGGCCTGCCGACGATGTCGAATCTGGAGATCTCCAAACTGAAGAACACCGGCCTCACCGAAAAGCAGATCTTGGAGCAGATCAACCGCGGCATGACCGATGCAGAGGCCGAGAGAGAAGTCACGGCCCGGCGACACGCGGCAAACCAAACCGGATTTGTGCGGAATCGCGGAAGAAGATCGCGCTGACGGGCTTCTGCTGCTCCCGCGCAGGTTCAATACTGGGCTTTTGCTTCCCGAAGCTTCCCTCGCTACAATCAAGCCACTTTGCCGCGTCCTGATAAGGATCGGTTTCTCCTCGCCGCGCTCTTGGCAACGGGAGCCCTGTGGGCGTCCTCGTGCGCTGTTCCGCTGGGCCCGGGGTATAGCATCGAGAAACAGACCGTGGATGTGCGCTTTGTTCCCGCGCCGGAGACCCGCATCGAGTTCAGTGCGGACTACCAGCTCCGCAACACGGGCAATCAGCCGCTCTCGGCTTTCGAACTGCGGCTTCCGCCGGAGCGCCGATTGCGTGTGGAGTCGGTTTCAATCACCTGGGACGGGCAGGCAATTCCCTTCGAACGGCGGGGTGACTCCGGGGGAAAAATCCTCAGTATGCAATTGAGTTCATCGTGGCCCATCAAACAGGTCCATGCGCTGCATCTCCAGTACCGCATCGCCCCAGGCGAGGCCAACGGACCGCAGCTCGATTTCCCCGCGGACTCGTTCTATCTGCCGCCGGGTGTCTGGCTTGCGGCGCTTCTGCCGCCGCCGGGGACATTTGCCAGTGGAGGCGCTCCGCCGAAGAGTTGGGTTCTCTTCCTTACGGCCCCCGGGGATTTTCTCGTCCACGCAACAGGGGAGTTGAAACGTCAAGCCCAAAGGGATGGCGAAGCCCGGCTTGAATTTGAGCAAGGAGCCCGGGACCGCTCACCTTTTGTCATGGCCGGCCGGTATCATGAGCAGAAATACCGCGGGTCACCCTACACCGTCATCATCTGGAGGAAGACTGCTTTTGAACCAGCGGATGCGGAGCGACTGGCGCACAAGGTCCAGCAGATTGCGAAGACCTACGATGGCATGTTCGGTCCGCGTGGTGGGCACGCGCGCCCGGTATGGATCGCCGACAGTCCTGTGCCGGCAAAGTGGCATGACCAGACCGTTCCATTGCCCAATGGATCTCTCGGTGTGGCCGAGAGCATCTTTTTCCCACGACCTCCGCCGGACTGCGCGTTCATCCATGTCTCAGAATCCGATGGGACGTTGTTCGAGCAAGAAAAGATGGGAAGGGAGATCGCCCTATCCCTGGCCGAGACCTGGCTCGGCTACGGGCAAGGCCCCAGCTCGAGCACGCTGCCAAGTCCGATGGCTCAGCTCCCCGACTATGCCGCTGCGGTATCGAGGGAGGCGGAAGAATCCACAGGGGGAGCGAGTCGTGAACGGAGCATTCATGAGGCGCTCGAGCGCGTGCCCATCTCGGGCGCAGGACAGTCCGCGAAGCGAGCAGGAATGAACGCGGACGATAGCCTGCTGTTCTTCTACGCTCTTGAGGACAAGTACGGGCGCGAGCACCTGCACGCCGCGCTGCGGCACATGGTACAAGCGCGCCGCTTGCAGACCTACGAGGTGCAAGACTTGATGGCGGCGCTCGAGCAGGAGACGCATCAAGAAGTGGGGAGTTTCTTCCGGCTATGGCTGAAGCATCCCGGCATCCCCGAAGAATTTCGTGCGCGGTACGAAGCGCCGGCGGAGCCGAAGACTGCTTCCGAGGAGGGAAAGAAATGAGAGACGTGGTATTTACCGATCGCGGGCCGAAGCCGATTGGCCCCTATTCGCAGGCGATCAAGGCGAATGGATTCGTGTACGCATCAGGGCAGGTGGCGCTTGATCCCAAGACGGGCGAGTTTCTTGCTGGCGACATCCGTCAGCAAACGGAGCGCGTCCTGGAGAATCTCCGGGGTGTTTTGGAGGCGGCGGGGACGAAGTTGGGCCACGCGGTGAAGACCACGGTGTTCCTGAAAAACATGAGCGATTTTGCGGCTATGAATGAGGTCTACGGGCGATATTTTACTGCGGCGGCGCCGGCGCGCTCGACGGTAGAAGTGGCTCGATTGCCCAAGGATGCGCTGGTCGAGATTGACGTCGTGGCGACCCTCTGAACTTCTTCCCGTCCCGTTCAGGGCCTATCGGGGCTTTCAAGGGCCTCATCTACGCCGACGTAGGTGAGTCCACCCGCTACCGCGGCTAGGCCGATGATCTTCACGAGAAGAAAACGATCACGCCAGGGTTTGCGCGGCGTCCCGCTTGTTCCGGCACCCTGAGGCTCCTGGGGGCCGAAATCGGCAGGCGGGTCCAGGATCACGCGATAGGATGTTCCCTCGGCAATTGTCTTGGTGTCGTTGTCCACGGTGACGGCGAGTGCGCCGCGGCGGCTGCTCACAACAAGCTCCTTCGGGCCGACCACGGAAACCTGTGCGACAACCGGGGCGCCGGGAAGTGGATAGATGCGCGCGTCGCGGGCGCAGAGTTGAAAGGAAGAATTCAACCCGGTAGAGAAGAGGGCAGTGCCCGCGAGCAACCGTAGACAACGTGCCGGGCCGGAGAACTCCAGAGTCGCATCGCTGCTCCCCTGGAGATAGAGCTGCGCGGAGCCGGAGCGAATTTGAAGTTTGCCATGGGCTTCGGTGGAGAGACGATCGCCATCGTAGACGTTGGAGCCGGTGGCCGCGTCGCCGCCGGTGATACGAGCCTGGTTGGCCGCAATCACTTCTCCCCAAGGACTGGCAGTTGTGCCCAACGCGGGCGAGGAAATGACGAGAAAGGAAAGCAGAAGAGCAAAAAGTCCACGAGGACTCCGAATCATCTCGGTCTCCTAGAGGGCTCACAAGAAGTGTACGAAGCTGCGCGGTGCGAATAGACGCCCCACAAATTCTTAGATGCTCACCGGGGGCTGCCGGGACAGTCCTGCCGGCGATCGGCGACGAAAAACCCACGTTTCCCACGATGTGCCATCGAGCTAGCTGCTCCGGGCGCGCCCGTCTGAGGGGAATGGCGTAAAAGGCCAAGGAGGGCTTTCAGAGCTAGCGAGAATTCGCCCCGGAGGGTGCAGGGGGCGCAGAAGCTGGGTCGCATTCACGCAGTCTGTGATAGAGTTTTCGGCGCATGCGCATCCTCGTCCTCGGCGCCGGTGCCACCGGCTCCCTGCTGGCACAACTTCTTGAGCACCAGGGCCACACCGTCTGGTGTGGCGACCGCGACCCCGAGCGGGCCCGGCGCTTCCTCGGCAAGCGAAGCACGATTCCCCTGGTCGAGGTCAATGCCCGGAACCTCTGGGGCATCATCCGCGCCGGGCGGAGAGCCCAACTCATCGTCAACGCCACCGCTTCCGTCTTCAACGAGATTGTCCTGCGCGCGGCCCTGCGCCTCCGCGCGCATTATCTCGACCTCAGCTCTCATTTGACCCGCCACCCGTTCAAAGCCGAGCAGCTTCGTTACGCCGCACGCTTTGAAGCCAAGAACCGCGTGGCCGTCATCGACGCCGGCGTCGCCCCCGGGCTCACCAACCTCCTCGTCGCGCGCAGTGCCGAAATGCTCTCCACAATGGATTCGGTGCACATCCGCATTTTCGAAGACACCGAGAGCAAGGATCCCATCTCGCAGTGGTCCCCGGTTGTTTCCTTCGATGAGGCCACATCACGCCCGCGGGTTTATCGCGATGGCCGCTTTCGCTTGGAAAAGCGCTTCGGCGAGCCGGAAACATTTCGTTTTCCGGACCCGATCGGTTCAGTCCGCGTGGTCCTCGCAGCGCAGGACGAAGTTGCCACGCTGCCCCATTTCATCTCCATGAAAGACCTCGAGGTTAAGATCGGTGGGAATGAGATCGACCGCCTGCGCCGCTGGCACCGCCAGGGCAAACTGACCCGGTCGCGCGGCCTAGTGAGCGATCGGTTTCCCAAGACGCCGACGCCGCGCTTGGTGGCGCGGCTCATCCGCCGGGGCGTGCTTCACAATGCGCGCTTCGCCCTCGCCGTGATCGTCCGTGGAACCAAAAAGGACCAGCCCGTCCAGATTCGCTGGGACTGTGCATTCCCCACGCTTTATCAGATCCGCCAACGCGGCCTCTTCACTTCGCCGATCGCCTTCGCCACGGCCCACATGGCCGCGCTCTTCATCCGGCATTTTCTCCGCGATCTTGCCGGGGTCTATGCCCCTGAATCGCTCCCGCCGGAGACGCGCCGCGCGGTTCTTGAAGGTGCCCGAGCCCGCGGTTTCCGCCTCGGCATGAAGATCACTCCCCTCAAGCCTCGCGAGGACGACGAACTCGACATGTAGCACTGATCCTGCCATTCAACTGCACCGGCTTGGCCGCGAGTAGCGCCGTTCGAGCTGCTCCATGTGAAACTCCTCCCGTGACAGCAACTAGGACGCGCAGGGCCCGTGGCTTGCACGGCGATGAACGCCGAGTAGAAGCGGTAGGCTACCAGGTAGGTGCAACCCGCTGCGATCACGAACCACGTAGCGCTCAAGCCTTCGCCGCGAAAGAGAGCAATCGCTCCCAGTCCCGCAGCGCCAGCAAGCGCCAACGCGATCCAAAGCAGGGCTGCACCGAATCGTTTCACTTCGCTCCACCAGCGCGAATCGAAGTGAACCGAAAGAGCGGGAAAAGTTCGCGCAAAACTCTGGCCACGTCGCGCGCGAAACTCGGCCGCGTCGCAGCGCCTGGCTTGAGCCTCTTCCGCACAATCCATCCGAGCAGGCCCTTCCATTCCTCAGCGGCGAGAGGCCAGCCCTGGTGTTTCGTCCACTCGCGCTTCTCCATTGAATACCAATAGCTCTCATAGTGGTGTCCCAGCCGTTGTCTCTGTCGGCGCGGCCACGCCGGATTCTTCAGCACGCGCGGTAACGCGATCTGCGCGAGCGCGGAAGACTTGCTCTTCTCGCGAAAGTAAGCGCGGAAGCCCACCGTGACCGCGTTGCGAGAAACCCCTACGTAGAGCTCGCCGCCCTCCCATCCCTTGCCGCCTTGGCCGGGGAATTTCAGGTACATTTGTGCGCGATAAGGAGTCTTGTCCTTAGAGAAACGGATGTCACGATTGATGCGCGAGAAGTTGGTGCCTGAGCGCCCGCTCACGTCGAAGTGCGGGTCGAGCGTCAGCACCGATGGAGCCAGCGCCTCCAGCAGCCTCCTCAGGGGCTGAACGACGTGCTCCTGGTAGCGCGCGCGGTTTGCATCCATCCATTCCTTGCGGTTGTGCTTGGCCAGTTCACGAAAGAAGCGAAACGTCTCGGATGTCAACAGGACATTTTCTCTTGGCATGAAAAACCCTCCGGCACGCCACTAGGGAAACACCGTCCGGAATCACACCACAGGCGGGACGGCCCATGGTTCGCGAACTTGTGGCGTGCTCTTGTCTTCCCCCATCCCCGATCTCTTCAGTGCGTCAATCCGCCAGAATCGTAAGTGAGGCTCGCTGCGGCGTCAACGGGCCATTCGTCGGCCGATCTTCAGGCGCGCCTCGCCGAACTCGCTCCCGAAGCGCCCGTGTGCAATCCCGGGGATTCCACGAATCCGGTGCGCGAGGAACTACGGGCACCCAGGCGAATGTGTGGGAAGGTTATAGAGGAAAGCAAATCGAAACTCGGCTTCCGGTTTCTGAAATGTGGGAGGGAAAGGCTGAAACGGAGCAGCCTTCCGGATCGCCGAGATGGCCGCTTCCACGAGGGAATCGCTGGCAAAAACGGCCATTGGAAAGATTTCTTCGTCGGGGACGATTCCATCCGACCGGAGCTTGAATTCAACCACTACCCGGCCTTTTTCTCCGTCCCGGGCGGAGCGCGGCATGCCCTTGACCCAATGTTTGCGGACCGCATCTCTGACTCCGTCCAGGTAGGGCTTCATTGCCGGGTCGAGCGAAGGTGGCATCATCTGCATGATCTGTTCCGGGCTCTCGTAGCAGAACGGGTGCTTCAGCTCCAGAAGCACCGTCTCCAGCGGATCTCCCTCCAGATTCTCAATGGACGCAAGCTTCTCCTTCTCCCAGGAGACCGATCCGGCGCCCCACTGTTTTTCCTGAAAGGAGCCGTTGGCAGAGGTGTCGTTCTCGTGCGCAGCCGTGAGAGAGATCTGAAGCCGTGCCGCCAACTGAATCTCTTCGGTTCTCTCGTGGCTCCTCAGTTGGACCAACACAATGCGCACATGCTCGTTTTCGAACTGGACGTGAAAATGCCGGGGATCGACATAACCGGGGTCGAACGATGAGCGGGGCACTTGAATCTGATCGAAGGCGTAGGAGTCTTTTAGCTCGACGAGCAACGCTTCCGCGGGGACTTCGTCCGGATTCTTGAGCGAGGCGGCTGTTCCGCCTCGGTTCCAGGCAACGTTTCCCGGCTCCACATTCAGAACCTCCGTGGCCTCATTTCCTGAAATCAGCTGCAGCAGGCCTCCGCGAACGGAGAGAACGAGGCTTTCTCGATTCAGCGTCGGCAGGGATATCGTCTCTCGGGGTGGAACCGCATAGCGGAAGACTCGCACGCGCGCGTTTTCAAGCTCGGTGAGCCCCGGCTTCGGACCGCTTGGCGAAACGTCCTGCGTGCTCGAAGGGAGTCGTGCCAGCGGAAACAGTAGAGTCAAGAATAGAGAGATACGTAAGAGCATGGTAGCGAAACTTCAGATTGTTGAGTGGTAATCTACCGGATTGCAACCGGATCGTCAAAAGAATGCTGGCGCTGTCTTGTCACAGCAGTGAGGGTGCGCTTTCCTCCGGTCCCGCCTCCTGCGTCTTCTTGGTTGCGCCTCAATGGCAGCCGCAACCGCCCGGCGCGCACCCGCCACCGCCACCGAAGGAGCATCCACTCGGCGGCTCGCTGGACCCATTCGACTTTCCGGCCGTGCTGAAAACCGAGAGCTGTTGGGTTTTCCGCCCGCTCTGGCATTTCGGGCAGGCAATCCTCTGCGTCTTTCTCAGGACGACGCGCTCGTAACGCGTTCCGCATTCGTCGCATTGGTATTCGTATATCGGCATCAGTTATCCGGACTCTGTCACCGCTCAGTGTAGCGAACAACACCTGAATGCAGCAACGCCTCCCGGATCTCGGGAGGCGTTGGCAGAACGATGTTTCGTGAAGGAGCAGAACTCAGTCGCCGGCGACCGGAGCGGCTTCGGGCGCTTCCCTCTTCGCGGCCGAACCCTTGCCGTTGCCCGGCGTGGCCTTGGCGATGTCGCCTAGGGAGCCAATCTGGACGACTCCCTGCTTGGGCTTCTTGAGAACAAGCTCTTCGTAAATCGCCCGGACCTTGGCCTGCTCTTCAAGAGCCTTCTTGCGGCGGATGCGGTCTTCCTCTGCCGCGGTCATGGGGATGTCGTGTTCCTTCGGGCGGACCCGAGCGGCATCCTCGGCGTCGATCGTGAGCGAGTGCTCGTAGGTCTCGAGGTTGACGCTCTTGCCCTTGGCAAAGATCTCGTGCTTGCCGTGCGTCTTATACCACTCGGCGACGGTCGCGTTCTTGTGCATGTTCTCGATGATCTTGCGCCAGCCGATTCCGGTGTTGTAGGCGCAGAAAGAAATCTCGCCCTGTTGCGTGCCGTAGGGGATGATGCACATTTCGGTGCGGCGGAAATCGTAGTTGAAGAGATCCTGGAACCACATCCCCGCGATGAACAGGAAGTTCCACGGGTCTTCGGTGCGGCGCCGCACTTCGTCTTCATACGTCCGGCCCGGGCTCGTCTTCCCATACCTCGTGCCGGCTTTCTTGCTCAGCGCCCAGGTCTTGTCGAATTTCTTCAAAAGGTGGGAAAGGGTCAGGCCCTCGGGCCCCTGGAACGGCTTGTAGTTCTTGAGGAGGGCCAGGGCCATCATGAAGTTCGAGAACGTCGTGCCGCGGGCTGCGTCGGTGATCGCGGTCACGTCCTTCATGAGCTGGGGTCCGTCGAGGAAACGGGTCACCGGGGCCCACGCCTTGGTCTGTTTATGGATCATCACAGCGGTGCTGACGCCGCAGTTCGGATGGCAGCCGCAGGAGAGCGCGCCCCACTCGTAGTTGGGTCCGTGCACCAGGTCCGAGAAGGCTGAGAATGTGCTGATGGCCGAGATCGGGAACCAATCGCGGGTGGGCTCGATCTTGCCCACCTGCGCGCTGACGTCCTGGGCCAGGTGCGACAGGGTGTAGCGCTGGCGCAAGCGCCGCTCGGGTGTGACATCTTCATCGCGACCCGTGAACGAGACCGGCTGGAAGGCGATGAAGGCAATCTTGTTCGGGTTCTGCATGGCGAACTTGACGATCGTGCCGACTTGATCGTTGTTCACGTTGTTGACGATGGTGACCACCAACACGATGTTGATGCCAGCCTCGTGCATGTTCTCGATGGCACGGAGCTTCACGTCAAAGAGATTGCCCACCTGACGGTGGCTGTTGGCGTCGTTGCCGATTCCGTCGAACTGCAGGTAGGCGTAGCGCAAGCCCGCATCGAACGCCTTGCGGCAGAAGTCCTTGCTCTTGGCGAACTCAATGCCGTTCGTGGCCGCCTGCACGCTGTTGTAGCCGACCTTGCGCGCGTAGCGGATCGCATCCAGGAAGTAGGGATGCATCGTCGGCTCGCCGCCCGAGAACTGGACCGAAAGCTGACGCCGCGGCTTGATTTGGATGGCGTTGTCCAGGATTTCTTGGATTTCTTCCCAGGATAGCTCGTGGACGTAGCCCACTTGGTTGGCGTCCATGAAGCAGGGATCGCACATCATGTTGCAGCGATTCGTCAGGTCCAAGGTCAGGACCGCGCCCCGGCCGTAACGGACTGTGCTCGAACCGTGGCGGTGGAATTCGTCGTCGTTGTGCGCCGGGATATCGCGTCCGGGGAAGTTTTGCTCGATCCAGGAGAGGAACTTCGCGTCGACGGCCATAATGTCTTCGTAGTGGCCGTGGATGGGACATTCCTTCACCATCCAAACCTGGCCGTCGCGCTCGATGATCTGCGCCTTGATCTCGCCGACCTTTTCGAGCGTCAGGTCGTGCCAGTCCTTCTTGCCGTCCAGGATCGCCTGGCGGGCTTCCTTCACGCAGTCGGGGCAGAGCGAGTCTGTCTCCCGCGGCCAGCCGAGCGTGGGCTTGGACTTCTCCCAGGACTTCAGCAGCGGTTTTTCCGACCATTTTGGCGTGAATGACGGGTTCGGTTTGTACTTATTGAAGAACTGAATCGCCTTGAAGGTGGCGCTGGCAGCCTTGCACGCCGCAAAATCCACCGTCCTCAGAAGCTGAGTGCGGAGTGTGTTCGGCATAATCCTCTACCCCTCCTTCTCAAGAATCAGACCCATGCAGGTCAGTGTTTGGAATGGAGAGCCCCGTCCATCCAACCCCCTGAGGGCTCACCTCAAAACCACCGTGCCTTTCCAGGCGCGTTCAGATAAGTGCTTGAGCGCCTATAGGTTGCCAGGACGGAACGCTCTTGACTAGCCTTCTGCGGTGGACGGCAGGATTCGGGGGTTGAACGGTGTTTTCAGGCAGCCAACGGGCCTAAAATCCTGCTAAACACACGGTACCGCAAGCCTCTGGCGAGCCCGCTTCCCAGTTCTCATATGGCCGGTTCCTAATGGGAACGCCGAGGGGTGTCAGGATCAACTATTCGTTGTTCAGGATGGGCCGCAACACGGCAATGGCAAAGTTGGCGAGGTAAGGTGCTCCATCATCCAGCTGCAACCACCGAATCGTGCAGTGTTCGGCGAAATACTTGACCGCCTTCGCTTCCGTGATTCCCAAGTGTTTAGCCAAGCGGGTCCTCAGAGGTGCCCCCGCGTTTCTTCCCGGGGACTGCCGCCGTTCCTTGAGTACATTGCCAATCCCTATTCGCAGGGTTTGGCAGGCCTCGACATAGTAGTTTGTCAACTGGTCGCTGTCTGTAATCAGGAATACGCCCGGTCCTGCCGGTGCCCGGTCGGCTTGGTCCAATCGGCCAGGCGTGCAAGCCAGCAGCCGGCGCAACTGCGATTCCAGTAGAGCCATCCGCGAGGACAGCCCCGGGTCACCCGCGCGGCCCCGCAGGAATAGGCTTGGTTCGTGGTGAGTCTCTTCCTCCTGCACCCGAGCCGGTGGCGGCGCTGTCCACCGGGCCTCCTCGCGGCGTTCGCGCAGGCTTGGTTCAACGGGTGCGTTTTCCGGTGCCCGGTACCCCTGCGGCGTCGGAGCAGGCCTCGACGCCACTTCGGCCGTTGGCGTCGCGCTCACGCCTATCTTTCCGCGGCCTCGGCGGTGTCGGCGCCC
>Ga0116116_1002609_pt1 | contig 11017 bp, 9 predicted proteins | sample June2015DPH_10_1_FD_89722 | JGI IMG/M metagenome (GOLD analysis project Ga0116116, IMG submission 89722) | Peatland microbial communities from SPRUCE experiment site at the Marcell Experimental Forest, Minnesota, USA - June2015DPH_10_150 | ecosystem: Environmental > Terrestrial > Soil > Wetlands... | reverse complement strand
GAGGTCGGCGGGGGCGAGATCAAAATCGACAAATTCTTTCAGCCAGTTGTATGTTACAATCATTTTCTCACACTTAAAGTACAGCTTTAGTTATTTCAAAATTGCCTTAAGAAACGAAGGTCGTTCTCGAATAACAGGCGCATGTCGTTAATGCCATACTTCAGCATGGCTATCCGTTCTATCCCCATTCCGAAGGCAAAACCGGATATGGTTTCCGGGTCGTAATGAACGTGACGGTATACTTCCGGGTCAACCATGCCGGCTCCAAGGATTTCCAGCCATCCGGAATTCTTGCAAACCCTGCACCCTTTCCCTTTGCATATGACACAGGCGATGTCCACCTCTGCGCTCGGTTCTGTAAACGGAAAAAAACTGGGGCGCAGTCGCACTCCAATCCCTTTTCCGAAAAACTGATTGACGAATATGGTCAATATCCCCTTTAGGTCACCGAAGGTGATACCATGGTCCACCATCAGCCCTTCAACCTGATGGAACATGGGTGAATGGGTGGCGTCGGAATCGCACCTGTAAACCGTGCCCGGGGCAATTATTCTGACCGGAGGGGCATGCTTCAGCATGGTCCTGACCTGAACCGGTGAGGTATGGGTGCGCAACAGGATATTGTCGTCGATAAAAAACGTATCCTGCATGTCCCTGGCCGGATGATCTTTGGGAAAATTCAGCGTCTCGAAGTTATAATAATCGAGTTCGATCTCGGGTCCTTCGGCTACCTGGAAACCAAGACCGGCAAATATCTCCGTTATCTCCTCGGTGACAAGGGTTATCGGATGTTTGCTCCCGGTCGGCCGGCGACGGCCCGGCAAGGTGACATCTATCCGCTCCTTTTGCAGGCTTTCTTCTTTTCTCGCATTGCGGAGAGCCGACAGTGTACTGTCGATCATTTCCATCAAGCGGTTACTGACAATATTGACGCTCTGCCCGACTACAGGCCGTTCTTCAGGAGAAAGCGACCCCAAGCCCTTTTTTATGAGAGTCAGGGCGCCTTTCTTTCCCAGATATTTTACCCGGACTTCCTGGATTTCTTCTTCGCTGGAGGCGCCGTCCAGCTCGGCCAGGGCCTGCTGTAAATGCGCTTCGATCTGTTCCTTCATAATTTACCTTCGATGGATTCGGGAACATCCTTCTGCGCAAGACGAAGCGGCGTTCAGCTTTCGTCTTGCGGTTCGCTAGGGTCGCTGCGGAGTTTTCCGAAGCCGTCTGATTCGGTTATAAAAAAAGAAATGAGACGCCGATCATCCCATTTCTTTTTCCCACTCGGAATAGTCTGTTAATTGATTGCTTTGGCGAGGCTGGCCAGTTCGGCGAAACCGGCCGGATCCGATACGGCGAGATCGGCCAGCACCTTTCTGTCTATCTCGACCCGGGCCGTTTTCAGTCCATGAATCAGCTTACTGTATGAAAGCCCGTTTATCCTGGACGCGGCGTTAATGCGGGTAATCCAGAGCGCTCTGAAATCCCTTTTCTTGACCCGTCTGTCCCGGAATGCGTAATTCAGCGCGCGATCAACCGCCTCGGTAGCGCTGCGGAACAATTTACTTCTGGCACCCCGATAACCTTTGGCCAGCTTCAACACCTTGTTTCTTCTCTGTCTCGCTTTAAAACCTCTTTTTACGCGTGGCATTTTCTGCTCCTTTTTTTGTTTAATTGCCGGATCCGCAAGGGGAGACGTTTCCTCACGGTTCACGGCAGAAAATCAGGGGTCATTGATCAGGGAATGGCAAAAAAACAGCGATCCCCGATCCCCGCTCCCTGTTTTGTTACATGTAGGGAATAAGCCTGGCGATATTCTTATGATCCGCCGCCTCGACAATGGCGCCTTTTCGAAGATTACGCTTGTTTTTTCTCGTCTTGGAAGTGAGGATATGGCTTGTAAATGCATGCCCTCTCTTTATTTTGCCGGTCCCGGTCTTTGTGAAACGCTTGGCAGCGCCCCTGTTTGTTTTGATCTTGGGCATCCCCTATCTCCTTTATCTGTGGACTGCTATTTGCTTTTTGTTTTAGGGGCGACGATAATGAACATGTTTCGCCCTTCCATCTTCGGTCTTATTTCAATGAGAGCAACATCCTGGAGCTCTTCGACGAACTTGTCCAGGGCGGCCTGCCCCAGTTCCATATGGGTGATTTCCCGCCCCCTGAAAACAACGGTAATTTTTGCCTTGTTGCCTTCTTCCAGGAAACGGCGCACATGCTTGATCTTGAACTGCAGATCATGCTCATCGGTCTTAGGCCGGAGCTTGACCTCCTTCAACTGGACCTGGACCTGTTTCTTTTTTGCTTCCTGCAGTTTTTTGCTCTGCTGATATTTGAATTTGCCGAAATCCATGATCCGGCAGACCGGGGGTACGGCGGTCGGTGATACCTCCACCAGGTCGAGATGCTGGCTTTCCGCAATCTGCATCGCCTCATGAAGCGGAATTATACCCAATTGTTCGCTTTCCGCACCGATCACCCTGACTTCTTTTGCCCTGATGGCCTGATTGATGTTTACTGTAGGTTTCGCTATGGTGCCACCTCCTTAATGGAAAATTGTAACCTCTCCGGCAATAAAATCTATAAATTCAGAAGGCTTCATCGGCGGAATATTCCTGCCGTCCCGGAACCTTGGTGTCAGCGTAAGCGTTTCGACTTCCTTGTCGCCGATTACGAGCATGTAAGGGACCTTCTGCAGCTGGGCCTCCCGAATCTTGAAACCGAGTTTCTCATTCCTGAAATCTTTCTGCACCCTTAAGCCCGCCTTGCGCAGATCGTCGAAAACCTGCTGGGCGTATGGAATCTGACCGTCGGTGACGGTCAGAACTATAGCCTGTACAGGGGAGAGCCACACGGGAAAATTACCGGCAAAATGCTCTATGAGAACACCGATAAACCGCTCTATGGCGCCGAGAATGACCCTGTGCACCATAACCGGCCTCTTTCGCTCACCGGCCGCGTCCACATAGGTAAGTTCAAAACGTTCCGGCAGGGTGAAATCGCACTGGATTGTAGCACACTGCCATTTTCTGTCAAGGGCGTCACGCAGTTTGATATCGATTTTCGGGCCGTAAAATGCGCCGTCACCTGCGTTTATTTCATAAGCGCGCCCTGAATCTTTAAGTGCCCCGAGGAGGGCATGGGTAGCCCGTTCCCAGTCCTCGTCCGAACCGATTGATTTTTCGGGCCGGGTAGAAAGCTCCATCTCATAGTCAAAACCGAAGATACCCATGACATCACTGACGAAAGATAAAACCCCTTTTATCTCCCCATCCAGCTGCTCGGGCGTACAGAGAATATGCGCATCGTCCTGGGTAAAGCCGCGCACCCGCAAGAGTCCGTGCAGCACCCCTGCTCTCTCGTGGCGATGAACGGTCCCCAGCTCGAAGTAGCGGAGCGGCAGATCGCGATAACTCCGCAACTGGGATTTATAGATCATCATGTGGGCCAGGCAGTTCATCGGCTTGATGCCGTACCCCTGCCCCTCCACATCGGTGAAATACATGTTCTCGCGGTAGTTATCGTAGTGGCCGGAACGCTGCCAAAGCTCGGTCTTGAGGATCTGCGGACCGACGACGATATCGTAACCGCGTTTCAGGTGCTCTTTCCGCTCGAAATCTTCGAGAACGGTCCTGAGCATCGCTCCCTTGGGATGCCAAATGACCAGTCCGGCCCCCACCTCATCGGAGAAGGAGAAGAGATCGAGTTCTTTGCCGAGCTTCCGGTGATCGCGCCGCTTTGCCTCTTCCAGGCGTTCGAGATGCGCCTCAAGCTCCTTTTTATCGGCAAAGGCGGTCCCATAAATACGCTGGAGCATTTTATTCTTTTCATCGCCGCGCCAGTATGCACCGGCAATGGAGATGAGTTTGAACGCCCTGCAAAATGCCGTCGAGGGGAGATGGGGGCCACGGCAGAGATCTATGAAATCGCCCTGGCGATAGAGTGAAACCTTGTCGGCTTCCAGAGCTTCAATGATCTCGACCTTGTAGGTCTCACCCATAACCCTGAAGAGCGTGGCAGCCTCGTCCCTGGTAAACTCCTGACGTTCAATCGGAAGATCGGCGTTGGCCAGCTCGCGCATCTTTTCTTCAATTCTATCCAGATCTTCCGGGCTGAACGGGGTGTCCATGTCAAAGTCGTAATAAAACCCGTTCTCTATGGCGGGGCCAATGGTAACCTTTGCCCCGGGAAACAGGCATTTGACCGCCTGCGCCATCAGGTGCGAGGTTGAGTGCCGTATTATATCAAGGGCTTCAGGACTTTTCCCGGTGATTATTGCAACGCTCGCACCGTCCGGCAGAATGGCCGGGAGATCGACAAGATTTCCGTTTATATTGCCGGCAAGCGCGGCTTTGGCAAGGCCCGTTCCTATTGCTGCGGCCAGATCACGGACCGTTGCCCCCGCGCTGAGCAATTTAACGGAACCATCGGGAAGCGTTACTTTGATGTCACTCATCTATCGTCCCTTAACGGAAAGAGGCATCGAACCCCGATGCCCCTGTCACATCTTTAGCCTAGGCATGTGTTTAATGGTAGGCGCGGGCGGTTTCGAACCGCCGACCCCTAGCGTGTCGAGCTAGTGCTCTACCCCTGAGCTACGCGCCTGCATAAAACGTAGTATTTCTAGCAGGTCAGATGGTTGTTGTCAAGGATTTTGTTTATTTCTTACCTGATTATCACCCGGGAAAATTTGACAAGATAATCAACTCCCGACCAGATTGTTATAATGGTCGCTATCCAGAGGTAGAAAATGCCGATATTATGCATATTAACATAAAGGTATGGGTTTTCTATGGCAAAAAACCAGTGGTAGTCGTAATGCAGAAGCAGCCCCAGAATGGCCACTATCTGGAAGATGGTTTTAAACTTGCCCAGATTGCTGGCAGGAATGACGATACCTTCCGTGGAAGCGAGGCCGCGCAGACCGGTAATGATGATCTCACGCCCCAGTATTATCAGGACCATCCATGCGGGCGCCCGGTCATACGGCAGAATCATTATCAATGCCGACATGACAATGAGTTTGTCGGCAATAGGGTCGAGGAATTTGCCGAAAACCGTGACGATGCCCATCCGCCGCGCCAGGTAACCGTCCAGCCAGTCGGTGATTGAGGCAATGGCAAATACGCCGGCAGCCCAGATCGATGCGGATTTGGAAGGGGAAAGGAGTATAGCGGCCAATACCGGTATGGAAGCAATGCGGAGCAGGGTCAGGATGTTGGGCAGGTTCCAGATCGGGTTTTTATTGTCAAGGGACATGGAGCGTTCTCGGTAACCGGCTATGATGGTGAAGATAACAGTTTCTGGTGTCCAGGCCTGGGCTTTAGTATCCGCCGACAGTCTAAGGACCATCAACCTCGAATATAATAAGGTCAGTTGTTTTGATATGATTTCCTGTACTGCATTACCCTGGCGACATAATTGCGGGTCTCCTCGTAAGGGGGAACCCCGTTGTACTGGGCCACCCGGGAAAGCCCGGCATTGTAAGCGGCAAGCGCCAGGGTCACATCCCCCCTGAAGGTGTCCAGGAGAAATTTGAGGTAACGGACCCCGCCGCGAATATTATCCGCCGGGTCGAAGGAATTCGCAACCTTGAGGCTTTTGGCGGTTTGCGGCATCAACTGCATGAGGCCGCTTGCTCCCTTGGCCGAAACGGCATTGGGATCATAGCCGGACTCGGCATGAATAACCGCTTTGACCAGCGACTTATCGACTCCATACGCCAATGCGCAGGAATTGATAATCGGATCGAACTCCGCGGGATTTCCGGCACATCCCGCCAGTCTGAACGACGTGCGGAGCTGTCTGTCTTTTTTGATATCCCGCATGAATATCTTGAAACGGTGGTCCGTAGGGGCATCGGTGAAGTGCAGCACCCCTTCATCATCCTCATATTTATAGATATCGGACGCTGCAGCGGGCATAGCCGGGAACAGGGCAACAAGTAATATGAAAATGGAAATTTTCTGACTTGTCATAACAAAGTCCTTCTGCAGCATCGGCAAAGAAAGATTCGCAGCGGGTCGTCGTCAATATATAGACCAAAGCGGTTGAAATTACAAGCAATAAACTTGTTTTCGAAAATCTGGACGCTTTACCGCTCCCGGCGTCGCCCTCCACCCTTCGTCGATCTCCCCTTTCCGCCGGTTAATTTCCCACCAACCGGCCGTTTTCCTTTGACGGGAATAACCGTATAATCACCATCTATCGCAGATTCTCCGGCGGACTTTTCGGGCAGTGCCGTCCGTACCAGGACAAAGTCGATCTGCTTCTTCTCCAGGCTCACGTTTGCCACCCTCACCCGGACCCTGTCACCGATCCTGAAAACCGCCCGGCTTCGCTCGCCTTCAAGAGCATGCCGCTTCTCCTGGTACCGGTAAAAATCGTGCGGCAGAGTCGATACATGAACCATTCCTTCCACGAACAGTTCCACCAGTTCCACGAAGAAACCATGAACGATAACTCCGGTAATGAACCCGTCGTACTCATAGCCGACCTTATCCTGCATGAACTGCATCTTTTTCAGTTCGACGATCTCCCGCTCCGCATCCATGGCAAGCCGTTCCCTCACACTGGAATGGGAGGCAATTTCGGGAAGGGTCGCGGTGAGTCGTTCCAGCTCGCGCTCTTTCAGTCTGCCGGCTATCACCCCCTTGAGAATCCGGTGGACAACGAGATCGGGATAGCGGCGTATGGGCGAGGTAAAATGCGTATAAGAGGTTGCGGCAAGGCCGAAATGCCCCAGGTTTTCCGCGGCGTAACGGGCCTGTTTCATGCAGCGCAGCAGCACCTCGTTGATCATCCGTTCTTCCGGTTTCCCTTCCGCCTGTTCGAGGAGCCGCTGCAATTCTCCGGGAGGGACCTGTTCCCCGATCATCCGGAATTCATAGCCGAAATTGTATATGAACTCCCGGAAGTCATTTATCCTGACCGGATCTGGAAGCTCGTGGATACGGTAGAGAGAGGGGATGCTGCGCGCTTCTATGAATGAGGCGACCGCTTCATTGGCAGCCAGCATGAACTCCTCGATTATGCGGTGGGCGAGGTTGCGCTCTGCCCTGATAATGTCGAGGGTTCCCCCCTGGAGGTCGAGGATGATCTCCGGCTCCGGGAGATCGAAGTCTATGCTTCCCCTCTTTTTTCTCTTTTCCATCAAGCTTAACGCCAAAATCTCCATCAACCGCAGATCCTCCACCAGCAATGAATAGGTGGCGGTCAGCCGCGGTTCATGGTCCACCAGTATCTTTTTGACGGCCGTGTAGGTAAGTCGTGCGGAGCTTTTGATCACGCTCGGATAAAACGCGGTCTCGATGACTCCGCCCGCCTTGTCGAACAGCATCTCCGCCGTTACGGACAGCCGGTCAAGATCCGGATTCAGCGAGCATATGCCGTTGGCCAGCTCCTCGGGAAGCATGGGAATGCAGCGGTCGGGGAAATAGACCGATGTGCCGCGCAGAAAGGCCTCCCGGTCCAAAGGCGAACCGGGCCGCACATAGTGGGAAACATCGGCGATGGAAACCCAGAGACGTATCTTTCCCCCACCCTCCTTTTGAACGGATACCGCATCATCGAAATCCCGGGCGGTTTCACCGTCGATGGTCACGGTCGTCTTCCGTCTCAGATCGACCCGTCCCTTCAGGTCGCTCTCCATGACGGTGCGGGGAACCGCAGCGGCGGCAGCCATCGCCTCCTCCGAAAAACGGTCGGGAAGATCATATTTCCTGATTATGGTCAGGACCTCTACTTCCACCTCATCGGGCCACCCCAGCACCTCGATTATCTTTCCTTCGAAACTCTGCTCGGCTTTCGGATACGCGGTGATTTCCGCCACCACCGTCTGCCCGCTCATGGCCTTGCCGGTAGCCTTGGCAGGGATATGGATATCATGGCCGATCCGGTTTTCATCAGGAATCACGCGGCCGTGCGATTTCGCCTGCTCATATCTTCCGACTATCCGCTTTTGCCCTCTTTCCAGGGTTCCGGCAATCCGCCCTTCCCTTTTGCCGTCGCGTCTCTGCGGCAGGACGCGCACCTCGACCCGGTCTCCGTGCAGGTTTTCCCGTAAGAATCGGGCCGGGATGAAGATATCGTCCCCCCCTCCGTCAGGGGCAACGAAGCCATAACCGTCCCTGTGGGTTGAAAGTTTTCCCTGAATCAATCCCATCTCAACAGGAATGGCATAACGATTACCTTTCAGGACGATCAGTTCACCCTCGCTGGCCAGCTTGTCCATAAACGCCTTGAACTTGGCGCGTCTGGCCTTGGTCACTCCGAAGAGCTCCATGAGGGTCCTGAATTGTAGAGGTTCAGCGGCATTCTCGCGCAGAATCCGTACGATGTTTTCCTTGTTGATCTTCACAGTGCCCCGTTTCATTGGCAAGATGCCGGATAATAACTATGCAGAAAAAAATACCGGAATGTCAAACAGTTTACTAATAACCTTTGATTTTTTCAGGAAGTTGCGTTTACTATAAGAAACAATGAACTCTAAGAAATTATATCAGGGAGCCGTGATGATTTCCCGATTTTCCATTCTTTTTTTATTCCTGCTGCTCCTTTCCGTTTCGGCATCGGCACTGAACATCCGCCGCCTCCCTGACGATTCGCTCACCGCTGCTGCCGCGAAGATAGTAAAAAAGGATTACCGGGGCGCCATGGAGGCAGCCCGCAATGCACCGGCAGGGGGGATGAAAGATTTTCTCCTCGGCATGTCGGCTGCCAGGCTGGAAGAGTGGGAATCATCCGCCGATTACCTCGGCAAAGCCGTGGCCGGTTTTCCCCTGCTGGCGGATTACGCCATGTATAACCGCGCCTGCGCCCTCTACCGGCTTGCCAGATATCCGGAGTCGCTGGCAGCGCTGGAGGGACTGGCGCGAAATTATCCGGAGAGTCCATTGATCCGTTCCGCAGACCGGCTGCAGGCCGATATCCTCTATGACGGCGGCAACTTCCGGGATGCGGGCGCCGCCTATCAGAAATTCATCGAGAAATACGCCTCCGGCAGTGATGCCCTGACAGCACTTTACAAAATTGCCCTCTGCCGGGAACGGACGGGCGATACGGCAGGCTCCGCAGCAACGCTCAGAAGCATCCTGCTGAATTATCCCGCTTCACCACTGGCGGAAAAAGCGGAAGAAGATTTGCAGAGGCTCAAGGAAAAAGGGGTCGTTCCCCTCCCCTACTCCGCTGAAGAGATGCTGCATCGCGCAACTGTATTGAGTGATCTCGGGAAATACGGCAAGTCCGTAACTGCCTTTGACTCAATTCCCCTGGAAAGACAAACGGACGAATTTATCTGCCGATTGATGATGAAGAGCGGCCAGGCGCGGTTCAAGGCCAGATATTACAGGGAAGCGGAACAGACTTTCGCCGGGCTTCTGGCAAGAAAACCGAGAAAAGATATTATCGATGAGACAAGGTTCTGGATAGCCAAAACCCTTGATAGAAATGGCAAGGAGGATGAGGCGTTTGCGACATATATGAAACTGGCGGAATCCTCCCCGAACTCTTTTCTAGCGGATGACGCCCTGCTGGCGGCTGCCTTCATCAGGAAGTTTCAGAATAACGCAGATGGAGAGCTGACTGTACTTAAAAAGCTCATAACCGGTTATCCCCGGTCGAATCTGATCCGCACCGCTTTCTGGGAAATCGCCTGGCAAAGCTACCTGGCTGGCGATCTGAAAACCGCTGCTGATTATTTCAAAAAGCAGCTCGATAGCGACTGGATGCGCGACAGGACTTTGTACTGGTACGGCCGCACCCTGGCAGCCGCAGGGGACGAAAAGGGAGCGGAGAATGCCTTTGCCCGCCTGCTTTCCGAAAATCCTTTCGGTTATTATGCATTGGCATACAAAAAGGCGGCTAAAGTCAAGGAGGACGAAACCGTTTTCCTTTCCGCAGAGTTGTGTGATATTTTGCCGGAACCGGCAGGCTTTGAACGGGCAAAGGCCCTGATTGCCCTGGGTTTTTATGAAGAGGCCGGCAAAGAGCTCTCTTTTGCCAGGAAGAAACTTGCCGGTAATCCCGCGATAATCCAGGGTATTGCCAGACTTTACCTGGAAATGGGAGATTACCACGGGGCATTTTCTCTTGTTAATCAGGGGCACCTGCGTAATCCGGACAAAAACTCCCTTGCGGAATGGGGCTTACTATATCCACTTGCATTCAGGGAAATGGTCACCGGCAATGCCGAAAAAAGCGGTATTCCGGACAGCCTCATTTATTCGATAATACGCGCCGAAAGCAACTTTTCCCCCTTTGCGCTCTCCCCAGTCGGCGCAGTCGGACTGATGCAGATCATGCCCGCGACCGCCGCCGCCATTGCCAATGGCGACAGCGAAGAATCCGGCTCCGACCACCTCACCCGCCCCGAACTCAACATCCGTTTTGGCGTCAAACACCTGAAGTACCTGCTGACACTCTACGCCGGCGATCCCGTCCTGGCCATAGCCGCCTATAACGCCGGGTCAGGCAACGTCAACCGCTGGCTGAAAATGTCAGGGAAGCTCGCCATGGACGTATTCGTCGAGAATATTCCATTCCCCGAGACCCGTGAATATGTAAAGAAGGTCCTGGCCGGAAGCGAAATATACAGAAGACTCTACAGGCTCGGACCCCATCCGGAGTTAAGCGGGACCACTACGGTCCTGCCCGACAAAGAGGTCCCGCACATCCAGCCGCCCGCTTCCGGGGAAGGAGAATCCAGTTCCCCCGCGGAGAAACCCAAAGCAGGGCACGTCTAAAACTGTCGCGGCAATTCCACACAATTTGAGAATTCAGGTGATAACTGGGCGGAGAGGAGAAATGGACTGGAGCATGGGATTTCCATGTTGAAGGAAATGCAGGTGAATGACGAACAGAAACCGATGCTCCGCTTCCTGACGGTGATGACTGCCGCCTCCATGGTGGGCCTCCAGGGGTATACCATCCTCTTTACCAACTACGCGGTGGAGGTGGTGGGGCTCGACGGACAAGGGGTCGGGATCATCCAGTCGGTGCGCGAAGTGCCGGGATTCCTTGCGCTGCT
>Ga0116116_1002602_pt1 | contig 11031 bp, 12 predicted proteins | sample June2015DPH_10_1_FD_89722 | JGI IMG/M metagenome (GOLD analysis project Ga0116116, IMG submission 89722) | Peatland microbial communities from SPRUCE experiment site at the Marcell Experimental Forest, Minnesota, USA - June2015DPH_10_150 | ecosystem: Environmental > Terrestrial > Soil > Wetlands... | reverse complement strand
TCTCAATAGCCGTAACTTTCTGGTCAATCGCCAAGATGCTTCACGCGCTGGCAAGGGGGGTTTTTTCGTTCAGTATTGTTCGCGTGCTGTTGGGAGTCGGCGAGGCGGCGAATTTCCCCGGTATAGCCAAGGTGGCATCGGAATGGTTCCCGGCCAAAGAACGGACAATGGCCACTGGCATCGCCAACATGGGCGCGGGGCTGGGAGCGCTTCTTGCGCCGCCGATAATGATATGGCTTTCACTGGAGTTTGGCTGGCAGGAGGCGTTTGTCATAACCGGCTTCATCGGCTTTTTCTGGATTGTGCTCTGGATGCTGCTTTATAAGCCGCCCGAACAAAATCCGCTGATAATGCCTGAAGAGTTGAAATATATAACTGAGGGACAAAAAGAACTGCAGGCGGAAGAAAAAAACACCGGCCCCCGGAAGAATGTCTGGAAACTTATTATGGGTCAGCGTAACTTCTGGGGCATCGCCCTGGCAAGATTTCTTTCTGAGCCGTCCTGGGCATTTTTTTCTTACTGGATACCAATCTACTTTACAGAGCGAGGTGTGAATCTTGCGCAGTTTGCCCTGTTTGGGTGGTTGCCGTTCCTCGCTGCGGATGTAGGCAGTTTTGTTGGAGGGGTTTTGTCGCCGTTTTATCATAAACTCGGTTTTAAGGTGTTGACCGCCCGCAAGTTATCTATGACTACCGCTGCTTGTATGATGCCCTTCGCGTTCTTCATTACCAGGGCGCCGGTCGGCTGGGCGATAGTATGGTTCTGTGTCGCCGCGTTCGGCCATCAATGCATATCTGCGACGCTGATGACGCTGCCCGCGGATTTGTTCCCAAAACACACCGTTGGCACTGCCAACGGCCTGTCGGGAAGCGCTGCGCTTGCGGGGGCAATGTTGTTTACCTTCGCGGTCGGCTGGCTCGTAACACACGTCGGTTACGCCCCGGTGTTTGTTACAATCGCGTTTCTCGATTTGATAGGCGCAGCGCTTCTCTGGACTCTCATACGCGAGCCGAAAGCAGAAACGCCTTCGATAACGGCATAGGCAGTTGACTTTTCTGTGTCTTCGCGGCATAATTAGTCGTAGATAAAGTTATGCATGCTTTAACCCTGATAATTGTAACTTTACTTCTGTTCGCCATAGCGTACAGGTTTTACGCCAAGTTCATCATCACCAAAGTCCTCGTATTCGATGCTAATCGCCCCACGCCTGCCCATACGCTGCGCGACGGGAAGGATTATGACCCCACAAACCGGTATGTTTTGTTCGGGCACCACTTCGCGGCGATAGCCGGGGCGGGGCCTCTGGTGGGGCCGGTGCTGGCAGCGCAATTCGGATACCTGCCGGGAGTCCTGTGGATACTTATCGGCGCAGTCCTCGGCGGCGCGGTTCACGATATGGTTATTCTTTTTGCCTCCGTCCGAATGAACGGCTTATCGCTTACGCAGTTGGCCAAAGAGCATATCAGCAGACCCGCCGGTATCGCCACGGCGTTTGCGGTTCTGTTTATAATAATTACCGCTCTTGCCGGCCTTGCCCTTGTAGTCGTCAATGCGCTTAACGAAAGCAGTTGGGCGACCTTTACAATTTTTATAACACTGCCGGCTGCGCTTCTTGTCGGCTTGTATATGTATAAAATTCGCCCCGGCAAAATAGTCGAGGCCTCTCTGGTTGGTGTTGTAATCGTTGTCCTGGGCGTTGTATTTGGCGAGCCGTTGTCCCACACCAGTTTCGGCTCACTGTTTCTTTTTTCCAAGCCGTCGCTGTCGATAATCCTGCCTGTTTACGGCTTCATTGCCTCCGTGCTTCCCGTATGGCTGTTGTTGTGTCCCCGTGATTATCTCAGCTCATATATGAAAATCGGCACAATCGGACTTCTTATCATCGGCATATTCGTGGTCAATCCGGTTATACGAATGCCCGCTGTAACGGCGTATATCCACGGCGGCGGGCCAATCATCCCCGGCAAGGTCTGGCCTTTCGTCTGCATTACAATCGCCTGCGGAGCCATCAGCGGTTTTCACAGTTTAATCAGCTCGGGCACTACGCCCAAAATGATAAACAGCGAAGCCGACATCCAATTTATCAGTTACGGGTCGATGCTGGCTGAATCGGTAGTTTCGATTATGGCGATTATTGCCGCAACGGTGATGATTCCGGGCGATTATTTCGCGATAAACGTCTCACCGGAGGTCTTCGCCAAACTTGGGCTGGCTACCGAAAAACTGGCTGACATGGAAAGAATGACTGGCGAATCGCTTGTCGGAAGGTCCGGCGGGGCGGTCTCCTTGGCTGCAGGTATGTCGCTGATTCTTTCTGCGATACCGGGGATGAAGCACCTGATTGGCTACTGGTATCACTTCGCGATTATGTTCGAGGCGCTGTTTATCCTGACGACCGTCGATGCGGGCACGCGAGTGGCAAGATATATCCTTCAGGAATTGCTCAAGGTCGTTCATCCAAAATTAGGCAGCTCCACCTGGATGCCGGCGGTCCTGCTCAGCGGCGGCGCAATCAGTTTTCTCTGGGGATACCTCGTTTATCACGGCGACATATCCACCATTTGGCCCTTGTTCGGCGTCGCAAACCAGCTTCTCGCGACACTGGCGCTTTGTATAGGCACGGTTTTTATACTTAAACATTCCCGCGTGTGGGCTTATGGCCTCATCACGTTTATCCCGGCGCTATTTATGGGGGCAACCACCTTTGTTGCGGGCGTCGATAACATCCGCAATAATTACCTGCCCAAGCATAACTTCCAGGGAAATCTCAAAGCCGTGCTGTCGATTGTAATGCTTGTGCTGGTGGTAATTATTTTCTTCGAGGCGATGAGGAAAATCTGGTGGTTCTATAAAACCGGCCTGCAAAACGCGATAGAGACCTCGCCGACCGATACCGCGTCCGCGCTTCCCTTGGATATCCCGGATTAACTGTTCTCGAAAACGACGACAAAAAGTTAATATGAAGAACGAAAAACGGTTGTCCCCATTATTCCCGGATATGAACCTATTATGAAAGGTAACCGCTATGTATGGCAATATATTTAGTATTATGTCCAGCTTTTATGCTGAAGTCGATGCCGCACATGCTGAGAGTAAGGCCACGTCGCTCGAATTTAGAGTCCGTGTGCTTGAAGCCTATCTTAACAAGGCTATGATTATCAACGAAACCTTGTGGGAAATCATGAAAGAAAAATTGAACCTTACTGATGACATTCTTCAAGACCAACTCAGTAAGGTTGACCTTCGTGAAAGCACGCCAAAGGAATGTCCCAAATGCCACCATATGATTGCGCCACATCACCCGATTTGTATCTATTGCGGCCAAGTCATTGATAACTCAATTTTTACATAAGGGAATAAGTAGGAACAGCCACCGTTTTTTATCGAGCTGCGTAACCGCAACCGTTTAATGTTTACGTGATTGGCGAGGTTTGCCCTTGCCTTTAGGTTGCCTGACGGGTTCCGGCGTTGGCTCAGATTCCCTGTGTGCCCGGACAAACAGCCGAATAGGCACTTCGGCTACGGGCAATAAATCGCTTAATCGGGCAACGACGAATCGGCGATAGTTATCGTCGAAAAGGTCCGCCTTGTTGACGAACATAAGAATCGTAACGGGATTGATTGCGACCTGCGTGGCGTAATAGATTTTCGGCCTGCCGATTTTCGAGGAGCCGGGCTGCGTTTCCTTTATAATCTCAAACGCCCTGTTCAGTTTCGGCGTCGGTATCCACGTCGTCGCCTGCTTGAAAAGCTCGGCAGCCAGGTCGAGAACGCTTTTGACGTTTTTGCCCTTGCTGGCGGTCGTGAAGGCAATCGGGGCATGTCTTAATCCCGGCAATAACTTCGTCAGGTAATCTTCGTATTGCCCGGTGTCCGCGGAATCCTTCGCCAGGTCCCATTTGTTGACGACGATTATGCAGGCCTTGTTTTCTTCGGCGATTAGTTGCGCAAGCTTCTTGTCGGGCTGCGATACGGGCGTGGTCGCGTCTATCATCAGCAGCACCACGTCCGCCCGGCGGACTGAACTTGTCGCGCGGACGAAACTGTAGAACTCGATACTGTCGGCGAGTTTGCTCTTTTTCTTTACGCCCGGGGTGTCGATGACGACGATGGTTTGGCCGTCTTTCTCGAATCGAATGTCAACCGCGTCGCGCGTGGTGCCGGGCGTTTCGCTGACAATTACGCGGTCGTCGCCCACGATGGCGTTGACAATCGAACTTTTGCCCGCGTTTCGTTTGCCGACGATTGCTATTCTCATCACCGGTTCAGCCGGCTTGGCTGATTCGACAATTTTCAGCCGGTCGATGATTGTGTCCAACAGCACATCTTTGTTGATGTTGTTTTTGGCGGAGACACACAGGAACTCGCCGAAGCCCAGTCTGCCGAACTCACCCGCCTCGGGGAATTTGCTCTGTGCGTCGGCCTTGTTCGCCACGCCGAGGACCTTGAGGTTGTGCTTTCGAAGAAGCCTCGTTATCGTCTGGTCTAATGACATTATCCCATCGCGGATATCGACCACGAACAGGACGAGATCGGCCGATTCGATTGCCCGCTGAATTTGCTGGTGGACGTCTTTTTCGAGATGGTCTGCGTCAACGATGCCGTAACCGCCCGTATCGACAAGCTCAAAATAGCAGTTGTTTTTCTCGATGATTGCGCTGACCCTGTCGCGCGTAACGCCCGGCGTCGGCTCGACAACGCTTATCATCCTGCCCGCCAGGGCGTTGAACAAGCTGGACTTCCCCACGTTGGGCCTTCCAATTATCGCGACTACAGGTATTGCCATAGCCCGCCATTATACCGGCGAACGCGGAGATTGAGCAGGACTTTTTCATCCTCCGCGGCAGCGCTACTGCGAAGGATGGACTGGTTCGTATTGGAATACCGATTCGAGCGGGACACCGAATGCGCGTGCGATGCGGAAGGCCAAAGGCAGCGAAGGTGCGTATTTGCCCTGCTCCATCGCGATTATCGTCTGGCGTGTTACCCCTGCGATGTCTGCCAATTGCTGCTGGGTCATCTCACCCTTTTCAAATCGCAGCCGGCGAATGTTGTTTTTCAATTCGCACTTATCCATGTTTTGCCTGGCGTCCATAACAGAGAAGAATTGTGAGAGCTTGGGCCGCAATCATAATTATGAATCCGCCGAGAGCTATGCGAGCAAGCCAATATGTCGGTATTAACCTGTCGAAGCCGGAGGTTGTTCCAATAGCCATACATATAATAAAGAGAAACGCGTAAGACATTCCGTAAGAGATTCGTGCCGCCCACCGGTCTATTGTAAGGTCCCGTTCGTCAAAATCGACTTGTCCTTTTTTCTTACGAAATAACAATGGAGCAGATGTCATTAAGATAATTCCTAATATAACCGGCCATACAGTGCCAAACCACCATGCTTTTGAGAAATTGAGGCCGTCTTTGTACACGTAGATTTCTGAAATAGCCGCGCTGGCGATTGCAGCCATAGCTATCACAGCCAACTGAAACCATGCGATTTTTTGTTGTCTGTTCATAATTTTTCTCCTTTGTCCCTCCAGCCGTATTGAACCAGAATAGCAACCGAAGCCACAGTTTTGATGAACAGAGCTCCTCCAAAAGCCGTCAGCGGCAATGCTATAGTCGGCACCGAATTCTCCGGCCCGATGATAAACCACAACAGAAAACAGAATAGAAAAAGGACATACCAGAATGCTGTATAGGCAAAAGACGCTGCTCTATTCCGGATAAAATGGTCACGTTCATCGCATACAACCCCGCTCTGGCCCTGCGGTTTTTTAAACAAAAATGGGGTGGCTTTTAAAAGCGCCAGAATCACCACAAAACAAGGTCCGATTGTTGAATAACCACGCATGCGAATTTCTATTGCGATTGCAGTTGAGGTAATGAGAATTGTTGCGGTTATGACGGCCAAATTAAACCACGCTATTTTTTGAAATCTATTCATTGTCCTTTCCTTTCCAGCCGTATTCATTGAGGGTAACTATCGATTGCAGGAACATAACAGTGAACATCCCGCCAAACACCATCCAGGGCAGATAATTTACTGTGATGTTTCCGTTCGGCCCAAGGATGAACCAGGGGGTCATCGCTGCCGCAACGAACAGCAGCCAGAAGAAAGAGTATGCAACAATCGCGGCTTTGCGTTGAATCGCTGTGTCGCGTTCATCGAACTGCACCTTGCTTTTATCCTTCCTGAATAAAACAGGGCTCAAACCAGACAACCCCATAATCCCTATGAACCCAAACCCGCCTGCAGCTCGGTAGGTGGGCAGCCCGAAGATGAAGTATGCTACCCCAAATGCCGCTATGCTCAGCCCCAAAGCCAGCGAAGTAACGATTAGATTGAACCACGCTATTTTCTGCATTCTGTTCATACCTGATTCTCCTAACTTACTTATCCGGCTACGGCTCGGCGTTTCTATTTTTTCTATGGCCTTCGAGGCCCCTACGCCGAGACGAGTGTATGTTTAATCGCACATAATGTAAGATAAACATTACTATATGTCAAGTAAATTTTACAATTTTTTGCAAAATTTCTTCGTACAGGGTAACAGAAGAAGCATTTTAGGATTATTTAACACTGGGCAATTTGAGAGTGGTTTTCCGATATATGGGGTATGCAGCTAACCACGTCACAGACAAAGGTGTGCCCATTTTGTGCCGAGACGATACTGTCGGCGGCGATTAAGTGCCGGCATTGCGGCGAGTTCCTCAATACCGCGCGGGCAAAAGCGCTTGTTGCCCAGCCCGGCTGGCAGGGTGGTTCCGGCGACGGGCAGCAAGCCGACGGTGAGGATGCGTCGAAAGAGCAGTCGAACACAGTATTTTACTCAGGCAGGCCGAGCTTGTGGGCGATTGCCTGGGATTTTGTCAAAGGCGCGAGCGTACTGTCGGCGGCGGTTCTGATAATCGCCTGGCATATCGAACGCATTTCCTGGCTGCATCTTTCCGCTGCGAGCATAGCAGTCGTCGGCAAATATCGGGTTCTGCTTGGTCTTGGCCTGTTTATTGTCGTCGGCTTGATTCTCTTTTACAAGGCGTGGAAAATCAGGATGACTCATTACGAAGTCAGCCCCGACCGGATTGAATATGGCGAGGGGGTATTTGACCGCAAGGTTGATAATCTCGATATGTTCCGCGTCGTGGATATAAAGCTCCGCAGAAATATCCTTGATTGTATGGTAGGCGTGGGGACGGTGCTCTTGACGACGACGGACAAAAGCCATCCGGAGTTCGAGTTCAAAAAAATAAAAAATTCCCGCGAGCTTTACGACACCATCAAAAAAGCCAGCTTATCCGCTGACCGCAGAACAAACGTCATTCATATGGAATAACCGAGAGGGAGCGCTGCGTATGAGAAATGTATTTGCCGCCTGCGTAATCATTCTGTTTTCATTGACCTGTTTTGCCGCTGAGCCGTCGATGTCAAAAGAGCAGGCCAATGCCTGGTATGCACAAGCTGGCTGGCCTGTCGGCTGTAACTTCATTCCCAGCACGGCAATCAACCAGCTTGAGATGTGGCAGAAAGACACCTACGACCCGAATACAATCAACCGTGAGCTTGGCTGGGCACAGCAAATCGGCTTCAATACCGTCAGGGTTTTTCTGCATTATCTTGTCTGGCAGGAAGACCCGAACGGCTTCAAGGGCAGGATGGACGATTTCCTCGGCATCTGCGAGAAGCACAAAATCAGGGTGATGTTTGTTTTGTTCGATGACTGCTGGAACGGCAACGCCCGGCTGGGCAAACAGCCGGCGCCGAAGCCGGGGATTCATAATTCGGGTTGGCTGCAATGTCCCCGTTATGCCGAAGTAAACGATGTTTCGAAGTATCCCGTGTTTGAAAACTACGTGATTGATTTACTCCGGTCTTTCGGCAAAGATAAAAGAGTGTTGGTTTGGGATTTATACAATGAGCCGGGCAACAGTCATACGCCTAAGCAGAATATGCCGCTTTTGAAAAGAGTTGTCGAATGGGCTCGCAAGGCCAGTCCTTCGCAGCCGGTTACGATAGGTGTGTGGAAAGGCGGGCCGGATTACGTTGAGCTAAATGATTTTCAGCTCGCCAACAGCGACGTGATTACGTTCCACAACTACTCAGGGCTTGAGAATATGAAGCAGGATATCGCCAAGTATAAATCTTTCGGCAGACCCGTTATTTGCACCGAGTACATAGCGAGGGGCGCGGGCAGCAAATTTGAGACGCACCTGCCTTTAATGAAAGCCGAAAACGTCGGCTCGATAAACTGGGGACTTGTATATGGCAAGACGCAGACGATTTTCCCCTGGGGTTCACCGCCGAATGCCCCAGAGCCGAACGTCTGGCATCACGATATTTTCCGCAAAGACGGTTCGCCTTTCAGCGAACAGGAAATCGAAGCGATAAAGAAGTTGACGAAAAAAGATTAATCACCGCAGAGATATTTTTTCAAAATCTCTCAAGGTCTATCAACATTTTTTTGAGGGAGGTCCCACCTGGTGCGCTGAAATTGCCGAGTGAGCCATCGGAGTGGATTACGCGATGGCAGGGGATAATAAGGGGGATAGGATTTTTCGCCAGTGCGCTGCCGACTGCCCGGCTGGCGCGGGGCTTGCCAATCATACCGGCTAACTGGGAATAAGATACTGTTTGGCCGGTGGGGATTTTCCGGCAGCCATTTAAAACCTTTTGGGCGAATGGCGGCAAGCCAGTGAGGATGAGGGGGGTATCAAACTTTACCGGCTGGCCCTTAAAATAGGCGATTATCTGTTTTTGCAGGGGCTTCAGGAGGTCTTTGTCGAATTGGGGGTTATCGACATCGGCAAGGAGGTGTTTTTCGGCAATTTTGCGGGTTGGGCAAGGCAGGCAGGTGCAAATAAGCCCTTTCTTGTCGGCGACTAAGCCAAAATACCCCCAGGCAGTATTGAAAATCGTATATTTCATTTGCGTATCCATACCGCGAAAAATCATATTAAACAAGGCAAAGTCGTTGACGCAAGGGGGTAATTATGATAAAAAGGCGTGTTTGTAAATCTGTATGGGCAAAAGGTTTGACGCCCCCGCGTCTTTTTATCAAAGACAAGTGCGGGGGCAGGTGGAAATGTTGTCTTTAGAAGACCTTAGAAAACGGATAGACGAGATTGACCGCAAGCTTGTCGAGCTGCTCAACGAGCGTGCCAATGTTGTGATAGACATCGGCGGTATCAAGAGCAAGACGGGTAAGCCGATTTATGCGCCGGACCGTGAGAAAGAAGTGCTTGAAAAAGTAACCGGGGTCAACAAAGGCCCGTTGCCGAATAAGTGTTTGCAGGCGATATGGCGAGAATTGATGAGCGGGTCGTTTGTGCTGGAAAGGCCATTGCGGGTTGGTTACCTGGGGCCTGCCGGCAGTTTCAGCCATACCGCGGCGATGTTGAAGTTCGGGCAAAGCGCGGACTATGAGCCGCTTGCGGATATTCGCGGCATCTTCGACGAGGTCAGCAAGGGACACTGCGATTTGGGTATTGTGCCGATAGAGAATACGTTAGGCGGCGGCGTGGTTGAGACCCTCGATGCCCTGGTGGATTCGGACGTGAAGGTTTGCTCGGAGATTTTGATGGCGGTTCATCATAATCTTTTGGCCAACTGCAACCTGGACCAGATTGAGAAGATTTACTCGAAGCCGGAAGTTTTTACGCAGTGCCGCAACTGGCTTGCCTCGACGTTCAAGGAGGCAAAGACCGTCGCGGAGCCGTCAACCGCAAAAGCCGCGCAGAAGGCCGCCAAAGAAGCAAAATCGGCGGCAATTGGCTCGGCTGTAGCGGCGGAACTGTATGGACTTAAAATCGTGTGCGAAAGCATCGAGGACACGCCCAACAACGTAACGAGATTTTTTGTCGTCGGGCGGGAAGACGCCAAGCCGACGGGTGAGGACAAGACCGCGGCGATATTCAGCACGGCACACAAGGCAGGCGCCCTGGTTGACGTGCTCGAGGTCTTCAAGAAGTATGACGTCAACCTGACTAATATAGAATCGAGGCCCAGCAAGAAAAGACAATGGGAGTATTACTTTTTTGTGGATTTTATAGGGCATCGTGGCGACGAAAAAGTTCAGAAGGCCTTCGACGAGGCACGCAAGCACTGCTTGCAGCTTTCGGTGCTGGGCAGCTTTCCGCGGGCGACAGAGGTTTTAGGATAACTTTAGGAGCGTTTTAGATGAGAAAATCGTTTGTGGCCGGCAACTGGAAAATGAATACCGACGTTCACAGCAGCGTCAAACTGGCCCAGGGCATCGTTTCGGGTTGTAAAGATGTTGTGGGCAGTGTTGACGTGGCTGTGTGCCCGCCGTTTGTTTATCTTCAGCAGGTGGGCAAGGCCCTTCAGTCGTCGCATATCGCGCTTGGCTCGCAGGACGTCTACTTCGAGCAGAAAGGCGCGTTCACCGGCGAGATAAGCTCGGCGATGCTCAAAGATGTCGGGTGCGCTTACGCGATATGCGGGCACTCCGAGCGCCGGCACGTTATCGGCGAGACCGATGAGCTGATAAATAAAAAGGTCCACGCCGCCATATTGGGCGGGCTTTTGCCGATATTGTGCGTAGGCGAACTGATTGAGGAGCGAAAAGCGAACAAGACCGCCGAAGTGGTGACGCGGCAGATGAAAAAAGGTCTGGCCGGCTTGAGCGCCGAGAAAATGTCGGCGGTTACGATTGCGTATGAGCCGGTCTGGGCGATAGGGACAGGATTGACGGCGACGCCGCAGCAGGCACAGGAGGTGCACGCGCTGATTAGAAAACTGCTGGCGGAAATGTACGACAGGAAAATTGCCGGCGAGATTCGGATTCAGTATGGCGGCTCGGCCAAGCCGGATAACGCGGGTGAGCTGATGGCCCAGGAAGATGTCGACGGATTATTAGTCGGCGGAGCAAGCTTGAAAGCGGATGATTTTGTGTCGATTGTTAAAGCGGCGGTTTGATTATAAAAATTTTAACAAAATAGGGGACATATTATGGCATTGAATCCGGTATTGGCGGTAGGTTTCATAATGAACATTCTCGCGGCGATTTTTGTTA
>Ga0116116_1002592_pt1 | contig 11059 bp, 12 predicted proteins | sample June2015DPH_10_1_FD_89722 | JGI IMG/M metagenome (GOLD analysis project Ga0116116, IMG submission 89722) | Peatland microbial communities from SPRUCE experiment site at the Marcell Experimental Forest, Minnesota, USA - June2015DPH_10_150 | ecosystem: Environmental > Terrestrial > Soil > Wetlands... | reverse complement strand
AGTATCTGGCTGCCGGACCAAACGCGCAGTACTTTGCCGGTGCAATTGAAAACACCGCTGAGTTGATTGTGCCTACTGTGAGTATATATGAAGTATTCAAACGGATCGTTCAGCAGCGATCCGAGAATGAAGCTCTTCAGGTCGTAGCCGTCATGCAGCAAGGAACGATATCGGAAATGGATTCAACCGTGGCGCTGAGTGCCGCTCGAATAAGCCTTGCGCAACAATTGCCGATGGCAGATAGCATCATGTTGGCCACGGCCAGACTCAATGGTGCAACACTATGGACTCAAGACTCGCACTTCGAAGGAGTGCGAGATGTCAAGTACAGGAAGTCCACGTCCTGATCGCATCGCCATGACGAAGTCGGCGTCGTCATAACAAATCGTTGCAGTTGTCCCCTCAGAGGCCGTCTGGAAGAACGCGTGCAGCCTGGTAATTCTAGGACGTGCCGTGTTGATGCGGCGGGGCAACTGAACTCTATGTTGGGCTGACTTCCTCAGAGTCTTGCCTTATGGTCCACTTCAAGCGGTTTCCCCGAATAGCTCTTTCTGAGGCTCGGTGTCCTCATTCGGGCGGAGCTCAAGCATGTCGATTGGCGACGTAATGTTCAGTTTCTCCAGGTCCTGCATGTGAAGGTAAACCATCGTGGTGTAGATACTTGCGTGACCAAGCAGGTGCATAATGTGAAATATGCTGGTGCCGTTTTCCATTAGGTGCGTAGCAAAGCAGTGTCTCAACGTGTGCAGATGCACCTCATGGGTATCTATTCCGTTCTTGACCAGAAGCTTCTTCAGTTCTCTTCTGATTGCATCTTTGCCAACTCTGGTGGTACTGTCCTCACGGTTGTAGAAAAGAAAGGAGTGCGGCCTGTACACATTCATATAGGTATGCAGTAGTTGCATGATCTTGTTCCCGAGGATTGAGTACCGGTTGCGTCCACACTTTCCGTTTCTGACGTATACCTGCTTCCTGTCAAAGTCGATGTCGCGCACAGTTAGGTCTCGTAGTTCCGAGGTCCGCAGTCCGGAAGAATAAGCCAAAGAGAAGAGCGTTCTATATTTGAGGCTTTTACAACTAGTTAGTATTGTCACCACTTTCTCTTGACTCAAGATCATGGGAACTTTGTTCTGTATTCTCCTAAAGGTAAACCTCGGTAGCCGGTCGCTGATGTTGTTAATGTGGTAGAAGAGCCTTAATGAAAAGTAGTAGAGATGAATCGTCGAATCACTCTTATGCTGTTGACGGAGGAAGTGGAAAAAGGACTCTACCTCCTTCGCGGAGATCAGCAAAGGAGACCGTTTGAAGTGATTCGCAAAGACCCGTACACAGGACAGGTAGATTTCCACAGTCCTTTTGGAATAACCTCGTATTTCCATTGCAGTTCGCATTGAGTCCCGTAAAGTTCCCATGGCTGTGTCCCCCCTAGGTGTCAATCGTGATGGTACAAGATAGCACAAAGAAACGAAGGGAAAGAGCAGCCCAACAAATCGCTGCAGTTGATAATATGAAAGCGCTGCGCCTCGAGGCCACAACGGCTATGATGTGGCTGTCGAAACTCTCAACGAGAGGAGGCGCAGCAGATGGAGTATATCTCGATTGATGCGCACAAGCGATACAGCTTCGTGTCGATTGAAAGCACGGAAGGGAAGCTTTGTTGCGCGGCACGCATAGAGCATCATCGCGGTGCAATTCGTGAGTTCTTGAATCGGCGTTTGCCCGGCTCGCCAGTGGCAATAGAAACGGTGGGCAACTGGTACTGGATTGTGGGAGAGATTGAGGAAGCGGGGATGGTGCCACGACTGGTACATGCGTATCGAGCGAAAATGATGCTGGCCAGTACCAACAAGACAGACCGCCTTGATGCTCGGGGGATGAATCGGCTGCAGCGTTGCGGGACGCTGCCGACAGTGTGGATTCCACCAAAGCAGGTGCGCGATGAGCGGGACCTTTTCCGTACGCGCATGATTCTTGCTGCGCAACGCACACGACTGAAAAACCGCATTCATGCGACGCTATCCAAGTATGGGCTTGGGGTAGAGGAGAGCAGTGATGCATTCAACAAGAAGGGGAGGAAGGAACTTGAGAAATGCATATTGCTTCTGCCCGATCACACACGCTTTTCGGTGGAGCGGGTGCTGGAACAGCTGGATTGTACGGAGAGGCAGATAGGACTGCTGGAAGAACGCATGAAAGAGGTGTTCTCCCCCAACGAAGAGATACAGCTTTTGATGACGCTACCAGGGATTGGGTTGATCCTTGCAGTTGTTATTCTCAATGAGATAGGAGAGATAGGACGGTTTGGCAGCGCGGGGCAATTTGCTTCCTACTCGGGTGTGGTGCCGCGGGTAAAGGCCAGTGGAGGGAAGGTGCGAATGGGTCAGCTGCACAGTGATGTGAATCGATACCTGAAGTGGGCGTATATAGAAGCAGGCAATAGCGTGGCGATCAACCGTGCCGCGCATCCTCAATGGTACGTGAGGCAGCTGTATGAAAGGGTTCGAGCTCGAAGGGGACATCAAGCGGCGATAGGGGCCGTGGGGCGGCATCTGGCAGAGGCCAGCTACTGGATGCTGAAAAGGCACGAAGAATATCGCCCGCCCAAGATGGGATCGATTTCGTCCAGGAAGGGATGAGCGCGATGTGGGACATGAGCCCTTGGAGGCTCGGCAGTTGATTGCGAGATCCCTTCTGGACATTATCATGCCGCAGAGACGGCGAAGATATGAGTTCGGCGAAACGATCTAGTCGGGTGGGCCAGGAAGAAGTGCAGAGCTCGGAGCGAGGTGGACAGAAGAAGAGTTATTGACGACGCGCGGCGCTTTCAGATATGTCCCCTAAGATGGCGTGTGAAACAGCGCATTCAGCCCAATCCAGGCAGTGCCGTGTTGATGCGGCGGGGCAACTGAACTCTATGTTATGCGTTCATTAGGGTATTGCATTACCCCCAGTAGGTACCATATCATTTAGCTAACGATCAGGACTTCGAACTAGAGCTTTGATTCCACGTGGAGAGGCCAAAGCGTATGAATGTCTTTGTTCATGACATAAATGGAACTCAAGTAGCAGAGATGCAATCTGAAGGCATAGTAATACGGAGTGCTCGAGATGCGGCTGAAATTACAGGAGAACTATTGAGCCGTGGAATTAATAAATTGATTCTGCACGAAAGGAATATGAGTCCAGAGTTTTGGCAACTTTCCAGTGGGCTTGCTGAAGTAGTTTTGCAAGAGTTCGCGAGCAAGGCTATTGTTGTCGCATTCGTAGGGAAGTTAGGTCAGGACAAAAGCGAGAGTCTCAGAGCACTAATCCAAGAGAGTGATCTTACTAATCAAGCAGTTTTCTTAGGCACTGTTGAATTGGCAAAGAAACAACTATCTAGAAAATAAATAACCATACACAAAGCTTTAGCTGGGTCGCGACCGATGAGGCAAAGATCCTTGCACTGATGGCGACGTAGGCATAATACATTTCGCATAATTGCTCTGGAGATGCATTTCGCGCTTTCTGGGGTGGGCTGTGGATTGAAATCTAACAGGCTGTTGAAATTTGGCTGAGTCGGGCACTCCATTTTCCCTGGTCTGATGCCTTCCCTGCGGCTCGCCCTTCCTGTCCCTCTGGATTTACGCATGGTAAGATGCCCTCCGCAGGGTCCCTCACGCTGAACTTGCCCGCATTTCGAGGTTTCTTATCCTCACCATGTTGTATGCCGTCGTCGCCAGAGTGAATGCACGACTTACTCGTTCAGTGCCGCGGAATCTCGTTTTGCGATGACCGCCAACTGTCTTCATCCATCCGAAGACTTCCTCGACACGTTTACGAACCCTCTGACTAACCTCGTATCCCGAATGCCGTACGGTGCGCGCATCGATCGCTGAACCTTTTCGCTTCTGTGCCACGTGAGGTGTTACTCGTATGTCACGCAACTCATCCACGAACTCAGCAACGTCATAGGCTTTGTCCGCCCCGACGGTAATGCGTTTGGTACCACCCAGCGCCTCAAGCATTTCAACCGCCGCCTCTCGCTCCGCGGTGCCGCTACCGACTGTGAGAGTGCTCTGAACCACAAGCCCGTTTCTGTTCTCCATCAGCACATGTCCCATGTAGCTCAACCGCGCCTCTCCACCGGCAGATTTCTTTAATAGTCGAGCATCGGGATCCGTTTTCGATTCATGCGTTTCATTGCTTCGCGGCTTGTCGTGAAAATCTACCTCGGGGTTTCTTCCTTGCTCCCCGGGCTCTTGCGGATCTTTGCCCTTGGGCTGAAAGCTCTTCTGCGACGCCCAGGCTTCGATAAGTGTTCCATCTACGGTGAAATGTTCGTCAGACAACAGCCCTTTCTCTCGCGCCTGTTCACGAATGTTCTCAAAGAACTTCTGCACAATCTCGGCGTCCAGCAGCCTTTCGCGGTTCTTCGAAAAAGTAGAATGGTCCCATACCTCGTCGTCCATCGACAGCCCGACAAACCATCGGAACAGCAGGTTGTAGTCCAACTGTTCCATCAAAAGCCGTTCGCTGCGAATCGAGTACAACACCTGCAACAGCAGCGCCCGAATAAGCTTCTCCGGCGGGATCGACGGTCGACCAGTCGTGGCATATATCTGGCTGAAGTCTTTGGACAGTTCCTTCAAGGCCCGGTTTGCCATCTCCTTGACCGCACGCAGCGGATGGTCCGCCGGCACGCGATCAGCAGGAGAATGATAGCTGAATACATAGTCTTGCTCTTGATTTTTGCCCCTCACCGATTTCCTCCCAGCGCGTATTACGCACATAGAATATCAGTGAGAAGCTATCTACTCAATGAAAGACTGACTTTTTCAACACCCTGTTAGTGTGATGTCTCACAAATAGCTTGAATAATAAGGAGTCCTTCAGTAACCTTGAGTCATCTCGTATCATGGAGGTGACCCATGGCAAGAGGGCGACCTAAACAAGCTGTTGTACTACCTGAGGCGGACCGCGAGCAACTGACTTCTGTCGCGCGCTCCCGATCGCTTCCGCACGGACTTGTCATTCGTGCACGTCTCGTTCTGATGGCAGCCGAGGGCCTGCCCAGTTCCGTTATTTCGGATAAGCTCGGCCTCAGTCAGCAAACAGTCTGTCTCTGGCGTAGACGATATCTTCAGCAGGGAATTCAGGGATTACATGACGAACTGAAGGCAGGTCGACCACGAAGCATCTCAGATGAAATGGTTGCCTCGTTGGTTCGTAAGACCTTGCAGACCAAACCGAGGGACGGAACGCACTGGACGATACGCACCATTGCAGCCGAGACACGAATCTCGCGACCAACTGTTCACCGAATCTGGCAAGCATTCGGCCTCCAACCGCACCGTCAGAGGCATTTCAAGCTCTCCACCGATCCATTCTTTGTGGAGAAAGTTCGGGACATCGTGGGCCTCTACGTGAGTCCTCCCGAGAATGCCGTGGTGCTCTGTGTCGATGAGAAGAGCCAGATCCAAGCCCTGGAACGCACGCAACCTATGCTTCCCATGGGGTTAGGGTATGTAGAGGGAGTCACGCATGACTATGAACGCCACGGAACAACCACATTATTCGCGGCTCTGGACATCGCCAATGGCGACGTCATCGCTCAGTGCAAACCCAAGCATCGCCACCAGGAGTATCTGAGCTTTCTCAAGCATGTAGATGAGAATGTCCCACGAAAACTCGACATTCATCTGGTGGTCGACAACTATGCCACCCACAAACACCCTAAGGTCAAACGTTGGCTGGCAATTCATGATCGATGGCATGTACATCACACACCGACCTATTCCTCCTGGCTCAACCAAGTTGAAATCTGGTTCAACCTTATCACCCAGAGAGCGATACGACGTGGCACTTTCAGAAGTGTAAAAGAACTAGTGCGAAAGATCGAAGAGTACATCCAGCAGTATAACCGCCATGCAAGACCCTTCGTCTGGACAGCGACCGCGGACTCAATTCTTGAGAAGATCAGAAGACTTTCTCAAGCTATCTCTGAGACGGGACACTAGTTCTACTGTGTCATAAATTGACTTTTGCAGCAAATCCTGGCATTATCATGCTATGGGCAAGAAACTCGCCTCTGCCGCATCTCGCTTCGATGACTACGTGAGTCGCCTCGGAGAAGAGCTTGGCCATGCCGATCGCCTTGAACCGCTCAGAGCATACCTGACGGGGCTGATGCTGCCCGGAGAGCGCAAAAGTGTAGAACCCATGGCCGCCAAGATCGATCCCCGAAGAGTGTCTTCGCGCCATCAATCCATGCATCACTTCGTTTCCAGCGCTCCCTGGGATTGGCAGCCGTTGTTGGCGGTGGCGCGGGATTATGCTCTGGAGCAGGTCGAGCGTCATGCTCCAGTGGCCACGTGGATAGTCGATGACACGGGAATGCCCAAGAAGGGATCGCACTCAGTTGGGGTTGCACGACAATACTGTGGGCGACTGGGAAAGCAAGATAATTGTCAGGTAGTTGTGACTGTGTCCATGGCCAACAGCGTCATGAGTGTTCCCTGCGCCTACCGGCTGTACCTGCCTGAGGTCTGGACGCGCGATCGCAAGCGCTGTCGGGAGGCGGGAATACCCGATGAGATCCCTTTCGCAACCAAGTGGGAAATCGCCTTAAGCACGATTGATGGTCTGTTGGCAGAAGATCTGCCTCGAGCACCGGTCACTGCGGATGCCGGCTACGGCGCGGTGACTGCTTTCCGCGAAGGCTTAACACATCGAAGGCTTTCCTATGCCGTGGCAATTTCCAGCGAAACAAGCCTGTGGCCGCCAGGTTCAGAGCCTCTTCCGCCCAGGCGGTGGAGCGGACAAGGTCGACCTTCGACACTAGTTCGTCGTACAACCCGACACCACCCTTTTTCTGCCCGCGAATTGGCGCAGGGGCTCCCTCAGCGCAGCTGGAGGACCATATCCTGGCGCGAGGGAACACGGGGAACGATGCGCTCCAGGTTCGCCGCGGTGCGCGTGCGACCCGCACATCGAGACGAAAACCGCCACGAACCCAGGCCTGCGGAGTGGTTGTTGGTGGATTGGCCCACAGGGGAAAAGGAGCCGAGGAAGTACTGGCTGTCGACGATTCCAGAACATGTTTCCTTGGAGAATCTTGTGCAACTGGCTGAGATTCGGTGGCGGATTGACCGCGACTACCAGGAAATGAAAGGCGAGCTTGGATTAGACCACTATGAAGGACGGAGCTGGCAGGGCTTCCACCATCATGGCACCTTATGTATCGCGGCCTATGCATTTCTGGCAGCCGAGCGCGCTCGGCTTTCCCCCCCAGAACCTCTTGCCTTCCTCAAGCCCGCTGGACTACCCAAGGGCTTCCGACCACGAGGCGCTCCTGTTGCGAGCTGAACGTCATGCAGCTTCATCGATCACCACCCTCCGGCTTCGACATGCTCGCTGGTTGCTGCAGACCCTTGCTTGCTGTCCATGGTGCGGAACGAATCACCTGTGATTCATTTTATGACACAGTAGAACTAGGTCAAATCGAGGGTGCGGGATGCGAACCTGGGAAGCTCAAACTGATACTTCTGACTTACGGAGACTTTGATCATACCGGTAACGCCAAGTATCTTAGAGAGAGGTTCACCTCCAAGATAGCTATGCATCGTGATGATCTGGGAATGGTTGAACGCGGGGATATGTTTTGGAATCGCGGACTAGGCAATGTCCTGGTGAAGGCACTCGCGCCCGTGCTTTTTCAATTTCGCCATTCCGGTAGGTTCAGTCCTGATCTGTTTATCGAAGACGGATATGTCCTTGCTGAATACGGCGCAAGCTTGAAAGTCGTGCATCTGCTAGGGCATGCACGAGGTTCGATTGGACTACTCACAGATAAAGGCGAGCTTTTGTGGCGATCTGCTTATCAATGAGAAAAAACCTGTCCTGAACTATCGGATCGCAGACGCCGCTGCGGCAAGGTCCAGCGTAGAGAGATTGAGAAGCCTGCACGTAACGATCGTCTTTCCATCGCCGGCAGCCAATTCCAAATGGATGATTTCCTGATGAAGCTATCAGCAGAAGTTGGATCGAGAACAATGACGATAATTGGGATTGACTGCGCGACGATTGCTTCCAAAACCGGCCTTACTCTTGCTGAATACGATGAGGCGATTCTCAGGATCAAGGATTGCAGGATAGCTGACAGTAAGGTCCCGGTAGCAGAGCAAATCTATGGCTGGATACAAACCGCTGAGCGGGCTTTGCTGGCCATGGATGCGCCGCTCGGTTGGCCGTCGCCGATGGGTAGGGCTTTGGCGGAACATAAAGCAGGTGCACCCATAGCAATCAAGGCCAATGATTTGTTTCGGCGTTATACAGACGAAGTTGTAAGAAGAACTCCGGGCAAATCACCTCTTGAAGTAGGGGCAGATCGAATTGCCCGAACCGCGCGGACAGCCTTGTCGTTCCTAGCCGACTTGGGCGTTCTTGTCGGAAAGTCTATCCCGCTCGCATGGAAGGCAAGAATTGACAGAGGCATTTACGCAATCGAAGTATATCCGGCCGGGACCCTCCGCGTACATCAAAGGATGGGTACCGTAGTCGGGTCGGCAAATACTGACGAAAAGAAAAGAAGCCTCCTCAACAAAATGAGTGAATCCGGGACATTGAGATTTGAGAATGAAAAAGACACGGCGATCGCCAATGAACATGTCCTAGATTCTGTGCTGTGTGCAGCTTCGGCTGTGGAATTCCTTGAAGAGCGTGTCATCTTCCCCCGAACGGAGAATGAAAGAGATCTGGCTCAAAAGGAGGGATGGATCTGGGTCAGGGATGCTGCAGGAAGCGAGCGGAACACTCAACGAGTGCTGGGACTACGATGTCCCAATTGATCGTCTAGCAGAACACAAACCACCATTGAAGTGTTATCTTTTGAGCGCGAGAGAGTAGGAGAACCGGAGATAGCAGAACCTAACAGATACTCATAGACCTGAATGTCACGCTTGGCTTCCTAAAGCTGATAGACATACCCGACATTGTCTCCAAAGTGGCAGACGACTGGTCTAATCAAACGCTGTGCAAAGTAAATGATTGTGTTATTCGCCTTGGGGTATTTAAGAAAGGAGAGTTTCATTGGCACAGACATGACAAAGAAGATGAGTTTTTCTTCCTCCTTGAAGGACGATTCGTTGATCGAACTAGAAAATGAGACAATCACGTTGCAGCGACATCAAGGATTTACAATTCCGAAAGTGGTATTGCATAAGACCGGCGTTCCTGAGCCGACTTCCATACTCATGATGGAGGCTGCAACTGTAAAACCGACAGGATACTGATAAGATACTATACGGCTCAGGTTGAAAATGCTTGCCGAATAAAGCAAGATGAGTCGCTGATGGGTCGGTGGTGCGTACTTGAATGCAGAAGGGAGGCCGGATGAAGCCCCGAGGTCAATTGATGATTGAACATCGACTAATTGAGAAGCTCCTTGCCGCAGCCGCGGGACTCACAAATGGCATGACTCCCAAAACATACGATCCGGTTTTGGTGGACTCAATTGTAGACTTCATCAAGACCTATGCCGACAGAACGCATCATGGCAAGGAAGAGGGCATCCTTTTTCATGAGCTCTCGAAAAAAGCAGTCAGCGGAGATAATCTGATAGTGATGAATGAACTAATTGATGAACACAAGCAAGCCCGCGCAAAGGTTAGAGGCATAACGGAACTGAACGAACGATATAAGGGCGGAGACAGGAGCGTTGTGTCACAGATAAAGGAAATCATTCACTGGCTGGCAGAATTTTATCCAGTTCATATTAAGAAAGAGGATAAGGATCTGTGACAAATTAATATAGACATTTGGCTTAGTTCGGCTCGATAGTGTAATTCCATTCTCCATGGAACTCATGTCGCACCAGCGCGACTCTGCCTAATTCCTCTGCTGAAACTTTGATGCCACGTTCATAGCGATTCATATCCAACCTGACTTTGACCGTGAGCCCTGCCTTCGTGGTAGTGGAAGCAATCAGATTCACAATAGTTTGATAATCCGTTAAGGGATGCCCACGCCAGTTCATGCTGATAAAGGAAAACAAACGATGCTCGATCTTGTTCCACTTGCTTGTTCCCGGAGGGAAGTGGCATACCGTGATCCTCAGCTTCTGGTGATTGGCCAGCTTTTGCAGCTCGCGTTTCCACAGGTGCGACCGATACCCATTGCTGCCGCCGCTATCCGCGCAGATCAGCAACCTCTTCGCTTTCGGGTATCTCCTTTTTCCCATCCATCTCCACCACTGGCGAATGCTTTCAACTGCAAACTCGGCCGTGTCCCCGTCGATTCCAACGGTAACCCATCCCGTATTCTTGCCAATATCGTAAATCCCGTATGGTACGGCTTTCGGCACGGTGGGATCGGGAAAGTCGTGACTCAATACCTCGACGGCTCGACCCTTCTTCTGCCATTCACGTCCACTATTCTTGTAGTTGCCGACGAGCTCTTTCTTCTTGGTATCCACCGAAATGACCGGCTGACTTTCGCGCAAGAATTGCTTGGCCTGTTCATTGATGTAGCTAAACTGCTGATCCCGATCGGGGTGATCCTTCATACCCTCGGAAGTCTTGCGGTTTGCCTGCAGACTATACTCCTGCTCGTTGAGAATGCGGGCCACCGTCCTATAGCTGACAGAATAGCCAGTTTCAACCAGGCTCTTCTCCACGTTCCTCACGCTCTTGCACGTCCAACGCAGCGGCGACTCTGGATCACCGCGAGTAACTTCGTCGATGATGTCTTCGATCTTTTTGACCAGTTCGGGGCTCTGCTCCCTCAACCTCTTGCGGCCTCCACCGGGCCTCCTGATGCGATCCGAAACATTTCCCTTTGCCAGATCGGTCAGACCATGATAGATGGTCTGGCGACTTATGCCGGTGATGCGTGCAACAGTCTGGACTCCACCGCGACCGAAGGACTTTGCCTCAGAGGCAGCGAGAACGCGCCTTTGCTTCTCATTCAAGAATGGGAGGACTTCCTTCATCTTTGTTCGCAATATCCTCTCACGCTCTTCCACTCATGCATTGTAGAGCAGAAGAAGCAAATCTGTCAAGTTTAATTTGTCACACACCCT
>Ga0116116_1002591_pt1 | contig 11060 bp, 9 predicted proteins | sample June2015DPH_10_1_FD_89722 | JGI IMG/M metagenome (GOLD analysis project Ga0116116, IMG submission 89722) | Peatland microbial communities from SPRUCE experiment site at the Marcell Experimental Forest, Minnesota, USA - June2015DPH_10_150 | ecosystem: Environmental > Terrestrial > Soil > Wetlands... | reverse complement strand
GGCGACGGCATCCGCGCCGGTTTCGTGGGCGACTTGCACTTGGTGCTTGGCGATGATGGGGCGGGCGATGCTGGTGCCCAGCAGATAATCGTTCTCATAGATGGCGTGGGCGCGGAGCATGGGGAAGCAGAATTCCTCGGCGAATTCCCGGCGGATGTCCTTGATGACGACTTCATCGGCCCCGCTCTTGCGGGCCTTGTCTTCGATGCCTTGCAACTCATCGCCCTGGCCAAGTTCGGCGGCGAAAGCGACCAGCTTGACGCCGGGATAGCGCTCCTTGAGCCAGGGCAGGATGACGCTGGTATCCAGCCCGCCGCTGTAGGCGAGGACGATTTTCTGGGGTGGTTGGGCTGACATGGCCTCTCCGCAAAACGCCGCAGTATAAGAATCGCCCGCTTAGACGGAAGGGTTGGGGTTGGCCCGGTCCCACATCTGGCGTGCGGCGTGGGATTGTTCTTTGAAGCTTATGGCCAATCGCGCGACCAAAAACAGGTACATAATCAGGAAGACGAATATGGCGATTGCCGCGACGAGCGAGAGCCCCGCGCCGGGCATCGGCCCGGCCGGCTGAATGTAGGCCGCGAGAATTACGGGGGCAAAGAGGAGGCCGCAGGTCACGGGCAGAGCGATCTTGAGGAAATTGGCGCGTGCGGTCAGGCTCGCGTCGGGGATACGCCGCGCCAGCTTGGAGAAATAGTCAAGCTGGGCCGGCAATCCGATTACGATGGCGACGGCGGCCGCAACTTCCATCGAATGCAAGATCAGGCTTCCGCCTGGATTGAGTGTGAAGAATTGCTTGAACAATCCCGGCACGCTGCTGGCCAGAGCGATGATCAGCGTTACGCGGATGATTTGGCGTGAGGGACCGTAGTTATTCACGAGAAGGCCGCTGAGTTCGCGCTGAGTGACCAGCCAAACACCGGCGACGATGCTCAAGAGGCCGACGGCGAACAGGATCAACGTGCCCACGGCGTAGACTGCGGAGAGGGGGAGAGGGACGCCGCCAATCCCAAAGCATAGCGACGTAGGGAATACGAACGTCCCCCCGAAGGCCAGGAGGTCGGCGCCCATGGCCAACTTGGCGAGCCAGGCGGGATTGGAATAGCGCAGGGTGTCGCCGCCGATGGATATGGCAATGACTGCGCCGCATTCGGGGCAGCGACCGGCGGGGCTCAGGCCGCGAAGGTTGTAGCCGCACTTTCGGCAGGGCGTGTCGATATTGAGCGTGGCCGCGGCGGCGGGGACGGGCGGCGGTGGACCTTGGGTCATGGCGAGTCCTTATGCCTGGGTCAATCCGGAAGGGTTGGGGTCGGCCCAGTGCCACATCTGGCGTGCGGCGTGGGCTTGTTCTTTGAAGCTTCGGCCCGATCGTGCCACCAAAAACAGGTACATAATGAAGAAGACCAGTACAGCGATCCCCACGATGGCCGTGCCGCAACCAAAGAGCAAAAATGCAGGGTTCGGCCCGAGCGCCCGCGCTCCGCGCGCGATGGGGCCTTGGACGACGGTCAAAACGGTAAAGGCGACGAAGATGCCGTAGGTCACGGGCAGAGCGATTTTGAGGAAATTGGCGCGTGTGGTCAGGCTGTCGTCGGGGATGCGCTGCGTCAATTTGGAGAAATATTGAAGCTGCGCCAGGAAACCGATGACAGTGGCGATGCCGGCGGCAAGTTGGAGCGAATGCACGATCAGCCGGACCCCTGGATGGAGTGTGGAAAATTGCGTGATGATTCGCAGGATGCTGTCCGCGATGCCGATGGCGAGCGTGATTCGAATCAGGCGTCGCGCGGTGCCGTAGCGGTCCTCGCCGATGCCGCTGGGGTCGGGCTCGGTGACCAGCCAAGCGCCGACGATGACCAAGAGGCCGGCGGCGACAGCAACCAGTGTGCCCACGGCGAGGACGCTGCGCAAGCGCAGAATGCCAAAGAATCCGGCGACAAACGTCGTGAGGAATATCGCGATGTAGCCGGTGACGATCAGGTTGGCGCCGTTGGCCAATTTTTGCAGCCAGTCGGGATCGGAGTAGCGCAGGAGATCGCCGCCGACGGAAATGCTGATGGCGGCGCCGCATTCGGGGCAACGGCCGCTGACATTCAGGCCGCGCAGGTTGTAGCCGCACTTTCGGCACGGCGTGTCGGAATTGAGCGTGGCGGAAGCAGACATGGGGGGCGGCAGAGGCGGGAGAGGCGGCGATGGCGGCGGCGTGCCTTGGGTCACGGCAACTCCTTATGCCTGGTTCAATCCGGACAAAACCTCGATTGCCCCAAACGGTTGAAATTTTAATCGAATCACGAGGCGGGGACAGGCCGGGGCGCGCCTTTTAGCACATAGCGGAACATCGACCAGGCCAGCACGGCATACAGGACCGTGTACAAGGCGATGGCCATGGCAACGAGCGGTAGAAGGGAGACCAGGACCAGCACCAATTCGTAGGATTTGTGGTATGCGGACGTGACGGCAGAAGCCAGGGAGAGGGCAATGAAACTGGCATAGCTCAGGGGCAAGCCGATTTTGAGGGCACGGGCACGTTTGGAGAGCCTGGAGTCGGCGATGTCGTGGCCCAATATTTGGAGATAGTGGAACTGCGCGGCGAGGCCGAGGGTGCCGCCCAGGGCCAAGGCCAACGCGAGCCAGGGCAGCAGGTACCACCACCAGACGAGAGCGAGCGAGGCATGGATGTTAAACACCTGGAAATCCAGCAGACCAAGCGCGACGGCGAGCAAGGCGGCGAGTCGGCTCAGGCGGCGGGGCAGGTCGCGACGGCTGTCAAAAAGCCGGCGCGGATCGCGCGCGGCAATGCTCCAGCAGCCGACGATGTTGAGAAGGATGGCCAGACCCAGGAGCACACCCATGGCCACAGCGCCGGGCCGGGACATGTGCATGCCTTGCCAGATCACGATAGCGCTGAGGAGCACGATGGCCGGGGCCGCGACGGCAGTCAGCAGGGCGCCGGCGGCCAGTTTTCTTCGCCATCGGGGATCCGCATGTGCCAGCCAATGGGTCAGGGATGGAGCGATTGCGGCGCCGCATTCGGGGCACTGGCCGTCAGGGGGCAATCCGCGCAAGTTGTAGCCGCACCTGCCGCAGGGAGTGTCGGAGTCGATCGGCGGCGCGGAAGTCATGGCGTCCTTGGAGGGACAAAGCCGAGGGATGGCCATCCTCGGTTTTGGCTGAACGAGAACACACTACACTTCGAGCATCAGGCGGCCGGGGTCTTCCAGGTATTGCTTGAGGCGGACCAGGAAGCTGACGGATTCGCGGCCGTCCACCAAACGGTGATCGTAACTGAGAGCCAGATACATCATGGAGCGGATTTGGATTTGGTCGTCGATGACGACGGGGCGTTTTTGGATGAGGTGCATGCCGAGGATGCCGCTTTGCGGCGGATTGAGGATGGGGGTGCTCAGCAGGCTGCCGAAGATGCCGCCGTTGGTGATGGTGAACGTGCCGCCGGACAGCTCCTCCAGGGCCAGCTTGCCTTCGCGCGTGGCGGCGGCCAGGCGCTTCACTTCCGTCTCGATGCGGGCGAAGGACATCTTTTCGGCGTTGCGCAGGACGGGCACGGCCAGGCCGCGCTCGGTGCTGACGGCGATGCCCAAGTGCACGAAGTCGTGGTACACGACGTCATCGCCCTCGATGAAGGCGTTGAGCCGTGGAAATTCCTTCAGGGCCAGCACGGTGGCGCGGGCGAAGAAGCTCATGAAGCCCAGGCCGACGCCGTAGGTTTCCTCGAATCGCTGCTTGTAGCGGTTGCGCAGATCGACGACGGCGGTGAGGTCCACCTCGTTGAAGGTGGTGAGGATGGCGGCGGTCTGCTGGGCCTGGACGAGGGTCTGGGCGATGCGTTTGCGGATTTTGCTCATGGGCTGGCGGTGGATGCCGCTGGCGTCGAAGTCCATGGGCATGGGGGCCGGCTCGGCGGGCGGGGCGACGGGGACGACGTCTTTTTTCTTTTCCATGGGGGGAGGGGGCGGCGGGGGAGCCGAGCGCGGAGCCGGCGCGGCCTTCTTGGCGCTGGCGGGGGCGGAAGCGGGCTTGACGGCGGCGGGATCAATTTCCGCGATGGTCTGGCCGACCTCGACGGTGTCGCCTTCGTTCTTGAGCCGGCGCAACACGCCGGTCGCGGGAGAGGGCAGGTCGGCGTTGGCCTTTTCGGTTTCCAGTTCGCACAGCGGCTCATCGGCCTGGACGGAATCGCCGTCGCTTTTGTGCCATTTGAGGAGAACGGCCTGCTTGACGGATTCACCGAGCGCCGGGACTTGGACCTGTGTGGCCATGGGGATTCGCCGATTCTATGGGACGAATGCAGAACCCGCGGTGCTGCGCACCGCCGCTAAATATTTGGGTTATTGTAAGGATGAATCAGTCGCCGCCCAAGCCTGGGCCGGGGGCGATTTTTTCCAGTTCGTGGTTGGTGATTTCGGCGGCGGCCGGCTCGGCGACGGCGGGGTGGGCCGGAGCGAGCTCCAAGGCGCGGGAGATGATCTCGGCCTCCTCGGCATCGCTGACCTTTTTGGACCCGACGGCGGGGCTGGCGGCCTCGTCGCGGCCGCAGTAGATCAGCACGGCCGTCTCGGGGAGCATCGCCTGCAAACGGGTGGACATGAAATTCCAGGCGCCGCGGTTCTGCGGCTCTTCCTGCACCCAGAGGACCTCGCCGGCATTGCGGTACTTGGCCAGGATCGCCTGGATCTCCTTGTGCGGGTAGGGGTAAAGCTGCTCGACGCGGACGAGGGCGGCGTCCTCGGTCCGGGCCTTTTTGCGGGCGGATTCCAGGGTGAAATAGACCCGGCCGGTGCACAGCAGGAGACGGCGGACGCGCTCGCGCGGCGGATTGGTCGGGTCGTCGATCACCAGTTGGAACGTGCCATCCGTCAATTCGGGCAAGCTGGAGATCGCATCGCGCAGATTGGACTTGGGCATCATGAGGATCAGGGGCTTGCGAAAACTGCGTTTCACCTGCCGGCGAAGCGAGTGGAAATACTGCGCCGGCGTGCTGGGGTAGACCACCTGGATGTTGTTGTCGGCGCAAAGGGAAAGGAATCGGTCCAGGTAAGCGTAGGAGTGCTCCGGTCCGGAGCCTTCGTAGCCGTGGGGCAGGAGCATGACCAGGCCGGACATTTTTTGCCATTTGGACTCGGCGGCGACGATGAACTGGTCGATCACGGGCTGGGCGATGTTGACGAAATCGCCGAATTGGGCTTCCCAGACGACGAGGTTCCGCGGGTCGGCGGAGCTGAAGCCGTATTCAAAAGCGAGCACCGCCAACTCCGAGAGCATGGTGTTGACGAAGATGATGGGGGCCTGATCGGCGGACAGGTTGGCCAGGGGGACGTATTTTTCACCGTTGTTGTAATCGCGGAGAGCGGCGTGGCGATGGGAGAAGGTTCCGCGCTGCGTGTCCTGTCCGACAAAACGGACGGGGGTGCCTTCCAGGACGAGGCTGCCGATGGCGAGCATTTCGGCGCCGCCCCAGTCGATCGGGGCTTTGCCCAGGGCCATGTCCAAGCGGCGGGTCATGAGGCCGGTGAGCTTGGGATGGAGGGTGAACCCCTCGGGCGTGCGCGTGGCGCCTTGGCCGACTTGGCGCAGGACTTCCGCGGAGACCTTGGTGACCGCGGACCAATCGTGGCCGGCCTTTGAGATATCTTTCCAGACGCCGCCAAAGCTGGCGGAAACGGTTCGCGGCTTGTTTTCGCGGGCGTGTTCGAGGGCGGCGTCGAGGCGCTGGCGGGCCTCGGCTTTCATCTGCTCGAATTCCTCGCTCGTGAGCAGGCCCTGCTCGATGAGGCGCTGGGCATAGAGATCGCGCACGGGTGTTTGGGCGGCGATCTCGCGGGCCATCATCGGTTGGGTGAAGCTGGTCTCGTCCTGCTCGTTGTGACCGTGTTTGCGGTAACACCACAGGTCGATCATGACGTCGCAGTGGAATTCCTGGCGGAAGGCGATGGCCAGATGGGCCGCGTGGATGCACGCTTCGGGGTCGTCGCCGTTGACGTGGAAGATGGGGGCCTGAATCATCTTGGCCACGTCGGTGGGGTAGGGTGTGAATCGGCCCTGCCGGGGCAGGGTGGTGAAACCGATCTGGTTGTTGACGATGACGTGGATGGTGCCGCCGGTGCGGTAGTAGGGCAGCTCGGAGAGGCCGAGGGTTTCGTGGACGATGCCCTGGCCGCAGAAGGCGGCGTCGCCGTGGATGAGGATCGGCACCACGCGCGTTCGGGTGGCGTGATCGCCGAGGTAATTCTGCTTGGCCCGCACGATGCCGACGACGACGGGGTCGACCAATTCCAGGTGGCTGGGGTTGAAGCCGAGGGCGATGTGGATCTGGCGGTCGTTCTTGGTGATGCGGTCCTGGGCAAAGCCCAGGTGGTATTTAACGTCGCCGTCGCCGTCCTGTGTGACGGGCCGGCCTTCGAATTCGCAGAGGATCAGCTCGTAGGGCTTGTTCAGGACGTGGGCGAGCACGTTGAGCCGGCCGCGATGGGCCATGCCCACAACGATCTCCTTGATGCCCAGGACGGCGCCTTCGTCCACCAGGACGTTGAGCAGCGGGATCAGCGTTTCGCCGCCTTCCAGGCCGAAGCGCTTTTGGCCCGGGAATTTCAGAGCGAGGAATTCTTCGAATCCCTGAGCGGCGACGACTTCATAGAGGAGGGCTTTTCGCTGGTCGCGTGAGAGGTCGGGTCGATTGAGGATCGGCTCCATGCGTTGGATGAGCCAATCGCGCTGGGCCTTGTCGGAGATGGTGGTGAACTCGACGCCCAGCGTGCTGCAATAGGTGGCGCGGAGCTTTTCGATCAGGTCGCGGAGCGTGCCGTCGGAGGGGCCGCGGAAATCGCTGTGGGTGACGCGTTTGTCCAGGTCGGCCAGGGTCAGGCCAAACTGCTCCAGCTCCAGGAGGGCATGGGTTTGGCGGTGATGACCCAGGGGGTCGAGCTGGGCGATGAAATGGCCCAGTTCGCGGTAGGAATGGACCAGGTTTTTGACCTCGACGCCGGCCTTGGCTTCGGTGGGGCGGAGTTTTTCCTGGAGGTCGAATGCGCCGGAAAGAGAGGCGGCGCGGCCGCCGGCCGCTTCAAAGCCGGCGAAAAAAGCGCGCCAATGGGCGTCCACGGATCGTGGGTCCGACTGGTAGCGCTGATAAAGCTGGTCGATGTAATCCGCGTTTGCCCGATTTACGAAATCCATCGGTTCCATAGGGTCGTTCGGAGGCATCGGAATTGGACGAGGCCTGGCAATTATAGGCTGATCCCGCGGCCAGCCCTGGAGGCGGAAGGCGCAAAGCTTATCGACCTCCCAGCCAGGTTGCCAGCCGGCGTTTCTGGCTTCCTACATCGACGCACGGATAGCCGGCAGCCAAAAAGTCCTCTGCAAACCATGGGCCGCATCCAGGTCAGACACATTTGGCCGGCTGCGGTTAAGCGGCGCGGCGACAACAATGTAAATCATTTATATAAATCGAGTTATATGTTTATTAGGCGCCGCGGAGGCGTGTTGCATATAACTTGCAGTTGCATGACGGGCGGCAGGGGTTAAGCGTAGAATATGCATAACCGACCGGAAGGCCATGGCAACCGAAGTTCTGATTTGTCCGGAATGCGGCGGCATCATCGGCGCCACCGAGGCGACCGATCATGGCAAGCCCTGCACGTGCTTCAAGGATGGGGAATTCAAGTCATCGACCGAAGAGGACACATCCGTTTTCGGGCAGGTTGTGCCGGTGGCCAAGGTCTGCTGCCAGTGTGGCAAGGATGTGGCGGGCAAGAAGCGCTATCGCGACAGCCGCGGCTACTGGTGCGCCGCTTGCCACAAGGCCGACAAAGCCGCCAACAACCCCATCGGGGTGCGCTGCCCCGACTGCGGCAGAATCGTCTCCGAAGGGGCCATCGTCGAGTATAACGGGGAGCACATTTGCGGCCGCTGCCGAAAGGATCGCAAGGAAATCGAAAAACAAAAACGCCGTTTCGGCAAAGTCGATGACAGCGCCTATCGGCCCCATGAAAATAAACGCCTGTACATCTTGCTGTCGATTTTTGCATTGCTGCTGGTAATGGTTATTCTGACCCATCTGAAGGAACTTGAGCGGCTGCTATGAAGGTGGGGGACGGCCAATCGGGGATCGATGCAGCGGCTTCTTTTTAAGCGCGAATTTTTCAAAGCGATCCGGGAAGGGCGCAAGACGACGACCTTGCGCCGCTGGAAAACGTGTTTCCTGATGCCGGGCGAACCAACCGTCTCGCCGGGGTTGGGTGAGTTGCGGATTATCCGCTGCGAGCGGATTGAGCTGGGCCAGTTGCAGGAGGCCGATGCCCGCGCGGATGGGTTTGCGTCGCTGGCGGAGCTGCGCGATACGCTTGGGCGGCTGTATCCCAACCAGGGGCGCGACGGCAAACAATGGTATCGCATCACGTTTGCTCTGGATGGCGCGGGGGCCGTCGCATCCGCCGGCCATGCCGATGGCGCTGCCCAACCGGCGGAGGGTGGGCCTCGACCCACCTCCGGGGACGCCAAAGCCCGCCTGGCCCGGCGCATTCGCGCCGAGCTTGACAAGGCCGTGCGGCAAGCGGATCATTTTCCTTATGAGCAGTGCGGTCATCTTGCAGCACGTCCCCCACGAGGGGCCGGGGCGAATCATCCCCATTTTTAGAGATTATGGCATTCCCGTGCAGGTTCGGCGGCTGGACCAGGGGGATGAGGTCCCCACCAACCTGGATGAGGTGCGCGTGCTGATCGTCCTGGGCGGACCCATGGGCGTCAGCGACATCGGACATCCCCCCTACCCATTTTTGGCGCAGGAACTGGAAATCATCAAGCGGCTGGTCGCGGCCGATCGGCCGATGCTGGGCATCTGCCTGGGGGCGCAACTTCTGGCGCACGCGGCGGGGGCCAAGGTTTATCCCAACACCAAGCCCGGCCCCACCCCCAAAGACCCGCCGATCCCCATGCCCGAGTTCGGCTGGGCGCCGGTGACGTTTCCGTTTCCCGGCGGCACCGAGCCGATCGTCATGGGCTTGATGGATGGCGCCCCCATGTTCCATTGGCATTACGACACCTTCGATCTGCCCAAGCTTCCGCCGCCGCCCGGGGCCCCGCCGACGGCGACCGGCAACGCTTTGCTTTGCTCCAGCGCCGCTTGTAGAAATCAGGCGTTCCGTCTCAAGAACCGCCTGTTTGGATTTCAATTTCATTTCGAATTCACCGAAAACGACATCGAGGCGGTGCTGGCCGCCGGCAAACAGGAGGTGCAGAAGGTGCTCGGACCGGATGGCCAGACCCAAATTCACCGGGACACGGCTTTGCACTACCCGCGGCACGCCCGCCTGGGCGAGCGATTGATCCGGAATTTCGTGCAGTTTTTGAAGGTGTATTGATCGAGCATTGGGCGTGGCAAGGGCGGCGCGGCATGATGCCGCCGAACAATTCCATGGTCGGCCTGACCGCTTACTTTCGCAGACGCCGCGATAAACCGTACGTTCGGCCGTGGGCCTTGGCCACGCCGGTGGCGGTGCTGCTGCTGTGCCTGCCGCTGCTGCGCCCGCTGCGCCACCCGGGGCAACCCAGCAGCGATGAGGCGCTGCGCCTGGCGAGCACCGCCGCCATGGTCGAGCACCGCCAAGGGCTGGACCCCTCCCTCGCCGCTCGGCTGGCCATCGATGCCGAAGACCCGGCCCTGCGGTCCCACATGATCGTCGTCGAGAAGCATTATTACGCCGATCAGCCGCCGATGATGACGCTTTTGCTCAGTGGACCGTATTGGTTTCTACACCGCATGGGCTACCGCCTGCGGGAGAATTCCGTGTTGGTGCCGTACCTGCTCACCCTCCTGGGCGTGACGCTGCCGGCGGCGGCGGCGGGCGGACTGCTCTACCGCATGGGCCGAATCTTCGAGCTGAAGCGCCCGTGGCGCTGCGGCTTGGCGGCGGCGACGATCTTCGGCTCGGGAATGATCAGCTACGCGGTCGTGCTCAACCCGCACGTTCCCGCGGCCGCATTGGTCCTGGCCGCGGTGGGATGCCTGGTGCACCTGGCCGCCAGCCCCACGCCGTCGCGCGAAGGCGGATGGCTGGCGCTGGCCGGCTTCTGCGCCGCCCTGGCCGCCACCATCGATCCGTGGGCCACGGTCTTCCTGGTCCTGCTGGTCGTCGTCATCGTCGCCATGCGCCTGCGCCCGGCCCTGCGCGTCGGCGGAGTCATCCTGTACCTGCTGGGCGCGGCCCCGCCGATCGCGCTCCACGGCACGCTCACCGTCCACCTGACCGGCGACCTGCTGCCCGGCTCCATGCACCCGGAGCTTTCCGCCACGCGTCTGCGACACTTCCCAGCCGACGCCCTGGCCGCGGATGACGCCACTGCCACACCCGCCGCCACCGACAGCGGCGAGGAGGAGCCAGCCAGCCTCTGGCAAACGGCCTGGCGCGGCATCGGGAAATTCCTCTGGACCTTACTGGGCGAGCATGGGCTGCTAAGTCACTTCCCCGTGGTCGTGCTGGGCGTGGCCGGCATGTTCGCGGTCATGCACCGACACTGGCCGGCAACCACCAAGGTCCTGGCTGCCATCAGCGCCATCGCCATGCTCGTTGCCCTGATCGGCTACACCGCCGGCGGCGGCCCGGCCGCTTCCGCCCAGTTCGCCAACCGTTGGCTGATCCTGTTCATCCCGATCCTGCTTTTCTGGACGGGGGCGTGGCTTCGCCGCTCACATCGTCCCGCGGTCTGGTGCGCCGCTGCCGTGTTATTGGCTTTCAGCGTGATCGTTTCCCTGATTGGCGCCACCGACCCGATGCCTCCCGGTGGCTACTCCCGTTACACCGTTGCCGCCGCGTTGCACAACCTGTTTTATCCCACCTCGCCCACGCACACGACTGCCCTGGCGGATTGACAGCCCGCAAAAAGGGGGTCACCGCAAAAAGGGGGTCAGGACCCCTTCTTGCGAGGGGGTAACTGTTTACCGTCGCGTCACTATTTTTCGGGTGGGGTTTTTGATATGTTGCACGCGCCATGGATGGCCGGAGACTGGAACAACGGTACGACCAGGTTTTGCAGGAGGCCCAGTATCT
>Ga0116116_1002583_pt1 | contig 11078 bp, 15 predicted proteins | sample June2015DPH_10_1_FD_89722 | JGI IMG/M metagenome (GOLD analysis project Ga0116116, IMG submission 89722) | Peatland microbial communities from SPRUCE experiment site at the Marcell Experimental Forest, Minnesota, USA - June2015DPH_10_150 | ecosystem: Environmental > Terrestrial > Soil > Wetlands... | reverse complement strand
TTTGCCGAAAACATCAGGCAATATTACAGCGCAAAACTCGATAAGGCTATCGAAGCGGAGATGATAGACCACGGTGTTTCTGATTACGTCAATCAGGTCTTGAAGAAAAAAGACCCGATGACGGGCAGAATTATGGCGGAATCCAACGCCGGATTATTCAGGGCAAACCCCGCATTTCTTAAAAAGAGAATTTTTGAACACTTCTTCGATGGTGAGCAGGAAGGATACACCTACGAGAAGGACATTGGAAAACTCATTACTATTTACGAGAATTCTTTTAACAAGGCTATTCTGACAAGGAAGTTCGTCAAGGATTTACCTTCTCAAGATGCAGCCGATGGGAAGCCCCTTGCGATAGTTTCGGGTTCTGGTGTTGAATTACCCGGAGGGGAGAAGCCGTCAGAATCCTATCTAATTAAGCCCCGTACAATTAAGGACGAGGATTACGGTCTTTACCGTGAAATACCACACTCCGCATTAAGGGGTTATAAATGGGTAGGTAAGGATGCCGAGGGCAAACCCATCTTTTTACAAGGTGATTTACTTATCCATAAAGAGGGATACAAAAAGCTGAAAAACGCCCTAGCTAAATCAGCATTACAAGAAAACGCTGTCACGGCTGCCATACTCAAAGGAAGCGGGGAATTAAAGAATACACTCCTGAGCATTTCCCCGTTTCATCAGGTGACGGAAATTGAACACGCTATCGGTCACAAGGTTAATCCGTGGGGTACTCATGCACTCGATACGGAAGATCCCGTACAGAGAGAGCTTATCAATCACGGACTGAAAGTTTATGGCGGTGATTCGGCTTCGCTGTTCTCTGAGGGATTATTCGGATCAGGATTAATAGAAAAGATACCCCTGCTTGGCCCTGCATCCCACAAATACAAGGAATATCTATTCAAGAAAAAGATTCCTGAAATTAAGATGAACATGGCTATGGATGCTTTTGAAAGAAATCAGGCGCGGTATCCTGAATTAAACAGGGATCAGCTTTTAAAGTTAAGCGCGGATCAGGCTAACCATGCTTTTGGGGAACTGAACTATAAGGCTATGGGTAGAAACCCTACCCTGCAAGATGTTTTCAGGCTTGCGGCGCTTGCCCCGGATTTTCTCGAGGCGCGGGCGGGATTTGCATTACAGGCATTGAAGCCATACGGAAAAGAACAGGCGGCGGCCTTAATCCGACTTGCCGCTTATAACTTTATAGGTGCAAGAATTCTTGGTGCGATTATAGGAGACGAAGCGGATAGACTTGCGAATGACCCCATAGATTATGCTGCTTATACTATGAAGCATCCCTTCGGGTTCGTCTATGACGGAAAGGAATATTCTATCAGGACAGTACCGGGCGATATTTACCATTTAATCACAGACCTCCGTAGCTTTTCATATCATAGATTAAATCCGGCAACGGTGAGACCCGCTATTGAAGGGCTTACTGGCCGTGATGCATGGGGTAGGAAAAAAGACGTAGGCGAACAGATAAGCGATTACGTGACGGGCTTTGCCCCTATACCAATACAGGGATTGTTTAACGCGAGAGATTATACGCTGTATCAGTCCATGCTTCAATCCATAGGCGTGACTTCATGGAATGCGCCTTCTGACGCGGAAATCGCAATCATGGATCTTCATAAAGAACAGGCAGAGCAGAGAAAGGAAATACAGAAGCAGGTTGAAAAAGCAATAGGGCCGGAAGCCACTAAGGAATTAAGAAGGATGCAGAAGATGTTTACAATCAGGGGTCAGCAATGATTCAGGATTACAAAAGCAAGTCAGTCCATATCCAGGACAATGGCATCTTCTCGGAATTGCCGCGTACCCTTGCGAAGTGGTTTGGACGTGTGACGTATAGCAGCCCCTGGATTAACGCCTTTCCTTCTTCTAAAGATACGGAGGTCGGAGAAGGCTCAGATAAGTTTGACCGCGTAGAAGGCATTGCGGAAGTGAGGGAAGAAACCGACTTGTTTATATTCCCTGATACATACTACGGGAAAGAACAAATAGAGCTTGTTAATTCCGGCAAGAGGGTATGGGGCAGCAGAAACGCTGATGAGCTTGAAATCTATCGAAGTGAGGCTAAACCGTACTTTGACGAATTAGGAATCAACCAGGGCGAGTATGAACTTGTCAAGGGTGTAAGCAAGCTCAGAAAATATATTAAAGAACATGACAACGAAAAGCTATGGATTAAGTGTGATAAGACGCGCGGCGATATGGAATCGTTTTTCGTAGAAGGTTATGAGCTTTATAAAGGACAGGTTGACGACCTTGAATATCATTTAGGGCCAAAGGCGGAGATAATGACCTTTGTTGTTGAGAAGCATTTAGAAGGCACTATTGACATAGCCATTGATACGCATGGTGTTGATGGGTTGTGGCCTTCCGTTGCGCTTCTCGGTACTGAGGAAAAGGGGGAATTCTATATTTGTGCGGTAAAAAAATGGTCACAGATTACCCCCAACCTGACCGTCATTTATGACAAGCTCAGCGACACGCTTAAAAAATATCAATGCCGGAATTTTATAAGCCTTGAATCAAGGGCAAAGGGCAAAGATATAAAGCTGGGCGATCCCTGTATGCGCGGAGGTTCGCCGCCGTTTGAATTGCAAATGAACATGATTACAAACTCTCCTGATGTATTTTGGTTCGGGGCAGAGGGTAAAATGATAGACCCTGAGTACGCCGCTAAATATGGGGTTATGCTTTGCGTACATAGCGATTGGGCTTCTAAGCATCCCTTAATGGTTCAGTATCCAAAGAAATACAGGGAGCAAATTAAATTCCGTTATGACAGCGAGTTTGACGGGCATACGTGGATAATGCCTCAAGATGCTGGCCCTCGTATTGCTGGCATCGTGGCTATGGGTGATAGCTTAGACCCGCTTTATGATGAAGTAAAAGAAATATCCGAACAGATGAAGGGCATCCAGATTGAGAGCTTCACCCGTTCAATTCCGATAGCAAAAGAAAAACTTAAAGAGTTGGCATCTTGGGGAATACGTATATGAAAAAGATTATTACACTTATTTTTATATTTCTAATGATGACGGGTGTGGCATCCGCAACAATCAGCACGACTGTAAATAACGTCAGCTATGTTTGCGCTGGTACTACAGGCCCGTTTGCCTTCACATTCCCCGTAACGCCTGATGGCACGGCCCTTATAGTGACTGAAAAAGACCTTAGCGGAAATACCACGACACTTAATTACTCGACTGACTATACAACTGCATCCGTAAACAACAGTTATTTAAACGGCGGAACTGTGACGCTGACTGTCGCCTGTACCTCCGGCTATACCTTGAAGATTTTAAGAAGCACGCCAGAGACGCAGTTAAGCTCCTTTACCGACGGGATGCCTACCCTCTATAAGACCTTTGAACGTGCGCTTGATAAAGTGACAATGATTGTCCAAGACAATGCGGGGGGGGGATATGCTCCGTTAAATTCTCCCACATTTACTGGCACAGTCACTTTCCCGATCACGGGTTCAACTCAATGCCTTCATGTAAGCGGTGCGGGTGTTGTAAGCGGTACTGGTAGCGACCCCGGAAGTGGTGGGGCGGGTCAATGGCGACCAACAAATAGTGCAACGGTTTATGTTAGCGGCACGCATCAAACAGCCCCATATAATGTTTCATCAGGCGGTGCTGCACCTACTTTTTGGGGTTGGATAAAAATGTATGAAGGAAGTGCCGGAACAACGGTATATGTTCCAGCATATTCCGCAATAAACTGAAAGGAAAACACATGAAAAAAATCATCATCACGGCATTGGTTCTGTTGTTTGCGACTACGGTATGGGCAGACGAAAAGACTGAATTGCAACTCAGAATAAGCAACTCCAAATTGATTCTACAGAATATCGAAATGCAAATGAGGTTTCTCCCACAGCAATATCAGGAGATACAAAAAGCTCTGCCTGAGTTAGAGGCAAAATTGAAAGCTATAGAAGACAAGGAAAAGGAAACTAAACCCAAGAAATAATCAGGAGGATTCACAATGAAAAAAATACTTTTAGCATTGATGCTCGTAATTCTGTTTGCAGTTCCGGCTTACGGATTAGGGTCATGCACACAGACCGTTAAGACCTCGTACACACCACAGGACAGAGTTGCAGATGCGGTAACGGCCATAGTCACGATAACCTGTATCGCTGATTCGGGGGGTTCGGCTACCTTTCCAACCGCTACGATTGCCCTTGTGCCTTCCACAACGACAAATCCACCCTACAATCTCTATGGCTACTATTTGTATCAGGTAGGAAGAACGCCGGGAAATGTAAGTTCTTCTCAGCTTACATGCTCAGTTGCCTGTCCGACAACGCTTTACACGGTCACAATTACGGACACACAGGGATATGCAATTGATCTCGGATTGCTTACCTCAAACGGCTCAGCATCGGTAGCACAGTTGACGCTGATGGAAAATACCGCAACGGGCTATCCCGTAATCAGGTCAGCCCCTACTGTGGCGATTACTGGAAACGGCGCCACTAACTTCTCGGCGCAAGTAACCCTCGACCTGATATTTAAGGCTCGGTAAGGAGGCACGCCATGAAAAAGATATCTATTTTCATAATAAGTTTATTGCTGATTGCCTCGACTGCGTTCGCAATACCACCGATGCCGGGTTCCCTCACCAACGTCACCGACTGCGGGAAGTATGGGACGTTGCAGGCGTGCCTTGATGCTGCGGGTGCAAGTGGGAACGTCTATATTCCCTGCGGCACGTACGCAATCACGACAGCCCTTTCCGTCTATGATAAGCAGACGATTCAAGGGGCGGGTTACTGCACCTATATCCACAATACCTCAACTGGAGATGTCTTTGATGTCGTAGGGACAAATGGAACGCACCTTACAAATGTTTCAATCTCAAATTTGCGTGTTAAAGCAGGTGGGGCAGCGAGTAACGGCATTTCGTTAACCTATGTCGATTATCCACTTGTCTATGACGTATATTTTGATAACGGCGGTTTTCAAGACTTAAATATGTCCCATACGACATACGGAGATATTTCAAAAAACTCATTTGTAGGAAATCGGTCAGTTCAATGGGTTTCTCATCTCTATTTTGCTGACGATACCGGAAGCTCGATTCACGATAATAAATTCGTTCAAAGTGCGAGCACACAGGGCGTAGGGATAGCAACAGGCGGGTCTAACACCGGAACGAGAATAGATAATAATTATTTTGATACGCTTAACTGGGGAATCTATGAAAACGGCGGTGCGTACATAGATATATCTCATAACACTTTTTATAATATTCTCAATCAAGGCATATCAACATATGGTACACCCATCGTGATAGATTCAAACATTTTCTATAATGTGGGTCAGTCGGGAATCTCTCCACAGATGGCTAACGAAGTTGTAAGTAACAACATCTTTTGGAAAACTCCCCAGGCCATCGTTGCGGCAGGATACGGATATTCTATGTACGGGAATATCTTGAACGGTGGTCAGGTAAGTTTACAATATAATTCCACCTTAAATTTTGCCAGCGGGAACAAAACAGACCTTTGGGGTTCGTATCTTACAATAGCAAATAATTCAGGGGCAAATGGTTATAGCGGTTCGATAAATTATAATGATGGCTGTAGTGCGGGAACTGCTACATTAAATAATTTTTCAAACATCAACGGTAACGACCCTTGGGCGACCTTTGCAAATGTATTACCTGGCGACATTCTGCATATATCTAATTACATTGGAACCCACGCTTTCCAAAAATCTTATTACACCGTCAAATCTGTTACGGATGCAAAACATCTACTTACTGTAGAGCCCATTGAATACCCACCACAGTGCATGAGCGTGAATTATGAAATCTTCAGGGATATTTCTTACATTGACAACTTGGGCGATATGCACTTTTCCCGAAACGCAATTTTGACGGCTCCCCTTAAACACACTGAACAGATAATACCTGCCGCTGTGACCTCTGGTTCGATTGCGACTATTAGTGCAACTCCCACCAATGGAGGAACGGGTTACAATACGGGTGACCTTGTCAAGGTAGAAATAACATCACAGTACGGCGCAAATTCTACGCTGACCTCAGCAGGGGGGACGGGTGATGCAATCGTTAAGGTTGCTACCCAAAACAGCGGTGTTGTAACTTCCGTTGTATTGGTCGATAGTGGAAGCAGGGATTATACGGTTGCTACAGGATGGCCTACTTCGGCACTTACTGCAACTGGATACTGGACTAACGGTTCCGGCCTTACCATCAACATTACCGCAGTTGGCCTCTCCGTAGCTCAGGTCAGCGATACGATACTCGTCAACACAGGGCAGGCAGCGGCAGACATCACAAACTATCTTCCTACGGCAAAGGCGGGATACAGCTTTCAGGTTAATCTTACCACAGCAGAATCTAATCTTTGGGGTCTAAAAAACAATAGTGGCATCCTGAATAATGTACCAGCGACTACGACTGACCTTGTGAATGTCATCTATGGAATAGGAAGTCTCACTGGATGGTCGGGTGCAAATTGGGCGTATAACGCGGCAAATGGCGGGGAAGCCCTACATACCACAACTGTTACAACCGCCTTGACCTCTACCTACTCTTGTGTCAACGGTCAGTCTTACCTTGCCACCTACACGGTTTACATGACAGCAGGCACTTCTGTCACGTTCTCAGCGGGGGGGCAAACCGACACGGCAAGGACGGCGGCAGGCACTTACTCTTTTGCCTTCACCGCCAATGCGACCACGGCTCCCAAATTCACACCGACAGCCGATTTCAACGGCGCAGTAACCTCTGTCTATCTACAGCCAATGGGTGATTTAATGGCGCTTGCTGGGACGGATGGAGTTATAGGTTCAGGAAAGGGCATCAAAGATACCGCAGCAGTAAAAGGTGACACTCTCCGTTGTCGGACTGCCTGTATAGACGCTACGAACTCTTATTATCAGTGGTTCTGTGAAGTGGGAACCAATGGTGGGACATGGGCGGCGTATTGATGAACGATTTAACCCTTTATCAAAAGGTCAGGGGGCAGATTGGTACAGGAGCTTTGGTAGAATGGCATGCCAACAGCCTTCTTGGTGATGCTATAAGGCTCAAAACGGGTTATGACGTGAACCACAGTTCCCTTGCCGTTATTCTGGACAGCCCGTATTCGGGGCAGAGAAGGATCTTTGTCTTTGAAGCACTCGGTGACGGAATAGACGTTACATTCCTGTCAAAAAAGTTAGAACAATGGGATGGCAAGGCATATCTTTATTTACTTAAAGAGCAGTATGCACCTGAAATTCCCTTGATTGAAGAACGGGCGTTTTCATATCTCGGCGTGCCATATGATTATGAAGGATTAACAAGACAACTTATTGGTCATTGTAAAATTGAAACGGACAAGCTCTTTTGCTCAGAATATGTTGAGGTGTGTTTAGGTGGTACACCTAATGATACCGCTTACTGGCCGGGCGAGTTACCCGAAAAAATGCAAAAATGGACAAACAGGATACCAGTTCTATGAAGAAGTTACTCTTATTGGCGGTGTTTCTACTTGTGGGTTGTAGCGTTTTCTGCCCCCCACAGCAATTCCATAGTGGGGACATGGTTTATTATCGGGGGATGCCTACAATGGTTACAGACGTGAAAGGCATCTGTCCTCCGCTATATGAAGTACAGGGATTTCAAGGTAGCGTTTATGTGGAAGGTTATGAATTAATCAAACGATGAAAGGAGAAGGTAATGAGTAAAATTTTTTGTTCAAGCGTTTTAGACACGGCAACAAAAACAGCGGCAATAGTGGCAGGGTCAGAGTTTGCGGTAAAGAATCCGTCAATGATGGCGGTTGTCCTACCCGCCGCACAGGGCATCATGGCATCGGTTGACAGCGGGACTTCACAGCAAGCGGTAAATGCTGTGTTTGCACTCGGCGTACAGGAGCTTCTTGCACACATGGCGGGGGGCGATCCGATAGTGCTTGCGGCTGTGCAGGGCGTACTGGCAACAATCAAATTTGACCCCACGGCGAAGACACCCGCACTTCTTGACAATGCGATTATTAAAGACGTGGTTGATGGGTTCGTGCAGGGTTTAACGGCAGTTCCGGCAAAGTGAGGTTAATATGAAAGACATTCTTTGTAATGACAAGTTTATGGTCATACTTGCAGTCTGGATAATAGCCCTTGTCGCAATGAGCATTTACGGTGAATCGTCAGAGAACATCGTAACCGCCGTTGTGTCGGGTCTATTTGGAATAGCCACGGGCAGAAGTATGACAGGATCACCACCTACACCGCCAGCGTAAAGAGGATTCTATGAAATGGCAAACGAAACTAACGGGGCGAAATATCCGACGTGGGCATGGTTAGCCGCTACATTTCTCGGTATAATCATGCTCCTTGTGGGGGCGGGTCTGGCAAATATGACCTCGACCATAAACAGCCATGCCAGCCAGTTACAGGGGCTTGAGGAAAAGAAGGTTGACAAAGAAACCTATCGTGCCGATGTAGCCGACATAAAGACCAATATCGGTGAAATGCGAAAAGACGTTCAAGCCCTTGTATGGCACATGAATAAGGGGGCTAAGAAATGAAATACGCTGACATACCTATATTTCAAGCCTTGCAGGATAATCAGCTAATGGGCTTGTGCATCTACTGTGAAGCGGCGGGTGAGCCATACGAAGGCAGGGTAGCCGTGGGAACGGTTATTCTTGAACGTGTGGATAGGCACGATTGGGAAGGAAAGACCATACAGGAAGTTATCTTGAAGCCATGGCAATTTTCATGGACTATGCCGGAAGCGGGTCAGGCATACTATGAAAAGTGCGTAGCATTGGCTGATGATTTCGATGTTGAGATCGCCAAGAATGTGCCTTTGCAGGAGTGCTTTGATATAGCGAAGGGATTGAATAACGGAACGATACCGCGTGACCCTGACCTTCACGCCGTGAAATGTTGTCAATATTTGAATCCCTCAACGGCGTATCCTACAATGCAAAAGTGGTTAGATCATGGGCTGAAGGTAGTCAAGAAGATAGGGCATCACAGTTTTTTTGCGTGATTAGTTACATACGGTAGTTGCCATTTTACCGACAAATGTAACATAACAATTATTTTCGTTATAGCCCCTTGAATGATAGCTTGCTCCACCGCCTCCCGTAACAGTATACCCTCCGCCGCCTCCACCGCCCCCGCCTGTTGCAGTAACATACCATCCACTTGAATAGCTCGTTTTGGAATAAGCCGTCCGTTTCATCGGCATTAACATGGCCTTATCAAACTCATTCTGATCGTACCACAATAGACCCAAACTTATCAGGCACACAAGAATAATCAGAACATATCTGAATGGAAATTTTGGACGTACAGCATCAGGCCGATACATCTTTAACCTCCTTTTCAAATTCCATAAGATAATCGCTTGCTTCTGTGATTTTATAGATTTTCATGCGATACTCGAACAAATGCCAATACACTCTGTTTCTTTTTCATCATCCGTGTCATAATATGATGACAACTCCCCTCGTTCTATCCGCCCACGAAACGCCTCAAGAGTTTCATCTTTGAAGAATGAAATATCTTTACCAAGATATTCTCTCATTTCCCTCTCTACTCGTTCTCGTTCCGCATAGACTTCTGGAAGTTTCTCAAAAAGTAGTTTCCACTGTTTTTTCCCTGCACGAACACACCCCCCAGAACAGTTATTATGTAGAAATCCCAATCTGTAGAGGAGTGGTTCTTGAATGTTTGCTGCTTTTAAGAAGTCGTCAATCTGCTGTTTTGTTGTGTTCTCCTCGATGAGAGGAAAATTCAACTTAGGGTATTTTCCAGTTTTTACGGCAACAGTTTGATAAACTCCGACAATTCTGTTTGCTCTATATGGCTCATCAGCACCGATACCAAATACAAGCGTATCTCCATCTTTGTAGAACTTTTGCAGTCGTTCTGCTTTTAAGATGCGAGAGCAAAAAGGCATACGATTATTTGCCAAGGCATTGTTGTCCTGAAACAATGCCTCTGGACTTCTTCCATCCGAATCGAAAGTGATGGGGTGATTAAAGTGTTTTGAAAGGTCATCAAGGAAACGACATAGGTCTGCATGTTCCCATTTTGTATCATTGAAATACAAAATGACCTCTCCTTTTGGATACTGCTTCAATGCCCAGTCTGCGCACCAAGCCGAAGCCTTTCCGCCACTAATTGCTACTATAACACTCATGTTTTACCTCTTTAACTAATTTCTCGTTTGCATCCATAATCTTCTGCATATCCTCAACGGATATTTCTTTTTCCAAAGGCTCGAAGAAATAAACCTCCTCGTCCTCTGTCTGGAAATACTCTTTCGTTACGTTGATGACTTTCATATTTCACTCCTTAAGTATACACTATTTCTGGTTAAAAAGCAAGTGATTTTAACCGATTTCTTTTGATTTTGTTGGATTTTCATAAGCAGTTATAACCTCCCTCCATTCATATTTTTCTACATCAACTAATGGGTAGCAGTGATTCACCCCATCACTATCCTTTACCCAAATAAGAGGCCCATCGTAGCCACAACCTTCAGCACCCTCATACACGAAGAACCTCTTATCTTTCAAGAATATTTTAACGTCAACTTTCATCCTAATACTCCCCTCCGCCTCCTCCTTTCCCAACTGGGCAAAGTTACAGTTTCAATCTTTTGTTATTAAGCCAGTATTGCATCCGTTCTATCAATTCTTGAACCTCCTCACGATTTAGGTGATGGTCTTTTCCTATCCACAACGCACTACTGCCTGGATGAAGCCAAGAGTCTTTATAATCTCCTATGGCGGATGATTCTTGAATTAACCTTTCTTCTATAGGCTCATTGGCATAGGTATCATGTGTAACAACAATAAAGCCCCTCTGTGTTTGTTTAGCCTTCATTATTTCTCCTTTCCTTCCTGTAGCTCTGTCAACTCCCTTTTTGTAGCAACGGCGAAGTGTGTTCCGCAATACCACTTTTCCCTAAACAGATATTTACCAAAAGCCCCGCAAGGATAACCCTTCCACGGCCATGATGAACGGATACCAGCACACTTTCTTTTCTTCACCAACTCCCTATCTGTCATGTCGGCT